>Ga0181584_10001953_pt1 | contig 15700 bp, 14 predicted proteins | sample 071ome_30_FD_132462 | JGI IMG/M metagenome (GOLD analysis project Ga0181584, IMG submission 132462) | Coastal salt marsh microbial communities from the Groves Creek Marsh, Skidaway Island, Georgia - 071406AT metaG (megahit assembly) | ecosystem: Environmental > Aquatic > Marine > Intertidal... | reverse complement strand
TATCAAAATGTCGATGCAAAGCAGCAACTTGGAGCTTTGGATTTTCTAAAAACTCACCTTTGGAATACACAGGGATGGATGTTTTCTAAAAACATGATTTCAAAATTTGAACCCTATGGAATTTTAAAGCGCGTCGTTGACCTCCAAAAAGCGGCCTTATACCGAATTTTGAGCCCTCGAACCTTAAACAACATGCTATCACAAGAAAACACCCTGACGGGAAATCCCCTTAAAGTTAGTGCACTACTCAAAAAACTTGAGGAGGACCTGATTGTCAATAATCCCAACAAAACCGTTATCGATCGCGAGTTGCAAAAAAATTATTTAAACAGAATTCTAGAATTGACCGATGACAGGGGATTAATGCCCGAGGTAAGTGGCTATCTTGAATTGCAAATCATAGGGCTTACCAAATATTTTAAAAATCAAAAAGGAAAAGGTCGCTTAGAAGAAAAAGCCCATGCTTTGTATTGCTACAATCTTTTGAAAAAAAATAACAACTAAAAAACCTCTGCCATCATACAACGGGCACTCCCCCCTCCACAACTTTCAATAGTTGGCAGCGGGCTATGAATAAGTGTAGCATGTTTGTTCAATTGCGCTTTTTGATTGTCATCCAATGCCTTATATCCAGAACTGCTCATGATTAAAAGGGGTCCTGTTCGACCTTGCAGGGTAAGTGCATTTCCAGAAAATTGTTCGATTTGTTTCTCAGAAAGGATCACTACTTCTTTATGAGTTTCGGCCAATGTTTGTTTTAGCAGCGCGACTTCTGTTGGGTCATCAATCGCATCAAAACAGACCATGGCAAAAGTTGGTCCGATGCTCATCATTACATTGGTATGATAAATAGGTAGTCGCTGGTCACCAACGGTCTGATAGGCATCAAACGCCAGTGGTTTATAGTCCATTTTGTCACAAAATTGCACCAACAAGTCCGGATCGGTTCGTTCTGAAAGGGCCGCATACGCAATTTTGTGTTGCCGGTCCAATACCATACTGCCGGTACCTTCTAAAAACTGATGATTTTTTTCATAAGTGCTAAAATCTGCTAGGAGTGTCATGTCAACGCCATCGCTCTTGAGCACCTCAAAAATTTTGACCGTCCGTTCCAGTCTTCTATTAGGTGCATACATTGGATAAAATATAGCCTGATGTTCTCGATGAAAAGAAACCCAATTGTTAGGAAACAGCGCATCTGGTGTATCCTGTATTCCGGGATCTTGGTAAACAGACACCCTAATTCCATGATTGCGAAGCACCTGTACAAAATGGTCAAATTCGTTGTGCGCGCGTGCTGTGATTTGCTCATCACTAAGACCATCTAGGGCCTTTTGATAAAAATTATTGGTTGCCGTTTGCTCATTTTTTCTAAAGCGATGCGGACGTACCATCAATAGATGAGCGGTCAGATTTTCCATACTATTCACGTTCTAAGGGCAAAGTGGTACAACGAAATAGCCCCTCTTGTTTTGCAATCTCTCGAAAAGAAACTTCTTCGACCGTAAAACCTTTACTGCGAAGCCATTGATTTAATCGGGAAAAATAAGGGTCCGAAACGACAACATCGGGAGCAATCGAAAAAACATTACTCATCATATCATACATTTCTTGGTCGGATATATAAAAAATATTGTCTACCGGAAAGAGTCTCACCAACCAGGCCAACTCATCCGAATTCACATAACTTTCGCGGTGAATAATCGCACAGTCGTTTCCTACAGGCTGAAAGGCACAATCCAAATGCAACGCATTTTCAAATGGATTGATATTTGATTTTTTCAATTCTAATCCCACCACTTTTTTGTTAGGAAAAACATCCTGCAACGCTTTTAGTGCTTTGATGTTGGTTCGTGCCGTAATTAGATCGGCATAATCCGGTCGTGTACATATCCCCACTAGGATATATTGATTGTGAAGCAGCACATCACCACCCTCTACATGGACGTCTTGAGGGAGTTTGATTACCGTATCTTTAGCAAATTGATTGTAGATCGGCTTAAGTGCCAACTGTTCCTTTTCGCGGAGGGGCAAAATATTGGACTGGACAAACTTATCTTCGATGACAAAACCAATATCTCGGGCATAAATTTGATTGCAATCAGGAATATTTTCGGGGCGCAATACGTGTACATCATATTTTTTTAGAACCGATTCAAAAGCTGCCAATTCATCAACCAAATCAGGTTCAACCGGATAATTGTCCTCTAAAATATATTTTCGTGACTTAGGATCGTATACCTCCTCCAAGGCAGGTGGACCACCAAATTGCTTTGCAATACCCAAAATAACCTGCTTGAGTCTTGAAGTTTCATTATGAAGATTCAGACGAATCATAAAATCATTTTTCTGCAAAATACCCCCATTTACCCGATTTTACAACTGTCCTGGAGGGCTTTTATTAACGATAAAAGAAAGTGAAAAACTTGCCGCATTAGCTAGGTGTTTATGTACGAGTATGTTTATATTTGATAAAAAAAAGTATGTCTGTTTCTGATTTATATACCAGTGGATTTAAGTCCCGTAATCGAGATCATTTTGCAGCGATCGTCAGAGTAGCACTCTCCGATGCGGTCATTACCGAAAGTGAACAGGCCTTTATCAATCGCTTGGCAATTTATTTGGAGATCGATGATGAGGACTATAAAAACATAATGGAAGATCCCAGTCGATTTCCCATCAATCCTCCTGCAGATGAACAACGAAGATTGGAGCGGCTTTATGACCTTACCCGAATGGTCTATGCCGATGCCATAGCCGATGCGGAAGAGATCAAATTGCTTAAAAAACTGGTTATTGGTCTTGGATTTTCTAACAGCCTATCTGAAACAATCGTTCAAAAAGCACTTGTTGCTGTCGCCGATGGCTTGGATGAAGATGCCTTTGTTGCAGCGCTGAAGCACTAAACTTAAATTTTTGTTTTTTCGATAACGGCTTGACCAAATAGGCAAATCCCACTGTTGAAAACAACCAACGCAGAAGTTCCCCACAAAAACCAGTTGCCAGAAGCATTTAATTTTATGATGATGGCTTCACCCAAAAGCGATAAACCAAAACCAATGGTCAGCAGACCCGTTATGGCATAAGTCAGCCATTTTTGTTTTGTACTCATTTTTTATCTTAAAAATAAAGAAAAAGTCGCAGCTACTCTAGCGATCGAAAATTAGAAAAGGTATAGCCGATTTCTTCATCGGCAATCATTTCGGATTGATCAATATAAAAATCGACAGGAAAACCATAGGTCGCATCGTAATTAACCGAAAAATGATCCGGATTATTTTCTAGACGCTTTTCCAAATAATCAAAAACCGCATCAATTGTTTTGAGATACGCATGTTGTTCTGCATCATAGAGTTGGTCATCAACCGTGACTAAGATTCCGTTTTCGATGGTACACGTGAATATTGCCACTAAGGCATTTGGGCAAAAACAGCTCATTTGTTGATCGATTTTATAAGAATCAATGCGTTGGTTTTCCCAGATTTTGCGCTGCTTTTGCAAAAGCGATAGATCGGTTTCTAAGGCCTCTTTTTTACAAGCAAAAAGAAATAAAACAGTCCCTGCAATTAAGAATAAACGCATAAGAGTAAGATGGTTTTAACGATAATGCTTTTTGTACGCCCAATACGAAGCGCTACCTAAAAAGAGTACAAATAATATGCCATAATAGACAAAATCGGGTGTGATGATTTTGTCACCACTTGCATACGAATGCAGTCCTACCAAATAAAAATTGACACCAAAATAAGTCATCAAAATACTGGCAAAAGCCACGATACTCATTAGGTTAAAAATCCAAGGACTACGCAATCCAGGAACCAGTCGCATGTGGATTACAAAAGCGTAAAACATGATACTAATCATCGCCCAGGTCTCTTTGGGATCCCAGCCCCAGTATCGTCCCCAGCTTTCGTTGGCCCACATGGCCCCCAAAAAATTACCGATGGTTAACATGACAAGTCCAACCGTTAGGGACAACTCGTTAATAATAGTGAGCTCTTTTATTTGAAGTAGCAATTTTTTCTTATTGTTTTTTGAGGTCAATAACATCAAGAAAAGTACTACAATGCCTATAATCATTCCTAAGGCAAAAGGACCATAACTACCCACAATTACCGCAACATGGATCATCAACCAATAACTATCCAAAACAGGTTGCAAGTTTGCAATCGCAGGATCCATCCAATTCCAATGGGCAATCATAAGTATCATTGCTGAGATAAACGAAGTCGCAGCAAGGGTAAGGGCATTTTTACGGCCAAAAATAATTCCAAAAAACTGCGTGGCCCAAGCCACATAAATCATTGACTCGTAGGCATCACTCCATGGCGCATGCCCTGATATAAACCACCGCAAAATTAGCCCACCCGTATGCAAAACAAAAAGACCGTATAACACCACACTCAATAATGATATCAGGCCTTTTATGACTTTATTTTGTCTGAAAATAGCAAGCAGCAGTATGACAAATAACAGGGTGCCTGCATAGAGATACCAACTAAATAGTTTTTTGAAAATATCGTACTTGTTGTACCAAATCTCTGCTGTGACTTTGTCTTGACTTGGGAGTACTTCAGAACCGTATTTTTTTTGAAAACCAGTGATGCTCTCTATCAAACTGTTGGCTTGATCATAGTCCTTTGTCTGCTGTGCCAAACGCAGGGATTGAAAATAGATTGGCAAAATATTATTAACGTACAAAGAATCACGGCCTGAAAACATTTCGGGAAGTAACTCGGGATAAGAAACCCATTTGTTGTTTGCATCTTCTGGTATCGGAAAAATACGCAACACTTTACCTTCCAGTGCAGCGTATAATAAATTGACTCTGCGGTCTACCTCAATAAAATCTTTTTGAAATTGATTAGGCACTGCAGCACGATAGGCTTCTTGTAAATAGTCCCCCAACTTATAGTTGCCCTCACGATCAAAAAACGAAACCAAGGGTGCGTACTTATTTTGACTGGGCACTCCCAAAATACGGCGTAGGCTATCGTTGCCTCGTTTGAGATAGATGATCGGCACATTATACCAAATGACAGGGTTATTGGCGATTGATAATAGTACTTGATCCGAGTTCAACCCTTTGTACGTGTCAGATTTACTTACCTTTCGAAGCAGTTCCGAAGAAAAGGTGTTGGCCGGTTTCATGCGTCCACCGATGTCCTGAATAACTAGGTTTCCAAACTTTGCCGCATGCGCTGCGTCAAAGGCCTGTGCTTGTATGATTGAGTCAAAATCAACACGATGGTTTAAATCTTGAATTTGAGCCTGAGCGACAAACCCAAATAACAACAAGAAAAGGGTAAGCTTATTTTTCTGAATTTTAATTTTATCCAAACTTTTTGACAATTCGACAAAACGGGTTTTCCCTATAAAAAATATCCCCATCATACTGATATACAAAAGTATATACCCAAAATAAGTAATCCAAGTACCTGCACGATCATGATTTAGAGAAAGTACTGTTCCTTTTTCATCGGGATCAAACGAAGCCTGAAAAAATCGAAATCCTTTATGATCCAAAACATGATTCATGTAAACGTCATAGTCAAAAACCCCTGCGGTTTGATCTTCTACAGTGAGTCTGCTCATAAAAGACGCATAACTTTGTTCGGTTCCGGGGTATTTTTCTGCAATAAAATCGTTGAGGCGTAATGCAAAAGGTAGCTGTTTTTGCAAAGAACCGTATTGCACATAAAAATCTAAAGCCCCAAGGGTTATTTTTTTGGGGTCATTGGCAACGCCTTTACCTCCAAGAACGGTAATATTTTTGGTCTGGCCCTGACTTTTTATTTGCAATTGAAGTGCATCTTGATTGGTCAGTTGATCGGATTCGGATGCAATAATGTCCATGCGCCCCCTAAGAGGAGGCTCGGGAATTACAAATTGAAAATTGGCAAGCGTATAAAGAGATCGTAGTGCCAATTCTTGCTTTTCGGATGGGACTACCGTGTCCTGAAATTGATCGGCCATACGCATAAAATTGCCCTCATAAGGTGATGACAAATAATACAGCCCCCCTTCTGAAGTAATGTTTATGGCTCCGTCTATTGGATTGTCCAAAGTAAACAGGACATTATGAATGTTGGCAACATCACCCTCCTTGAGGTAGTGATCATGTCGGGTACCACTGCCCGCCTCTACGATCTTAAGATAGCGTTGGCCATTTTCGTCAAGTACCAAACCTTCAGTAGCCTCTTCTATATAATTGAGTACTTCTACTTCAAATGGAATATCATCGAAGTTGTTGCTCCAATACAATCCATTGTTTACGTGTGCCGAAAAAAGAACATCATCTTGCAGTTTTTTGCGTTGTGGAACACCGTCAATTTCACCATCTACCATGACGGTGAGGTAGGTCTTTTCGGTGAGGTAGGTGCTCGTAATTTCGCCTTCTCGGATTGGCATAACCCCTTCGTAACCAAAATAGCGGGTCACAAAAGCCCCAAAAATGATTAAAATAAATGATAAATGGAGCAATAATACCGCCCATTTTTCTTTCCGAAACAACTTGTATTTTTGGATATTTCCTGCAAAATTGATGGCCAGCAATAACATGATTGCCTCAAACCACCAGGCGTTGTAAATCCAAATTCTTGCGGTTTCTATATTGTACCAACTTTCTATAAATGTCCCCATAGCCATCGCAGTTGGAAACAACAAAACTAGAAATGCCATGGTACGGTTGGAGAATAAAATTTTGAGGAGCTTTTCGCGCATTACAACATCATTTTTTCGCTGCAAAGATAGTCCCTCCTTTCGAAATGACTGGTGATTTTGCTAATTTATCACAGAAGATTGATGACTATCAAAAGCAATTGCACACACAAGGCAATAAAAAAGATTAGAAACACAAAGTTTTTTCGCATTTGTGCCAATAATACAGAAAGATAGCTTCCGGCTGCAATGACGGACAAACACATCATCAAAAATGTACTGGAGTACATCCCTTTTAGGGTAATTAAATACACGGCAACAGAACCAATACATGTCAGCAATATGATGGATAAAGGAATCATCATATAATAATTGGACAAATAGTAATGACGGAATTTTTGGTAGAGAGACATAGGTAAGATTTAGGATACTTAATGTACAAAAGAAGATTGAAAGTTTGGTTACTTTTGTACTATGATCGAAGTTGTCATTTTAGGTAATGGTCGCACTGCACATTTTTTGATTTCGCAATTCATTGCATGCAATCAAATAAAAATCAAACAATGGTATATGCGCCAGCCAAAAGGGGACGAAAGCCAATTTCTCATCGAGACAACCACCGCTTTGACCTCGGTAATCAAAAATGCCGATATTTATTTTATTTGCATCAGCGATGATGCCATTGCTTCTTTTTCTAAATCTCTAACCGTTAGCGGTTTGGTCGTTCATACAGCAGGTAGTATACCACTTCAAATCTTAAACGATCACCAGCAAAAAGGCGTTTTCTACCCCTTGCAAACCCTTAGCAAAAATGCCTTGCCCCAAATTGACCGTGTACCCATCTGTATCGAAGCTGAAAAAAAGGATGATTTTGATTTGTTGACACGCCTGGCCAGCCTGATCAATGCCAAATACTATAGCGTAGATTCAACACAACGTGCAACACTTCATCTTGCAGCCGTTTTTGCCAATAATTTTAGCAACCATCTATACGCAATAAGCGCTGATTTGTGTAAAAAAAATCAATTGCCCTTTGAGATTTTACACCCTTTGATTATAGAAACGGCCCAAAAATTACAAACCTTGCCTCCAAAGGAAGCACAAACGGGTCCTGCGATTAGAAACGATCATCAAACATTAAAAAAGCACCTCAAGCAATTGAGTACTACGCCCTATATGGAACTATATGAAAGCCTAACCCAATCCATTCAAAAATATCATGAAGAAAAACTATAAAGAACTGCTCAACCACATTACAACTTTTATTTTTGATGTAGATGGTGTGCTGACCAATGGCAAAATTTTGATTACCAAAACTGGAGAAATGCTCCGTGAAATGGATACCAAAGATGGGTATGCGCTAAAATGCGCCCTTCAAAAGGGATACCGTGTTGCCATCATAACTGGGGGGACCAACGAAGGTGTTCGAGAACGCTTTAAAGCACTAGGCATATATGACATATATCTTGGCGCTCATCGCAAAATCGAGGCATATACCGACCTTTTAGATTCGTACCAGATGGACCCCAAAACCATTTTATACATGGGTGATGATTTACCCGATTTAGCGGTTATGGAGCTTGTCGGGGTAGCTGCTTGTCCACAAGATGCAGTACCTGAAATTAAAAATATTTCAAATTACATCTCCCACCGTAATGGAGGGGCTGGCTGTGTAAGAGATGTTATTGAACAAGTACTGCGTGTTCAAGGAAAATGGGATCAAAACGGCGAAGCCTAACAATACCTAGTGATGATTGATCTTAAAGGATATGAATTGATATTGGCCAGTGGCTCGCCACGGAGAAAAGCTTATTTAGAATCTACAGGAATTCCTTTTACGGTCAAAACACATCCCAGTGATGAAAGTTTTCCAGAAACCCTCAGTGGAGCCGCTATTGCCGAATATATAGCGCTGAAAAAATTGAACCCCTTCAAGTCAAATTCCAATAAAAATCAAATCATCGTCACCGCAGACACCATCGTATGGCACAAGGGCAACTGTCTTGGGAAACCACAAAACCCTGCAGAGGCCTCACAAATGTTACAGCAATTATCAAACAGTACCCACGAGGTCATCACCGCCATAGCAATTTTGAAAGATGGGGATCAAAGTTGTTTTCACAGCAGCACCAAAGTGACCTTTAGAGCGCTGAAGATGGACGAAATCGAATTTTACATACAAACACAACCCCCACTCGACAAAGCCGGCAGCTATGGAATCCAAGATTGGATTGGACAAATCGCCATTTCAAAAATAGAAGGAAGCTATACCAATGTAGTGGGACTGCCCCTAAGTCAATTTGTTGAGCGGCTCGAAAGGCTTTTAGACAATTCGCCTTTGAACGATTATGTTCTTTGATGAGAAAGTGTAATATTTGCTATGCATCGTATCCAGATGAAATCAAAAATCTATGAGAAAAATCATCCCATTACTAATCCTAATAAGCACACTGGGCAGTGCCTTTGGGCAGAACAGTGCAGAAATATATCGAAAAATTCAACGGCTCAATTTTTTAGGTAGCGTCCTCTATGTCGGTGCACATCCTGATGACGAAAACACGCGCATGATCTCTTATTTTTCAAATCATTTGCATGCACGTACCGCTTACTTGTCGATGACAAGAGGGGATGGTGGGCAAAACCTCATCGGTACCGAACTGCGTGAGGGACTTGGTCTTATTCGGACGCAAGAACTTTTAGAAGCCCGTAAAATCGATGGGGGAACCCAGTTTTTTACCAGTGCCAACGACTTTGGATACTCCAAGCACCCTGACGAAACACTAACGATTTGGGATCAAAAGACGGTGCAAGAACAAGTTGTCGATCGCATAAGAGCTTTTAAGCCCGATCTGATTATCAACCGATTTAACCACCGCACTCCCGGAACTACACACGGACATCATACCAGTTCAGCCATGTTGAGCGTCAATGCTTTTGATCTAGCCGCTGATCCAAGTTATAAGAGTACAAACGAAAAACCATGGCAGCCCAAACGCCTCTTTTTTAACACCTCATGGTGGTTTTATGGAAGTCAAGAAAAATTTGAAGCTGCCAACAAGCAAAACCTTACTAGTGTAGACGTGGGGAAATTTGACCCAATACTGGGGGTTTCCAATGCGACCATTGCAGCAAAAAGTAGGAGTCAACATAAATCCCAAGGGTTTGGAAGCACCCCTACTTTGGGTAAAGAACTCGAATATCTAGAGCTTATCAAGGGGGCTTCAATCCAAAACAATGATCCTTTTGAGGGTATCGATACCAGCTGGAATCGTATAAAAGGAGGAACTAAAATTGGAGAAAAAATTACACAAGTTTTCCATGATTTTGATTTTTCTAATCCCTCAAAATCACTACCCCAATTGGTTGAAATATACCAAGCCATTCAAAACCTTGAGGATGACCACTGGAAAACCATCAAAACTCAAGAAATACAAGAATTAATCGTTGCTTGTGGCGGTTGGGATGTCGCATTTTATACTTCAGAAGAATATGGCACCCCAAACCAAAATCTTAATACCCAAATACGGGTCGTAAATCCCACAGCAATCGATTTATTTGTAGATCGTTTTTCTGTTGAAAAACAATCGTTTGAATTCGGTACAAGAGCTTCCAAAAACGAACCGGTGACGCAATCCATTACGTTTAGGAGCCCAAACCAAATTACGGTGCCTTATTGGCTTACAAACAAGGGGTCGTTGGGCATGTATCACGTTGAAAACACCAATTGGATTGGTTTGCCAGAAACACCTACTATTCATGGCACGCTAACCGTAAAGCTTTTTGAAGTACCCATCCAATTGGAGATACCCCTCACCTACCGCACCACAGATCCCATAGCTGGAGAAGTCATTCAACCCTATCAAATCTTGCCAGAACTCGCTGTTACTTTAGACGAAGAAGTGTATCTAATTTCTGAAGGGTCAGAACTTAAAGTAACCGCTACCGTTAAAAACTATGCAAAAACCAGTGTCAATGGGCAATTGGAAATCGATATTCCTAAAAATTGGCACATAGCCCCCCAATCCATACCGATCAAAATGGAGACAAAAGGAGAAGAACAGCGGTACGAATTTTTGATCACAATAGCTGAAAACGATACCAAAAAAAGCATATTCCCAATCGTAAAAACCAAGCAATCTACCTATGATAAAAAATTGACTCCCATCGCCTATCCGCACATCACTAAGCAATATATGCTGCAAGCAGCCGAAGCAACTGTGGCAAAACTGGACATTAGGTCCTCCGAAAAACGCGTCGGATATATCGAAGGAGCGGGAGACAAAATTCCTGAAGCGCTCAGAAATATTGGCATTGAAGTCGATGAAATTGCTGTGGCCGAACTTACATCAGAATGGCTAAAAAATTTCAATACGGTGATTTTGGGGATTCGTAGTTTCAATGTTGGTGATGCTTGGAACTTTAAAGATCAAATGCTTTGGGATTTTGTTGCCAGCGGCGGTACCGTAGTTGTACAATACAATACTAATAGAGGTCTAAAAACTAAAAATATAGGTCCCTATCCCATCCAATTGTCTCGGGACCGTGTTACTGACGAGTTTGCAGCCGTTACCCTACTCGATTCGAAACATCCCATTTTCAACACCCCTAATGCATTAACCGAAAAAGATTTCGAGGGCTGGGTCCAAGAACGCGGTTTGTATTTTGCTGGGCAATGGGATGCAAACTACACCCCATTGATTTCTCTAAATGATGCCGGCGAAAGCCCCAAAAAAGGAGCACTTTTGGTTGCTAATTATGGAGAAGGAAAGTTTATTTTTACAGGGCTTAGCCTGTTTAGACAATTGCCCGCTGGAGTCCCTGGAGCCTATAGATTGTTGGCCAACCTTATCTCATATCACTAATAATGTCAAAAAAAATATACACCTATTTAGTTCTTTGCAATCTGATGTATTGGGTCGCTTTTTATCTGTTCATGAAATTTTATCAATGATGGAAAATATCGATTGGATCATTTTAGCCAGTACATTACTTTTCATTGTGTTTTATGGCATTTGGAAGAATAATTCCCATCAGGATGTCAATGACTACATCCGCGGTGGGCAGTCGGCCAAATGGTGGACCGTTGGATTTTCGGTAATGGCAACACAAGCCAGTGCCATTACCTTTTTGTCCACTCCTGGACAAGCCTTTCATGATGGCATGGGATTCGTACAGTTCTATTTTGGGCTTCCCTTTGCCATGATTATCATCTGTTTGTTTTTTATCCCTGTATATCACAAACTCAATGTCTATACGGCTTATGAATTTTTAGAAAAACGCTTTGACCTCAAAACACGCACCCTAACCGCGGTCTTATTTTTGGTGCAAAGAGGATTAGCCGCTGGGGTTACGATCTATGCACCGGCCATCATTTTGAGTATAATTTTGGGATGGAACCTAAAACTTCTGACCGTAGTAATCGGACTTTTGGTCGTTGCCTATACGATGATTGGGGGTACACGAGCGGTAAATGTGACACAAAAACAACAAATGCTTGTTATTTTTTTGGGATTGATTGGTGCTTTTTGCTATACCCTCTACGCGTTGCCCGAATCCGTTACACTTAACGACAGTCTGCGCTTGGCAGGAATCAATCAAAAATTAAACGTACTGGATTTTAGCTTTGACCCAAACAACCGCTATACCTTTTGGAGTGGTATAACTGGCGGGCTATTTTTAGCACTATCGTATTTTGGAACTGATCAAAGTCAAGTGCAACGCTATCTGTCTGCCAGATCCGTTAAAGCCTCACAAATGGGGTTGATTATGAATGGACTGCTCAAAGTACCCCTGCAATTTTTCATATTACTGGTTGGGGTTTTGGTTTTCGTATTTTACCAATTCGAAAAGGCACCAATCCATTTTAATGCCCAAGCGGTCAGCCAAACCATACGTTCAGACTATGGGCCAGAATTTCAGAGCTTACAAAAAACTAACGACCGACTGACTGCCGTTAAAAAACAACTGTTACTACTTCCCGATTTCTATGAAAATAAAACACTTCAAAAAGAATTTTTAAATCTTGAACAACAAAACAAAGAAATTCGCGAACAGGCCAAAAGCCTCATTCTGAAAGCCAACCCCGATGCTGAAGTGAATGATAAAGACTATGTCTTTATCACTTTTATTTTAGACCACCTTCCCAAGGGTTTAATCGGACTGCTTTTGGCTATGATTTTTTCAGCCGCAATGAGCTCTACTGCCTCCGAACTCAATGCCCTTTCTGCAACAAGCCTCGTTGATCTTTATAAAGTGCATCGTCCCCAAAAATCAGAAAAACACTATGTATCCATGGCGCAATTATTCACTCTTTTTTGGGGAATAATTGCGATACTTTTTGCCAGTGTAGGAAATTTATTTGAAAATCTAATTCAGTTGGTCAACATCATCGGGTCCTTGTTCTACGGAACAATTCTGGGCGTGTTTCTGATTGCTTTTTTCCTAAAAAACATACGTGGCAATGCTGTTTTTTACGCTGCTATTCTTTCAGAAATAGTAGTTTTTGTAGTCTATTACAACAATTTGGTGTCTTTTTTGTGGCTCAACGTCCTCGGTGCATTTTCAACCCTAATCCTTGCAATATTGCTTCAAAAATTAATGAAAAATGAAAACCCTTAACGAACTCATCGACCTACTAACCCTTCAAAAAATTGACGATCATCTATTTGAAGGCAACAACTACCTAACCCCATGGGGGCGTGTCTTTGGAGGTCAGGTTCTGGGGCAAGCACTCAATGCAGCCTATCAAACGGTACCCGACGATCGACTTGCACATTCACTTCATGGATATTTTATTTTGCAAGGAAAATTAGACCTCCCGGTACAATATCGTGTAGAAACCCTACGAGATGGTAAAAGTTTTACTACCCGAAGAATCACAGCTTTACAAGAAAACAAAGCAATCTTTGTTATGGCAGTTTCTTTTCAAAAGGAACAAACTGGAATGGATCATCAAGTCGAAAAACCCAACGTGCTCCCCCCAGAGGTATTGCTCCCCGACCAAAAGCAACTCGAATATTTGCAAAAAAAATCCCCTGAGCTTTACACAATGCTCACTGCGATACGTCCTGAGATTTTAGAATTTCGTTCTGTAGAACACATTGACCCTACCAGCAATCAACCCTCGCGACCCGAACGCCATGTATGGTTCAAAGTCAACAGCAGTGCCGCAGAACTCAGTCTTGCTCAGCAGCACCAAATCCTCGCTTTTGCATCGGATTATAACTTGCTTATCACTGCCGTACAACCCCATCGAGGAAAATTTAATCGAGCACAGATGTTTATGGCCAGTTTGGATCATGCCATGTGGTTTCATAGAAAATTTAAGCTTGACGAATGGGTTCTTTATGCCATCGAATCTCCGAGTGCATCCAACGCCCGTGGATTTGCCAACGGACGGATCTATAGCCAAGAAGGCACCTTGATTGCTTCGGTTTCTCAAGAAGGGGTTATCCGAACGTTTTCTTAAAAAAAGCCCACTTGCTGTGCAGTGGGCTTTATGTGTTTTTATAAAATTATAACGATCATTTTTGCCATGCAGCAATGGATTCGGTGTTCATTTTGACATAATCTTGATTACCCGCTTTTTCTGCAAGTTCTAAGGAGGTCTTGGCAGCAGCAATAGCAGCGTCCATTTCGTTAAGACCCGCTAAGATCAATGCATATTGACGGTGCACCCAATAGGCTTCACCGTTTTCTTTAAGGGACAACTCCATCCAACTTTTGGCTTGTTGAAGATCAAGACCTTCTTGCAAATAATACACCGCTGCACTATAATAGTCTTGTGCTTTAGGATTGTTTTGCATAACCGCCGCTATATTTTTTTGCATTTTTTCTTTGGTAGGCACAGCAATTGGAATACCTACTTTGGTATTTTCCCAAGAAATTTCCAATACCGCATCATTATTGGTAATTGACCCAATTGAAATGGTAAACGAAGAAATTGTTTCTGAAAGGGCATGCACCTCAGCTTCGTAGGTTGCGGCTACCGCTTGTACATCCCAACTTGTTGGGGCACCCCAATTATCGGTTTTAGTGTAGAAAAATACCTCCCACATTGTTTTACCTGGTCGGGTAAATATCGCATAGGTTCCAGCAGGGATTGTAGTAGATCCTATGGATACCGGATCTGAAAATTGAATCGTAGAGTTTGCATTGGCGCCAGTTCTCCAAAGGGTTCCATAGGGCACCAAATCCCCCATAATAACACGTCCACGCATGGCGGGTCTAGAATATTCGATGGATATTTCGGTTAAACCAACTGTCTGCTTGAGCGTTGCAGAAGGACTCGGCTGCGGGGCCTGCATTTGAGCCATTAGACCACTAGCAATAAACACTAAAATTGTACTGATATAGATTCTCATAATAAATGTTTTCGACAAAAATAAGGGCTTGTACGGATCACCCAAAATAATACAGCACAATTGTTTTTGATCGATTGATCTTTCTTAAAAAGAAAGCCGTATAAATTGTTTAATATTTACTTTATTTTATTAAACATTATCAGTACCTTTGAATCCTCTTTTACTATGAAAATTTATACACTACATGCCGTTCAAAAGCTACCCATTTCTATGGAAACAGCTTGGGATTTTTTGTCCAATCCTGCCAACCTCAAAACCATTACTCCAGGCTATATGGGTTTCCATATTCTAAAAGGTGCAGATCGCAAAATGTATCCCGGTCAAATCATCCAATATATCGTAACACCCATTGCCAAAATTCCAACCAAATGGGTGACCGAGATCACTCACGTAAAAGAACTCGAATACTTTGTGGACGAACAACGCTTTGGACCCTATGCACTTTGGCATCACAAACATTTTATCAAACCTATTGAAGGAGGCGTTGAAATGGAAGACATTGTTGACTATAAGTTACCACTAGGAGTTTTGGGACAGTTGGTGCACCCCATTTTGGTTAAGCCAAAACTCAAAGAAATTTTTGACTATCGAAAAAACAAGCTGGAAGAAATATTTGGTGTTTATAAAAACTAATACATGAAGAAAAATATACTTATCGTCGGGGGCACCTCAGGTAT
>Ga0181584_10001939_pt1 | contig 15769 bp, 12 predicted proteins | sample 071ome_30_FD_132462 | JGI IMG/M metagenome (GOLD analysis project Ga0181584, IMG submission 132462) | Coastal salt marsh microbial communities from the Groves Creek Marsh, Skidaway Island, Georgia - 071406AT metaG (megahit assembly) | ecosystem: Environmental > Aquatic > Marine > Intertidal... | reverse complement strand
TTGATGAGGAAAGGTGTATTGTTGACAAAAGTGACCGCCTGAGAGGTGAAAAGCAGGATTCCGGAAATAGCGTTGATGATAAAGCCTACCCATGCCAGCCTGCTGAGAGGCAGAAACGCAGAGAGCTGCAAGCCGGAGAACATACCGAGCAGGCGCAAATCACGCATCGAAAAAATGCCGACCACTATAGCCAGACCCACGATATGCACTGCCAGCAACATCGGGTATGCCCACAGGGAGAGTCCGACCCACATGGCAATTGGAGTGCTTTCTAACCAGAGGAACATAAGTAGGGATAGTTACAGATAAGGAGACTCAACAGGTGTATACAACATGACTCGGTAGTCTACATGCAATTCAGCATCACTGATAATTCGTTTTCTCCAATCACCGCAAGTCGCCAAAGATCAGCCACAATTGAAGGCGTAAGAGTCTAATCGAATACTTCCTAGACAGCTGAAGAGTGGGTTAGCCTACCCCTATTGGCAAGAAAGTAAAAGAGTTTTCCCGGGGACAACAGAGCAGGGATTGCAATCTGCCATGATTTACGGACGGCTACCGGACTCATCCCGGTAGCGGCGGATTGCCTGTCGGAACTGCGCTATGGATTGCATCCCGGGCAGGACCGAAATGTTGGTCAAGATACGACCGTTTTCCAATCGACCCAGCAGAAAAGTCGGCGTCCCTTCTATGCCCAGCCCGAGTGCTGTTGCGCGCTGTGAATCCAGGAATTCCCCATTGCGCTGCCTCTCGAGACAATTCTCAAAGGCACCTGCATCAAGCCCCAGTTCATTAACAATTCTGTACAGTTCTGCCGCCCCTCCTAATGTCGGATTTTCAAAAAGGGCGTCGTGCAACCGCCAGTAAGACTGCTGTTCGGCGGCGCAGGCAGCGGCAAGTGAAGCCAGCTCGGAATTTTCATTCCCCGCCGAAGGGTAATCGAAAACGTAATAGTTAAGGAGCCCGCCATCAATGAATTCCTGCTTCAACATTGGCAGAACTCGGCGGTAATGGGCCTGACAATAAGGACACTCGTAGTCAGTCACCTCTATCAGCCCCAATGCCGCATTCGAGTTGCCCATATCGGGTAGATCCATCACCCTGACGACTTTGTTCGCAAGGGATGCAGGTAACGGAAGATGCGATCCGGAAGGCTGCTCCAAGCTGGGCGGAGACTGAATTACACAGCCAGAATGCAGAGCCATGATTATTACAATCAATAGCTTCAGCGATAGGTTCCCATAGTTTCCGGAACGAATAATTCCAGCAGGGTTTTCTAAAATCATGGTTTTTTGACTCTTTCTTCCAGATATTGAAAAAATTGTAACTGCAGAGTACCGAATACCAGCATACGATAGAGCTCGTGCGAGTTCTGATGAAGAATTCCCGCCGTGACCAGTCGATTGTTGACATGCCGTGCGGGCATCACAGAGGTAATCAGCTCGCCACTGACTGCAGACCTGAACTGCGTGTACAACAGGGTGTATACCCCGTATCGAATACTTGCCAGCAACCTGATGTCGTCAAATTCGCTGTAGAACTGCTGGTCGGATGCAAGATCAACCTCGTTTTTCGACACTGCCTCAGCGAGCAGCAGGTAGGTTTCCGGATCCAGTAACTGCTGATATTGTTCAACTTTGTCGGCTTCCTTGAAGAGCCTGAATTTCTCCAGCACGAATACTTCCTGTTCGCCGGTCAAGACATTGCTACCTCCTTGCACCAGCCACTGCGCTGCATGAAGTTTCGCGTCAAATCGCAGTATCCCCTCAAGCTCCTGAATGTCGTCGCCAGGATAAGGGTTGGGAGGGAGCACCCTTAACTCCAGGGTACCGGACTGCGAGTTGTTTTCGTCATCGACATGCTGGACCGTGAATTCGAATTGATAATTGGGTTCGCGCATCTGCGCGGCCAGAGAATTCATGAATACGCAACAGGCTGCAGCAATGACAGATAGCGATAGAGCATGGGGCCAGCTGTCTCTCATCTTCACAGACACAACATGGTCCCCTCTGCCCACTCTCTGGGCACAATTTCGGTTTTAACCTCGGAACCGAGAAATCTAACCCAGCCTGTAATCTCTGCCGGTCCGACACAGCCTTGCAAGGTGAGGTTGTACACGTCGGGTCCCCGGGCGCTGACGCTAAAACTGTCACTGAGACGCACCCCGGCACCGATGATCCTGGTACTGATGCCGCCAACTCCTACCTCTCCTCCGAAGCTGCCGCTGATGGTGCCGCTCAGGGTTATTTCCGGCATTTTCACGCCACACATACCACCATCCATCCCTGAGTAAGCCAGGGACGCAGCGGCAGCAGCCCCTATTGAGCCCTCCAATACAATGCCATAGGTCGGAACCAGTATGCGTCTCAGGCTGCAACTCAGGGCTGGCACGGAAAAGTTTGCTTTGCCCGTTGCCCGGGTAACTGCGTCGTGGCTATCTGTTTCCTCGCAGCACTGAGTAACCTGCTCCAGATCAAGACTGCCAGAGAAAGTAGGTTGTCCTTCAATTGTGCACGCATCCAGTTTATCCAACGCCTCAAAACCTGAATGAATAGCTGAAACCAGATAACTGTGAATATTGCTGGTCAATGTGGTCGAACCAGTGATCCGGGGCTCCTCGGTAACACAATAAGGAGGGGTTTCCACTCTCATTGCACCAAAACATATGCTGATATCCAGAATACCCCAGTAGTAATCCGCACTACCGGATTCCGACTGTCCATAGCCTTGCCAGAAATAATCTCCTGATGGCATATTCAGAAAGAAATGCCAGGAGTTAAGGGTGTTATAAAATGCCGAATACAGACTCGGCGAAACCGGACCCCTGACATGCGTTTCCATCCAGGTTGCTACGAAAGGATACGACAACTCTAACAGATCCAAACTGGCCCGATGGTAGAAGCCATCATGTTCGGGACCGGAACCGCATTGACTGATCAACGCTTCGGAACTAGTGCTCACCAGCAGGAATCCGAACAACGAAATAGCTAACATAATGTTCTTCATAATCTGATTCATCCTTGAACAGCCGATTTCATCGGTGGGGTTGAAAATATTGCAGCGCACCCCTGGCATTGTCAGTCTCCAGCTGATCCCGCAAGGTCCGGTTATCCGTTGCAACGGAAGCTAACACCCGCTCGGCGTTGGCACAGCTGTCCTGGAGAAACGCCAACACAAAATCTGGCTGGGAAAAGCCGAGCGTATAAAGATCGAGCTCCACATACAAAAGACTGTCCTGCTCCTTAAGTCGTTCATACTCGGACGCGACAAGCTGCCGTCCTGTTTCTGTCAATCGGCCGATAGCGATCCGATAATGACGATCCAGCATGTCTGAGACTTTTCCCCGGGCCAGCCCGATGCCTGCCAGCGCTCTATCCACCGCACCAGGTGTCGCTGGATTTGTGCGCTCAATGATCTTGCAGGCAGTGGCCATGGCTTCGCGAGCGATGGTGACAAAACGGCGGTCGTCATGGCTTGGTAACCCGGCTATTAATTCCAGGTCCTGGGCCGGTAGACTCGCTGACCGCGATGGATTCATCAGCAGGTCCAGAAATAGTCCGTGGTAGAGCTGGTGATCGGGAATGGATGAAGCATCGTCACCGCTGCTTGCGCGGTGCACGCTGCGGTTTATGTCAGTCTGGAGCGAGCGACGTTGATCCTGGGCCAGACCAGACAGGTAGCTCTTGGTCTGACGGTCAGACCGGACTGGATCTGCAGACTGCGTGGCCGAGAAAACCGGTACACACACCAGCGATACCAGCACCGCTGTAATGATACTGACTGAGCTGATTTTCTGCGGAGCATAAGAACTAACAAGGTCTTTCCTCATAATCAATCCCTGAATAAATATTGGAAGAGCAGCGCATCGCGCTACTAGATAGACTAGTACGCATTCGGAAGGCACGCCTTTTCAGGCGCAAAAAATTTCCTGGGGGGACGGGCGAGAAACGGCTTACAGGATATTGCTCTTGTCAGCTATAGGATCGATGCTATCGCTTTCCCAGTTCAGTGCCGGCATGAGATGGAAGGCATCCTTGAGCCGCTGGTCCCAGGCACGACTGATTTCTCGGAGGAAACTGCTGTCGGCATTAAACTTACGATGTCCGGTCAGAACCAGGCTGTTGGTGCGATACACCAGCAGTTCGACCGGCGGCCCAACAGTCAGATTACTGCGGATAGTAGAATCCATGGACACCAGCGAGCACAGAGCGCAGGTATCAAGGCTGGTATTTGGCGCAAGAATACGATCCAGGATGGGCTTGCCGTATTTACTCTCGCCAATCTGCAGGAACAGGGTGTCCGAAGAGGTGGTGATATGATTGCCCTGGGGATACACCAGCGCCACTTCGTGGTCGCTGCCGGCGATCTGTCCACCGATGATGAAACTTGCTTCCATACCGTCGGATTCGCCATGGCGCTGTTGCTCGGTCAGGCTCAGGTCGCCAAGATAATCAGCTGCCTCTTGCACCGTTGCCACCCGCATGAGGTTCCGGGCGGCATTATCCTGAATATCCAGTTTTACACGGGCGATTGTAGCCTGGGCGGTTGCCAGGTTGCCTGACGCAAGTATGACAAATTGTCTTTGTCCGTCGCTACCAAATTGGAACATCTTGCCATAGGTACTGACCCGGTCCACACCCTCAATGGTGCGCGAATCCGAGCAGAAAACCATGCCGTCGTCTACGGCTACGGCCAGACAGTAACTCATCGGGTACTCCTGATACCAAAGCAAGAGATCGAGCATACCCTGACACTTGCTAATTGAACAACTTTTTCAGCGCCAAACGGTTTCGTTCCTACCGCCTTTAGTAGTAATCTGCTGGCAAGAGTAACGAGTGCGGGTGGCTTAGTCGCAATCCGAAACAGGGATTAATCCTACCGGCGCCAAAAAATAAAGGAGACTGACCCTTGTCTGCCATCAATAACGCTTTAGTCCGCTTTCTGTGCTTTATTGCTGCACTATCCGTCGCCGGAATCGCGAACGCGCAGCAAAACCATACCATTGCCAGTCAGGAAGACTTCGATCGCGCCATGGAGGAACTTTCCAACTGGGGACGCTGGGGAGACGACGATGAAATGGGTGCTTCCAACCTGATTACACCGGCCAAGCGTATCGCCGCCGCGGAATTGGTGCGCGAAGGAATCACAGTATCTCTATCCCATGACGTCAATCAGGAGCAGGCGATAGACGCTTCAACGGTGCTAACCCGGGAGGTACTGAGAGTCAGCCCAACCGGCGCGTCAGACCGCTATCAATACGACGGCAGCTACCATGGCACGATTCACAGCCACCTGGACTCAGTTGACTGTCATATCATGCACGAAGGCTTTGGCTACAACGGCCTCAGCTACCAGGAAGTGGAGGAAGCTGGCGGGTGCCCTCGGGGCAGTATCCTCGCACAGCGTAACGGTATTATTACTCGCGGAATCCTGTTTGATGCCACCCTGCTACCGGGTAAAGCAACACCGGAAGGCTGGCTCGAGCCCGGCACTGCCATTCATTACGAGGACCTGGAGGAACTGGAACGCATTCAGGGTGTGACCGTACAACCCGGCGACGTAATCCTGCTTTACACCGGTCGCTGGAAACGCCGCGCCGCGTTGGGTCCCTGGCCAACTTCTGAGGGCGTGGCGGGATATCATGCTGATGTGGCCTATTTCCTCAAAGAACGGGGTGTCGCATTTATCGGCCATGATATGTGGAACGACGCCTCACCCAGCGGGGTTCCCAATATACGGCTGCCACTGCATATCCTGGCACTGGTATCTCTTGGCGTTGGCATCTTCGATAATCTGGATTTCGAAGAGGTCGCGGAGACGGCCAGAGAACTGGGGCGCTACGAATTTCTGTTTATGGCGTCACCACTTCGCATCCCCGGCGGCATGGGCTCTCCTCTGAATCCCATCGCCACATTCTGAATTTCTGACTTGACTTGGACACATGACTTATAAAAAGGTAGAAAAATGAAAGCCACATCCCTGTTACGATTTTTTCTGACTACAACGTTGGCACTGTTGCTCCCCCTCTCTGCTTTCAATGCACAGGCTCAGAGCGAGGGCTGGATAACCCCCTACCCGGCTTTCCGAGTAATCGACAATCTTTATGGCGTGGGCACTTACGACCTCAGCGTATTTTTAATCACCTCAGATGAAGGCCACATACTGATCAACACTGGCCTGGAGGATTCTACCGCGTTGATTCGAGACAATATCGAATCTCTGGGCTTTAGAATGGAAGACGTGAAAATTCTATTACAGATGCAGGCCCATTGGGATCACACCGCGGCGCTGGCGGAAATCAAAGAAATAACCGGCGCCGAGATGTGGGCTACCCCAAAAGACGCCCGCGTGCTGGAAGACGGCGGATTCAGTGACCCGCACTTCGGCGGCAGACAGTCCTTCAAGCCGGTCAGCGTCGACAAGATTATTCGTGATGGGGATACGGTTGAGCTGGGCGATACCAGGCTGCTGGTATACGAACATCCGGGCCACACCGAAGGCAGCTCCAGCTATTCAATGGTGGTCAATGAGAATGGTCGCAACTACAACGTAGTCATCGCGAACATGGGAACCATCAATGCCGGCAAGCAGCTGGAAGTCGAGCCCACCTATCCCGGCGTATCCGAAGATTTTGCGTCAACCTACCAGCGCCAGAAAGCCATGGACGTCGATGTCTGGGTAGCCGCCCACGGCGGCCAGTACGGGTTGCATGACAAGTATCAGCCGGGACAGGCCTATGACCCCAACACCTTCGTCGATCCGGAGGGTTTTGTCGCGGCAGTGGAACGACTGGAACAAATCTACCAGCAGCAGCTGGCCCAGGAGCGCGGCCGCTAGCAAAAGCTAGCGCCTCGTTCCGGGTCACCAAACTTCACTGGAGCGCTTAATTAACTCTTGCGTCTGCCTGCCGAATCGCCCGTAAGGCAACCCGGCTTTCAGTGTAAAACAGCGCCGCCGGGTCAATGTCCTGCTGCTGCATCACTTCGACCTGTCTGCCGATTAGCGGTACCTGTTGTGTTGCCACGACGATACCCTGCCGCAATAGCACCAGAGCACAAAGAAACAGGGGAACGGTTAGAAGGGCACGACGACTAAAGTGCATCGGTAATTCCCGGAAACACCTTGTAGAACATTATCCAGGCCATCAGCAGTGTCAGGCACAGATTGAGGCTCTGACCGCAGGCATACAGGATAAGGGGTTTACCGCCCGAGAACTGGGATCGCAGTTCCTTGAAGTTCGTTGACAGACCTATGCTGCCGAAGGCCAGGGCAAAGAACCAGCCGCGCATATCGGAGGTAAATTCTATTGCAGCTCCTTCGACTAGAATCACCGCCAGCGTGTCGCCCAGGATTTCGTAAAGCAACGAGAAGACCAGACTGGCTCCGAGAAAACCCAGAACAAACTTGGGAAAGCGGGTCCAGATCTCAGCAGCAGTGACCTCACTGTCTGCTGTCTTGTCCACTTTTGCTGTCCAGTAAACTGCGACGCCGAAAGCCAGCACGCCAATCAATATATTCTGAATCATCTTGATTGTTGCAGCGACGTTTAGCGCCGTGTCTCCCAGAAAGGCTCCCGCAGCTACCACTGCGCCGGTCGCATCCACTGTCCCGCCAATCCAGGCCCCGCCGAGAACCTCTGGCATTCCCACAGCAGTAATGAACGCCGGCAGAGCTATCATCATTACTGAGGTAAATACCATGGACAAACCCACTGCGGTGGTCAGTTCTTCCTTGCTGGCTTTACAGGCTGCGGCGGTAGCTATGGCTGCGGATACACCACAGACTGACATGTCGGCACTGATCGTGATGTTGAGAGTCTTGGAGCCTATTTTGAGTACTTTCTGGCCAAACCAGAATGTCGTTATCAATACAACAGGTGTAACGATCCAGGCGACGAAGATTCCGGGCAGGCCAATAGCAAGTATTTTGCCAAACAATACCTCGGCGCCAAGCATGATGAGTCCGGTTTTAATGTAGAGCTCGTGTTTCAGCGCCGGACGCAGGAAATCCGGTATACCGATGGTATTGCTTACCAGCAGCCCAAGGATTATCGCCCACAACTGGTAACCCAGCCCCAGATCACGAAATTCCTGCTGATTACCCAGTAAAAACGCTGCCAGGGCGACCCCGTAAACCAACAGGAATCCCTTAATAAAAGGACCGGTTTTTTCTTTCATCAACACCGTGCCGGCGCCGAACAGGGCGATAAAAAATACCAGCATTCCAATACCGAAAGTAAGCGTATTCAGGGAAAAGGCGCCAAAGGGATTCGTCGACCACCTGCCTGGCCGGGACGAATTGGCCAGGGAATTGAGTAATTCGCCCGTACCGCTTATAAACTCGTTATCCGCCATCCAGTTGTCGGCACTGAACCCAGCCATCAGACTGGCCTGCTCCACAGACTCGGAAACATCTCCCAGCGGTGCCAACAGAAAAACCAGTAGTGCAATTGCGAGGATCACCGTACCCAGCAGGATAGCGACCAGGTCCTCAGTCCAGCTTTTATTCATGTTATTTTCTCCAGACATCTTGCTCGGGGACAGCAACATCTCGTCCCGAAGACAGGCTAGAAATTTAGCAGACTTCGACGTCCAATTTCTACAGTACTATCATTCGGTCAGATCCCGCCAGCCGTCGCTTCTATTCTACTTTGCGTAATCAACCAGGAGTTTATGGCCCGAGAATTCGGAGTAAATTCCAAATAGTCAGAACCATTTGAAAAATCTGAAAACCACCACCTGACCAAGCGCAACAAGAACCAGAAGGATACAAAAAATGAGAAAGGCACCCTCGAAATCGGCGCCAGGAATACCTGCGACATTGATGCCGAGTAATCCGGTGAGAAATCCAAGCGGGAGGAAGATAGCGGCAATTACGGAAAGTATGTAAAGGTTCTTGTTCATTCGATCCGATAACGCATTGACCAGTTCATCCCTGATGATCTGTCCGCGCTCTCTAACTGCGTCCAGATGTTCCAGGTAGCGGATCACCCGGTCCTGCGTCTCCCTCAACAGCCTTTTATCCCTGCCGGACAGGAATGAGTTTTTGAGATTGAGCAGTCCGCCGATGACGTCACGTTGCGGACTAATATAACGCTTGTAGACAATCGCCTGTTTACGGACATTCGCGATCAGCATTCGTTCTCTCGCTTCCGGTTCCTCGATGACAAGATCTTCAAGTTCGTCGAGACGTTCATCGAGGCTTAGCAGGGTCGGTTCCATTCTTTCGAAAAGTCGTGAAGTCAATTGAGCAACAAAGTCGCCCGCCGTTTTTGGACCCTTCCCGGTATTCAATCGATCGGAGATATCCTGAACAGTCTTGAGATAACGAAAACCCAGACTGATGACGTTTTTACCAAACACCCATAAGCGCACGGATATCATATCTTCCGGATCAGCTCCGCTATTGAGGTTAACACCGCGCAGAATAATCAACGTTCCGGTTTCCAGTTCTTCGAGCCTCGGCCGTGTGTCCTCTGCGACTAATGCGCTAACAACCAGTTCGTCCGGAAAACTAATCGCAGACGTTAGCCAGTCATGGGTCAAGGGATCACCGCAATCCAGATGAATCCAGTAAGCTTCGTCACCGGACAAAGAATTAGAAAGCCGCTCATAGGGGACAGCCGTGCACCCCCCCTGCCCGTCGAGTGCTAATGCCCTGATGCTATCTGGAATATTTGTCACAGGAATATTTCAACTCTCATTGATGCGCGTCTTTTTCGGATTGCCAGGCTACGTTGATGGGGCCTTTAACATCCAGATGCACGTCCCGCTGTGGAAAAGCAATCACAATTCCCGCATCGCTAAACGCCTTATAAATACGCGTCCTCAGATCGGTTGTAATCTCCCAGCGATCTTCTAGCGTTTCAAGAAAAACCCTCGCTGTCAATTCAAGCGCGTTGTCCCCGAAATGCTCAAAAACAATTAATGGTTTCGGTTCCTTCAAGATTTTCGGATGGTCTTCAACCACTTTGTACAGCAGCCTGATGGCCTCCTCCACATCGCTTCCATAGGCAATGCCTACCGGGATAACCAGCCGGTTTTGAGAATCGGACAAAGTCCAGTTTAGCAGTCTGCCGGTGATGAACTCCTTATTCGGGACGAGAAGTTCCCTGCCGTCCCAGTCGCGAATGGTAGTGGCACGTATTCGAATTTTAGTGACAACTCCGTCCTTATCTCCAATGGTAACCACATCACCAACGCGAATAGGATGCTCAAACAGAATAATCAGACCGCTGATAAAGTTTGCGACGATTTCCTGCAGTCCGAAGCCTATACCTACTCCCAGGGCTGCAACGAGCCACTGTAACTGAACCCATTTGAGACCCAAAGCTCCCAGACCCAGAATTATGCCGCCGGCGATAATGAGGTAATTTAACAGCGCACTCGTGGTATATCTGGCGCCAGCTGAAACGTGAGTACGACTGCGCAGAACTATCTCCACGACAGCTGGAATTCGCCTGGCAGCGAATAAGGTCAGGCCCGCCAGTAATCCGACGGTGATCAATGTCGCCAAGGTAATGCGGTTGACTATTAGCTCACCATTGAGCTCTGTAGTTGTGGACCAGAGCTGGACCCGGTCAAAAATATCAAGCGCCGGCAGCAAAGGCCCCCAGATAAATATCACCGCGACAATAGCTATAGCAATTGCGCTGACATTGAGCAGCTGTTGCGTGTCAGCACTGATCTCACCTAGTTGCGAAAGATTTTCTTCCGCGGCGGCACCAGATTCATCAGACACCCCCGGGGCACGTGGAGTAAGCAACTGCTGGAACCGTAGTCGCCTCTTAGCCACCCAAAGCCAGCGCAGCAGCAAAGCATGCGAGATGACTAACAGGGTGCCAGAGAAAAAGGTGTTAATCAGGCTGTTTGTCATGGCGAAAATCCAGAAAACCTGACCGAATAAAATGGTAGTCATCATCACGACCAGTGCCAGCAAAGAGGCCCACCGCAGTTGAATCAACCATGATGATACAGGTTTCGAGTTCCGGTTTGTTACGTCGACTAACTGAACGCGGGCAAAATGCACAAGTGCTACCAACAGCGCCACCAGCAGCACGAATCTCCCGATAGCAACGTCGACGTTATCCGGAGTCAGTGCAATGACGATGCTTGCCGCCACAGCAAGGGGCATCCAGTAGAACATCGCGAACCCGATATCGCTAAAAATACGCTCCTGGGTGGCGTCTCTCCAATTGAAATGCTCCCTGCCGATTCCCTCACCTTCAGAGATGAAGCGAATTATCGAAAGCACAAAAAACACCGCTGACGTAACAAACAGGTGGTTCTGCACGCTCTGACTTGGTGAGGAAATTGACGAATCGATCAGTGTTGCCAGCGAGAAAATAACTAATGACAATGGCAATGACCTCAGTATCAGGATCACGAGGCTTACCAGAGTGTGCCGAATAGAATCGTCGCGCGGACGTTGTATTTTCGCATTTTGGGAAATCTGGGACGTCTTCAATTGCTTGCGGGACAGGAACAGATAGCACGCCATCAGGAATGTGATAAAAAACCAGGGATTAAATGCCGGCCGAATTTCCTCCAATGCGCCAGCGATGGCTTCCGCCTCGTCTATTATTGCCGTCTGTGTTGTTAGCCATAATGACGGATAGTTGGGAATCCACAATAAAAGACCCTGCAGGAAATCTCGATAATTATCAATCCGGCTTTCCAGCTGAAAATAACCCCGGTCAAGTTCGCTAGTTTCATCAATAAAAAGTGACATCTCGGTTCTTATCGTTCGCAGTCTTTCCCGGTAGCTGCGCGCCAGCTGCAGTAGCTTTTCCCTCGAGTCTCCAGCGACTTCCTCCGGATCAATACCGGCGTTTCGCAATTGCGCACTGACATAAACGGTAGCACTCACCAACGAGGCAAGCGTGTTCTCATAATTGATTCGATCTATCACAGCACTGCTGATTTGCCTGGATAACTCCTCAATCGGGTCGGCGACACGAAAATTTTCAACCTCCCGCCAGTATGTGATCAGAACCCTTCCGAGTGATTCACTATCCCCGCCAAATTCGACAATGCGTCTGGCAGTGCTATAACGCTCCTCGAGCGACATCGTCCGCTGTTGAATATCCTGGTTTTGCTCACGAATTGCTGCCAGACGATTGCTCAGAACACGCTGCTGCTTGCTTAATTGCTGATCCATTTCTACCAGCGCAGCGGCTACTGCGAAGACGGGATCGCTGTTTGCTATGCCAAGCTCTGCGAGGCTGACCGTTTCCTCAATGCTGCCTGAGTCGCTCGCCTCCAGTGCCCGTATGAGGACTCCGAGTCTGATAAGTTTCAGATCGAGTTCGGAGCGTTCCGCATTCATGGCGGTAAAGCGAACAGGCTGACTCTCTATCTGCGCCTGACGGGCCAGGTACTCCGCATTCAGTGCCCTTAACTCGGCCAGAGTTAACCACTGGTTCGCCTCGGTCTCTGAAGGCGGTGCGGCGGGATCCACAATCGGCACGTCAGTTTCGATTGTAATTAAACGCGCTTCGATTTCGGCAATCCGACCACGAGTCGTATCCGCAATACTTTCGCGGGTAGCCAATCGGCGGTCCAATGTCTCGATCTGGTTTTGCAGATCCCGTGAGTCGATGCGCGCCTGAGACAAACTCGCGCTTCTCTCCTCAACGGACATTGCCTGAATTTCTGCCAGTGGATTGTATTCTGCATCAAGTGCATCGAGGCGCTGCTGAATAGCGGCTTCCCGCTCGGGTTCAGAGGTGAGGGATTCCTCAAAGGACTCCGCCTCACGCAGAAAAGCTTCCTCCTGCGTCAACAGAGTATGAGCACTTTCGTAGATAGTCAGCGGTTCGCTGTCATCGGCAGCTCCTCCGTCTCGAAGAGTGCTCAATCGCTGCTCGATCAGCTGCAGGGTCAATTCCGAACCCTGCTGGGCAATCGCCAAGCTCTGGGTAAGTAGCAGGACGGACGACGCAACTAAACAGGCCAATCGGTTCATCAAGGTACTTGAAACCTCTAACTTTGCCCCATCGCCGCATACCCGTTAGCTACTGATTGAGATGCGAGGGGACGCTCTCTACCAGAAGGTCCGATACGCTGCGTGAGTACATCTCCCGCTCCCATATCAGCGGGTGGCGCACTTTACCTGCTTTCGAATCCGATTACCAGATGCGTACCCGATCTTCTGGAGCCAGATACAGCGCATCATCAGGCTGCACGTCGAACGCCTCATACCAGGCGTCTTGATTGCGCACAACTCCGTTGACGCGATACACCGCCGGCGAGTGCGGGTCGGATTTCAATTGCGAAACCAGTGCATCTTCACGAATCTTGGATTGCCATACCTGGGCCCAGGACAGAAAAAAGCGCTGGTCACCGGTCAGTCCGTCGATTATCGGAGCCTCCTGCCCGCCGAGGGCAATGCGATAGGCACGGTATGCCATGGACAGACCCCCGACATCACCGATATTCTCCCCGAGGGTGAAACTGCCATCGACGAAATTTCCAGGCACCGGTTCATACCGATTGTATTGATCGGCAAGCATTGCAGTGCGAGCATCGAACGCTGCGCGCACCTCGTCTGTCCACCAGTCGCGCTGGATACCCTGGTAATCGGACTTGGAACCCTGATCATCGAAACCATGGCCCATCTCATGGCCGATCACTGCCCCAATACCGCCATAATTGACTGCCGGATCAGCTTCAGGATCAAAAAATGGAGGTTGCAGAATTCCGGCCGGGAACACTATCTCATTGAATGACGAATTGTAGTAGGCATTAACCGTATGGGGAGTCATTCCCCACTCCTCCCGATTGGTTGGTTGTCCTAGCCGGGTGATGTTATCCCAGTAAAAAAATTCGCGCACATTGCGGGCATTGGCAAACAGATCATTGCGTGTAATCTGGATTGCGCTGAGATCTTCCCATTCATCGGGATAGGCAATCTTGGGACGAAAAGCTTCCAACTTGAGCAGCGCTTCGCGCCTGGTACCCTCATCCATCCAGTCGTTTTCATTGATGCTCTGAGCGAGCGCAGTGCGTAAATTTTCTACCAACTGTTCCATTTGCTGCTTGGCGGACTCAGGAAAATAACGCTCGACGTATACCTGACCAAGCGCTTCTCCCAGGCTGTTAAGACTACCGACTCGGGCGACCGCCCTCTCCCACCGCTCCTCTTGTTCCGGCACACCCCGCAGCACAGTGGAATAGAAACGGAAACTCTCATTTTCGATTTCTTCCGAGAGAATACTGGCATGATTGTTAATCAGGTGATAAGTCAGATAGTCTTTCCAATTCTGCAGTGGCTCCTGATTGATCATCGCGAAAATTGGCGGCATGGCGCTGGGATAATTGACATTGAGTTCACCAATAGCCGCCAGATCGACCCCTGCCGACTGGAAGAATCGATCCCAGTCGAGGCCATTGAAGTCAGCCTTTAGCTGATCGAAACTCATCGGGTTATATGTCAGATCACGATTTCTTCTCTGTGCCCGGGGCCACATGTGCCCCGCAATCTGCGACTCAATCGAAAGTACCGAGTCTGCCCGGGCCTCGCTGTCCTCTGCACCGGCAAATTCAAACATCCGTATCACGTGCTGCCGAAACTCTGCCCGTACTTCCCGAAATCGATCGGTATCAAGCAGGTAGTAATCTCGATCCGGCAGGCTGATTCCACCGAGAGAAATACCTAACTGGTTTCTATCTGGATCCACTCGATCTGGCCCCACGCCAAATCCGATCGGAGTAGAGGCGCCGGTCAGTCTTGCGCTACCCAGGGCGTCGACGAGATCCTCGCGCGATGCTATGGCTGCGACATCCGCCAGGGCCGGGCGCAGGGGCTCTATCCCCAGCGCGTTTAGCCGCTCGGTATCCATGATACTGAGATAATAATCGGCGATCTTCTGTTCCAGCGTATTACTGGCGGGTTCTGAATCAACCAGGTCTTCGACAATGTCGCGAATACGCTCGTCGGAAAGATCGCGCAGGGTGTCGAAAGCGCCATAGCGGCTTTTATCGGAGGGAATCTCAAAATTATCCATCCAGTTGCCGCTTGCGTGACGGAAAAAATCCGCCCCGGGACGGGTTTGCAGGTCGCGACTGCCAAGCTCTATTCCCCAGTCTCCCAACGATGCTTTGCCGGTTTCAGAGGAACTCACAGATACAACCTCGGACTCGTCTTTCGACTCGGAGGAGGCATTCCCCCCCTGCGGTTGCTCTTCGGGGTTACAGGCTGCTATGACTGCAGTACTCAAAAGAATGGGGATTAGCTTGCTTGATTTCATTACGGAGATTCTCGTTACTCTAATGTACGGTCAAAAATAGTTTACCCGAGGTTTGTGTGTGTCGCGACTGAATTCAAATCAATGACGAACGGCTTAGGCTGAATGCATACCACCACGACAAGGACTTCAGTCGTCCGAGACCGTTCTGCGCCTCGCTTTTACGGAATATAAAAAACCCGGCTTCTGATCAGCAAACAAAGCCGGGCTTTTGCGGGTCTTGTCCTGTCGGGTGATCACGCTTCCCCGGCGGCAAACTCCTGCTTCTCGTCGTCAGTCACTTCCTTGATACTGAGCTTGATGCGGCCGCGGGCGTCGAGATCCAGTACCTTAACCAGAACTTCCTGACCCTCGGACAGATACTCACCGATATTTTCAACCCGTTCCCGGGATATCTGCGAAATATGCACCAGCCCGTCCTTGCCAGGCAGGATTGTGACAAATGCGCCGAAATCGACTATTCGAGCCACCTTGCCCAGATAAAGCTTGCCGACCTCGGCTTCTGCCGTAATGGCATTGATG
>Ga0181584_10001933_pt1 | contig 15791 bp, 19 predicted proteins | sample 071ome_30_FD_132462 | JGI IMG/M metagenome (GOLD analysis project Ga0181584, IMG submission 132462) | Coastal salt marsh microbial communities from the Groves Creek Marsh, Skidaway Island, Georgia - 071406AT metaG (megahit assembly) | ecosystem: Environmental > Aquatic > Marine > Intertidal... | reverse complement strand
TCGGCCATTTCAATGGCGTCGCGTTTTGCGCCAATCATTTCAACGCCGTATTTGTCCAGCACGCCCATTTCCTCAAGCGCGAGCGCGGTGTTCAGACCCGTTTGACCGCCCATCGTTGGCAGCAATGCGTCGGGGCGCTCTTTCTCGATGATTTTGGCAACCACTTCTGGTGTGATGGGTTCGATATAGGTGGCATCCGCCAGACCAGGGTCTGTCATAATCGTCGCTGGGTTGGAATTGACCAACACCACGCGATACCCCTCTTCTCTCAACGCTTTACACGCTTGGGCGCCAGAATAATCGAATTCACAGGCTTGGCCAATAACGATCGGACCTGCGCCGATAATCATGATTGAGGAAATGTCGGTTCTTTTGGGCATGGGACGACCTTTTTGTTTGCGGCAGCAAAATGGGCCCGTTACAATGCGGGCGCAAATTGTTCTGCGTTATAATCAACATCCGCCTAGGATCAAGCCCCATCGGAAAAATAACGCAAATAGCCGCTATTTGGCTGTCGATTTTTTGAAATTCGGCCTATATCGCAATCAACAACACACAAGGTAACCCATGCAGATTCGGTTTGACACCGCACCAGATGCGCAAAAACATTGGTTTTCGGACCCCGTTTATACCATCCGCGCGCAGTCTGCGGGGCAGGTTGATGACGCATTGCGTCAAATTGATGATGCGCGCGCCCAAGGGTATTGGATTGCTGGATATGCCGATTACGAACTGGGCTATGCGTTGGAACCCCGCCTGGCACATCGCATGCCCGACACGCAATCAGGGCGTGATTTGCTGAACTTTGGTGTTTTTTCTGGCCCCATAGAACGCCACGATCCGACCGTATCGCCCTGTTCAATCAGCGATTGGACCCCACATTGGACCGAAAACCAGTATATCCAAGCCTTTGATCGTGTCATTGAATGGATCAAGGCCGGTGATGTGTATCAAATCAACCTAACCTTTCCGATGATGGCGCAAATCACGGGTGATGCGTGGTCGCTTTACCACGCGTTGACGTCCCGCCAGCGGGTCAAACACGGCGCATTCGTTGATCTGGGCGCAGACCAAGGCGCATTTTTGTCCCGTTCGCCGGAATTGTTTTTCCGCACTGACGCCCAAGGCCATATCGAAACCCGCCCGATGAAAGGCACCCAACCCCGACACACAGACCCAAACCGCGATGAACAAGCCCGTCGTTTTTTAGAAACCGACGAAAAAAACCGCGCCGAAAACCTGATGATCGTGGATTTGTTGCGAAATGACATTTCGCGGATCTGTCGTACCGGTTCGGTGCATGTGCCAAAATTGTTCCATGTCGAAACCTATGCAACCGTGCATCAAATGGTGTCGTTGGTGGCGGGCGAATTGGATGGCCCGGTTCAGTTTTCGCAAATCATGCGGGCGCTGTTTCCCTGTGGGTCGATCACAGGTGCGCCCAAACTGCGCGCGATGGAAATTATCGACGACCTAGAACCGGCCCCGCGTGGCATTTATTGCGGTACCATTGGCTGGATGGCCCCCGACGGCAAATCCGAATTTAATGTGGCCATTCGTACATTAGACGTAAAAAACGGACAGGCGCGCTTAAATGTCGGCGGTGGTGTCGTTTATGATAGTCTAGGTCCATCAGAATACGAGGAAGCCCTGTGGAAAGCGCGTTTTGCGAAATTGTCCCCCCCGATTGCCGCCTGATTGAAACATTTCGGTACACCCCCGGTTTTGGCGCGGTCGATCTGGGATTACACCTAAATCGCATGTGTGACAGTGCGCGCCAGTTGGGCTTTGCGTTTGATCGCGACTTGGCCGAACATATCTGCGATGGTCTAAGCGGCAACAAACCGCTGCGTTGCCGATTGACATTGGGGGTCAAGGGCGATTTCCAACTGTCCCATGTTCCGTTGGATCCAACGCCCGCCGTCTGGCAGGTTGATATCAGCGACACGCGGCTGAACACAGGCGACGCATGGTTGGCACATAAAACCACCCAGCGCGATATTTATGACACCACACGCGCCAACCTGCCGCGTGGTATACATGAAATGCTGTTTCTAAATGAACGCGACGAATTATGCGAAGGCACAATTACCAATGTGTTCGTCGAAACACAGGGCGGCACATGGGTGACCCCCCCGATCAGCGCGGGCTGTTTGCCCGGAATATTGCGGCAAAAACTGATCAAATCCGGCGAAGTCACAGTAAAAACCGTAACACTTGGCGATTTGATGGCCGCGCGTTCCGTTGTGGTGGGCAATTCGCTGCGCGGGAAAATTCGTGCGGATTTGAACAGAACCTAGTGTTTTTGGGCGAAAAACCCCTATCAAATGGGGCAAAACGGGCCATTGCCCTTGACATCACGCGCGCAACCTTGTGTATCGCGCTAGACACGAAATCCATCAAACCCAAAGGGGCCACAAAATGCACGCCTATCGCAGCCATACCTGTGCCGATCTGAACAAATCCAACGTGGGTGACACCGTCCGTTTGTCGGGCTGGGTCCATCGCGTCCGCGATCACGGTGGTGTGTTGTTTATCGACCTGCGCGACCACTATGGTGTGACGCAGGTTCTATGTGACCCGGACAGCCCCGTTTTCAACGAATTGGAAAAGGTGCGCAGCGAATGGTGTATCCGCATTGATGGTGTGGTCAAGGCCCGTGATGAAAGCCTGATCAACACCAAAATCCCAACCGGCGAAATCGAAGTATTCGTGCGCGATGTCGAAGTATTGGGCGCATCCAACGAATTGCCCCTGATGGTGTTCGGCGACCAAGAATACCCCGAAGAAACGCGCCTGCGCTATCGGTATCTGGACCTGCGCCGTGAAGCGATGCAGCGCAACATGACCCTGCGGTCGGATGTGGTGGCCTCTATGCGTCGTCGCATGTGGGACAAGGGTTTCCGCGAATATCAAACGCCGATCATCACCGCGTCATCACCCGAAGGGGCGCGCGATTTTCTGGTGCCATCGCGTTTGCACCCTGGTAAATTTTATGCTCTGCCCCAAGCACCACAGCAATTCAAACAGCTGATCATGGTGTCAGGCTATGACAAATATTTCCAAATCGCCCCCTGTTTCCGTGACGAAGACCCACGTGCAGACCGATCCCCAACCGATTTCTATCAGTTGGATTTGGAAATGTCCTTTGTCACACAGCAGGACGTTTTTGACACCATTTCACCCGTCTTGGCCGGTGTGTTTGAAGAATTTGCCGGCGGCAAAACCGTTGATAACCCTGCTGAATGGCCGCAAATTTCATACCGCGACGCGGCGTTGTGGTACGGGTCTGATAAACCCGACCTGCGCAACCCGATTAAAATGCAGGTTGTGTCCGATCATTTCCGCGGATCCGGCTTTGCCATTTTTGCGAAACTGTTGGAACAAGATGGTACCGAAATTCGTGCGATCCCTGCCCCAACTGGTGGCAGCCGCAAATTCTGCGACCGCATGAACGCATTCGCCCAGAAAGAGGGCCTGCCAGGCATGGGCTATATTTTCTGGCGTGATGGCGACAACGGGATGGAGGCCGCCGGCCCATTGGCGAAAAACATCGGCCCAGAACGGACCGAAGCGATCCGCCAGCAACTGGGTCTGGGCGTTGGGGATGCTGCGTTTTTCTTGGGCGGCAAACCAAAATCATTCGAGAAGGTGGCGGGCCGCGCGCGCGACGTGATCGGCGCGGAATTGGGTCTGACCGATACGAACCGCTTTGCCTTTGCTTGGATCGTGGATTTCCCGATCTATGAACAGGACGAAGAAACCGGCAAAATCGATTTCGAACACAACCCGTTTTCAATGCCCCAAGGCGGAATGGACGCCCTGAACGGCGACCCGCTGCAAGTCAAAGGGTTCCAATATGATTTGGCCTGTAACGGCTACGAATTGGTATCCGGCGCGATCCGAAACCACCGCCCAGAAATCATGTTCAAAGCGTTCGAAATCGCAGGCTATGGTCAAGACGAAGTGCGCAAGCGGTTCGGCGGCATGGTCAACGCGTTCCAATACGGTGCACCCCCTCACGGTGGCTGTGCCGCTGGGATCGACCGCATCGTGATGTTGCTGGCCGACACCGCAAACATCCGCGAAGTTATCATGTTCCCGATGAACCAACGCGCAGAAGACCTGATGATGAATGCGCCATCCGATCCAATGCCCGAGCAATTGATGGAATTGAACCTGCGGGTGATCCCACAAGAATAATCAACAACTTAATTTGACCGTTGGCCCCGCCAGCGGTCAAATTTCTTAACACTTTTGTAAATTACATTCCCGCAGAATGATCTATGCTATAAACCTAGCTATAGGCATTGGACGGGTTTATGATACCGCCTCCACTTCTTACACCCCGTGAACGAGACTGCTTGCCACTCTTGGTTTCGGGGAAAACACGACATGAAATGGCACGCGAACTCGACGTATCCGTCGAGACAATAAAGAAGCATGTCCGCAGCATGTTAAAAAAATATGACGCGGCAAACATCCGTGATGCATTGCCGGCGATGCGACTGCACCAAGAATACTATTTTGACACCACCGCCAATTTCGAAGTGTTCTGCAATCTTGCGAAATTTTCTGCGGTCATTGACACAGAAAAAAAAGAAGTGCTTACGCAGATTTCGCACCACTTTACAGCGATCAGCCCGGTTGTTTCGTCTCTGCATTTTACGGCGGTGACAGATGCTTTCCCGCTGATCAGTGTCGAAATTGACGGGATGCGGCCAAAACCAACCGCAATTCGTGCGGGGCGGGCGATTTTCGAAACACCTGTTGTCCCAGCGGTAAAGCAAGGAACGCAGTTTACCCGAAATGCACGCGTCACGCGGACGATGCCTGCGGCGTATTCGGATGGCCATTACGCCGCATTGTGTATGTACCCAAGCGAACGCTTGGAAATGGGTGTTGTTTTTCGCAGCACGCGCCCCCCAAGTCATATCGACGTAACCGTGTGCCTGCATTCGCAACAGGTCCAAGACGACAGTTTAGTCATCACACAGTCAAGCCAAGGGCTGCGTCTGGTCAGTTATGATCCAAGTTACCAAAAATGCTATGTGGTGAAATGGGCATGGTAGACCACCAATCCCAAAGCCATTTTAGCACCCTAGATTTCATTTACCCGAATTTGACCAATCGTGAACGTGATGTAATTCCCCACCTAGCCAGCGGCGCCACAGCACAAGAAATTGGGCAACACTTGGCGTTATCTGCTGAAACCGTCAAAAAACACAGCAAGAAAATTTGCGAAAAATTTGGGGGCAGACGTTACGGGATGTACACGGCAAACTGATTGATTTTGTGTCGCTATACATTGGCCAGCCGCCAATGTTTCGGGTTTGTTGCGAAAACATGACCCAACACGTCCAAGTTCTGGTAAAGCAGAAAAAATCATTATCACGCTAGACCATGATTTTCGCGTCGTTTCTGGCCCCGTCGACGCCCTGAAATTCACAACAGTTGACGGGGATATGCCCATTCGCAGTTTAAGCATCGAGGCGGGTGATTTAGTTTATCAACAGAAATTTTTAGGCCAAGACGAATATGTATCCCAGTTAGACAAGCCTGCAAAAACTGGGACCACTATCCGTCGCCATATTGAACTGACGCGTGATTTTGATCCATCCATGCACACCCCGTCACATTACAGCTCTTGGGCGCTATACCCCACTGGCCAGATGACTTTCATGATCACACATTTGGAATGTGATAGGCCGCCAGAGTATCAGTATGACGTGACGCTAGATTACATGGAAATCCAGGATCCAAATTTGACCGTTGAAAAATCTGATTACAAATTCACACTGCGCACTAATCGCCCCAAACTGTCACAAGTCATGACCATATCTTGGTAATCAATCATTCAAATTGGGTGAATTTCGGTCAATCGCTGATCGACCAGCCTGCGCATACGGGTAAAATCGCCCTGCTGGGCTGCTTGGATCAGGTCTGTGTCATCGACGGCACGCGCCACACCCATCAAGAATTGTCGCAAATATTGCCGCATGGCGGAATTTGGGTTTTGTGAAAACAGGTTTTTAGCGTGATGCAGTTCGTCGCGATAAACGACCAAATCCGGTTCAACACTGCCGGTATCAATTAAACGCGGTCCCCGTGGCGGGGCGTTGCCCGGCAAGACATTCAATATCATTTGCTGAAACACCCCCACGCTATGATAGGGTTTGGCCAAAAACTGGTCTGCGCCGGCCTGAATGGTGTCCGGTCCCATCGCATCATCGGCGCTGGTACCAATCAGGGCCTGCACCCTTGGGCGCGCTGTGTCCAATTCACGGATCAAATCCAGACCCGATCCATCAGGCAGCCCCACATCGACGATCACGATCGACGGACGATAGAGCCGCATATGCCGTCGCGCGGATGTGATACAATCAGCACGTCGCAATCGCGCGCCGCTGCGCAGGGACATAATGCGCACGGCTTCGCTGGAAAAACGGCTGTCTTCGACCAACAGAATGGTCAAACCCAACAACGGTTTATCAGCGGTCGCGCGGGCGGCAAAGGGCAGTGTAGCTGTGTTTGGCATTGTCATCCTCCTACTGCGGATGTGGAAACTGTGCCGAAACTTTCCTAACATTGCGTTAACAGGTATGGGTGCGCGCCTTTGTCCATAGACGAAATCAAACAAACACGGCATAACAAGCCCAGCAATATGAAAGGACACAACCATGATCGGACGATTGAACCACGTTGCCATCGCTGTTCCCGACCTAGAGGCAGCCGCCAACCAATACCGCACCGCATTGGGCGCAAATGTCGGCGCGCCACAGGACGAACCCGATCATGGGGTAACTGTAATTTTCATCGAACTGCCCAACACCAAAATCGAATTGCTGTACCCTTTGGGTGAAAACAGCCCAATTCAGGGATTCTTGGACAAAAACCCATCCGGCGGCATCCACCATGTCTGTTACGAAGTCGACGATATCATCGCCGCACGCGACCACCTGCAATCCACCGGCGCGCGCGTTTTGGGAACAGGTGAACCCAAAATCGGCGCTCATGGCAAGCCGGTGTTATTTTTGCATCCCAAGGACTTTAACGGGACGCTGGTTGAACTAGAACAAGTGTAAATAAACCCAAGGATTACCCCCATGTCGATTACCTCTGCTCTTGTTTTGTTTGCTGTGATTTGGTTCATGACCTTTCTGATCGTGATCCCCATTCGATTACAAACGCAGGGCGATCTGGGCGAAATTGTTCCAGGCACACAGGCCGGTGCGCCCGAACATCATTACCTTAAGAAAAAGGCATGGATCACCACCGGCATCACAGTGGTGTTGTGGGCGATCATTTCGGCGATCATCCTGTCAGGTTGGATCACCGTGCGCGATCTGGATTTTCACAACCGTATGGCCCCCCTAGAGGCCAGCGAATGAAATAAATGCGTAAAGGTGGCTGCGCCCAAAACCGGAACGATCAGGTTCACAATCGGAATGCTAAGCGGGGCAACCATTAAAATACCGGCCAGCCAAATTGTAACGCGATTGGCCCGCCACAAGTCACGTGCGCCATTGCGCCCCACACGGCGCGCGGCGGCCATTTGAAAATATTCTCGGCCCAGCAGGTATCCGTTTAGCGCCCAAAATATAAATATCGCGACCGGTGCGAAAAACAGATATAAAATCCACGCGACCAAGTTCGCACCAATCAAGACCCCCAAAAATGCCACTGTATCAAGCAGCGCGTCAGCCAAGGGCAGACCGGCCGCATCGGGCAAATGTGCATAGTGACGCCGTTCGACAGCACGCGCCACGCGGTCCAAAAACAATGACGATATGGCAGATGCAACAGGCACCATCAAAAACACAGACAGCCCCAACATCAGAACAAAACTGCCCCATCCCAAAACAGATGCAGGCGGTTCAATCGCCCCGATAAAGGGCAGCGTCAGGTTTGCAATGGATGCCAGCCACGCCAATCCATACACCAACCCCATGGACATGGCCCACAACACGCCCAAGGCCAAGGCGATACCCAACCCAACAACACCCAAAAACGCGCGGTCGCCCATTTGGCCCAGCGCGCGGAAAAACGCAGGAAAGATTAATCCAACTGCCATGTCGTAATGCTTTCTATATTCGGGCGGGGGCGTTCTGGGGGTGTGTTGGTTTCTGTGCCAAGATAAATGATACCCGCCACCCGTTCGTTATCTGCCAAATCAAATGCCTGTTCGACAAACCCACGGTCGTGATTGGGCCAGCCTGATAGCCAATTCGCGCCCCATCCGGATGCCAGCGCCGCATTGACCAATGACAAACAGACCGCGCCGGCGCTGTAGGTTTGTTCAACGGCGGGGATTTTTTCGGATGGTTTTTGAACCTCGACAACAACAACGCCCAGATGGCCGCTTTGGAATTGGTTTTTACCCTTTTGTGTCTTATCTGCGTCCAACCCCAGCGCTTGGGCGCGGTGATCGACCAAGTCAGCCAATTGGGTCAATCGCGCCTTGCCCAACACAATAAACCGCCATGGTTCCAATTTGCCGTGATCGGGCGTACGCGCGGCCATGGTCAGCAAGCTGCCCAATTCTGCCCGATTGGGCACAGGCGTGGTCAGCGTTTTGGCCGGTCGGGATCGGCGTTTTTGCAGAAATTCAATCACGGGGGGATTTGGGGTCAGCATAGGATGTCCTGTGGTTTGTTTTACTTTATTTCGGCAATCCAAGGCAAAATTGCAACCATCCGCTTGCCCCAAAGCCACGAAACTGACATCAATTCAAGAATGAAGAAGGGCGATTATTCCCATTGTGCAGACCCAAATGCCCCAATCAGGGTGCGTGTGACGCCGAATGCGTCACGCGACAAGATTGATCTGCGCGATGGTGTTTTCCATATCACGGTCACCGCCACACCCGAAAACGGCAAAGCCACAGCAGCGGTGCAAAAATTACTGGCCAAGGCGCTGGGTGTCGCGAAAACGGATCTGACCCTGACCCAAGGGGCGACATCACGCGACAAAACGTGGGTTTTGCGCGGCCAAATCGGTGTCCATTAATCCGCGGCCACAATCGTTTGCGTGATGTTCAGCAATTCCCGCGTAATTCCCGGTTCTGACATCGCATGCCCTGCAAACGGAACAATCCGCAAATCACAGGCACGCCAATCCTTGGCAATGGCATAGGCGGTTTTGGGCGGGCAGATCATGTCTTGGCGGCCCTGCACGATAAACCCAGGGATATGGGAAATCTTGGGCATATCGCGGAAAATCTGGCCATCGCAGTCCAAAAACCCACCATTGAAAAAATAGTGATTTTCGATACGCGCAAAGGTGCGCGCAAAATCAACGGGGCAATAGCCCGATTGACCATTTGCCTGAAATGACGCCAGTGCGTTTTCCCAATCAGACCAAATTTTGCCAAAATGCATTTCCTGCCGCATATCCCCGCTGAACAAACGGCGGTGATAGGCGGCAATCAAATCATCGCGTTCCTCGGGCGGGATGGCGGTTTCGAATTTTGCCCAAAGTTCGGGCCAAAAATGCCCCGCACCCCCGCCATAAAACCAATCCAGTTCCGATTGCGTCATCGCAAACACACCGCGCAGGATCAAATGTGTCGCACGATCAGGATGGGCCTGCGCATACAGCAATGACAACGTGGCGCCCCAGCTGCCGCCAAAGACGGCCCATGCCTCAATCCCCAAATGCGCGCGGATCATTTCAATGTCGGCCACCAAATGGGCGGATGTATTGTTTTGCACGCTGGATGTGGGCCGCGACCGGCCACAGCCGCGTTGATCGAATAAAATGATATGATAGCGTTCGGGATCAAAATATCGCCGCATCGACGGGCTGCACCCCGCCCCTGGTCCGCCATGCAACACCACGACAGGACGCCCATGGCGATTGCCACATTGTTCGACATAGACCTGATGTCCGTCGCCAGTGTCCAACATTTCGCTGTGAAATGGGTCAATGGGCGGAAATAACGCAGGTGCGATCGTTTTTTGGCCTAAAAATTTGTCCATAACTGTCCTATATGTATCACAACACACAAAAGACCAGAAAGCACGCGAAATGCAAGCCACAGAAACAACAGTTGACCCGTCCGAAGTTGCCAAATTCGAAGCCATGGCAGCCGAATGGTGGGACCCGAACGGAAAATTCAAGCCGCTGCATATGCTAAACCCATGTCGGTTGGATTATATCACCACGCAGATCGCGGCGGAATATAACCGCGATTTGGGGGGCGAGCGCCCCTTTGACGGGTTGCGCATTCTGGATATCGGCTGTGGCGGGGGATTGTTGTGTGAACCTATGGCCCGTCTGGGCGCAACCGTCATAGGTGTGGACGCGGCCGAGCGCAACATCCCAGTGGCCCAAGCGCATGCCGCGCAATCAGGGCTGGATATTGATTACCGCTTTGGCACCGCCGAGGCATTGGCCCAAGCGGGCGAACAATTTGACGTGGTCCTGAACATGGAGGTGGTCGAACACGTCGCCGACCCCCAAGCCTATACCACCGCTTGCCAACAGTTGTTAAAACCCGGTGGATTGATGGTCTGTTCCACGATCAACCGTAATGCCAAAAGTTTCGCAATGGCCATCGTCGGGGCCGAATATGTCATGCGGTGGCTGCCCAAGGGCACACATGAATGGTCCAAGTTTATCACACCAGACGAATTATACACCCTGATCGAAAACGCGGGCCTTACCCCCGTCGATCGCAAAGGGTTCGTATTCAACCCAATCACATGGCAATGGAAACTGTCAGACCGCGATTTGTCCGTGAACTATGTGACCGCCAGCGTGAAACAACAGGCGTCCTAATAATCACAGGCATCCTAATCAGGTGCCAACATATACCCCGACCCACGGACCGTTTGCAGATACCGCGGTTCTTTCGGGTTGGGTTCGATTTTGCGGCGCAATCGGGTGATTTGCACGTCAATGGCGCGATCTTGGGCCTGTTCCTCATCCCGGCCCAAATCCGTGACCAGCTGAACACGGCTAACCGGTTCGCCGGCCGCCGCAGCAAAGATTTTCATCAGCTGGTTTTCCGTGGCCGTCAGGCGAATTTGTGTGTCGCCCTGCCATAATTCACCGCGTTCAATATCATAATGCGCCATACCCAACCGCAATACTTTGGGGGTTTCTATAGCCTCTGCTGGCTCTGGGACGCGGCGCAAAATGGCATTTATCCGCAACAACAGCTCTTTGGGTTCAAAGGGCTTGGACAAATAATCATCCGCGCCCGATTCCAAACCGGCGATACGATCATCTGTGTCGCCCCGCGCCGTCAACAACATGACTGGGGTAGACCGCGTAGACCGGATCCACCGTGTCAGTGACATGCCATCTTCGCCCGGCATCATCACGTCCAAAACGATCAGGTCAAATTCCAACCCGGCCAATAATTTCCGCGCATGGGCCCCGTCACGCGCCGCAGTCACCAAAAACCCATTTCGGATCAGATATTGTTTCAACAATTGTCGAATGCGTTCGTCATCATCAACGATTAATAAATGCATAGCCAACCCCTAGTCCTGACGCATCGCCATATATGCACGCCGCATATCAGGATCCATCATCGCCTCTAATACGGTCCGAAACCCCGCAACGGCATCAGGTCCGGCGTGTTTATACGCCTGTCGCATTCTATCGCGTTGCGCGTCTGATAGCTTTTGTTCCAACGCCTTGCCCGTTTCCGTCAAATGTAAATTCCGTTCGCGTTTATCGCGTGTCCCCACTTTGACGATCACCAAACCATCCTCAATCAAGGTACGCAAAACACGATTCAGTGACTGTTTTGTAACCCCAAGGATATTTAGCAGATTATTCACGGTCGTTCCCGGAACGCAGTTGATAAAATGAATGGCACGATGATGCGCGCGCCCATAGCCGTGTTCATCCAGTATACGATCAGGATCAGCGGTAAATCCACGATATGCGAAAAACATCGCCTCGATCCCGTGGCGCAGCTGTTCGTCGGTCAGGTATAACAGGGCCTCGCCCATCGGTCGTTGAATATTTTGCATGTGCGCGCTCCCATTCTTGTTTTCATTTTATGTCAGTGTTGTTGACATTCCAAGCACAAACTGGTAGCGATTCTCAGTTTTGGCGCAATATTATGTCCGAAGCGGACCAAATTCGCGCAACTTATGGCAATTTAACACAAGGGAACAGCAATGACTGGCAGCTACGAAGACCGCGATGGTAAAATTTGGCTAGATGGCAAATTGGTGGAATGGCGTGACGCTCAGGTGCATATTCTGACACACGCAATGCATTATGCCAGCTCAGTATTCGAAGGCGAACGCGCCTATAACGGCAAAATTTTCAAAAGCCGTGAACACTCAGAACGGTTAATCACATCTGGTAAACTAATCGATTTTGACCTGCCCTATAGCGTCGATGAAATCGAGGCCGCGAAACAAGCGGCGCTTGAGGCAAATGGCCTGACAGACGCCTATGTGCGTGCGGTCGCATGGCGCGGCGCGGGCGACGACATGGGTGTTGCATCGCTGCGCAACCCGGTCCGCATGGCCGTGGCCGTTTGGTCATGGGGCAACTACTATGGTGACGCCAAAATGAAAGGCGCGAAATTGGACATCGCCAAATGGCGCCGTCCCGATCCCGCCACCGCACCATCTCAGGCCAAGGCCGCGGGCCTATATATGATCGCCACCATGTCCAAACACGCGGCCGAGGCCAAGGGATGCTCTGACGCGATGATGTTCGACTATCGCGGCTATGTCGCCGAAGCGACAGGCGCCAATATCTTCTTTGTCAAAGATGGCGAAGTGCACACCCCCACACCGGACGCGTTCCTAAACGGCATCACACGTCAAACCGTGATCCAAATGCTGCGCGACAAAGGGATCAACGTCATCGAACGCCACATCATGCCCGACGAACTAGAAGGGTTCGAACAATGCTGGCTGACCGGCACCGCAGCCGAGGTCACACCCGTCGGCCAAATCGGCGATTACAATTTCGAAGTTGGCGCCCTGACCCGCGACATTTCAGAAAGCTATGAAAAACTGGTCCGCGCATAAACGTCAGTGACATATCATCATGCTGGGGCGGACGGGCGCATAACGCTCTCCGCCCTTACTTTTTGCAAAAACACGCTCAGGCTTCGGTCGGGGTTTTCTTCAAACCGGTGCTCGGTCACACGCGGATCGGTCATCAAATCCAAACGAAACGTGCGAAAATCCTGCCGCAGGTCGCACCAGCCCGACAACATCCAACCATCGGTGATATTTTGCAATGACAGCGGTTCAATCCGCCGCGATATCACATCGGTTAACGTCATATCAGCAACCTTTAACACCGACACAAGGTTATCCATCGCGTATTGGAATTGCGCACGCATATCACCTTGATGGACTGGCTGGCCCTCCGCATCCATGGCGCCCTGCCCAGATACGTTTAATTGTCGGGTTGCACCTTCGATAATTTCACCCTGATGAAACCCAAATTTTTGCGACCAAGACGATGGGTTAATTGCGGTTCGTTTCATATCAAATGCTCCATTAAAAATTTGATATGACCTGATACCACCCCCCTCCTGTCACCATAGTGACAGCAGGGTTTTCATTTTTGCCAAAATACTTCCCGCCGGAGGCATCAAACCTATCCGGCAAAGCCGCCAAATCGATCCTGAATATCCTTCAAATCAGGAATTACATCGGCCGTCCCATGCCGCGTCACCATAATGGCTGCTGCACGCGTCGCCAATCCAATCGCCTGCTCCATCGGCATCCCACGATCTAAACCAGCCAAGACATAGCCCGTAAACGTATCCCCCGCACCGGTGGTATCCACAGCCTCAACCACAATCGCGTCAAACTCAACAGCGCCTTTGGCCCCGATCCAACGACATCCTCGTGATCCCAGCGTTACAATTACATCGGCAACCCCCAAGTCGCCCAAACCTCGGCCCAGCGCAGCTTCTAACTGCTCCGCTTCAATTTCATTCAAAATCAACATATCCAGATAGGGCAAAACAGCCTGAACCGCCTCAGCAGAAAATGGCGCCGCAGCAAAACACACACGCAACCCCAATTCACGCGCCATTTTCACACCCGTAACTTGCCCCACGGTTTCATTCTGGGTGACGAAAATATCACCCACCATGGCATCACTTAACGCAGCCCCAATCTGTTCTGACGTAATCTCACCATTCCCACCGGCGAAAATAACAATCGCATTTTCCCCATGATCATCCACTGTGATAATGGCATGTCCCGTATGCGCGCCACGACCAATATGGCGCGTATCCACCCCATATTCCGTCAAACGCTGCACTGCCCAATCGCCATCTGCCCCAACACAACCGATATGGACCACCCGTGCCGCTGCACGGGCCGCGGCGACAGACATGTTCGCCCCTTTGCCACCTAAACCAATATCTAATGAGCCTGCAGAAATTGTCTCCCCTGGCCTGACCAAAGACGGCAGCCGATAAACATAATCTGCGTTAATCGATCCCAAATTATAAATCGCCATGGATCCGCATACCTTTCACAGCCCCACCGCAAGTCGCCAGACAAAAACATGCTTTCAGTTTTGTCCAAATACTCCCGCCGGAGGCTCCCTTACTATCCGACCTTACAGGCCGCCAGAACAGCCATGTTCAAGATATCTGTCGATGTTGACCCTGTTGAACAAATTTGAATCGAATGATCCACACCCGACAAAATCGGCCCAATCACAGTGGCCCCCGCCATTTCTTGCATTAATTTCACCGAAATACTGGCCGAATGGCGCGCAGGAACAACCAAAATATTGGCCGGACCTGTCAACCGCGAAAACGGATAGCTGGCTTGCGCCTTGGCGTTCAACGCCACATCAACCGTCATTTCGCCATCATATTCGAAATCAACACCACGCGCATCTAACACTTTGGGCGCGATGTGCATTTTTTCAGCGCGCTCTGATACAGGGTAGCCAAACGTAGAAAAGCTGACAAAGGCCACGCGCGGCTCTAAACCCAAATGCCGTGCAACACCGGCGCAGCGTTCGGCGATATCCGCCAAATCGTTTTCATCGGGCCATTCATGCACCAAAGTATCCGAAATCAACACGATCCGTCCCTTGTGCAGCAATGCGGTCACACCCACGGCCCCGTGATGGGCATCAGCGTCAAACACATGGTTGATCAATTCCAACACATGCGCCGATTTGCGGGTGGCACCGGTGACCAAACCGTCTCCATGTCCATGGGCCAACATCAGCGATGAAAAGACATGCCGATCACGCGCGGCCAAACGATGGATATCGGCACGATCATAACCTTTGCGCTGCAGGCGCGTGTACAAATATTCCTTATATATTGCCAAATGCTTGGTATTTGCGGCGTTGACCACCTCTAATTCGCGTACAGCATCGCCCAGACCTTCGGCCTCTAACTTGGCTTTGACATCTGCTTCGCGGCCGACGACCAATGCCTTGCCCATTCCAGAACGTTGATATTCAACGGCGGCCCGCAGAACACGCGGATCATCGCCTTCGGCAAAAATCATACGCGCTTGGGCGGCACGCGCACGGGCATTCAATCCCCGCAGGATCGACGCTGTCGGATCCATCCGGGACTGCAGGGTTTGCTGATATCCATCCATATCAATAATGGGCCGCCGCGCAGCCCCCGTATCCATACCCGCCTGCGCAACAGCTGGGGGAATACGGTGGATCAAGCGCGGGTCAAACGGTGTCGGAATGATATAATCGCGACCAAAGGTTAATTTACGCCCATAGGCAATCGCAACCTCGTCTGGCACATCTTCGCGGGCCAATTCGGCCAATGCCCGTGCGCAGGCGATTTTCATTTCATC
>Ga0181584_10001927_pt1 | contig 15825 bp, 12 predicted proteins | sample 071ome_30_FD_132462 | JGI IMG/M metagenome (GOLD analysis project Ga0181584, IMG submission 132462) | Coastal salt marsh microbial communities from the Groves Creek Marsh, Skidaway Island, Georgia - 071406AT metaG (megahit assembly) | ecosystem: Environmental > Aquatic > Marine > Intertidal... | reverse complement strand
TGTAGGGAATGAGAAGATCCTTTCACACACGACTACTACGAGGTCAATGTCAATGTCAGCTAAATCTATCTGGCCATGCCGACGACGGCGGGCCTGCGCTTCTTCATCACCCGGAGGTTGGAGAAGACCGTCTTGAGGTCGACCCACCTGTAGGCGCTCTTGTTCATCAGGAGCGCGGCCTGGGCGGCGGTGAAGTCGAGCGTGGCGCGGACCGGCTGCAGCCTGGCCTCGGCGGCCTCCTTCGCCTCCTTCTTGAAGTCCTTCATGGCGCCCTGGGTGTCGAAGAGCCTGTGAAGGAACGAGAGTTCCGTGTACAGGCGGGCTTCGGACACCTCGGGGTGCATGGTGCCCGAGCACTTGAAGTCCGAGGGGGCCGTTCCCGGCATCGAGTCGGGCAGGTCCCTCAGACAGACGTTCCTGGTGCGGCACGGGAGCATCTCGTCGTCGCTGACGAGCCAGCCGTCGTAGTACTTCTTGATGTTGGCGCGAGCGCGGAGGCGCACCTGGTTGGACACCTGGGCCGGGGTCAGCGGCTTGTCGGTGACAGTCGCCGAGGCGTCCTTCGCGGATGAGTCGGCGGCGCTCCCCGCGCTTCCGGAAACAAAGACCTTGGCGTTGGCGTCGCCGTCGAGCTTCAGCAGGTCCCTGACGCCGTCAAACTTGATCTTCTTGCCGGACGGCGTCTTGAGCTCGAGGTTCGGGCACTCCTTGAAGCGGTCGTCGTCGTCCAGTCCGGCGAGCGCAATGTCCAGCGCCTCCTCCGGATTGATGGAAGACATCATGCCGCCCGCCTTGTACTTGGTGCCGTCCATGCCGAGGCTCTCGGCGATGTGGGCGGCGTCGGTGCCCTCGATGGGCGCCACCAGACGACAGATGACGGGGAAGACCTGCTGCGCAATGTAGTAGTCGACGTCGACCTTGAGCGCCCCGTTGGATGCGGAGATCTCCTCGGGGCTCCTCGCCCTGTCGGCGAGGGAGGCCTTGCCCTCCTCGTCCACGCAGATGATGTACGGGATGGTCTCGCCCGGCATGACCCCGTCCCTCTTGCCGGCCGCCCTCCTCCTGAGGGCCACCTGGACGTGCGGCTGGTTCTTCGCGTCGGGATAGTCCTCGGGTTTCTTTGTCAGCTGCTTGGTGACGACGTACCTGCCCAGAGGCACGGTGCCGTCCCTGACAGCGGCGCCCAGGGTGCTCAGGTGGTCGTGGATGGCCCCGACCACCTCCTCCCTCGGCTTGCCGCTCAGAATCTGATCCAAACAGAACTGGGACGCCTGCTTCGCGAGCGGGCACCAGTCGCGACGGACCATGTCGAGTCCCTTGGCCTCGATGATCTCGACGTCCTTGCCGTCCGGGCCGCGCTCCACCTTGACGGCGGCGTACTTCTTCTTCTTCAGCAGAAGCATGCGCTTGAACACGCCGTCCATCTCAATCTCCAAGAGACGGTACCTCTTGTTGACCTCCTTCTTGATGATGTGGCCCAAGGCGATGACGTCGGCGAGCTGGTCGGTGCTCGTGTCGACCATGATGGAGTCCGTGTCTCCGTAGACGACCGTCCTGCCGATGTTGCCCTGCACGAGCTCGACGGTGGACTGCAGAATCTCGCGTCCTTGGGACGTGATGAGCTCGGCCAGGGGCTTGGCGTAGAACCTCGAGTTGGAGAAACCCAGGCATCCGTACATCGAGTTGGCCAGCAGCTTGATTGCCTGCTGCCTGATGTTCAGCTGCTCCTTCTTGACGCTGTCCCTCTCGCCCTTGATCATTTCCTTGACACGGCGGCGCCTGTCGACCAGCGTTCCGATGACCCTCGGGAGCGGCGCCTTCTCGCCGCTCGCGTCCGGGAGCCTGGCCATGGCGCCCTCGGGCGGGCGCTCGACGGTGGTGAAGCAGATGTTGTACTCCTGGATTATTGACGGGTACAGCGAGTTGAAGTCCAGGAGGAGGATATACCGGTCGTACAGTCCCTTCTTGGGCTCGAGCACGAGTCCTCCGGCGTACTGGGGGCCCTTGCCGCCCTTCTTGGCGGACGTACCGCTGCCGCCGGCCCCCTCGACCGAGGCCGCCCTCTCCTTGGCGGTCATCTTGTCGGGCAGGATGAACTTGTTGTTGTGGAACTCGTGGAGCAGCAGGTACTCGATGCGCTGCGCCCTCTGGTTCAGCAGCGCCTTGCTCCAGAGCGACCCGGAGAGTTCGGCCAGCTGACGGGTGAGGGGGAGCACGGCGAGGAACGACGCGAGCCTCATGGAGAGCCATGCGTCGCTCTCCGTGTGCTGGATCATCTGAACAAGCTTGTCAGACGACAAGAACTTTGACTTGATGTCGGACGAGCTGACTTCCGCCCTGATCTCCCCGAGCAGGTTCCGGCTGAGGGCCGTCAGCGAGTACTCGGCCTCCCTGACGAGCTCCCTCGCGGCGAGGTAGGTGTCGCAGATGAGCCTTCCGGCCACAACAGAAAGTGCCCCAGCACCGGCGCCGCCACCGTGCGAGTGGCCCCCGCCGCCCAGGTTGGGGAACTTGGACCTCTTGAGGCGCCCGAGGCAGGCCCAGTGTGGCACCTTGAGCTCCTTCATGCGGTGCAGGAGCACGTCCAGATCGAAGCCGGAAAAGTTGTGGCCGACAAACGCGTCGACATCGAGGTCCTTCAGCTTCATCACTAGCCCGGTCAGGAGGGCGCGCTCGTTTGGCTGGAGGGCGATGATGTTGCCGCCGTTCCGCTTGCCGAGCTCGCTGTCGTTGGCCTTCTTCGCCATGGCGTCGAATCCGGCGGGGTATCCCATGCCCGTGAGCTTCCGAATCGCACTGAAGTGCCTGATATCTCTCTTGGAGACCGGCAACGGACCGTCCGTGTTGACCTTGGGCATGTAGACCACCGACACGCTGACCACCTCGTTGGCGGCCGTGTCGGGGTTGACGACCGTCTTCATGGACAGCGAGGCCACGCAGATGGGCGGCGCCGGCTTCCATCCCGACGGCGCAGCAATCACCGTCTTGTGTCCCTCGACCTGCACCTCGATGTCGCAGTACGACACCTGGGATCCCTTGCCGACCCTCGTCGGCTTTGTGACGTGGATCCACGAGGGGCCCATGATCCTCCTCTTCAACATCAAAGACTCGAGGCTGGACTGCGTCGTCCCGAACATCTTGACAAAGCTGTTGCCCGAGATGGTGAGCGGCAGCGCCTTCCCTTGCGGGAACCTGACCTTGAGGACCCACTGGCTGCCATGCGACACCGACTGGTCCTCAAACGCATACGTGCGCGGCACCGGCTTCATGGTCATCTTGTTGATGCCCATCTTCTTCAGGATACCAGTCACCTCGGCCTTCACCTCAGCAAAGGCACCGTGCAGCGCCAGCATCCGCTCCTTCTTCTCCTCGGCGTCCGCCGCCGTCTCCAGGTGGTCGGCGGGGAGGTCCACCGCCGTCCTGGGCACGACAAACACCGTCTTCTGGATGTTCTTGACGATCGTACAGCACGAAGCGAACTGACCGTCTCCGACCGGCGTCTTTCCAAACAGGTACACCGTGCCAGAGTTGGCCACCTCCTCGTGGGCGTCAATCAGGTACATCGACATCCTCGACTCGCCGTCGAGCTGCAGCGACCCGTCGTCCACCCACGGCGTCTCCTCCTCCTCCTGCGCATCCTCAAGGTCATCCTCGTACAGCGCCTGCCAGTCGCTCGCGACCGCTGGGGCATCCGCCGGCCCTGCGTTGTCGTTTCCAGTGTTGATGGCGTCGGCGTCAGCGTCGGCCTCGATCGGATCGACGACCTCGACCTTGGCCGTGGCCGTGGTCATGGCCGTGGCAGCCTCCGGGGCATCGACCTCCATCGGCACCTCCTCTGCCGCTGCCTCTGCCTCTGCCTCCACAGGCTCGGCCTTTCCGTAGTCGGCCAGCTCGTCGTCCAACGGCCCATAGTTGTAATCGCCGCCGTCATCGTCATCAAATAGCATCGCGCCATCCGCCCCGTCCCCGGCGTCCCTCCCAGCAACCACGCCGTCCTCAAACTGCACCCGCTTTGACGTCGTCGTCTTGGGCGTCTGGAACGCCCTTGCCGCACCCCCACTCCTCGCAACGCTCCCCACCGCCACACGCACCCCAGGCTTCATCCTCGACGCCACAGGCGCACGCTGCGGCTGCGTCCTCGCCGCCACGGCCGTCCTCGGCGTCTTCTGCCCGCCCGGCGTATCCAAGTCCCCCAGGATGTCGTCCAACAGGGCATCCGTCTCTGCCGCGTTCACCTTGGGCTTCCTCACCACATTCGCACCGCCAGCCTTGGCCCGCACCGCAGCAGACTGAAACATCTTCTGCATACGCTCCTTGGCCCCGGCCACCGGCTCTGTGCCCTTGGCCCCTCCGGCCTTCCTCCCAGCCGCCTTCTTGTCGGTTTTGGCCTTTTTCTCGGCCATACGGGCGTCTTCGTCGATCCAATCGACCTCCTCGCCGATATCCGTGTACCCCAGGTCGTCGTTGCCCACGACGAACCCACCTCCTACAGACAGCGCGATCGTTCGTGCGTGGTGAGGTCGAGCGTCGAACGATCGAGCGCGTCGCCAGTACGTCGACACGTCGTCGCTTTCTATCGTCCAGAACCGGCATCCGCGGGGCGGACAGTCCCAGAAGCGGGCGGGACGGACCGCATTCGGCCAGCAAAATTTCAAATTTCTTCACAATTCGAAATCCCAGAAGATTTCGCCACACACACACACCACGCACCTTCTTCCCTACGTTTCTGCACGAGACGAGCGTAGTCCTCCTCGCCGACTTCGTCATAGACGTCGTCTTCGACATTGACTTCGAACGAATCGATCCGCTTCTTGCCCGACGCTTTCAAGGCCCGTAATTCGGCCAGGGCGCCCTTGAACTTCTTGCCACCCCGCTCGGTGGTGGCTTTACGACGTACTCCACGTCCGGACTCTGTCATCTTCGTGAATCGTGAAGAGCAAGGAGCAAAAAGTTGTGTCGTCGTGCGATTTTTGAATTTCACGTGATCACGCATCACCATCCTGGATCTGTCGGGAGTTCTCCTTCAGGATCTCGATGTCTCTCGCGTTCCGGTGCACGGCGCCGTTCATCTTCGCAATTGCGTCGGAGTAATCCTTCAGGATCCCGAACGCTTGGCCGAGGGATTTTCCGTCAATCTCGGCGCGGGTCGAGCCGTTCGCCCCGCCCACCGAGCCCGCTCCGCTGACCTGTACTCTCGCCGCGCTCGCGACGGAGTCTACCCGTCCAAGCAGTCCCTGGGCCGAGTTTGCGGCGATGACGCCCTCCATGGCCCGGAGCTCCTCGCTGAGCTTCTGGAGGACAATCTTGGGGGTCGACTTGTCGTATCCGACGGCCCTGCTGAACCTGGCCTCGAGCGCGTCGATGTACCGCAAGGTCTTGAGGAGGTTCTGGCTGAGCTCCGCGTGTCGCGTCTTGATGGCCTCCATCTGGACGCGGACGACCGTCTCGTGCCGGTTGGCCAGGGCCGCCACGCTCTTCTGCAAGGCCTCGAGGCGCTCCCTGTGTTCCTTGACGGCGTCGCTTTGGGCGGATTTTCTGTCGAGGAGGCCCTTGAAGCCGTTGTAGGGGATTGGCCAGAGGCTATGGGGGTTGTCGGGTCCGCCCGCGCGGCGGATGGCTTCTCGCCACTGGAGCTCGTCGATGTCGGCGGGCTTGCGGCGTTGGGCGGGGTCCTTGACGACGTTGAGGAAGAGGTATTGGAACTTGAAGCGGGAGTTGCCCGGGGCGGGGACGTAGGACTCCTGGATGCTCTGGAGTTCTCGGATGGCAGAGTCGTCGGGGAGGGTCGGGGGGTTGGCGGTCATGGTCATCATGGAGGTGGAGGGGAAGGCGCCGGTGTTGGTGTTCGTGTTGGTGTTCGTGTTGGCATTCGTGTTGGCGTTGCCAAAGGTGCTTCCAAAGGCAGATGGTGCTGGTGGTGTTGGTGTGGTGGAGGGGAAGGCGCCAGTGTTGCCAAAGGCGCCGGTGCTGCCAAAGGCCGGGGTCGACGTCGGCGCTGCCCCAAAGGCCGGGGTCGACGTCGGCGCTGCCCCAAAGGCCGGAGCGGCCCCGGCCCCGGCCCCGGCGGCACCCGTAGCGCCAAAGCTAAACCCAGGCGTTGCGGGTTTCGCGGGAGTCAGTGATGCGCCGAACGGCGACGGCGCGGTCGTCGTGCCTCCGGACCCGAAGGCGGGCATACTCGGGTTGCGTTGTAATCCGGGTGTGGCAGCGCTTCCTGGTGCCGAGAAGCTAAACGCCGGCGTCTGCGGTACGTGTATCGTGGTCGTTCGCGTGAGTCCGAGCGTGGGTCGGAGTGGGGATGGCGGGGAGGAGCGCGCGAGGAATTCTCTGTCGGTTTGGCTTGATGAAGGAAATTCAACACGAGCGGCACGCGTGACGTACCGACGAGGCTGGCGTCGAGCCGAACTGGAAGCTCATTATACTATATATTACGTACGTAAATACACGTACGTGATATCTTCAATCTTCAATTTCTTTTTCGCTTCTTGCCTCCACCGAGCGAGCGGCCGACCTTCTTGCCGACGTTGGTCACGAGGTTCTTGCCCTTCTTGACAGTCTTCTGGAAGGCGTCAAAGAGCTTGGAGGTGCTGGCACCCGCCTCGCGCTCGCCGGCGGCAGCCTTTTTCTTGGTCTTCTTCAGCCGGCCCTTGTCGTAGTCGGCGTCGTACGCGTCCGGCTTGGTTCCCCTGGAGGGGCCAGACTTGCGCATGTTGACGTCACGCTGCTTCTTGGTATCGCTATCGACCGTGTCCCAGGTATCCAGACCCATGGAAGTCCGGTTCCCGATTTTGGTGGCGTTGATGGCGTCGGCGCCGCGCTTTGAGACGGACTTTGAGACGGACTCCTTCCCGCCCGCCGTCTTGGCGTTTTGGGTCCTCGCCGTTGCGTCGTCCTTGTCGTCGCGAGCCTCGAACATATCGGCCTTCCGCTTCTTGGACGATGCTTTCTTGATGCTGTGCGTCTTGGGCCGGATGCTGTAGCCGCGGCGGGACTTGCTCTGGGCGATGGGCGTCATCGATGCGGGGACAGGGGCGCGGCTGGTGGGAGAGAACAACTTTTTGCTGATGGCATGCGGTTTGGCGGTCGCGAGCTTGGCAGAAGACTTGGCCGACGATGCGGCCTTCTTCGATGCCTTCTTCGACTTCTCGACGGAAGCCACGACTGGCGTGGCCAAGTTTGCCACCCGCTTGCTGCTCTTGCTCTCGACCTCGCTCTTCCTCTTCTTCTTGGCTGTCTTCGCGATCTCCCTATCCCTATCCCTCTCCCTCTCCCGGTCGGTCTTCTTCTTGTTCGCACGCTCGTCCTTCGCTGCAGCCATGGCCGCCGCGACCGGAGACCGCTTGGCGTAGAACAGAATGTACGGCTGCTGGCCCATGGCGTTCCTCGCGCTGGTCGGCGCGACCCTGCTGTCGTCAAACCTGTGCCAGTCGCCGCCGACGTTCCTCAGAAAGCTGTAGTAGTGGCCGCTGTGCATGCTGAACCCGTCGTGCACCAGGATCCCGTAGAGGTCGTACAGCGCCGATCCCTTGGGCTGCGGGTGGCTCATGAACGGGGCCAGGTCGATCGTCTCGTCAAATTCGACCTGCTTGGAGATTTTGCGGCCTGACCGGCTGAACTCAAAGCGCTTGAGCTGGATGATCAACGTGTTGGGCGCGTCCTCGATGGTCATACGCTTCACGGCCTTGACCATCTTGTTCTGCTTCGAGCACTTGTAGCTGTTCTGGCCGTCCAAGACCTCGGACGCTGTGAAGCGTTGCAAGGCCTTCTGCACGCTGTGCGCCCTCGATATTTCCAGCGACAGGTCCAGAAACGGGTCGTACGTGTTGGACTCGTAGTCGCACTGCGTGCACTTGATCTGCGACCGGATCCTGCCGCCGAAGATCTGATAGATGAACGAGGTGTACTCGAGCTCTCTGTTGGGCTTAGGGTTCATGCCCGCGATGCTCCGGTCGTGCATGGCGTCCAGGAGGGCAATCAGGTACTCGTGTGCGTCCTCCTGCCGCCCCAGCCGGAACCTACCGAGATCGAGCGCGTCGCAGTGAGGGTGACGGGTAGGAAGGTTTGAGGGGTTTGATAGGGGCTGAGAGATGGGATGGAACGGACAGGCGAACGCCCCGACAGCGCCCGTCAGCGGCGGCGGCGGCGGCCTCGTGTGTCAGTGTAACTATGACTATAAACAGCATCCCAGTCACGAACGCAGTCAAAACGCTGCTTCAGAGACTCATCGCTATTTGGTTATCATCATCCACACGGAGGACCGGTGCCTTTCGGGGCGACCTCAAACACGCAAACAGGCAAACAGGCAAACACGACGTACCCTCTGTTTATCCGCTTGAGCGACTTGGCGTGCTGCACCGGCGACACGACGCCCTTGTTTCCCTCCAAAGAGTCCTCAACGAGCCTCTGCGTCATCCCGATGGGATCCAGCTCGCCGTGCGCCGCAGGCTTGTACGCCAGGTTTCTCCGCGACAGCAGCAGCTCGGCCAGCGCCGGGGTGTGGATCAGACACTGCAGGACCGAGTTCATGAAGCACGTGTTCCCCAGATTTGTAAGCCCAGAACCCACCCGGCGCATCTTGGTCCACTGCATGCACAGCTCCTCCCTCGGGAACAGCTCATCCTGGCTCCGCGTCTTTATCCGGCTGCCCCCCGGCGACCGAGGCGACCGTGGCGACGAGGGGTCTCCCCTGTCCTTCTTCCCCTTGCCCGCCTTGTCCGCCTTGTCCGCCTTGCCCACCTTGCCCACCTTGCCCCCGTTGTCCACCTCGAGCTTCTTCATCTTGGCCTTTGGTTTCCTCGCAGCCATCGGTCTCGCGTCCAACTCGGTGACGTTCACCCCCGCTTTTATCGTCGGCCGCGATTTCTCGAAGCGCGCCGGAACAAACTCCAAACGATTCAACCTTGCCTTGCTCTTCAGAGGGAGCGGCATCAACGTATTGTGCGATTTCAAATCGGGACCATGCAGAAATCTGCCAGCCTTTCTCCTCCTCGCACCGAGCAGCCCCGGGCTTGCCTGCTCGCAAATTTGTCGCGACTCAAATTGGTGGTTATGGTTATGGTTATGAGGACGGTTACGATGATGACTGGTTTTCGGACACAAACGCTTCGTCGGCCTTCCGAATCGCCTCGTGCTTGTTCCGCCTCGTCTTGCCGCGCTGCCGGACCAGCCGCACGCCGGGAAGAACCCTCTTGAGCAGATGCACTTGCATGAGGGTCAGCTTCTGCCGCCGGTACAGCACCCGTTGCCGACCCAGCCACCGGGACGCCTCGACCGCGTCGGCAGAACCGTCCTGGAACGGGTGCGGCTCGGCCATGTCGTGATTCAAAAAGTCTCGTATCCGGTCTTGGTCCGTTTCTGTTTCCAGAAAGGCCTTGGCGGCGTGAAAATTCGACCACCACTTGCTCTCCACCGTGGACGGCACCTCCCATATCATGCCCGCTGCCGTCAGCGTCTCGACCTGGTCATCCGTGAGCCCGCCCTTGTTTCTCCGCAGGAACTTCATCGTCTTGACGAGGTATTTTGCATCGTCGGTTTCGAGCGATTTGGGCACGATGCACCGTTTGTACAAGTCCTTCCAGGCGCGCAGCGCGTCGGCGGCGGGCTGGACCGTGTCTGCCAGGGACAGGGGTGGGGATGGCTGGGACATTTGATCTGGCTCGCTGGATCGCTGGGACACCTGCACTCGTCGTCGTCGCCACGGGCTCGGGAGAGCGCGCGAGCACGTCAAAGAGGGACAGGGACTGTTGTTGGTGGTGGGTGCATCCTTCCGCTCAAGAAGAATCCCGTTCCCGGGGGCTCGAGGTGCTGCATGGAGCAATGCGCTAGCATATATCTGCACACGCATTCAATGTATCTATGCGAGTCGTCGATTGTTATCGATTGTTACTAAAGAGGCGCGCAAAGCGTGAAAGAATGGGGTGTACAGGAGAGAGAGAGAGAGAGAGACAGCCTCGTAGGAGCGTACGTACGTACGCACGCACGCACTTGCTCCTCCGTGCCTCCTACTTACTTCTTCTTGCCCGGAATGGCCACGGCCCTGCCCTTGCGGGTCCTGGCGTTGTTCTTCGTCCCCTGTCCGCGGACCGGCAGCCCCATGATGTGCCTCCTTCCGCGGTAGCACTGGATCTCTTTCAACCTCTTGATGTTCAGGTTCACGTATCGCCTCAGATCTCCCTCGATCGTGTACTTGTCCACCTCCTCACGCAGCGTCGTCAGGTCCTCCTCCGTCAGGTCCCTGGTGCGAATGGTCGGGTCAATCTTGGTGTCGGCCAGGATGGCCTTGGCCGTCGTGTGTCCGATTCCGAAGATATACTGCAGGGAGTACTCGATCGGCTTCTGGTTCGGGATCTCGACTCCGCCAACACGAGCGTTCATGATCTGCAGGCGACCGCGGGACGGGAGCGTGGCCCGCTGCGGCGTCTGGAGCTGCAAATGGGTAGCGTGGGAGCGTCGGTCGTCGGTGAGCGAGCGAGGGACGCGGGATGCGGGAGCGCCGTGATGTGGGAGTAAAATGCATGCATTGCCGCAATGCTGGCCCTCGGACGGACGACGACCGGCTGCGGCGAGAGGGAGCGGCGTGGACATGGGCGTGGTAGGCCAATGTGGGCCAACTTCGCCGGCAGCTGCACGTGGAGAGCCGAGCGGGCGTCTCACGTCGACGAGTGGTCGATATGGATTGTTCCATGCGACGCATTGTGCCAATCGACCACAGAAACGGGTCCACGGATGCGAATTAAGAGAGGCCTGAATTCGCCTCCAACGCTCCACGGCCCGGAATGCGCAGAGCACACGTGCGTACCTTGAGTCCAGCGAACTGATGCGTGAGTGCACTCGCCATTGTGTAGGATATGCAATGCGGGCCGGTGAACTTCAAGTCCGACTTGACCGAGTCACAGGTCACAGGTCACAGGAGGAGGACAGGGAGCGCGCGAATCGATAATCGATTCTCGGTGCTCAGATCTTTCTCAGATCGCCAAAGTCGAATGCGGCCTCTTCTCTTTTGCTGCTCGTGAACCCACTCGTGGTCGCGTGCCACGCGCCGAGGACGTCGGCTCCCTGCCCCCCGTGGCCACTCGCGGCGGGCGGCGGCCCCAGGGACGCCTCGGAGCTCGCGAAAAAGTCGTCCAAGATGGGCTGATGTTTCTTGGACTTGGACGACTCTGGGGACGCACGTGTGTCTTCCATGGCCGCAAACGGATCGACCGTCGTGCCCGTTCTTGTGCTCGTTGCCGTCGCTGTCGCCGTCGATGTTGTGGTCTGCTCTCCACCGAGCCAGTCCCCGAACGGGTCCGACGGATTGCTCTGCGTGGAAGCATGGGCTCGCTGCTGCGCGCCGATCGCGGCGACGGCGCCAATCGCCGAGGGACTCGCGGTCGCCGAAATGAGGCCGGCGACTGGACTGTTGGGAGGCAGCTCAATCCCCTCGACTCCCTCGTTGACGTCCAGCGCCTCCAGAAGACTCGGAAGCCCGCCGGATGTTCCGTCTACGGAGAGCAGATCGACGGAGACGTCTGCCGCCCCCAACCCAGCGTCGATCGACGCACACTCGATCCCCAGCCGCGCCATCACGGACGCAGCCTTGCTCCTGACCCGATCCTGCGCCGAGTCCGACGCCCGCTGCAGGGACGCCGGGTGGTCCTTGAAGTAGCCCACCATCGACGAAATTGCCGGCGTAACGCTCGTGCCCTGGCCCGTGGCGGCCACGTCCAGCACACAGAGCGCCCTCAATACCTCCTTCCAGCTCCCGTTCGTCAGTTTCTTCTCAAAGGCCTTGGCGAGCGGTATCGACCCGTGCCCGCCGCACGTGCTCAGAAACTTGCCGCACTCGTCCACCGTGGGCGCCACGCGGACCCCGTGCGCCGTCTTGGAGACGAACGAGTGCACCAAGCGCTCCTCGGGCGTGGCCGGCGGGGTCGACGTCGACGCCGACGTCGTCGATGTGGTCGACGAGGGCGAGGCGATCCCCTCGAAACCGCCACCGGCCATGGGCACCATTGCATTCCTGGTCGCCGTCGGCGAGGCGAGCCCGTGCTCTCCAAACGCGCCCACATCGATCTGCGGCCGCGTCGGCGGACTGTACGCGGAGCGATACGCGTCACTCGCCGTCGGTGTCTTGTCCTGGGCATGACCACCACGCGTGGCCACCACCCCCGAGAAATCCCCAAACCGGACCGCCCCAGACAGCGCCGCGCTCTTCAGCTCGTTGAAACCCATCGCCAGCTTGGCACCGAACGACGCATCCCGGAAGTCTTCCGCGTCAGGCTCGAGCACACACGACGACGTCCGAGCGCCCCCGCTGCCAAACCCCTCGTACCTCTGCTTTCCGCCACTGCCCGGCGTGTTTGTTCCTCTCGACCCGTTGGTTCCCACCCCATTTGCATTTCCGCTTGTACTTGCGCTTGTATTTCCGCTGCCAAACCCTTCCATCCGCTTGCCCACGGAAGACATCGACGTTATCGACGCCATCGAAGAGACGCCCGAAGCGTCTGCCTCCCGCACCCGGTGAATCGCCTCCAGCGCCTCCCGCGCATACTCTTGCACCCGTTTCCAAGGTATATCCCCTTTGAACGCGTCTGGAGCACACCGAAACGTCTGCAACTCTTTAATCTGCGCGCTCAGCCGCACCAGCGCCCGCTGCAGCTCCCCCGACCCTCGCTGCGACATGTACTTGACCAGCTTGAGCGCCTTCTGTTTCGCCGCAGGCGACCGCGCCTGCAACCGCTGCTCCAGACAGTCTATCGCGTCGTCCACGTTCTTCCTGTCCCGGCCGATCGCCGCGCACAGCTCCTCCATCACGTTTGGGGGGGGCGGGTCATCGCTGTTGGGCAGCGTCGCCTGTTCGATTTTCAGTTTCAGCTGCACCGTGTGCACGTACGAGACGAGCTTCGACGCCATGGTGGTGGATTATCTCTCCAGGGTTTCCCTCCGAGGGCGTTCTCGTTCCAGAGGCTCTGCTGCTCTGCAACGAGGCTCTGAGAAAAGGAAATGAAACGCCAAGGGTCTCCGTCCTGAACAAGCACCAACAACGACGACCCCTGTGCCGTGCACGTGACTGACTGACGTGGAGAAGAAGACCAGAGAAGGGCCTCCAGCGAGGTGGATCTGGAGGCGAGCATGGTCCCCGTCCTGCCACCCTTTGGCGGAATTCCAGGGTCAGCCCTCGACGACGAGGACGACGGCGCTGCTGCGATGCGGATGACGCCGCCCAAGGACGGCGGGCCGTCTCTGCCGTCTCTGCCGTCTCTGCCGTCTCTGTCGCAGCAGTACGTGACCCAGCCCTCGCAGACGGTGCCTGCCTTCGGGCCCACCCACGCCGGCGTTCCAGCGTCCAACAACGCGACGACCCAGCCTTCGTCGAAGAAGCGGAAGGCGGTGCCAGATTGGGTGCATTACGACGCGGATATCGTGGATAATCTGTCCAAGACGCGTCGGTTTGCGTCAGAGTGCATGTCGGACGACTTGGTGAGTCGGATGTCAATCTCTGGGGCGGACGACGGGGGCGGTGAGAAGACCGTGGGGGCGACGGGTGTGCGGGCACAGACGCCGAGTCCGCTGAGCAAGTACAAGAAATGGCAAACAGGAGACGGCGACGAGGCGGGTGCTGGAGCGAGTGCGGGTGCGGGTGCCACTCCGAGTGCAAGTGCGTACCAGACGCCGGTCAAGGGCCGGGGTCAGCGGGGAACGGTGCCGATGGACGAGGCGGCTGGGGCGACGGGCGACAGTCGGTTCCGAACGCATAGAGCGAATCGAGCGATTCCTGCCAAGTTGTTCGAGGCGGAATTGTCTGTGACGACGTCGCCGAGTGACGTGAAAATGGGGCAAGATGGCGGGACAGAGCTGCGAAAGACGGCGCTCGTTCGGCTCGCGTTACTGCGCCATAACCAGACATGAGTAATCAAGTAAGCTTCTCTCTCTGTCTTTCGCTTTCATGACGACGAGGGATCAGCGTGGGCTTGGCCGTCGGTGTCGCTCTGTTGTTCCGCTGCAAAGCGTCTCAGGTCGATCCACCGTCCGCGCTTGCTGACGGTGCCACTGAGAATGTACCCCCCGCAGTGGTCCATGTTCATGTCCGGGTGGGTCCTGTTGGGGAGCACCTGGATGTCGCGCTTCCAAGGCTCGTTGATGACGGGCGCGATGACAAAGCCCCGGACCTTGATCAGGTTCATGAGGTCCACCAAAGGCTGCAGCGTCGGCGACACGACCGCAAGTGACTGGAGAAGGAGCACGAGAACGAGCGAGTGAGTCAGAGCGTCAGAAGCAGCCGCGCACACGAGTCACCGCGCTCGATTCAACACGCACCGCCGACGGAGCCAAGAGTGGGAGGGACGCAAGGAGCAGGGATTTCTGCGAGAAATTCGTCGCCGTAATGATCAACGACGTGTACCGACCGGCCGCGGGAGCGGGAGCGGGAGCGGAAGTTGTGGTCGCTGTGGTCGGCGGGGTGCCCTCGTCCTCCCCGCCTCCCTTTGCCCGCTTGGCCCCCCGCTCCACGTCCACTCCCACTTCCACTTCCGCACCCCCATCCGCTCCGTTCGAAGCGGCAAACCGTTTCCCCTCGTACGTAAACGCCTTGGTCCGATCCCCCAACCCACCCACCTCCCCCAACAGGTCCCCCAAGTTCCCAAACGTCAGCACGCCACCCACCCGTTCATCAAACCCAAACCCGTCCAGCACACTCAACACGCCCCGATGCTTCCCCACCCGCCCCACGCAACACTCCCCGTGCCCACCCAACCGCTCCATCACCGCCCCGGCCACCAACCCACCCGACTGCTCGATCACCAACACCCGCTGACCCGCACACACATTCGCCAGACACAGCGCCATCGCCAACGCATCCGGCCGCAGGTTGCCGATCTTCTTCAACAGCTTGGGCGTGCCGTAGTACGCCTCGCTGATCGTCTTGGCCGTCGGCCGCCGTGCGCAGCCGAGCAGCACGTGTTTCCGCTCCTTCCGCTTCCTGAACTTTTTCTGGGCCAGAATTGTTTTATCGTCAAACGTCGACGAATTCCTGCAGGGCACGAGTTGGCGAGGTGGCGAGGTGGCGAGGTGGCGAGGTGGCGTGAACTAGTAACGAGCGAGCGAGCGACGGAGCGCGGCGACGGAGCGCAGCGACGCCTCATCACGACACGTACTTTGAGATGGTTTCCACGAGCTCCGCGCCGCCCATCCCACCCTCCTTCATCTTCCGAATATCCTCGTCCCCCAACCGCTGGTTCCCCGGACTCCACTGAATCCCACGCCCCGACGTGTGCCCCTCCACACGCTCAAACGCATGATCGTCCTGCTTCCACTCGTTCACCCCCCGTACGAACGGCACGGCCACCGGCCGACCGGTCGGTCCTCGGCCCTCTTGATCCACCTCTTGCACTTCGAACAGCGTCCCGTACGGATGCCCGACCAGACTCACCGTGGGCACCTCGGTCCGACCAAACTGGAACGTGGTCGACGCGGTGACCTTCAGGATGTGCGTCTTGAAGCCGTGATTGATGTCGAAGACGACCACGTCGTTGAGTTTGATACGGTCCGACGGTGGGATGGAGGGGGAGACCGTGGCGGGCGGGTCCTGCCGTCGTTGTTGGTCTCGCTCTGTTGGTCTTGGGTGCGTCTGTTGGTCTTCTTGCATGGCTCTTGTTGGAGCATTCGTGCACGTCTTCGCACGCAGACAGACCACGCTCCCTGCGTCGTGTATTACTGTGTATGTATTACTGTGTATGTATTACTGTGTATGTGTGTGTAGGATCACTCACCACTCACCACTCACCGCCCACCACTCACCGCCCACCACTCACCGCCCGAGAAACCCCATCCGCTCCATCTCTCCCT
>Ga0181584_10001919_pt1 | contig 15852 bp, 18 predicted proteins | sample 071ome_30_FD_132462 | JGI IMG/M metagenome (GOLD analysis project Ga0181584, IMG submission 132462) | Coastal salt marsh microbial communities from the Groves Creek Marsh, Skidaway Island, Georgia - 071406AT metaG (megahit assembly) | ecosystem: Environmental > Aquatic > Marine > Intertidal... | reverse complement strand
GCGTCCCACACTTGCACCTGCGGCGAATCGCCATAGAGGATCTCCGCGGGGCTCCGCTTCTCGATGTTGCCCGTGAGCCCCCGGTACATCCCAAGACCGCAGAGCTGGCGTAACTGCGGGGAGAACGTTGCCATGACCTCGCGGGGAATACCCAACTGCTGGTTTTCCTGCTGACGGATGAACCCGGCGCAGTAGTTCATTGCCACACCCACGCGCACCTCATCGGTAGTGGTGTTGGCCCCGCCTCCGTGCCAGGTGCTGCCGTGCCACACCAACACACTCCCCTTCGACATCTCCGCAACCACCGTGTCGACGTCTGGCTCCCCATTGAAATAATCCGGACTGTCCCACAAGTGGCTACCGGGCACGACCCGGGTTGCGCCGTTGTCTGCGGTGAAGTCCGTCAGCGCCCACATCGAATTGCACACCGTGGCAACGTGCGGCTTCGCCAGGGGCTGAACCTGGTCGTCGGCATGCAACACCTGACTGCTCTCACCGGGCGCGAGGGGAAATCGATGCCAAACTCGACGCATCTGATGCCAAATACTCACAAGCGGCACCGATGTCCTGCGGCGTCCCGAGGCGACCCATGGGGATATTCCATTTGGTGAGTACCTCACCCAGTTCGGACTCATCGTGCCCGATGGCCTTCAGCATGACCTCTGTGGGAATCGCACCGGGCGCGACTGCAATCACCGTGATGTCTGGTGCAAATTCCGCTGACAGCGTCCATGCAAGTGAGATTGTTCAGGCTTTTGCTGCTCCGTTGTGAACGCTGCCCGGAACCGGCCCACTGCCAGCGCCCGAAGTGATATTGATGATTGAGCCGCTCTCCACGTACCCCTTGGCGAACACGAACCCCCGCTAACAGCGTCAAATTTAAGCGCTGTCATCCGATCCCACTCACCGATCACTTCTGCTCAATCAGAAACTCAAAGAGATTTCCGCATCTGAACTCATGGAAATTACACCCGGGGGCCCACTCCAAATTAGTCCCAATGGGTCCACCAAGTAGTCCGACGCATTGTCAGGAGTGATACCCACTATCTCCTGCGACCCTGTTGAACATGCGACTGTGGCTCCGGCGATAACTCTGTCAAGAAGTGAGCGACATGCGCCTTGGGTCATTCCGGTAACCACATCAATGCTGTCGATGAAGTCGGTCTGGAGTAGCCGAACAGAATGAGAGGCAAAGAAGATCCCCACCTCATGACCCTCATCAAGCGCCTGTGCTGCGCACGCAAGTCCGACCACACATTTGCGTGGATCAACCGTGGGGTCAGTCGACATCATGAAGAAGTATTGAGTCATGCTGCACCTACCTCGTCAGACCGTTTCTCAGATCGCGTTGTATACGAAGCGGGTGCCACAGTTCTTCAGATCGGGATAGGCGGATGCGACAGCGGCAAGCATTCCGGCGAACCACTCGCCTGCGAGCATCGCATCCGTGAAGGCTCCACACGCCTCAAAAGAATCAAAGTCGATCATGTACTCGACGCGAGCCTGATCGCCACCAGCAAATGATCTCATTAGACGAGGATTTCGCGCGCCGAGACTCTCATGGACTGGTGCTGCATCCCGTGAGCCGGCAATGACTCCTTCAATCGCAGCGGGGGTTCCTTCCCACGTCGTAATTGCAGTTACCAACATCATTCATCCTCAACTTTCTCTCGGATAGAAGAATGGTCGCTCATCATCCTTGCGGCGACCTTGCAGACGCTCCACGCACGGCCGCCATTCAGCGATTGTTGGTCGAAACCGGCTCACCGATAGCGAGTTCATGGCGCCCTCACCGCAGCAGGATGTGAACACACCAATATCTGGACTGCAAATGCTCACACAGCAGGGGAAGATATGCCGTGTGGCGCCTTGTTGATCGGATGAGACCACTCCACGAATGGAATATCAGTCCCCAGCACGACCCTCGTCGCGGTTCCAGCCAGCGAGCGGTGCAGCCAGCCCGCTTCCGCAACCAACCGACATCCTGGCGTCACCTCTGTGACAGTTCCGAATTCGTCGGCGAACGATCCTGAACCGCTCACGACGATGATCGAGGAGGAAAACTCATGCCAGTGCAGATCCTCATCGACATCGTGCACATCATCGAAGGCGATGACGTGAAAACCTGCAGCCTCTAGTTCGGCGCGGGCGGCGGCCTCTTGGACCTCGGCGCCGATTGTGAAATGTATTGATGCCACCGCGGCCTCAGGGCTGCCGCCCGCAGAAGGCAAGCATTTTGTCGAGTGACGATGCATCCCCAGCCACTTCAACCTCGGGCCCAAACATCCCTCCCGCGCGCGCATCTTCAGATATGAACGAACTAAAGAACTCTGCGGTCAAGTCAACCAATTCACCCGCCGGATTGAAGTCCTGGCCAGTGGCGCAAGCGAGATCCCAACAGTGCACCAAATTGTCTGAGGACAACAGCTGCAGGGCGTATCCGGCCGGCATCTCCCCAAAAATCAGACTAACCGTCGACTCAAGGTCTTCTACCCCAGCCGCGGCACTATTGATGGCTGCTGTTGCCTCATGGTAGGTGGCATGGTGGTCGCTACCGAGGACGTCTCCCAAATGTTGAGGCATCGACGCGATCAGCTCGGCGGAACGGTCGGCGTCACCCGCAAATCCAGCGGCAAATAGAAAACGGCCGAGGGTGAAATGGCCAATCAAATCTCGGACTGTGAAATCACTGCACGGTGTTGCGAGCGCGAGCTGGTCTGAACGCGTTCCGTCAACCAACCCCGTCAAAATTTCCGACACCTGCTCGAATTGTTCTCTTGGATCCATCACACTGCCTTCCTTATGTAGTCGCACACCATCTAATTATGGAGTTCTGTCGATGCTGATCATCTCGTTCGGACGAAACACTACGTGGACAACCTTGCGAACTACTTGCGGTCACAACGGCACCCCCAGCAACTCCACGCAATCCTGAGCGAGGGCTGGCCCAGACGAACGCGACTTCGCTCCCGTCATCCATCGCCGCAATTCTCGACCCCTGCGACGAGTGATGCCCAGGCAGGATGAATCCTCGTTCTTGACCCGTACGTCATGAGCTCAACGTTGCCAAAATCAATGGCTTGCCCACGTGATAGGGAGGCCTCGCCAACGTCCGCTCGGAAGTGCGGTGAAAATTGACATACGCGAGCCACATCCCGTCGATCGGAACAACAGCAATGACAACAACGGAACTGTGATTGACCTGTCCTGAGACGAGCGCTCAATGACTGGCACGCTCTTCGCCTTAGAAGCAGAGCGAACGGCGACCATGAATCGCTGACGGTGACACTGCTTTGCGTGGGTCTCATTAGTCACAACAGGGCCAGATCCGATAATTCGTCAGGACGTGTTGACCACGCTCGATCGGTAGCAGTTCCAGTGCACCGCCATGATCAACCAAGTCCGCTGAGCCATTGTCTCAACGCACGACCGATGTCGTCTGGGCTGTCCTCTTGGATGAAGTGACTTCCAGCAACGGTTACTTCCGTCGAGTTTGGCCACGACCGGACGAACTCTCGTTGGGCGCCCGTGAGTATTGCGCCGGGTTCCGCGTTAACGAAAAGATGTGGAGGTGCGGCTTCCGAAAGCCACTCCGCGTACGACTGGACGATGTCGACAACATCGGCTGGTTGACCATTGATTGGGATTTGACGCGGCCACGACAACGTCGGCCATCTATGTTCGGGTTCGGCGAACGGCCGCCGGTACTCGTCATGTTCATCAGGCAGCAGAGTTCTCAAAATCGAGCCCGGAAGAATCGCTTCTACAAACAGGTTCCGGCTCAAAATCATCTCTTCACCTGCAGCAGACCGAAGAGCCTGAAAGATGTCACGGGCTGCCTCAGGCCACTCATCCCATGTGACAGGACGGACGATTGCTTCCATGAACACGATGCCCGCTACGCGATCACGATGACGATTCGCCCAGTCGAACCCGAGAGCAGATCCCCAATCGTGCAGAACCAACACGACGTTGTCTCCGATATTCAACGCCTCGAGCAAGGCATCTAAATACAAACGGTGTTCGGCGAACGTATACGAACCAGGTCCAAGGTCGTCAAGTTTGTCTGAATCACCATGGCCGATGAGGTCCGGCGCGATACATCGGCCTAAGTCCGCTGCAAAGGGAATGATGTTTCTCCACAAGTACGACGATGTCGGGTTTCCATGGAGAAACAGAACAGTCCGGCCATTGCCTGACTCGTGGTACGCCATCTGCTTGCCTGCGACAGAGACGAATCTCTTTTGCAGCGGCGGTGTCAAGCCCTGCGACATACAAAGTCTCCTTAGCGTTGAGGCGATTCCTCTGACTGACGCATTCCTATCAAACCAGTGACTGAATCCCGAACTCAGCCTTGGACCACCACACAAATGACCACGGGCTGACCACAATGTTCTCGCAAGGCTGTCGGGACTACTGTCCCTCGAAGCCGATCGACGACAAGGATGTTCCACCTCTCGGTGCGGCCAAGAGATGGCAGAGGGGCTTGCCGATGAACACAACACAACAACGGTCGACATTGGCGGTCGCCTCACTGGCCACCCTTGCTACCTTCCTCGATACCTCCCTCCTCTACGTCGCATTTCCGGCCATCACTTCGACATATGGGGAAACAAGTGCAACGACATTGTCATGGGTGCTGAACGGCTACACGATCGTTTTTGCCGCCCTGCTCATCCCTGCCGGTCAGTATGCAGATCGACTCGGCCATCGACGTGTGTTCCTGCAAGGGTCGGCCTTCTTTACCGCGGCATCAGTAGCATGCGGACTTGCCCCAACGGCGGAAATGCTGATCCTGTTCCGAGTCCTGCAAGCCGTCGGCGCAGCAGCCCTGATCCCGTCCTCTCTCGCCCTGATCATCGGTGCATTTGACCATGCGGCGCTTCCTCGTGCAGTTGCTATCTGGGGGGCAGCCAGCGCCGTTGCTGGGTCTATCGGCCCAACTCTCGGAGCATTGTTAATTGAAGGTATGGGATGGAGGTGGGGGTTCTTCATCAACTTGCCTGTCGGCGTGTACACGCTGATTGCTGGGCGCCGAACTCTCGTCGAATCAACTGTGGAGGATTCCACAGTGGCATCACCAGTTGGAATCGCGTTGGTGGTGGTAGCAGCAACCACCCTCTCCTTCTCGATCGTGCAGACAGAGTCGACAGGGTGGCTCACCGGACGCACGGTGTTCTTTCTTCTGCTCGGCCTTCTGGTGACTGGTGCCTTCATCTCTCATCAGTCGCGCACGAAATCCCCTGTGTTGGATCTCAACCTTTTCACGATTCAAAATTTCCGATGGGCGAACATCGCGATGATCGTGTTTGGAACAGCGTTTTCTGCACTGTTCTTTGGGTCGATCCTCTTCTTGACTGATGTCTGGGGGTGGTCCGTACTCGCCGCCGGCTTCGGCATTGCCCCGGGACCCGCCATCGTCGCGATCGTGGCACCGCGTGCAGGCAAACTCGCAGGCCGTATCGGGCAGCGCCCAATTCTCATTGCCGGTGGTGCACTATTTGCAGCGAGTGGGTTGCACCGGGTGTTCTTTCTGACCTCAACGACCAACTACGTAACAGATTGGCTACCGTCGATGGTGCTCAGCGGCATTGGCGTTGGCTGTGTATTCCCTCAACTCGCGAGCGTTGCCGCACAGGCGCTTCCACCTCACCGGCGCGGCGTAGGAGGCGCCGCCGTCCAATCCGCGCGTCAACTCGGCGGCACCTTTGGCGTTGCCATCACAATCGCGTTGGTCAACGACCGTTCAAGCGACCTGCTGTCACGCTATGGGAGAGTGTGGTGGGTAATCACTGTTGGAGGACTCCTTGCCGCTGCGGCTGCGGTTCCCCTACGAACCCACATAACCCGGTCAGAACCATTGGCACACTCAAGTCAAACACAGGGCTGACGCACCGGTAGTTCGGCACGGCAAAGGCCCTCCGCTTCCACACTTTTTGGAGACAACATGAATAACCATGCTGATTATGACCCAGATATTCGAGAGGTAATGCGTTCCATCGCAGGATCAATGGTGGGTGCGGTCACCGTGGCGTGCATTATCGCTGGCCACCGCACCGGCCTGTACCAGGCGATGAGCAATAAGGGCGCTTGCTCGGCGGACGAGATCGCGTCACTGGCTGGCACAAACCAGCGGCTGACACGAGAATGGCTCGACCAGCAGGCGTCTGCAGGACTGCTGACCTACGAGCCATCTTCTGACACGTATCGACTACCACCAGCAGTCGCCACAGCTCTCGCAGATCCCGGATCACCGTTTTGGATGGCTGGCGGGCTCGTTGGCATGCAAGCCCTATACCTCGATCTTGATCGGGGAATCGACGCGATGCGCAGTGACGGCGCGCTTGGATGGGGAGAACACCACCACTACTTCTTCGAAGGCACCGAAGAATTATTCCGGCCGGCGTACGACCATTTCCTCATACAACAGTGGATGCCGGCGATGTCATCTGGCATCGACCCGTTGAACGCTGGCATCGCGGTAGCCGACATCGGGTGCGGCAACGGGGCGTCAACTATCCGCATGGCTCGTGCATTCCCTGAAAGTTCCTTCACTGGCTTCGATTTCCACACACCGTCTGTCGAGGCCGCCCGCAAAACGGCCACAGAACTCGGACTTGACAATGTGTCGTTCGAGGTAGCAACCGCTGACGGCTACTCAGGGCCATTTGACTTAATCTGTTTCTTCGACTGCCTCCACGACATGGGGGATCCAGTCGGTGCAGCCACGCATGCTCGGTCTCAACTTGCTGCCGATGGACATGTCATCTTGGTCGAACCCTTCGCAAAGGACTCGCGAGCGGAAAATCATGGATTCATGGCTGCCCTCCGCTACGGCATGAGCCTCTTTGGCTGCGTTCCGTGCTCTCTCGCCCAAGACGGTGCCGCAGGTCTTGGGAACCAGGCCGGTGAAGCCGGTATGCGGACCATCTTCGAAGCGTCAGGCTTCTCTATGTTTGCCCGCATAGCCGAAACACCAAACAACATCGTCTACGAGGCAGCCCCGTAGACCACAACCGCCACTCGTCCACGACGCAATGTCGATACGGCCGACGACGATGCAGTTCCGTTTGGGGCGACGGAACGTCGTACTTTCAGGTGCTTCTGAGCGGGTAGACACCCGCGAAACAGCGGTGGAGGAGACGCTCGCTTCGCTCAATGGCAACCGTACTGGTCTCGACGGAAATGAGCGAAACTTCTTTTCCTCCCAGAGGTACGGACTGTGCACAATTCCGTTTCATAGCGCTCCCGATCGGACCGCAGACTGACTGAAGCGGCACCATCCCCGTGAACTCCAATAAGTTCACGGCAGTCCGAAAATTCATACGACAAATGTCCTCACAATCAACGGCATGACAAACCGATGATCTGTAGACATGATCGGAACCACACCCCAGACCCCAGCCGCAAAAAAGTCATGTGTCTCCCGTGGCTGCAATTCAGCCGCCTACGCCCACGGGCTCTGCAGCGTTCACCTGGCTGCAATCATTCATCGGCGAATGAGCTGACCCGTAGCTACAGGCCTCACACGTCAGCGGTCCATCATGCGTCCCCGTCTAGTTCCCCGGCAGACGGACCGGCGGCTACGGATCCTGACGCTCCCATCTCTGACGGAGGACATACTTCTGGATCTTGCCCGAGCCGGTGAGAGGGAACTCGTCGACAGTGATCCAGTGCCTGGGCGTCTTGTGCGGGGCGAGCCGCTCGCGGGCGAAGGCGAACAGCCCAGCCTCATCGATGTTCCTGCCGGGAACGGGGCGGACGAAGGCCCCGACAACCTCGCCGTACTTGTCGTCAGGTAGACCCACCACCGCGACCTCAGCTATCGACGGATGTGTGAGCAGCATCTCTTCGAGTTCCTTGGGGTAGATGTTCTCTCCCCCGCGGATGATCATGTCCTTGAGACGCCCCTCGATTGTGCAGTAGCCACGGTCGTCCATGGCGGCGAGATCGCCCGTGTGCAGCCACCCGTCATCGTCGATCGTCTCGGCGGTCTGCTCGGGAATGTCGTGGTAGCCCAACATGACGTGGTAGCCCCGCACGCAGAGTTCACCGATCTCACCGATCGGAACCGTGGCACCGGTCTCGGGGTCGACAACCTTGACCTCGGTGTTAGGCATGGCGGTGCCGATGGTGAGAGCCTTGTCCTCAATCGAATCGTCAACGAAGTTCATGGTGGCGGTCGGCGAACACTCGGTCTGACCGAAAAGGATCGTGAACGGCGCGCCGAGTCTGTCTTCGAAGGTGCGCACCAATTGCTCGGGGACCACCGAACCGCCGGAGCTCACGGCGGTGATCGCGCTGAGGTCGGTGGTGTCGAAGTCGGGGTGTTCGAGCAGCGCGATCAGCATCGTCGGCACGCCGAGCATGCCATTCACCTGATGCTCCTCGCAGAGGTGGAGCACGAGGCCGGGGTCGAACTGGTCGACCAGTACCTGGGTGCAACGCATGCCGATGCACCCGAGCATCGACATGACCGACCCGGCGGTGTGGAACAGCGGCATCTGGGTGATGTAGGTATCGCCGGGCTTCACGCCCATCCGGTCGAAATAGTGGTGACCGTTGTTGACCAGACCTCGGTGATGCAGCACCGCTCCCTTGGGGAAGCCCGTCGTGCCTGACGTGTACTGGATCATTGCCGGGTCCCCAGGTGTCACCACCGGGAGCTCGCCTAATTCACCCGAGCCGACCGCACAGAACGCCTCCCAGTCAGCGAACCGGACCACAGCCTCGAGAGCCAAACAGCTCGGCTGTGCGGCTCGGGCCATGGCCAGCATCGGGTTGCCGCGGTGTTCGTCAACTGTGAACAACGCCCGCGCACCTGACTGGTGCAGGACGTAGTCAAGCTCGGTCTGCTGGTAGGCCGGATTGACCGTGACAAGCACCATCCCCGCCATCGCCGTGCCGAACTGCAGCATCGCCCACTCCGGGATGTTGTGGGCCCACACCGCGATCCGATCACCCGGCTCGAAACGGCTCCGCAGAGCCCGGGCGGCCCGCTCGGCCTCGCTCAGGAACTCCGCGTAGGTCCAGGCCCGGCCCGGCGCCCCATCGAGGCGGCCCTCGATGAGCGCAACCCGATCCGGCCACTCACCCGCCGCCTCGGCCAGCGCTTCACCCAACGTGAGTTCGCGGACTTCGGGCTCGGCCGGGCCGGCAGCGTGCGAGGTCGTCAGCGGCGTCACGGCTGGCCTGTTCCGGCGCCGTGGCGCCCGTCTCCGGAACTGAACCGGCCGGCGCCCTCGATGCCCTCGGCTTCAAGGACGGGCCGGCTGTTGTACCACTCCTGCACGAGCGCGTCGCGCAGGTTCATGCCGTGTTGGGCTTTGACCGAGCGGCGGTCGGCTCGGGCGCACAGCTGGGGAAACTTGGCGATCTGGTGGGCGAGCTCCTCGGCCCGTGTTCGCGCCTCACCATCGGGGACGACGTACTCACAGAGCCCGATTCGTTCGCACTCGTCGGCCATGACCTGCCGTCCGGTCAAGATGAGGTCGAGGGCCCGCCCCTCCCCGACAAGCCGAGGAAGGCGGACGGTACCGCCGTCGATGAACGGGATACCCCAGCGCCGGCAATACACGCCCATATAGGCGTTCTCTTCCATGACCCGGACGTCGGCCCACATCGCCAGCTCCATCCCTCCCGCGACTGCGGGCCCGGCCACGGCGGCGATGACCGGCTTGTCGAGCTCGAGCCGGCTCGGTCCCATCGCCCCCATCGGGATGTCGCTGCCGTTGCCGTGTTCACCACCGTCGCGAGGGATCGCGAACTCCGAGAGCGGTTCGGGTTCGTCGAGCGCGGCGGCATGCTTGAGATCCCATCCGGCACAGAACGCACCGCCCTCACCCCAGAACACAGCTATCGCGGCTTCGTCGTCGGCGTCGAAGTCCAAGAACGCGTCGTAGAGCGCGGCAGCGCTCGCAGGGTCCATGGCGTTTCGGGCTTCGGGCCGGGAATGGACGACGGTCCACACCGGTCCCGACTTCTCGATTCGAACGGTCATCGGTCGTCAACTTCTCTCGCGCTGCGGTTCATGTAGTCGTCTCGGATCGCGAACTTCTGAATCTTTCCCGAACCGGTAAGGGGGAACTCCTTGAGCTGTTCCCACACGCTCGGTGTCTTCTGCGGCGACAGGGCCCCGCGGCAATGCGCCCGCAGCCCGTCGATGTCGATCGGTTCGTCGCTGACGGTTCGCACGAACGCGCCGATGACCTCACCCCACTTAGGATCGGGAAGACCCACGACAGCGACCTCGGCCACGGTCGCATGCTCGAGCAGGGCGTTCTCAATCTCGGCCGGGAAGTGATTCTCACCCCCTCGGATGATCATGTCCTTCACCCGCCCGGTGATGCGCACGAAGCCCTCCTCATCCAACGTTCCCAAGTCGCCGGTGTGCAGCCAGCCCTCGTCGTCGATCGCCGCGGCGGTGGCCTCGGGATTGTCGTTGTAGCCGATCATGACCCCGTAACCGCGGGCACAGATCTCGCCCACCTCACCGACCGGGACGACCGACGTCGCCACTCCCGCGGCTCCGTCCTCGCGGGCGGTTCGGATCGAAACCTCGGTCAGTGGCAGCGGCTGACCGGCACTCGACGCGATGTGGTCGGCCGAGACATCGGCGTGGTTGAGGGTGATCATCGGCGACGCCTCAGTCTGCCCGAACGCGGTCAGCAGATGACAGCCCAACCGGGTGCGAACCCGGTCGACTAGTTCCGAGGAGACCGGCGCCCCACCCGTGGTGATCGCCACCAGCGACTCGACGTCACGAGGCTGCTGTTCGAGCGATTCGAGCAGCGCCACCAGGATGGTCGGCACCGCGAAGAAGTTCGTCACCCGCTCGGTCTCGATGCGCAACGCCAACGCGTCGGCGTCGAACTGCTCGATCAACAACATGCGGCATCCTGCCTGCAGGCTCCCCAACGCGCCCGTGGCACAGCCGGCGGTGTGGAACAGGGGCATGAAGTTCGCATAGACCGAGTCGCCGTTGATGAGAGCCCGCTCGGCGAACAGGCGAGCGTTGTTGACCAAGCTGTGATGCGACAGCACCGCGCCCTTCGGGAACCCCGTCGTGCCCGAGGTGTACTGGATCTGCGCCGGATCACCCGGTGCCACAACCGGGAGCGCGGCGAGCCGCTCCCCGGTGGCATACAGCTGGTCGTCGTCGTCAAGATCAATGATTTCGCGCACCCGCTCTAGGCCCTCACATGCCTCTCGCGCGATTGTGGCCATCGGATTACCCCGATGACTGGCCACGTGGAACAACGCCGCCGATCCCGACTGCTCGAGTACATACCGCAACTCAGCCGCCTGGAACGACGGATTGGCTGTCACGAGCACCAGGCCCGCCAACGCGCATGCGTACTCCATGAGCAACCACCGACCGACGTTGGGGGCCCAAACCACCACCCGGTCCCCTGGGCCGAACCGCGTCGCCAACGACAACGCGAGCCACTCGGCATCAGCCAGCAGCTCCGTGTGGGTCCACGACTGCCCTAACGTTCCGTCCGCTGCCATCGCAGTGACCGCCACGGCATCACCCAAGTCGGTGGCCTGCCAGCGCAGGAGGCCACCGACGCTGACATCTCGCAATGTCCCATCCGGCTGGGCGGGCACATAACTCTCGGTGAGCTTCAGGTCGTACATGTCAGCCTCTTCCATTGGAGTTGTGGGGCGCGCGCCAGCTCCTGATGGCTAGGCGGATGCGGCAGCATCGACCGGGCGAACTCAGCCGGACGCCTCGAGACCTGCTCGATTGCCTCCGCCGCGAAGCGCAGCCCATCGAGCCGGGCCGGCGGTGGCTGGGGCAAAGGAGGGATTTCAAGGCCATTGCATCATCGTCGCCGCTCAGTAAAGATGACGCAAGTGAGACTTCTTTGGCCGCTATGCGCAACTTCTGTCACCATTTGGGAATCACGGTGAAGTTCGACATCGATTCGCTGCGGACCCTGCAGACCCTCGCCGACACCGGCAGTCTCCAGACCACCGCCAACCACCTCCACCTCTCCCGCTCCGCCGTGAGTTGGAAACTCAAACGACTCCAAGAACGCACCGGCTGCACGCTCGTCCGCCGCGACGGACGAAACCTGCGCCTCACCGACGACGGCCACGAACTCCTCACCTACGGCCGCCAGATCATCGACGCCCACGACGCCGCAGTTCGCCGCTTCACCCCCATCGACACCCGTGGCACGGTCCGCGTCGGCGCCACCGAAGGCGCCAGCGCCACTCCGCTCCTCGACACCGTCGCCCCGTGGTTCCGCCGCCACTCCGCCCACGTCGATCTCAGGATCAGCCTCGAACAACCCGCCACCCTCGACGAATGGCTCACCGACGGCCGCATAGACCTCGCCATCACTATCACCCTCGATAGCGACATCGACGACAGGGACATCGTGTTAGATCGCGATGATCTCGTGTGGGCCCATAGCCCTGGCGTCAACTTCCTCGCCGCTTCGCCACTCCCGCTCGTCACCTGGGGTCCGCGATGCTTCTTCGGCACCCTCGCCAGCCGACTGCTCACCGCCAACGACATCGACCACACAATCAGCTACGAGCTCCCCACCATCGCTGCGGTCCGGACCGCCCTCACGAACGGTGCCGGCATCGCGCTACTAAACCGTGGCGTCATCGCCGACACCGAGCTCATCACCACCGGACCACCTGCGCTTCCTGAGTTGCCCCGCGTCGCCTACGTGCTCAGGCACCGCCCCGACACCACCGGCAACCCCCTCCACGAACTCGTCGTCGACCAGATCCAGACGTCGTTCCGCCCCCAGTACAACGGAGCGCCACACCGATGAGCGAACCAACCGTCCTCTACAACGAACACGACAGCATCGCCGTCATCACCCTCAACCGGCCCGAGAAGCTCAACGCCCTCACCAACGACATGATCCAAGGCGTCGCCGACGCCATCGCCACGGCCACCGCCTCGGCCAACGTGGGTGCGATCGTGCTCCGTGGCGCCGGCGCCAGCCTGACCGCCGGCTACGACCTCAGCTCCATCCAGGAGTTCTCCGGAGCAACCCAACCCGACACCTGGGACACCCCCTACGATGCGCCCGGCCCAGAACCCCGACCTGGCAACTGGGACCCCGTACGTGACTACCAGTTCATGAACCACAACGTCCGCCGGTTCATGTCGCTGTGGGAATGCCCCAAACCCGTCATCGCCGGGATCACAGGCTGGGCCATCGGCGGCGCCACCGACCTCGTCATGTGCGCCGACCTGATCTTCATGGCCGACGACGCCCACATCGGCTACGCCCCTAGCCGCATCTACGGCCTCCCCACCACCATGATGTGGATCCACCGATTGGGCCTCGAACACGCCAAGCAGTACCTGCTCACCGGCCGCGCCATCGACGCCCCCACCGCCCACCGCATCGGACTCGTCAGTGAAATCCACCCCGCTGACCAGCTCTCGGCCGCCACTGAAGCCGAAGCCCGCCGCCTCGCGACCATCCCCGCCAACCAGCTCGCTCTCAACAAGCTCCTCATCAACCAGGCCTACGAGAACATGGGCCTGCGCACCACCCAAATGCTCGGCACCTTCTTCGACGGCATCGCCCGCCACACAGAAGAAGCGCTCCAATGGGCCGAAGACATCAACCAGCGAGGCCTACGCCACATCATCGCCGACCGTGATCGGTCTTGGCAGGACTACGGACAACAGCCGTAGCGCAGAACGACACTCAGTCGAACGAGCACCTGTTCGTGTCGGAGGGTTCGCATAAACACCGCACTCCCCCACAACCTGTGATTCGTGATGTTGTTCATGTCGTGAAGGTGTAGCACCAGGGTCTCACTGTCACCTTCCTCAGGTTGTCAAGATGCCCTTACCGGCGCCGCGATGTACGGGGCTGTAATTAGGTCGTCTATCGATGATCGTTCGATCTAATTTGTCAGAATGAGGTGCTCAAGATTTAGGGCTGTAGGTGCCGTCTTAACGCTTGCGTTGCTTTCGGGATGCGGATCGTCGAGTGACGCTCCAACTGACGGGGAGAACTCTTCCAGCGAAGCCGAGGTCGTGACATCAGAAATTGTTGAGTCACCTTCCTCATTGCTGGACGCAACCACAACACCTCTCCCAGAAAATCACGGCGAAGAAGTGATCGAAGATGAAACTGAGGACGCGGCGGACAGTGAAGAAACTGACAACCCCCTTCCTTCCACGGAAGAGTCAACAGTTGATGATGACACCAACAGTTCACCACCTGTCACCCAAACCACGGTCGCAAATGAAGACGATCCTTCCAGCGAGGATCTGCAGGAGACCAATGACTGCTGCATTGGCGATACCACAACACCACAAGAGTTCCTGTCGTTGTTAACAGTTACTAACGAAGTGAGCCGAAATGGATACGACCGAAGTGAATGGGCCCACTGGCACACCAAATCATGGTCCGGCTGCTCCACCCGGGAGGAAGTTTTAGTTCAAACGATGATCGGCGAGGAAAGATCTGCGTCAGGCGACCCCTGCAAAGCAAACGCAGCATGGTGGTATTCCGTCTACGACGACACATGGACTTCAAATCCATCTGAGTTTGATATCAATCACATCGTTTCGCTCGCAGAAGCCCACGACTCTGGAGCTGCGAACTGGGCAGCCGACCAAAAAGAAAGGTTCGCTAACGATGTCACCAACTTGGTTGCAGTCTCAGCTTCTTCGAACCGATCGAAAAGCGACCTCGATGCCGCTGAATGGCGTCCACCAAGGGACTACTGGTGTTCATTTGCCTACGCGGTTGTGGAGGTCAAATGGCTCTACCGCCTAAGTGTTGACCCCAACGAGTATGAAGCCCTAGCAGAAATGATCAACACCTGCACTCCGATGATGTCAGAACCTTCAAACTGGTGGGAACTGCGAACAACATTCAACGTCTACTACGCCTCTAAACCTGAAGCGCCCAGCACTACAGGAACTTCCGACACCACATCGAAACCCGAAACAACCTTGGTGCCAGCAACCCCCTCTACACCCACTACGGCAATAACAACGCCAGACAACCCCGGCGACAAAGAACTGCAACGATTTTGACACCTACTCAGAAGCAAAAACGTGGTTCGATACGTACTTCGCTTACTACGGCGACGTTTCTCGTTTGGACGGCGACAACGATGGTGCCATCAGATGACAACGACACCGAATATCCCGACCGGTCGTTGGGGGCTTCGCCATCGATATCGGACCCCATCTGGTCGATCGGGGTGGAGGCTGACACCACCCCGCTTCCGATCAGTGTTAAGGCTGCGCCAACGAGGAGGTAAGCGGACCGGCGCGTTGCGCGAGTCGCATCACAGTTGCAGTTCGTGGGCGTGGAGTGAGACCTTTTAGTTGTGGTCATCGCTCAGCTTCTTGTTGGGGAGTCGGGATACGAGCAGTAGGGCGCAGCCGATGGCAATGAGAGGAACGCTGGGAAATTTGGAGGGGCTTGTTCCTGTCGCGGGAAGTTCCACGCTGTCTGTCGGCGGTTCTGATATTTCGGTTATTGAGGTGGTCGTGACCGCGGTTGATGACGTTGTGGATGTCTGAACTTCAGTGGTCGTTGTAGAGGTTGTCGCAACCGTCGTCGTTGTAGAGGTGGGAGCCTTCGACGATGCAACTGTTGTGGTTGTCGCTGGCGCTGTCGTCGTTGTCGCGGGGGTTGATGTTGGAGGAGCTGTTGTTGTCGTCGTTGAGGTAGTCGTGGTGGTTGTCGTGGTGGGAACGGCCTGCCATTGGGCGTACAGGGTGAAGTCGGCCGTTTGGTTGTGCGCTTCGCCGGCGGTGATCTCGCTGCCGCCGGAGGCGGCGGTGTACCAGCCAGTGAACGTGTAGCCAGCGCGGGTTGGGTCGGCCGGGAGTGTGGTGAT
>Ga0181584_10001913_pt1 | contig 15875 bp, 12 predicted proteins | sample 071ome_30_FD_132462 | JGI IMG/M metagenome (GOLD analysis project Ga0181584, IMG submission 132462) | Coastal salt marsh microbial communities from the Groves Creek Marsh, Skidaway Island, Georgia - 071406AT metaG (megahit assembly) | ecosystem: Environmental > Aquatic > Marine > Intertidal... | reverse complement strand
GCTGGCCCGGAAATTTGAAGCAGCTTCGCAAGACCATTCAGCATGCTGTGGCTCAGGCAAGCGGTAAAGTGATCAGACAGGACATCCAGAATGTGCTGCAATCCTTTGCCCGTGACGGCATGGCACCCTGCCCGCAATGCAACGGCTCGCCGGTTCGCGAGGAAACCTGCGTGATGATCAAGCGGAGCTGGAAGGAAACGGGCGGAAATGTCAGCCTTGTCGCCCGGCGCCTGGGCGTGTCCCGCAATACCGTCTATAAGCATGTGCGCGAAGCCTGAACTTCACTAAAGGCGCCTCAATACCTACAATCAACGAAGATGGACCAAATTGGTAATTTGTGCAGCGCAACGGCCTCGTAGCACGCCCAAACGAAACCGCCAGTTAGTGGCACTACCAATCTATCACCGCCACAGGTGTGACGCGCAAGCACCGCCAATATACACCCCCACCCCCTCGACCCAATTCAATCCAGATCTTGCAAATAGCCTCAGTAACCCCCGTTCGAATGTGGGGTAAGATGTGGGGTTGGTACGGTCATTCTTTCAAAAACTGATTCCATACAGAGACTTGCGACGGAATGCGGAATCCACCCTCTCCGCCATTTATCCATATAAGACAATCAGGCAAGGCGCATTTTAAAATGAGTATGCCATTTTGTATTCCATTTGTGGGTTACTTGACATCTTCTTGAGTGCGCTACTTTAACGATGGTCGGATAGACCGGCTCGATTCCCACCGTTCGCCCAAAATGCTGATGAGTGGGAGTGTATGACCGCTGTGTGGTGCAGAGTCCGACGGGGGGCACCCGGTTCGAAAACTATGCCCCTCCCTTATGGATATGGCTCTTACAACACGGGGTGATTTTTGGAACGTGTAAAGTTTTGCACTGCGCGTTCGCGTCGATCATGCGGTTCGTTAACGGGTGTTTGCGTAGTCTGCGACATGGATTGTTACGTTTACATCATTGGAAGTGGTGACCGAACCTACTGTGGATGGACTACGGACCTAGACAAGCGCCTGAAAGCCCACAATGACGGCACAGGGGCGAAGTCGACGCGCGGTAGGCAATGGCGACTACTTTACGCGGAAAGATATCAAACCCGCAGCGAGGCCATGAGCCGGGAGTGGTATGTGAAACGGGATCGTAAGTTGCGGCGACTAGTTAGCGGCGGTTGGTACGCGCCGGGAACCATCTAAATAGCGGACATCGGACGTATGTACTAACCCGAAAAGCGGTCATTTTCTTGCCGCGCCGATTTGGTCCGATGTTAGCCATAAGCGGCAGTTGCACCTGATCGCAAGTATCGGGTGGAGTGGCTTCGATTTGCATGCGAAGTTCGGGTATGGAACAAAATCAATTACCAGCGATCAACCTCGTTTCCGGACTGCTGCTGCTAGTGCTTGCGACGGTGTGGGGAGGTTCCTTTTTCTTCGCGGAAATTGCCTTGAGAGAGGTGCCTCCGCTGACGGTTGCGCTTCATCGCATTTTTTGGGCTGTACCGGCTCTGTTCGCAGTTGTTTGGTGGCGAGGCATTAAAATTCCCAAGTCGATAAATGCCTGGCTCTGTTATTTGGTCATGGGCGCACTAAACAATGCCATTCCGTTCTCTTTGATATTTTGGGGCCAGGTGACGATTGAAAGCGGCCTTGCCTCGATCCTGAACGGAACCACAGCAGTCTTCGGGGCTGTCGTCGCGGGTATCTTTCTTGTCGATGAACCCCTAACAGCCCGCAAGATCACTGGCGCCTTGTTCGGCGTTTTTGGAGTTGCCGTAATCATGGGGCTCGCAGCGCTCACGAATTTCGACCCGCGCAATCTTGCGCAACTCGCAATTCTTGGCGCGGCTCTGTCGTATTCATTCGCCGGTGTTTGGGGCAAGCGGTTTCTGTCAAGTTACCCACCGATCATGAACGCATTTGGGATGTTGGTCGGAAGTGCCATTCTCATGGTTCCAGTGGCCTTCTACTCGGAGGGTATACCAAATGTTATATTGTCGACAGAAGTATGGGCGTCTCTTCTGGCGGTTTCGTTGTTGTCGACGGCGGTGGCTTATCTTCTTTATTTCGAAATTCTCGTGCGCGCGGGGTCCGCAAATCTCATGCTGGTTACGTTGCTCATTCCACCAATAGCAGTCGGTCTGAGTTTTACATTCCTCGGGGAACGACTGGGAAGTGAAGCGTGGCTAGGTTTTGGATTAATAGCGATTGGTCTTGCGATTACCGACGGGCGATTGATTAATCAGATTAAGCGGAAGCACGCTGCCAGAGCGGACGGTAAAATCTGAGAATATGATCTAATCCGCACGTCCGCCTTGGGTCACCTTTAGACATCGTCTAAAGTTTAACTGCTATCACACGTTTCCAAAGAATTTTTCTATTTTTCTTGACGCTATCAATGCGTTAAACAAAGCTTCTTTGGAATTCCCCTTTTATTTCATGTGCGATGATTAGGCGACCGAACGGACCTCTCAGAGTTAATTTTCAGCATTAAAAACAGAGATATAGTAGTACCAGAATTCCAGAGGGAGTATGTCCTGGCCTTATTCGAACGCCTCCTTGTTGGCTCTAAAAAAGGCATTTCGAGGAAGATCGCCTGTAAATATCTGCCGTATCCCCCCTGCCCAACCGGCTTCCCGGCAAAGCCTTTGAACCTCTCTTCGCTAAGGCTGTTGACGTTGTTTCAACTGGTCCAGTTGGTCCGCGATTTCGTCTGCCTCCAGCGCGTTATCGAGTGCGTCAAGCATCAGGTCAGCCTGTGACTTCGGGGCCAAGCCGCCAATCGGAGGATCTCTGTCCAGATTCGTCGGGAAGGCATAACCTTCCGCACATGAATGAACAGCATTTCTTACCTCACCCGCACGAATGCTTCCCATTTGCTGAGCCTGCAGCAGAACAGGATAAAGAGCGAGGCACATACGGTGGCGGTTGATATTCTCCATGGCCCGCCCGAAGGCTGACGATATCTGCAGCAGATTTGCCATCCGAAAGATGTCGGAGGAGACGTTGTTGCCAGCGGCATGCATGATTGCCGGGCTGAAGAACAGTAGGTCGCCCTTGGACAGTGGCAACTGCACTTGATGGGTCGCGAAATGGTCCTGAAACCCTTCACGGGTGAAAGCCAGATAGCCCTCAAGAAAGCGTTGTGAGAACGGCAACAACTGCGTCGGACCACTTTCCAACGGCATGTCACAATGCGCCACCGCGCCTTGCAGTGTCAGGAAAGGGGACATGGCATGAACATGCCGTGGAAAATCCAGAGTCTGTGATGGAAGCATGAACCCGAGATGATAATCCCGGTGCGGCGTTTGTGCGGTCCCGCCAGGATTGACCCGGTTCACCTGCGCGGTCATCTGATAACCACGCCCGAGCCACGCCTCGGCAGCCATCGCAATGCAATCGCTGCTGTAATAGCGCGCAAAATTGGCCGGGTCGAACAGACAATGTTTCTCAAGAGCATTCCAGACGCGGTCATTGGACCCGGCTTTTGCAAAATGGTCACCGCCACCACCTGACTGGGCCTTTTCCTGCTGGATCAGCCTGTCAAAGACCTCGCTGGCCCGGTCAACAACATCCAGATCAGCCATGCCCTGTTTGATGACGATGGCCCCCGCACCATTTGCGAGAACAGCTGTCCATTCCGACAAAAGTGCTCTTCGCCTTGAAACATCCGATGCCAGTTCACGCACGTTATCGCCGCTGTAGATGGGGATGTTTTTCTGTATATCGATGGCATGAGGCACATCAGTGGCGCGGGTCTCGGCATCCAGCTGGTTGACAAATACGTCAAGGCAACCGTCAGTTTCATCAAGCCACCTGGCAACGGCTTGTGGTGTCCTCACTTCATCCATTTCGCTCTCCTCTGTGTTCAACCTAAACACACTACCATTCTGATGGACGAATTTTTCTTGTCAAACACCTCAAAAACACCTCAAAAGAGCATATGACACATCGCTTTCCGCTCAAAGAAATCGCCTTCCAGGCCGGTCTGAGTCTTGCCACCGTTGACCGGGCGATCCATCGCCGCCGTCACGTCAGGCAGGCAACCATCGACCGTGTCGAATTGGCGATCCGCGACCTGGAACGCCAATATGCCAATGTTTCCGCCAAAGGCAGACGGTTCATCATCGACATTGTCGTGCATGCCCCGTCACGCTTCACGACAGCCATTCGCAATGCCTTCGAAGCAGAATTCCCGGCCATGCGGCCAGCATCCTTCGGGGCAAGATTCCATTTTGCACAAACGATGAATGACGCAGACACCCAGAAAATTATTCGGGCAATCCGGCGCCGCGGCAGCCATGGGGTTTTGGTAAAACTGCCAAATACCGATTGTACGAATTCAATGACGTCACAGCTCATGGACGCGCGCATCCCGGTCGTCAGTTATGTGACCGACATACGGCCTGAAAACCGAATTGGCTATGTTGGCATGGACAACCTGCGCGCGGGCGCGACAGCGGCCTTTCTGATTGGCAAGATGCTGTCTGACCGTCCTGCCCGAATTCTGCTGACGCTGTCGAGCAGTCTTTTTGAGGGCGAGGAGCAGCGAGAGCTGGGCTTTTGTGAAACAATCACGGCTCTCTATCCACATCTGAAGACAGTGACCATATCCGAGGGAATGGGCATGAGCGGGACCACTCATGGTCTTGTCGTGTCGGCGCTGGAACAACACACCGATATCGAGGCAGTTTATTCCATCGGTGGTGCCAACAGGGCGGTCATATCTGCATTTGGCGATGCCAGGCGGCAATGCAGGGTTTTCGCGGCGCATGATTTGGATGAAACAAACAAGGAATTACTGCGCCGGCGGCAGATAGATTTCGTGCTGCACCATGATTTTCGCCGGGATGCGAGGCACCTCTGCCAGATGTTTCTCGCCTATCATCGTTTGGCGGCTGACTGGTCACCCCGGGCCAAATCTCCAATAGGCATTTCCACTCCCCTGGATTTTGACTAACCAAAGGTTGGAAGGGTGCGGTCGAAATGATTTACAAGACATATTAGTGTTGAGTGAAATGTTTACTGGATAAATTGTTTGGTGCTGATCCATGCGTCAGCGAGAACGGCTTGTCGGCCATTTTACGGTCTGAAAACCTTTCTGTGATTTTAAAGCTAGCCTTCTGTTTTAGAATTTTTTTGCAGCACTGTTCCCCTAAGCACATCTTGTCTATTGCGTACCAAATTTCATGTGATTGTTACGCACATCTAAAGTTGCGCTTTGAAGAGAGGTTGATTTAGAGATCTAATTCTGGAGCGGGGCGACTTGATAATTCCCATCACCGAGTTTCTCTGTTACTCAATTAATTCTGGGTAAGTTTATTGAGATCAACCATGTCTTTACAAACAGGATTGCAGTTACCGGAAGTAACTGTTTTTACAAAAAGTGACGATGGGCTTGAGGCGCACAATTTAAATGAGTGGTCCCAGGGTCGCAAAATTGTGTTTTTTTGTGTGCCCGGGGCATTCACGCAAACATGTTCTGAGCGTCATCTACCTGAATTTATTGAACACCGTGCCAAATTTTCAGAAAGAGGTGTAGATGCGGTTGTTTGTGTCGCGGTAAATGACCCTCATGTCATGCATGCTTGGGGAAAACAGTCAGGTGCTACGGGAAAGATAGAAATGATGGCTGACCCTCAGGCGGAGCTTGCGATGGCGCTTCAAACAAGTAAGGACTTTGGCGTTCCTTTGGGAATCAGAAGTAAACGGTGCGGTTTCATAACCAATGATGGCGTTGTGTCGTATGCGTTCGTAGAAGAACCTGGCGAATTAACCGGATCGAGTGCTCAAGCAATGTTGGCGGCACTTGATAATTGATTGAAGCCGTTCCAGCCTCCATGGAAAGTTCTGCTATTTTGGTCGACCTTACTCGAAAGACTGCACTCGTGACAGGCGGAGCGCAGGGTATTGGCAAGGCCATTGCCAAGCGATTTCATGCGGCCGGATCAAAACTGATTGTCGTCGACACATGCGAGGCACAACTCCTTGAACTCGATTCAGAACTTGGGACAGATATAATTACCTGTGTTGCGGACATCTCCTGTGAAACCGACCTTCAATCTACACTCGCACCCATCATCGCGGCACACGGACCGGTTGACATCCTCGTGAACAATGCGGCAACGGTGACAAGGCGTGCGAAAATCACCGATCTTAGCCTCGAAGAGTGGGAAAGGTCGCTGAAGGTCAATTTGACCGGTGCCTTTCTACTATCAAGGATGGTCATACCCCAGATGTGTGCCAATGGTGGTGGAGTGATTTTGAATATAGCATCACAACTGGGTCATGTTGCTGTCCAAGGTGCGGCGGCATATTGCACGACAAAGGGTGGTATGTTGCAGTTCACCCGCTCGCTTGCCCTTGATCACGCTGAAGACAATATCCGTGTGGTGGCTTTGTCGCCTGGCGCTGTTCAGACCCCGCGGCTGACTGATGTTTTTGGATCTTCTGACGCGGCGGAAGAAACACTTGCTCCGGCGCATCCTATTGGCCGTTTAGGTAAAGCCGATGAGGTGGCCGACGCCGCAATGTTTCTGGTCTCGGATGAGGCGTCGTTCATTACCGGCACAGACCTAATCGCCGATGGTGGCTATACAGCAAGGTAGGGTTCGCAACGCATTCCTTCGCCTCAATCGCTATGCATCAAGAAACAAGGCCGTCTCATGCCCTTCGAATACTGCTTCAAGTGCCGTGCGGGCAGAAACACTGTCACCAACATTGAAGATGGATGCTTCGGCCAATGTTTCAGGCGGTGTACGAGGCACGCCGGCTACTGGGGCAATCACACTGTCAACTTGCAGATTGCGGGACTCACCTTCGATTGACAAGTCATCTAGTATCGCAAGTCCATTCTTGAAACTTGACAGGCTGTGGCCGGCGACAATCTGAATATTCTTTTGTCTCAGGCGATATTTAAGCGCGAAGGAACTGTATACACTAATCTTCCAACCAACAATGCCAGTCGGCACGACAATCCAGACCTGTTTGCCAAGATCAGCGAGATATTCGGCTACTGACACCACCGCCCAGGTGCCAAGATGATCAACCAGCAAGACCCGGTCAGCTAATGCATCGGTATCCGCCAGTGCCCCTTCCAGGGTGAGTGTTGTCTCTTCACTGGATAACATTTGTGACCGGGCACCAGCGCCAGCCGCCCAGATGACGTGACCGTCGTGATATTCCTTCAAAGCCTCCGCCGATATTGTTCGCTCAAGCTCGATATTGACTCCATGCTCACCCAGTCGCAATTTCTGCCTGTCCGTAAGGTTCAGAAATTCGCGACGTAAAGGCATCATTTCGAGCCAGCTTAGCGTACCCCCGAGCGTGGATTTGCTATCTGCAAGCGTTGTAGGAAACCCCCTCTCGGCAGCAATGCCCGCTGCCTCCATGCCCGCCGGCCCAGCTCCGACGACAAGAACGGGCTTCTTGGTATCGACTTTCGCCAGCATGGGCATCGGCCATTCTGCCTCTTTGCCAGCACGTGGGTTCACAAGGCAGGAAATTGCCAGCGACTGCGCCAGCATGTCGGCACAGCCCTGATTGCACCCGATACATGGAAGCGTTTCTTTGGTACGACCGGTCTTGGCTTTGTTCACAATCTCAGGGTCTGCCACATGCGCGCGCGCCATGCCGATCATATCAGCCTTACCAAGTGACAGCATGTCTTCGGCCAGATCAATCGTATTGTAACGGCATACTGACATGACAACTGGCTTCTGTTGCAATTTGTCGAGAGCGTCACTTATAGAATTGGTCAGGTAACGAAATTGTTCATTCTGAAACGCCATGTCTGCCATCTGGGTCGAGATGGTGTAGCTGCCGTGATACGCTGAATGGGAGATGTTGACGAAATCGATTTGCACTGCAGTCGCAAGTCTGACAACAACGTCACACATGTCATCAAGTGTCAGGCCACCCTGCAGAAACTCATCCGCGCTGATCCTTATGCCCATGGTGCGCCCTTGTCCGGCAATCTCGCGGACCGCGATCGCTGTTTCCATTGCAAAACGCAGGCGGTTTTCAAGGGAACCGCCATATTCATCCTCTCGCGCGTTCACTGCCGGAGACAGAAACTGTTGCAGCAAATGGCCATGCGCCAACTGCAGTTCGATACCATCCAACTCAGCTTCAAACAGGTTCGCGGCCACATCAGCATGCGCTTTGACCACCATACGGATTTCCTGACTGGTCATTGGATGCGGGGCTGGGGCTGTTGCCGTCCATGGTATCGATGAAGCCGACCACGAAGCCATCCGGGCAAAATTACCATCGATATGTCGACCAAGATGCAGAATCTGTCCAAAGAGTTTGCCGCCCTCCTCACGTACGGCCCTGGCTATATCGCGGAATTTCGGAATCGAACCGGCCTCATAGCCGTTTACACCCTGTTGCCTTCCAAGCGAGGATTTATGGACCCTGATCCCTTCGAAAATAATTAGCCCAGCGCCGCCGGCGGCACGGGCGCGGTGGTAGGCGAGATGACGAGATGACGGTAAATTGTCTTCACCGAAATTGGTGGTATGCGCCGGCACAAAAATCCGGTTCCGCACCTCTGTCTGACCAATTTTCAAGGTTCGGAACACATGTGGGTAATGTTCATCTGGTGTCACAACGGTTCCCTTCGTGAAAACTGTTAGCGCAAATCAATAAAACGCTTGGCCTTAAGTGACTTGTCCGGATCGAAAATCTGCAATCGATCAACCTTTTCTACCAGCGGGCGAATGCCAGTGGCCACGCGCACGGATTCCGCAATCTGGTCTGTGTCAACTTCCCGGGCGGTATCGAGTAACAATCGCATCCGGTCTGAAGAAAGCGCGTCCTCCATATCTTCGCGGTCGATCACGACCTGGAATTCACCCACCTGCCCATCCGCCAGCAACAGGTCTGTGACGACTTCAGGATTCAGCAACATGCCCTTGACTTTGACCAGATCATCCGCGCGCGATGGCATGCCGACAAACCGGTCGGTCCAACTGCCGCAATGCGGACACTGATCATAACTGAGCGCCGCAAAGTCCCCCATCGCATAGCGCAGAAGCACCGTTCCTCGCCGATCAAGATGCGTTAACACGGATAGCCCACGTTGACCTGCCGGCAAGGGGGCGTGACTTTCAGGATCTACGACTTCGAAATAAAAATGGTCCGGCGCGGGGTTGTGGTAACCGGAGTCCGGACAGCATTCAACCGCTCCCACCTGCATTTCCGTAGCGGCATAGGATACACTGACCCATGCATCCGGTTGACCGATCCTGCGCATGCGTTCGGTTAAATCCCGGCGCATTTCCCCGCTGACCGCCTCGCCAGTAACAAAAGCCAGTCGAACAGAAGTGAAATCAGCACCTATTTCCTCGGCCCGAATGAGAATGCGCCGCACAAAGCTCGTCACGCCCCACAGGATTGTGGCATGTGTGGTAGCAATGATGGCGATTACCTCATCCAGGCGAGATGTCCAGTGGAAATGTTTGGAAGGTCTCCCGGGAAGTGGGCTGACAACCGGTATTTTCATCACATTGCAGGCAGCGATGGTGCGATGATAGGCCCCATAGGGGTAGAGCGTCATCGGGCAGAGATTGGCAACAATGTCGCTGCTTCTGACATGCCTGATTTCAAGTGCGCGCCGGTTGGCGGTCAAGGTATTGTAGAAATCATAGGTTGTCGACAGGAAGGGCGTTGGTCGGCCGCCACTGGTGCCCGTCGTATGCATGACATCCCAATGGATAGTGGATTCCTCCTCCAAACCCTCTGTTTCAAGACAGAAACTTTCAGGATCGGCAGCGTATTCCTTCTTGGAGATCAGTGGCAGAAGGTGAATATCCGCCAGCGAGCAAAAATCACTGCGGGACAGCCCCATGGATTTGAAGCGTCTCCGATAATAGGGATGCCGCTCGAAACAAAGATCCATTGTTCGGGCGAAATTCTCTTCCTGAATAGCAGAAATGATGTCTCTGCTCTTGAATTGCAGATCGGGTATCACGTTTCCAGTCCAAACAGGCGAATGGCATTGTCACGAACAAATGCCCGGTATGATTCAGGGCGCAATCCCAGTGCGTCGACTTCCTGTCGATACCGCTCAAAGGTCAAGACAGGGAAATCGGTGCCAAACATCACCTTGTGACGCCCATAGCTGTCAATGTAGCGCACAAAGCTCTCTGGCCAGTATTTCGGGGCGTGAGCATCAGCGATTATATGAACATTCTCGTGCTTCCAAGCCATGGCTATCATCTCGTCAGCCCACGGGATGCCAATGTGAATTCCGACCAGTTTCAATTCCGGAAAATGGCATGCAACCGGATCGAATGTGATTGGTCTGCCAACCGACTGCAGCGGGCGCTGCGGTTCATAGACAAGTGACTGCCCGACCTGCATCAGTATCGGAATGTCCAGTTCAACACATTTGCTGTAATAGGGGTACCAGCGCGCGTGATCAGGTGCCATTTCAAACCAGTGCGGATAGGCGTGCGCACCAATAAAGCCAAGTTCACCAACTGCCTTCTCGAGCGCACGAACGCCGGCCATCCCCTCGGTTGGATCCAATCCGGCAAGGCCATGGAACCTGTCCGGAAACTGACGTACCGCATCGGCGACCATCTCATATGGCAGATGCCAGCTACCCGGCAAACCAAGCTGCCCCGTCTTGTTCGCGACAAGGAATGCCTTTTCAATACCGGCAGCGTCCATCTGGCGTAGCATCTCGGCATAGGAATAGCCGGTCATCACCGAGTCATCCCGGCCGAACTTCTTGCGATGAAAGCGACCTGACCAATCGGGTCGCATCTGAACAATTTCGGGCGTATGTGGATTGACCACCGTATCGATGGCCAAAATTCTATTCTCCGCGCTACTCACCGTTAAATTCCTCTCCCTACGCCCATGTCCGCAGAAATTAAATCAAGCAAAATCTCGCTGGATCCCTCACCGAAACTGTAAAGCCGCGCATCACGCCAATATCTGTTCATGTCGCTTTCAGAGGCGTATCCAGCACTTGCCATTATCTGCATACCATGCTCGGTCACACGCTTCAGGGTTTCTGTCGATACAAGTTTGGCCTGCGCCGCTAACCGGGAACAATCCCGGCCCGCGTCAATTGCAGCCGCAAGTTCGCGTGCGAGCAGACGCGCCAAATCGACCTCGGTCTGCATATTTGCAAGTCGATGTGCAATTACCTGAAAACTGCCGATCGGCTTTCTGAACTGCTCACGTTCCCTGGCGTGAACCACGGCGCGGTCGACCGCTGCCTGTGCGGTACCGACAACCGCCGCCGATAATCCCGAACGGGCATAAAATAGCGTCTTCTTCAGGCAGTCAAAGCCACCACCCACAGCGCCGATAACGTCCTCGTCAGTCACCAGAACCCCGTCAAGACCAATGTCATAGGACAACGAGCAGCGGTTTCCGATTTTCTCAAGACGGGTCATGGATACACCTGCAGCATCAGGGGCAACCATGAACAATGTTATGCCCGCCCCACCCTTGCTGTTAGGGTCCGTTCGTGCCGCGACAATCATCTTTATGGCGTCTGCAGCGCCGCTGATCCAGATTTTTCGCCCGGTTATTTTCCAGCCAGATCCGTCCCGTTCAGCTCGCGTGCGGATTGCACCGGCATCACTGCCGGCCCCGGCTTCACTGAGCGCAAGTGCAAAAGCACCTTCGCCTGCATGCAGGCGAGGCAGAAACCTGGTCTGCTGGTCTTTGCTGGCCGAGGTAATCAGGGTCATCATTCCGAAGCAGGCAACCCTGTTGAACAACAGCGCTGCCATTGTTGCGTGATAACCAAGTCTTTCCTGGACTACGGAAAGGCGCGTCCAGCAATTCTTGTCCCAATCATTATCCTGCGATGGCAGTACGAGATCAAACAACCCCATATTGGAAAAGATTTGAAGAAGATGGTTGGGAGGATCAGCCTGCTCGTCACGCCGTCTGACTTCGTCCGGGGGCAGATGTCTTTGCATCATTCTATCAATCGATTCACAGAGATGTTCGATCTCAAATGACATGGCCTGACAGTCTTCCCCGGCACGTAAAAATAAAACGCTACAGACGCGTCTGCGTTTATGCAAATGTTAAACGTCGTGTCGAACGCAAACTTATTGTGTGGTTATTTGATGTTGTCAGACCAAGCCGATGTCATAATTGTGGGCGCCGGGGCCGCCGGAGCCGCGGCAGCCTGGCGGCTGTCGCGCGGTGGGCTGAAAATCATTTGTCTGGACAGAGGCAACTGGCAGCGCAAGGATGACATGCCCGCCACATCCGATGACTGGGAAATTTTACGCCAGACCCGATGGAACCCCAGTCCCGCAAAACGCAACCTGCATTTTGATCTGGCCATAGACGCGACAGAAAGTATGATCAAGCCGCTGGCCTATGCCGCGGTCGGTGGCAGCACTGTGATGTGGTCATGCCATTTCCCACGCTTTCACCCGTCAGATTTTCGCACCTACACGCTGGATGGCGTAGGTGACGATTGGCCAATCGGCTATGAAGATCTGCTGCCATATTATGCAATCAATGAAAAGATGATGGGCGTCAGTGGAGCGGTCGGCAACCCGGCCTATCCAGTTGATACGCCCCCAAGGTTGCCACCCCTGCCCTTGTCGGAAGGGGCGCGTCGGATCGCAACATCTTTCAACAAGCTCGGATGGTCATGGTGGCCGGCTGAATTGGCCATAAACTCCGTTCCTTATACCAATGCGCCCGAAGGCGGCACGCGGGGCCAGTGCGTCCATTGCGGGCCATGTGAAATGAATTGCCCGCATGGAGCCAAGGCAACAACAGATCTTGTCTACTGGCCTCTCGCGATCAAGGCAGGTGTCCGGCTTGTCACAGGCGCACGGGTCACAAAGGTACTGACCGACAGCAGAAATGCCACGCAAGGCATTGTCTATAAAGACAGTGACGGATCAGAACATCGGTTAACAGCACCAATAGTCATTCTCGCTGCCAATGCTGTGGGCTCCGCGAGACTGCTTCATCTCTCGGCAAACAGATCAAATCCGTATGGTTTGGCTAACCGATCCGGCCTGGTGGGCAAACGTCTCATGTTACACCCTCTTGCTCGGGTTACAGGGTTATTCAAAGATCAGATCGATGGTCACAAGGGCCTTTCTGCCGGCACGCTTGTTAGTCACCATTTCTATGAAACAGACATGAAACGGGGATTCAGGCGCGGCTTTAAAATGCAGGCTCTCGGGACACATGGTCCTGCCTTTACGGCTTCCGGATCGCTCGGGCGCAGGATGCCTTGGGGTGCAACTCACCACAGAGAATTCGAACGTCATTTCGGTTATGCCTACAGTCTTTCCATCTGTTCGGACGACATGCCAGATCTGCAAAATCAGGTGTCACTGAGCGATACCCTCATCGCAGATGACGATCTGCCCGCCGCAAAGATGATCTACCGAATTCCTGACGATGCGCGTAAAGCTCTGGACTATGGCCTGGGAAAGGCAGCGGAAGCGCTGCGTCATGCCGGATGCTATGACACCTTTGAAACGCAGACCCTGCCAGATGCGGGCTTCCATCTTATGGGGACCGCGCGCATGGGACATGATCCTGAGACATCTGTGACAAATGAATGGTGTGAGTCACATGATATAAAAGGACTTTTTGTCATAGATGGCGGGGCATTCGTCACCGCTGCGGCAGTCAATCCAACAAATACAATCCAGGCGATTTCCTTGAGAACTTCAGACCATATCCTCACGCGAGGCCGCTGAAAAACTCGGCTAAGGTTACAAAAGGAACGCACATCTTTTGAGATTTGCAATAACTATATTAGCTACCTAACGGGTTGACTTGCAATACATTGCATGTGAGCGTTTATCCGGGAATTGACGGACGCCTTTGTTCGATGGAAAGCTGAAAATACAATACAGAACGCCATCATATGGCATCTGGTCGGACAAACAGCTTATCTTGCCTGGCGACCATTTTGGGGGGACGATTTTTTGCATTTTGATTTTCTGACAGTTTGGCAAGGCGAGACTTTGGTGTTGCCTTTTAATGGCTGTAACAACCGATGCGCGTGAACATCGAGGAAACGGGGGGACGCGTTGCTGAAGGCATAATAGAGAGCGCAAGACAATCCGAGGATGCCTTCAAAAATAGAAACTGGACTGCACAGTCCCTGTCCAATGCACAGGAAACAAGATTCACTCTTGGTGAGAACGTCCATCAAGAAATCAAACGGGGGCTGGCATTCAAAGACGCCAACAACCTTGATCTGACGACAATCACCCAAGAAGATTTCAGGCTCCCTTCGTTGGCGAAGGATATGACGTCACTCAGACAAACGCTGGATGTCGGCCATGGTTTCGTGGTTGTGGATACAGGACTTGCCCATTTATCCGAGGACGATTTTGAAATAGTAGGCTGGGCCATCTGTAATTATTTCGGCCAGATCGTTCGACAGGGAATCGACCGTGATCTGAGGCTGTTTACCGTTGCCGACAAAGGTGCCGCGAACACTGACCCAACCCGCATCGGAGCCAGCGCAAACCGGTCAGCCAAACATTCCGACAATGGTTGTTTGGAACCACGCGCCCCCTGTTACCTTGGGCTTTATTGCTATGAGGCGTCTGACGAAGGTGGTGAAAGCACAATCGTGTCCGCGCAGACAATCCTGCGTACAATCATCAATGAGCGTCCAGACCTGCTTCCCCACTACTTTGATACCTATCATTTCCGCGCGCCACAAGCACAGGTCTGGCCGTCAAGGGGGCCCACTGTCCAGAAACCCATCTTGGAATTCCGTAATGGAGAGTTGCTCATCCATTATGCGAGGGTAATGATTTCTCCGGGCATGGAGTTGGCGGGAACACCCCTTACCAACAGTCAGACCGAGGCACTTGATTTCCTCGACGATGTTATCGAGCGGCACAATTTGTCCTTCAGGACACTTTTGCGGCCGGGTGAACTTCTGGTGATGAACAATCTTGCGTTCCTGCATGGTCGCGAGGCATTCACCCCCGGAACAACCGGTGGACGAAATCTGAAACGGTTCTGGATGTGGCGCCGACATACCGGGCCAGGAACAGATCCTGTCCTTCTCGACCTCACAGAGCTTGCATAGCAGGAGTAGTAATCGATGCGTCAGGTTGATGTCACGATAGACAATTTGGATGGAAGCACCAGCAGCGAAAGCCTTCATATAGAGCGGATGTATAATTTCGGCTCCGCCACGCGGGACCCAGATGCCGCTGTTGCGCATCAGGAAGAGGTAGCTAAATCAGGTATTTACATAGCCTCAGACGTGCCCGCCCCCCGCATATATCCAATCGGGCTGCATGCCCTCGATACTGGCAGCAGCGTTTTTGTACAATCTGCACAAACGTCTGGCGAAGTGGAAATCGTTATTCATGTCGGTGATAAAATCCATGTTGGTGTCGGTAGCGATCATACCGACCGGGCGCTTGAAACCGTTTCCATTCCGGGATCAAAACAAGCATGCGTGAATCATCTGGCACCAACTTTCTGGGCTTGGGATGACATTGCTGACACTTGGGATGATTGCATCATGCGCAGCTGGGTGGATGACAGACTTTATCAGGAAGTCGGAGTTAGCAAATTCCTGTCTCCACCCGATATTCTTTCGATATTGAAGGAACGGGTCAACAATCTGCCAGATAAGAATTACATGGTTTATTGCGGTACATATGTCAGCGTCGACAAGGCGCTCGGGTATGGCAATAAATGGCGTTACCAGTTGGAGACGCCTAAACTGAAGCGGCAAATCGATGCCCAATATGACGTTGTGGATATTCTAAACGAGGTCAAATCAGGTTTTCGAGTGCCGTTCTTCAATCCTCAAGGTAGACAGGTTTAAACCAGACATCCATTTCAAAGGGAGGGAAACACATGCATAAAAATAAAAAGAAGTT
>Ga0181584_10001899_pt1 | contig 15937 bp, 7 predicted proteins | sample 071ome_30_FD_132462 | JGI IMG/M metagenome (GOLD analysis project Ga0181584, IMG submission 132462) | Coastal salt marsh microbial communities from the Groves Creek Marsh, Skidaway Island, Georgia - 071406AT metaG (megahit assembly) | ecosystem: Environmental > Aquatic > Marine > Intertidal zone... | reverse complement strand
CGAGGGTGGCGAGGGTGGCGAGGGTGGCGAGGGCGCGGGGAATGGCACCAACGATAGCGATGACAACGGGAACGACGCTGCTGCCGTCTGCACCTCCCCGTCTGCCTCGGGCTCGCTCTCTGGCTTTATCGACATTCGCGACGTGCTCTCGTCCTTCCTGAAAGAGCTGGACATGTCGCAGATTCAACAAGCCAAGATGCTGCGTCGGATGCGGATTCTGGAGGAGAAAGGGCAGGAGTTTGCCTGTACGTCTGTCGAATCCCTCAAGTCGCTGGGTTCCGACGGGTCGTTCTACAACATGGACGAGGCCAAGACGCTCAACCTGTACGATATCATCGTGGACGGGTTTTTGAATACGGACAATAAGAAGGACCTGGGGGACGTGAGTAGGAAGCGTCACGTGTTCCATAGGCTGGCGCTGGTCGACGCTCGCGGGGAGCTGTGTCATATTGTGTCGCAGTCTGACGTGATCAAGTTTGTCTATGAGCACTTGGATGAGTTCGGGAGTATTGCGGAGGACACTGCGGAGGCGCTTGGGTTTGTTCGGGGGGAGGCGTACGTGGTCAAGGTCTCGCCAGAGACGCCGGCGATCGACGCGATGGTGCTGATGGAGGAGCGGGATATCAGCGCGGTGGCCGTCGTGAATGCCGCCGGGGAGATAATCGGGAACTTTTCGATCTCGGAGCTGCGCAATATCATGTCGGAGCATTTTGGGTCGCTGGCGCTGCCGGTCGGGGAGTTTCTGGCGTTGGAGCACGGGACTGAGTACGCGGGGTACGCGGCCAACCACCGCGCGTCGGTCGATGGTCCGCTTGGGGAGTCGCCGAAGCCGAGCGAGAGCGGGTTTAAGTTTGCGCGGGATCCTGAGATGAGGGGGAAGAGCAAGAGTGCGCCGGGGCATGAGGTCGGGCAGCGGTTGATCACGTGCGAGCAGGGGACGACGTTGCGGGCAATCATGGAGAAGATCGTGAGGCATCGGTTGCATCGGGTGTATGTGTGCACGGACGAGATGATTCCGGTGGGGGTGATCACGTTGACGGATCTGTTGAGGAAGCTCACGAATCATTCGTGTGGGTGGGGCGGGGCCAAGAGTGCCGGGGCGAGTCCGGAAAAACTAAAGGTTGCCGGGAGGGATTGATGGCGGCAGCATCGTCCGATGCTCGTCGTCGTAGCCGTAGCCGTAGCCGTAGCAGTAGCCGTAGTCATAGTTCTGTGAACGAAATTACATCATATCAATCAGAAGAATCCTTCAACCAGTCTTGGAGGAAGCGGTAGGTGGCGTGGGCGGCCGCGCCGACATCGTCTGGATGCGCGTATTCGTCTGAGCGGTGACTGATGCCGCCTTTGCATCGGACGAAGAGCATCGAGACGGGCACGATGCTCGACATGGCGATGGCGTCGTGTCCCGCTCCAGATGCCATCTTGATTACCCCCGCGCACGTCTTCTGGTCGGCGCTCGTCCTCTCCTCTTTCACCACTTCCACGGCAGAGATGAGCTTCGCTGTCAGCGAGGCATCCATGGACACCGCCGCCGCCTCATGACGCACCTCGAACGCACACTCCAAACCCCGCTGCGCACACTCTGCCTCTACCATCTGTTGGAACTGCCGGACGACGCGTGTTCGGACGTCATCGCGCAGCGCCCGGATGTCCGCCGTGAACGTGACCTCGCCTGGGATGACGTTGCTCGCCCCGGGCCACACGTCCATCTTTCCGACCGTGCACACCAACGCCGACGACGACGATGCCGCCGACGTCCCCTCGGACTCCAACTGCTGCATACAGAGACGCTCCAACCCGGCCACCAACGTCCCCACCGCCGGCATCGGATCCCGCCTCCCTCCAGGACGAGTCCCCATCGGCACAGTCCCAGCATGTCCTTGGCTCCCCTTCACCCTGACCTCTCCCCAAGTCTGCCCAGCAATCCCCGTGACCACCCCCAACGCCTCGTCCGCCCCCTCCAACACCGGACCCTGCTCGATGTGCACCTCCACATACCCCGCCAGCTCCGACCTCCCAGCCGCAACCCGCAACACGTCCTCGACCGAGCTCGCTATCCCCTTTTCCCGCACCGCCTCCAACAGCGTCACCCCATCCACGTCCACAACCTCGTTCAGGTACGCTGCCGTGACGTCCCCCGCAAGCCCACGACTCCCCAAAAAGGTCGAGTGGAAGCGCACCCCCTCCTCATCGCTAAACCCAACCACCTGGACCGGCTTTGGCAACCTCGGAACCTTCCCATAATCCTTGAACACGATATCCGCGTCGAGCAGACGCGGTCCGTCCAGACCGTCCCCCATTGGGTCGCCAGCAGCCGTCATCAGCTTCAATATATCCGCATTCGTCACTACCCCCGACCGCACCCCCTCCCGCAAGATACTCGCCTTCACCGCGGCCAACGCCACGAGAATCCCCAACGCACCATCGTACGCCCCAGCATCCAGCACCGTATCGTAATGACTGCCAAACAACAGCGCCTTCGTCGTCACATCCGCAGCTGCAACCCGACCCCGCACATTGGCCAGACCGTCCACCCAGGACGACAACCCGGCCTGATGCATCCACCTGGCGAACGAACGTGCAGGAAGCGCGAGTGAGCGCCGAGTCTGGCGTGCAAAGCGCGGGCGACGTGCAAAGCACGTCGAGGTCAATACCCACTGTTGCAGGGTGAGGGCCGCCTGACGGTGGGCCGGGGAGAGAAACGTGCGCGCCAGGTGAGATGGATGATCCGATATTGCGCCCAGGGCGGCGAGCATCTCGTTTGGCTCTGTGTGGAAAATGTCTGGAGAACGAGCAGAGCGCGCAGCGCGAGTGAGCGCGTCGAGTCAGGGCGTGCGACGAGCGAAGCGCGAGCGCACGTCGGTCGAGGTCGAGGTCAACACCCACGGTGGAGCACGGCCGGATCGAGGTCAAGGGTTTCGAGTTCAGCCTGGGATTCAGTGGCCCCGGGCTCCGCCGTCGACGTCGCGAGGCTCCCCGCGCCTTGGCATACCCTTTGGAGGCCGCACCATGCCAGCAGGAGAACCAAGACGTCGGAGAACACACGACGAAGAAGCATTCGCTGGCTTTTTAACGCCCAGAGGGAATTTTAAACTGCTAAATCGCCGTGGACAGATAGATAGATACGTGTGGAGACCGGCGTGGTGGCCTGTCTGTGCGCAAAGGGTGTGAGGGGAAGCTGCGTGTTGTTGCTCAACTCGAGGTGTTGTTGTTGGGCCAGGATTCAAACAGATCAACGCGGCGTTCGGATCGGACATGAAGAAGCGAGCCCCCGTCGTCGACCAGGCCGCGTTGATGGCCGCGCAGAGCCAGTCGTTCATCGAGGGACAGCGTGTGTGGGTGCCCAACACATCCCCGTCGCCGTCGTCGTCGTCCTCGACGTGGAGTTGCGGGACCATCGTGGGTGTGTCGCGTAGCGCAGAGGAGGTGGTGACGTTGACGGTGAAACTAGAGGGGAAGACGCAGGATGCGACTGTGTCCGTGCCAGCAATGCAGTGCTTTCTGCAGAACGAGACTGACCCGGACGACCTGACGAAGAGCGACTACCTGCACGAGCCGGGCATTCTGCACACCCTTCGGGCTCGGTTTGACCTGGATAGCATCTACACGTATTCCGGTCAGATTCTGATCGCGTTGAACCCCTTCAAGCCGTTGAAGCACTTGTACGGACCACGGATGATGACGGCGTTCAAGGGAGGCGGACTGGAGGACCTGTCGCCACATTGCTACGCGGTGGCCGAGGCGGCGTATGCCCAAATGATGATCGAGGGGCACCGGCAGGCGGTGCTGATTTCGGGAGAGTCTGGGGCGGGCAAGACGGTGACCGCGAGGATGTGCATGGCCTACCTCGCGGAGCGGAGCGGGCAGGGTGCGGCGATGGCGATGCCGATCGAGCAGCAAGTGCTCGAGTCGAACCCGCTGCTGGAGGCGTTTGGGAATGCCAAGACGGTCCGGAATGATAATTCGAGTCGGTTCGGCAAGTACATCGAGATGGATTTCAGTCTGGAAGGAAGGCTGAACGGGGCGCACGTGTCGACGTACCTACTGGAGCGCTCGCGGGTGGTGAGCATTTCCGCGGACGAGCGGTCGTTTCACATATTCTATCAGCTGCTGGCGGGGTGTCCGGAGGGGCTACGGGAGCGGCTGTTCTTGCCAGGAGTGAATGTGGGGACGTCGTCGTCGTCGTCGTTTGCGTACCTGGCGCAGAGCAGCGTGACGACGCTGGCGGGCACGGACGATCGGGCAGCGTTCGAGGAGACGGTCGCCGCGATGAAGGTCATTGGGCTCGACGAGGAGCAGATCGAGGCGGTGCTCGAGGTTGTCTCGGCCGTGTTGCACCTGGGAAACATCAGGTTCGAGGGTGCGATGGACGCGAAAGCGGACGAGGCGGTGGTGTGTTCGGATGAGACGAGTCTGCGGAGCTTGCACCATGCGGCGACGCTGCTCGGGACGAGTCCGGAGGAGCTGCGGCGGGCGTTGATGAGCAGGAAGATCACGATCGGCGGGGAGGTGATCGTGAAGGAGTTCAACGTGCTCGAAAGCGTCGAGAGTAGGGACAGTTTATCGAAGGCCTTGTACGGGCGGCTTTTCGACTGGATCGTGGCGGCTGTGAACGAGAAGATCGGCCGCGTGGGCGGCGGCGGTCGCTCGCCACGGTGGGTATTGATCTCGATCTCGATCGCTGGCTCGCTCTTCGCACGCCCCGACTCTCTCACTCGCGCCACGCACTTCGCTCGTTCGCCAGGACGATCGGGATCCTAGATATCTATGGGTTCGAGTCGTTCGAGACCAACTCGTTCGAGCAGCTGTGCATCAACCTTGCCAACGAAAAGCTCCAGCAGAGCTTCAATGAGCACGTGTTCAAAGAGGAGCAGAAGGTGTACGTGGAGGAGGGCATCGATTGGAGCTGGGTGGACTTTGTCGACAACCAAGACGTGCTCGATCTGCTCGAGGGCGGGACGGGGACGGCTGTCGGGGCCGGAGCGGGCGGGGGAGCGAATGGCGTGCCGCCAAAGGTCGGCGTGTTCCCTTTATTGGACGAGGCTTGCAGACTGCCACGAGCCACGAACAAGGACCTGGCCCTGACGATCCGCGAGAAACTCCAGAATCATCCGCGGTTCTCGGCGCCAAAGAGGGATCCGTCGACGTTCTGCATCTCGCATTACGCCGGGGAGGTGCGGTACGACACGTCCGCGTCGATGCTGGAACGGAACCGGGATTACACCATCTCGGAGCACGAGACTTTGTTGGCCGGATCCAGTCGTTGGATGCCGCGGGCCCTCGGAGAGATAGCCGCGGCCCGCGCGCCCGACGGGAAGGACGAGCAGCGCTCCGGCTTCAGGCTGTCGACGATCGGTTCGACCTTCTGCAAGCAGCTCAACGTGCTCGCAGGAAAGCTGGCGCAGGTGGAGCCGCATTACATCCGCTGCGTCAAGCCCAACGAGCTCTCCGTACCAGGCTCCCTGGAGCCTTCGTACGTGATGGACCAACTGCGAGCCGGCGGCGTCCTCGAGGCGGTCCGGATCGCCTGCGCCGGCTTCCCGACGAGAAAGGATTTCGCCCCGTTTGCTCGGCGGTACATCATGCTTGCCGACAGGGAGGACCTGGCAAAGGGCGGCTTCCCGCTGACGGAGGGCGGTGCAATCGACTGGCTGTCGCTGAGCCTCGAGCAGGAGGCCGGCGTCGTGGATAGAATCATGCGCGCGACCGGACTCGAAGGCTGGCAGCTCGGGCGCTCGAAGCTGTTCCTCCGAACGGGCCACCTCGCCTCCCTCGAGGCGGCAAGAGGACTCGTCCTGACGGACGCGGTCGTCCGGATCCAGACGTCCTGGAGGGCGTACGCGGCTCGCTTCCGATACCAGCGAATTGTGCGAGAACAGAAGGCCGCGTTATACATCCAGGCGTTCTGGCGAATGCGTCGGCTCCGCGATCAGTACGAGGCTGCTCGCAAGCTGCAGCGCGAGGCGGTGGCAGCGACGCGCATCCAGGCCGTCTGGCGCATGGCCTCCGCCCGACGATCCTTCGTCGCGCAGTGCTCCTTCCTCGAGGAGTTGGCCCGGCAGGAGGCTGCGGCGGCGGAAGCCGCGGCGGTCGAGGCTGAGCGGGAGGCCGAGCGGGAGGCAGCACGACTCGCGGCGGTCGAGGCTGAAGAGGCTCGTCTCGCGGCGGCCTCTCGACGAGCGTCGGCGCTCGAGACCGAAAACGAGGCGTTGCGTGCCGAGGTGGCGTCTCTGAAGTCGACGATCGCCGACCTCGAGTGCAAGCTCGCTGAGTCCATGTCGGCGTCGGTGGAGGCGACCCAGGCATCGGAAGAGACAAGGGCGTCGGCGATGCAGGATCTGCACGACAAGATGGAGCAGCTCAATATGCGCCATGCTGACGAGATCAACGTGCTGCGCGAGTCTCTGTCGAACTCGACGTCCGCCTGGAAATGCCGGGAGGAGGAGCTGGATCGCGCGATCGCCGTCAAAGACGCCGAGATGGCACGACTCGTCGAGCGGCTCGAGCAGCTTGAGGGCGAGCTGACGAGCTTCCGCGCGCAGGCGGACGGCCGCGCGGAGGAGCTCCGGCTGCAGCAGGAAGCCGCAGCGGAGGCATCGAGGCAGGTCGCCCGGCTCGAGGAGCGCCTCGAGGCCGAGAAGAGCGCGTCGTCGCAGAGCACGACCACCATCCGAGCATTGAGGAACGACAATGCCGTCATGTCGTCGCGCATTGACGCGCTCCTTCAGCAGCTCGAGCGAGCCGAGGTCGACATCGCGCAGTTGCGACTGCACCATCATCACCAGCAGCAGGCCGTCGCCGCCGTCCACCTCTCGCTGTCCAGGGGCGTCTCGAGGTCAGCCAGCTTGGACATCGAGCGTCCTGCGTATGCGCTGAACTCAGGCCTGATCGAGCACGGGGCAGAGCCGACGCTCCCGTCGCTCGACGACGACAAGGCCGCCTTGGTCGACCTCGTCGTGCGCCACCTGGTCAAACAGCCGTCGGCCGTCGTCAGCCTTCGAGAGGACGTGCCGCTACCGTTGAACGGTTGGCGTCTCCGAAACGTCTTCCGTCACCTGTGCGACGATCCGCAGTGGAACGCCGAGGAGATCTTGGGCGCCGCAGCCGCCATCGCCCGAGAGATCCCGAGCGACACCTTCTCGGCCTGCCTGTCATCCCTCAACCTCGTCATCGCCGCGTCTGCGCTGCTCAAGGTCGACGCCGTCGGCCAGTCACATACCCAGCGTGAAGCGAGCATCAAGCTGCTCGAGACCCCGCAGCTTTGGGTCTCGCTGGCGCAGTTTGTCACCGACAAGGTCCCGATACAAGTCGGCTCGCTGCTCAAGGAGGACGCCCGCAAGTCGGCGCGAATCCGCGGATCCAAAGCAGCCGAACTCGATCCCGCTTCGACGCAAACGATCGAAGGGCGCCTCGAGTGCATGGGCAGCTCGTCCAAAGACTGGATGAGGCTGATCGCGTCGCTCGACACGCTCGTCTTCATGCTCCTCGACGCGTGTATGCCGTCTTCGACCGCAAAGGCAATCCTCTGGGCCACGCTGCGATACATCGACGGCACGATCCTCAACGCGCTCTTGATGCGCCGAGAGCTCTGCTCGGTGAGCAGCGCCAAGGCCATCCTCACCGCGCTGGCCATCATCCAGGACTACATGGCCACGTACCGCATCGTCACCATATCGACGACGGAGTTCCGCGAGGCGTTCCAGCGAACGCTACAAGCCTGCTGCTTTTTAACCGAGTGGTGGGAAGACGCAGTCCGCCAGGCGCGTGGCGGCATGCAGATGGGCGGAAACTCGGCCCTCGCCAAGTGCTCGGCCCTCGCGCTGCTGCAGCTCAGGCGAATCGCCGAGCAGCGGCACGACGACTGGTTGCCCTCCTTCGGGCCGAACACGGAAACGACCATCCTGCTGCAGGCGCTCAAGTCGATGGAAGCGGAGGAGGTCGACAGTGGGGAGGTCGAGGAGGCCACGGGGACGGCGACACCGCAGAAGCGACGCCTCTTCTCTCCCATCCCGTCCGAGGTCATGCCGTCGCCGATGTCTGACGTTGCAGAAGACGACGACAAGGACCAGATCCTGGTCGACTGTCAGGTGGAATTCGCGCTCTACCGACGGAGGACCACCAAGAGAATGCTGCGTGAAACGTCGATGGCGTTCTGGGGAGGCGACGGGAGCGGCGGCCTCTCCGCGATCGACGCCTGTTGCGGCGCGGCCCGCGTTGGCGCAGGGCTTCCAACCGAGTTGACGGACCTCTGCGGTGCTTGATCGTGGTCTCGGGGAAGGGAACCGCTGTCGGTCAGCTACCCCCTCTCGGGAAGCCGACCTTCGTTTCGTGATGCGGAACCTCCTACCGGGTACAGCGTTTTATCGCGAGACTGATGATATTTGCATTTATTTTTTGACACGAAAGCGTGCTTCTTGTCCGTGCCCGGACCACCGAACGATACCAAGCTGGGTTTCCGTACAAAACGACGACGTAGCGGCATGAGGACCTTATTTGCGTTGCTCGTGCTCTCTCTCGTCGCCTCGGTGCAGTCGGTCTACCTATGGTCTGGGTATGTATTCCAGTGAACTCGACCAGGCAGTCGTGCATATCTACGATCGTCTCCGACCCGAATGCTGTAGTGCACTTCTCACTCACCACCCATGGCGCCATATCTGTAGAATCTACCGTGCTCAATTCCGTCGCAGCGGACGGTTGACTGGCCGCTATCTGGCCTACAAGAAAGACGACTGCACCGTCATTGGCCGCAGCAAGATCTATCTGACCAGCCGCAACGATCCACGCTTGGGGACGTTGTGGCGCATCACGGGGGATGAACGCGAGGGGGTCAAAATCGAAGCAGTGGAGCGTGGCTGCAGGGAAAAGAAGCTCTACTTCAAGCCCAAGACATGCAGCAGCTCATTCGTGGGTCTTTCTTCTAAGGCTAAGCGCTGGAGAATTAAGAACCGCGGGGAGTCGAACGATTACCGATGGTCGACAATCACGGCAAACCCCAGCCCAGTAAGGTGTCGTGGACGTGTTCTGGGATCAAACAACTCGAAAAGGCAGGCGAAGCTGGTAGCTCCCAGAGGCAAGGACACGTGGGGTTTGGAATTTTGTGGCTACACCGTCGAGGCATGCTCGCCGCAGTCTGCTGGCGCCTCGCCGTCACCGCCCGTCCGAGCGTCTCCACCGCCCGTCCGAGCGTCTCCACCGCCCGTCCGAGCGTCTCCACCGCCTCCACGCGTGCCATCCGATTCGCCGTCCCCGGCCGAGTTTCCCCCGGACGTCCAGCAGCGTAGGTGCGCGAGCACGACGCCCTACTACGACCACACAACCCATGGCGTTTCAGATCTCGTCAGGCGCGTCTGCACGGAACTCTGGGACATTGATCGAAACGAGGTGCCGTTGCCCAACGCGGGTATCGGGCGTGAGATCGTTTGCAGGCGCGACTCGTACGAGCTCCCCACGATCTCTGAATGGAGTACCAATCAGCCGGCCGTGTGTGGAATGATTGCCGATCTGGCGGCCGCCGAGCTGGGAGTCGACAGGGGAGACTTGGTCGATCCGTGTGGCATGTACTTCTGGTGCATTACCCCAGCGGTGGAGCGTTTGCAGTGGACTTTCAGGATGAAAACGACGTACGGGGACGTCGTCGCTTAGCATTAGCATTAGCATCGGTCATTGAGCATGAAAGCAAAGCACTCAAAGCACACGTCGGTCGAGTTCGTGCACAGGTACAGAGGTACCCACCCACCCACCCACCCGGTGGTTGGTTGGGGTGTCCCTGGTCTCGAACTCCCACGTAGTTTGCGTACACGCCCTCGAGTTAGACAAAAAACCAATCGTTTTGCCCTCTTCTTGAAGGTCCACACGGATGACCACCCCGACAATGGACACGTAGACCCCGTAGACGGACTCAGAGACGAGGAACGGGCGAATTCAGGAAATCCAATCGCGAGATGGGACTCACTCGACGAACAAAGTGCAGCAAGCTCGTGCTTGACACGTTGACGCTTCCGCACCTCCATCACGACGCGTGCGGATGTGAGAGGGTCTTCCACGACGACCACTTTGACTACCTGGACTCGGCCACGGGCGAACTCCACCACCCAATCTCGCCGTGTTGTCCCGGACACTCGGAGGACGCCAAGGGCGGGACGCTGTTCGTGTCGCACGGGCCAATTGCCGCGATGATATCGTCGGTGGCACAAGCGTGCCTTGGGGCCAACTGTACCCTCGGCTGTTGCAAGCCGGCGAGCCCGGCCGGCGGCGTCGGCGACGAGCGGCGGGGCCTCCTGGACGGCACGGGGAGACCGAGCAGCTCGCATATCGACGACGACGCGTTGATAACAACGAAAATATACTGCGCCGGCATTTGTTGTCCGATGGAGGTGCCGGTGATCGAAAACTGCCTGAAAAAGCTGCACGGCGTGCGGCACGTGGAGGTGGCGGTCGTGACAAAGACCGTCACGGTGCGGCACGAGGAGAGCGAAACGTCCGCGGCGGCCATGGTCGCTGCTCTGAACGAGGCAAGAATGGAGGCGTCGCTGACGTTCCCGAGGGAGCAGGTGCATGGGGCGCGGTCGTGGTTGCCGCCGTGGCACGTGTGGCTGTCTGCCATCCTGCTGTGCATTTCGTTCTTCCACTACTTGAGCGGCCCACTCAACGCCCCATGGCTGGAATACTTCAAGTACGTCGCCCTCGGGGCGGTGGCCATCCCCCTGCCGGGGATCGTCCTCAAGGCGCTGGGCGCGCTCCGCCACGGCATCCTCGACATCCACTTCCTGATGACGCTCGCCGTGGCGGGAGCCATCGCGATCGCCGAGTATACAGAGGCAGGGACCGTGGTCGTGTTGTTTTCCGTCGCGGACTTTCTGGAATCCAGGTGCACCGGCCAGGCGCGGGATGCAATCTCGTCGGTGCTGTCCCTGCGGCCAGAGACGGCCGTCCTGGCCGACTCTGGCCTGGAAGTCGAGGCGTCGGCCGTCCCCGTCGGTTCCAATGTGCTCATCAGGGCCGGGGAGAAGTCGCCCCTCGACGGCGTCGTGGTGACGGGCATCTCTGCGTTTGACGAGAGCATGCTGACGGGCGAGAGCGTGCCGGTCCTCAAGTCGTCCGGGGACCACGTCAAGGCCGGCACCATGAATACGGGCAATAGCACGGTCGTCATTAAGACGGAGACGTCCGCCGACGATACCTTTGTGGCGGGCATGGCCAGGCTCGTCGAGCAGGCCACATCGCGCCAGAGCCCCTCGGAGGCGGCCGTCGCCAAGTTTGCCAAGATCTACACGCCGATCGTCATCGTCGCATGCCTGCTGATCGCGTTCGTACCGTGGTCAAATCCGAACGCCGACCGGGAACAGTGGGTCTACCTGGCGCTCGAGGTGCTGGTCATCGCCTGCCCGTGCGCGCTCGTGCTGTCGACGCCCGTGACGGTCGTCTCGGCCCTGGCTCGTGCCGCCCAGTCGGGTGTGCTGATCAAGGGCGGTATCATCCTCGAGGACCTGGCGTCGATCCGCGTCGTCTCGTTTGATAAGACGGGCACGCTGACAAAGGGCACGTTCATGATTGCCGAGTCGGAGGGCATCAGGATGGCCGAGCGTTCAGCCTACGACGTCCGTACCATGCTCAAGCTGCTCGGCAGCCTGGAGCGAGGCAGCAGCCACCCCTTTGCTGCGGCCATCTCTGGCAAGGCGGCGTCGATGGGCATCACGTGCGACCTTCCCGTCCTGTCCACGCAGTCCATCCCGGGCTCTGGCATGGTCGGCGAGGTCAAGACCGCGGTAAAAAAGACCGTGGTCGAAACCGACTGCGGTGATACGAAGGCTACCGCCACGGATGCCAAGGGCGCCCCCACGGACGACCCGCCGTCCCCCGTGGTCACTGTCAAGGCCGGGACGGCCGCGTTTATCGCCGTCGACCTCGACCCCGCCCAGCAAAAGGCGCTCGAAGAGGACTCTGCGAGCTACAAGAAGATGGGCCTGACCACCTGCTTCATCAGCATCGACGACGAATTTGTCTGCAGCATCTCTGCCAGGGACGTCATCCGCGAGGACGCCCGCGACTCGGTCGCGGCCCTCAAACACCTCGGCATCACCCCCGTCATGCTGACGGGCGACAACAAATCCGTCGCCATGGCCATCGGCAACGAGGCCGGCATCGATGAGGCCCACATTCACGCCGAACTCATGCCGCAGGACAAGCTCTCCCTCGTGTCGACGTACCGGGAAGACATCGTCATCGACACGCTCCCCTGCTGCGGAGGACGAGGAGGAGGAAACAGACGACGAAACGCCGCCCACCCCGACTACCCCGCCGGTGCCCTTACCGTCATCCTCCAGGCCGCCAAGGACGTCGTTCTCTGCAGCTCGTGCCGTAACCGCCGCCGCGGTTTCGGCCACCTCCGAGGCCACCTCCACGGCGTCGCCCACGTCGGCGACGGCGTCAACGACGCACCCGCCCTGGCCGCCGCGACGGTCGGCATCGCCATGGGCGCCGCCGGAGCCGCCGCAGCCCTCGAAGCCGGCGACGTCGCCCTCTTCACCAACGACCTACGCATGATTGCAGCCCTCCACAGGCTCTCCATCTCCGCGAGACGCACCATCGCCTTCAACATCAGCTTCTCAGTCGCCACGAAGGCCATCGTCCTCGCACTGGCCTTCGCCAACCTCTTCACCCTCTGGGCAGCAGTCCTCGTCGACGTTGGTACCGCCCTCTTTGTCACGTTGATGGGACTCCGCATGCTCCGATACGACTTCAAGCTCGGACTCGGCGGACCCCGCATCTGCATCGGCGAGGCAGCAGCAGGGGGAGGAGGCGGGGGTTGCTGTGCTGGTACAGGATGCTGCGGTGGAGGCGAGAAGGAGAAAAGGGGAGGGACGACCGAGTTGGCCAATCGAGGTGGTCGTCACAGCACCCACAGTAGCCACACTGGCTGCTGTTCGCACGACCACGACCATGATCACGATCACCACCACGATCACGATCACCACCACCACGACCACCACCACCACCACGACCATGCCGAACACGTGGAGCATGGCTGTGGTGGATGCAAGGGCGGGGGCGAGTGCGGCCACGAGCACAGTCACCACGAGCACAGTCACCACGAGCACGCCCACCACGCCCACCACGCCCACCACGCCCACACGTCACCCAAACCACACCAAAACCTGTAACGATGTATACCGCGACCCAGCGCGCGTGCCCAGCTTTCCTCATCCTGATCACGCGCGTCCTCATCCTGAGGGCACGCGCTCATTAGGCTCAAATCCCACTATTCTACCTCGGAGACCAAAAACGTACCTAAAACGTATTCGCCGACATATACCCGAAACATAGCACGCACTGAGCTTCTCTGTAGCGCGCACCCGGTCTCGAACTGAGACTTTGGAGGCGTATCACAGTCTCGAGTTCTCACGGAACATCATCAACCTCGTCGACGCTCGCTACGCGGTCATAAACGCCGCACTGTCTTCCCATTACACCGGTCTGAATACGAGCCACCCCTGTCCCCGCCCGCAGTGTGATCATCCATCCGTCGTGCGGATTCCGAATCATCATCAAGGGAAATTCTCGACACGGGAATTCCGACATGTTCAACCTCTCTCGCCGGTTCACCACGTCTGATCGGTCTAACCGTGCCAGTCACGGGCGTCAGAACGACGCTCACGATGATGCGCGGTACGGGGCTTGGGCTGAGGATTCGGTGACGGAGGATTCGGATGTGCCTGGTCGACACATGGCGAGCGCGAAGAACCCGAATGTCACCCCGCGTTCGTTGTCCTCGACCATCTCCTTCTCGGACTTTTCGATGCACGTTCACGACGATACCTACGACGATGGCCACGGTATCGACCATCATCCGCAGCTGCCGAGGGTGGCGACAAAGCCGGTGGCCATCCCGCTGCAGCCGTCGCTCAATTCGTCGATGAATTCCACGGCGACGAGGAATTCCATCGATAACGCAGAGCTCGGTATGCAGGGCTCGGGGATGGTGGCGACGAAGTCGCTCCGGATTCAGACGAAATCGAGTGGGGGAATGTCGGGATCGACGGCACAGCAGTTGAGCTCGCCGGTGTCGAAGTCGCTGGGGATTCCGTCGGTGGCGAGTATCTTTGGGACGCCAAAGGTCGGCATAGGGATGAGTGGCAACGGCGGGAATGCTGCTGGGAATGCGTCGGCGACGCCGAGGAGTTCTCTGGACTTGTACGATGGGACCATGTCGAGTGCGCCGACGCCGACGCGCACGAGCGCGGATGAGGGGGCGAGTGTGCCGGTGACGCCGAGGAGTCCGGGCGGGTCGAAGAGTCCGGGCGGGTCGAGGCGGCGGGGGGATCGGATTCAGGGGCTGGATTCGTTCGAGTGGTTGGAGTTGGTGCGTGGGTCGAGTCTGTAGGGGTCGGGTAGGGTGTTCCCATGATGTATACTATTTCATTGTTTGCGGGCTGTCGCTGCTGGGATGCAGCCTTGTTCTTCTTCTGAAGTACGATATGTATACAACGAGATGTCGACGTCGACGATGCGTGTGAGCGCCTTTTCGCTCACACGCGTCGTCGTCCGACTGCGATTTTCCAAATGGATGCTATTGTAACTATATATATTAACGACTCGCGTCATCGTCCATCCCGATCGTCCAACCCGATGGCGTGGATCTTGCCGTCGACAAACTTCCCTCGGACCCGCAACGCCTCGTCCATCTCGTCCCACCAGGTCCCCAGGAACTCCTTGGCGATAATCCGGAACCATGGGCTCCACCGCAATCCGTTCCCCTCCCGCATCATCTCCGCCAGCTCTGCCTTGGTCACCCACCGCGTATCACCCACCTCGTCGGGATGCGGCGCCATGGGCAGGTCTGCGCCGTCGCAGGGCAGGCGATGGAAGAGGATGTAGTCCATCTCGTGCTCGCCCCATTCAGGGTTGTGTTGGTCCTTGGCGCAGTAGTGCAGGCGGGTCAGGAAGGTGAACTGGGTGTGCGGGGGTTGGGATTCGGCAAAGACGGCGGGATCAATGCCGAGTTCGTGTTGGAGCTTTCGGATCGCGGCACGCGCCGCGCCGGGCGCTGTTCCTGTGGCCACGACGGCGCCGACATCGTCGACCTCGCTGTTGGCGTCGCCGTCGCCGTCGCTCCACAGGGGGTGGCTGCAGCACGTGTTGGTCCAGACAGAGTCGAAAGTAATCTTGCTCGCGGCACGCTGTTGGAGCAGCAGTCGGTTGTTCTTGTCGAATAGAAACACGGAGAAGGCCCTGTGGAGGAGTCCGGTGGGGGTCGGGGACTCGAAGCGATGGGAGGTGTATTTGGAGGCGTGGCCGGTGATTGTGTCGGCGGGGTCGACGAGGATGACGGCGTCGTGTTTCATGAATTCCTCCTGCGTCTGGTTGGCCTGCGCGGGAGAGAAGGGGGGTGGGGAGCGTGGGTGAGTGGGTGAGTGAGTGGGTGAGGCGGGTGACGAGGACGACGGCAACGTACGTTCCAAGCCGCTCCATCCTTGTTCGTTGCGGCCGAGGCACTCATCGCGACGGCGCAGCGCAGGGGCAGCGGTGTATGGTGGATGAAATATCTGATAGCGTGCGGGATCAGGGGCGATCGCTGCATGGAAGTGCGGGTATTAGCTACGAAAAATTTGAGCACTACGAGGAACTGATGACTGACCATAGTAGAAGGACGACTCCACCTATGCAAAGAAACCGACGAGGGCAGCGGCGGCGGCGGCGAGCGCCGACGCCGTCCTGGCGCTACTGACGAGCGGCGGTGCCGGTGCCGGTGCCGGGGCCACGGTGACGGAGACCATCTCCGGAGCGGGAGCCAGGGCCTCAACGACGACCGGGGCCGGGGCAGGCACGGCGGCGACGACGAGCGGCGGCGGCGCAGTGACGACCGGGACGACCGGGGCCGGGGCAGGCACGGCGGCGACGACGAGCGGCGGCGGCGCAGTGACGACCGGGACGACCGGGG
>Ga0181584_10001896_pt1 | contig 15946 bp, 18 predicted proteins | sample 071ome_30_FD_132462 | JGI IMG/M metagenome (GOLD analysis project Ga0181584, IMG submission 132462) | Coastal salt marsh microbial communities from the Groves Creek Marsh, Skidaway Island, Georgia - 071406AT metaG (megahit assembly) | ecosystem: Environmental > Aquatic > Marine > Intertidal... | reverse complement strand
GGTGACACGCCGCATGCTCCAGATGTTTAAGAAGTCATAGGCGGAGGGATATGAAATGACAATAGGACTTCAGACAGCCGCTTATATTTCGGCGACAGTTCTTTTTATTCTTGCGCTAGGTGGTTTATCGAACCAGGAAAAAGCGAAGCGTGCCGTTTGGTTTGGAATCATTGGTATGGCTATCGCTGTGGTTGCAACCATTGCCGGATCCGGTGTTGCGCTAAGCTCGATGTTAATCGGTGCGATTGTTATCGGTGCTGTGGTTGGGGTGATCGTTGCGACTCGAGTCGAGATGACGGGTATGCCTCAGCTAGTTGCAGCTTTGCACTCATTCGTGGGCTTGGCGGCTGTGTTTATCGGCATCAATTCTGATTTGTCTGTGCACAATTTCGCATCCGATGCTGAGCGCATCATTCATGAAGTGGAAATCTTCTTGGGTGTGTTTATTGGTGCGGTGACATTCACTGGATCGATTATTGCCTATGGAAAACTGGCAGGAAAAATTGGTGGTAAGGCGCTTATTCTGCCCGGACGCCACCTGTTGAATCTGATCATGGTTGGTGCGTCCTTTGTGTTGCTCATCATGTACATGAATCATGCAGGCTCTTGGACCTTGTATGCGATGACGGCATTGGCATTGCTATTGGGTATCCACCTCGTAATGGCAATTGGTGGTGCTGATATGCCTGTCGTTGTCTCCATGCTCAATTCTTATTCGGGTTGGGCTGCGGCGGCCACAGGGTTCTTGCTCGGTAATGATTTGCTGATCGTAACCGGTGCGCTTGTCGGCTCATCAGGCGCAATTCTGTCTTACATTATGTGTAAAGCAATGAATCGTCAGTTTCTATCGGTCATCCTTGGTGGATTTGGCGATGCGACCGGTCCAGCAATGGAGATTGAGGGCGAGCAAGTTGCAATCGACGTTGATGGTGTTGCGAGTGCGTTGGACGATGCGGATAGCGTGATTATCGTTCCAGGATACGGTATGGCGGTTGCCCAAGCGCAGCAGTCTGTGAGTGAGCTGACGCGTCGCTTACGTGCGAAAGGAAAACAAGTTCGCTTTGCGATTCACCCTGTCGCAGGTCGCTTGCCGGGCCACATGAACGTGTTACTTGCTGAAGCGAAAGTTCCATACGATATCGTCCTTGAAATGGATGAGATTAATGATGACTTTGCATCGACCGACGTTGTCATTGTTATTGGCTCGAACGATATTGTGAACCCTGCTGCACAAGAAGATCCAAATTCTCCAATTGCTGGTATGCCAGTGCTTGAAGTGTGGAATGCGAAGCAAGTATTTGTATCCAAGCGTGGTCAAGGCACAGGTTACTCAGGTATCGAGAATCCGCTTTTCTATAAAGAAAATACGCGAATGTTCTATGGCGATGCGAAGTCGAGTTTGGATCAGTTACTGTCCCAAATTAGTTAGTCGCTCTAGAATCAGAAAGCCCTGGGATCTTCCAGGGCTTTTTTTTTGGCTGAATGGACCCAACTAACTTGTTATGACACAAAAAGAACAGCTCAACGTTTTGGGTGAGCCTTTGAAGCCTTGCTCAATGGATCCGCTCACTGGATATTTTCGCAACGGGTGTTGCCAGACAGACGCTTCTGATCGTGGCAGTCACGTTGTATGTGCTGTGATGACGTCGCAGTTCCTTGATTTTTCATATCAGCAGGGCAACGACTTAATTACGGCCCGTCCTGAATTTCAGTTTCCGGGATTAAAGCCTGGTGATCGGTGGTGTGTATGTGCTCTTCGTTGGGTTGAGGCTGTGCGCGCTGGTGTCATTGCCCCTGTGGTAATGGAATCAACGCATGAAAAGATTCTTGATCACGTGAGCTTAGAAACGCTGGTCCATCATCAGTATCGAGAACAGGCTTAGTTCAGCAGCCCTGATCGATTAAAAATTTAAGCAGACTGATTTCGGCAGGGTTTCGCTCCATTTTCGCCACGCGGATTGCATACCATTGTCGAAGTATCGGTGTGCCTTCAACAGAAAGTCGTTTGAGTAAGCCTTGTTCGAGCTCGAGCTGGCAGGTTGCATCGGATAGCATGGATATCCCCATCCCGGCTATGACAGCTTGTTTGATTCCTTCATTGGTGTCGAGCACCACAGGTGTTCGGTTGGTCTGGTGGAATAAGGCACCGAAATACGCGGCCATCGCAAGCCGTGTGCCTGAACCAACTTCGCGAGCAATGAGTTGATGTTTGATCAGCTCCTTTGGCGTGATCTCGCGCTCTAGTTTCGCGAGCGGGTGTCTGGGATGCGCGACAAAAACAAGGTTGTGTTCGCCAATCACTTCGCTTTCGATATTGGTATCTTCTGGCGGCGTTCCCATGATCCCAATATCGATCTTGCCCTCTAAGATCGCGTCCCAGATTGTGTTTCGGTTACCCATCATTAGATCGAGATGAATGCCTGGATGCTCATCTTGATAGGCCGCCAAAATCTTTGGCATCACATATCCGGCTGTTCCGATGATACCGACCGAGACTTCGCCGCGTTCGAGATTTTCAACAGCGCCTAAGCGTTCGGGGATTGCTTCGATGAGGTGAAGGATCTTGGTTGCCTGGCGAGCCAGTACAGCGCCGGCATCCGTTAGTCGGACTGATCGCGTCGTACGAAAAACGAGTTGTGCATCCAGCGCTTCCTCGAGTTGCTTGATTTGAGATGTCACTGTTGCTGGCGATACAGCCAAATCTTGGCCGGCTTTTGTAAAACTTTCGTTGCGCACAAGTGACAAAAACGTCCTCAGTTGTACTAGAGTGACATTCTTGATTCTCATTATTTAGATTTCCTAAAAATTAAATTCAGTTTTTATTGTTTGTACTAGGTAATCGAAGGCAGTACAACTGGTTTTAATAAGGGAATATATTTATAACTAAATGGAATATTAGATATGGTCGCTTTGGATGCTCGGCTGCAGTCGTTAAAAACTGGTCAGCCACAACAAGACGCTTTAGTTGAGCTGTTTACAGCTCTTGCAACAAAGGCTCAGGATGTCAGTCGAATCATTTCAGCCGGCGGTGAACTTGGCAATACGATTGGCGATCAAAACGCTGATGGTGATGCTCAAAAAGCACTTGATGTGATGGCGGATGATGAATTCCTGGAAGCAGCAAAAGTGTCTGGTGTGGTCGCTGCATATTGCAGTGAAGAACAAGACAGCGCGGTGATTATTGATGAATCCGCTCCGCTCATTGTTGCGATTGACCCGCTTGATGGCTCTTCAAACATTGATGTCAACGTATCGATTGGCACCATTATTTCGGTTCTTCCAAACCCAGGTGGTGATCTACAGCAATCAGCGATGCAAACTGGTGACCAGCAATTAGCCGCTGCATTTTTTGTCTATGGACCGCAAACCACACTGTATTTGACAACAGGGAACGGGACTGACCTCTACAGGATGGATCCAGTATCAGGTGTTTTCCTATTGATTGAAGAAAGCATCGAGATTCCTGAAGACACGTCGGAGTATGCCATTAACGCGTCGAACGCGCGTCAGTGGTTTACACCAGTTCAAAGGTATATCAGTGATTTGTTGCTCGGTGAGGAAGGCCCACGCGAGCGTAACTTCAACATGCGCTGGATCGGCTCGTTGGTTGCAGACGCAGGGCGTATTTTTAACCGTGGTGGTGTGTTCCTATATCCAGGCGACCGGCGTCCAAAATATGAAAACGGGCGACTTCGTCTGATTTACGAAGCGAATCCGGTGGCGTTTCTGGTTGAGCAAGCAGGTGGGGCTGCCACTGACGGCACTACTCGAATTCTTGAGAAGCCGCCAAAGGAAATCCATGAGCGCACGGCCTTAGTATTCGGTTCAAAAACCGAAGTGCGGTGGATGGGGAGCTATGAGGCGGAAACACGCCAAGGCTTGGATCAATCCCCTCTATTTAGTCACCGTAACTTATTCCGCTCATAAACGGAGGACAAGGAATGTCACAAAAACATCCGATTATTTCAATTACAGGTTCATCAGGGGCTGGTACTTCGACAGTACGAGATACGTTTGCACAGATTTTTTTCCGAGAAAAGGTCAAGGCAGCATTCATTGAGGGTGACGCATTTCATCGCTTTGATCGCGCAGAAATGAAAAAACGCATGGCGGAAGCTCAAGGCAACCCAGCAAATCATTTTTCACATTTCGGTGAAGAAGCCAATGAGTTCGCTCTTCTTGAAGATGTCTTTAAAACATATGGAGAAACCGGTAACGGACGCACTCGCACCTACATTCATGATGATGAAGAATCCGAGCAGTGGGGTTGTCCTCCCGGGACATTCACCGATTGGCGTCCGTTTGAAGATGATACCGACCTCTTATTTTATGAGGGACTGCACGGCGCTGTGGAGACAGAGAAAGTCAATATTGCTCAATACGCTGACTTAAAAGTCGGAGTCGTCCCGGTGATTAACCTCGAGTGGATTCAGAAGCTTCACCGAGACAAGGCGAAACGTGGATATTCAACTGAAGCGGTGACGGATACGATTTTGAGACGGATGCATGATTACGTGCATTACATCTGTCCTCAGTTTGCGATCACTGATATTAATTTCCAGCGTGTCCCTATCGTGGATACCTCGAATCCTTTTATAGCGCGTTGGATTCCAACCCCTGACGAATCGATGGTTGTGATTCGATTCGCAAACCCGCGTGGAATCGATTTTCCTTACCTCTTATCGATGATACATGACAGCTTCATGTCGCGACCGAATTCGATCGTGATTCCGGGTGGAAAAATGGCTCTCGCGCTTCAACTGATTTTGACCCCGATGATTTGGAAGCTCGCTTCTGAGTCGCGCCGTCTTCGCGGTTAAGGAGATTTTTATGCAACGTACTGAACGTCAACGGATGGCTGATGCGATCCGATTCCTTGCGATGGATGGTGTCCAAGCGGCAAATTCAGGACATCCGGGTATGCCAATGGGTATGGCTGATGCAGCTGTCGCATTATTTGCTGACCACATGAATATCGATCCATCAGATCCTCAATGGCCAGATCGTGATCGATTTGTGCTTTCGGCTGGTCATGGCTCAATGCTGCACTATGCGTTGAACCACTTACTGGGCTATTCCGATATGGGTAGTGATCAGCTCAAGCAATTCAGACAGCTCGGTGCAAGAACCGCGGGCCACCCCGAATATGGCCATGCAGCAGGTATTGAGACGACAACAGGTCCGCTTGGTCAGGGAATTACCACAGCTGTCGGTATGGCTCTGGCTGAACGTCGGATGGCATCACAGTTTGGTCGTGCACTCGTTGATCACTACACCTATGTAATCGCCGGTGATGGCTGCTTAATGGAAGGGATAAGCCACGAAGCGATCGATATGGCGGGCCATCTGAAGCTTGGTCGTTTGATTGTTCTGTGGGATGACAACGAAATCTCGATTGATGGCGATACAAACATCGCTACCTCAACCAATCAACTTGCTCGCTTCAAAGCTTCTGGGTGGCAAGTGGCTCGGGTTGATGGCCATGACATTGATGCAGTGAGTGCCGCGATTGAAGTTGCTAAGAAGTCACGAAAGCCTTCGTTGATTGCTTGTAAAACAACCATTGGGTTTGGTGCACCGAATCTCGCTGGAAGCCATAAAACCCATGGTGCGCCATTAGGTGTGGATGAAATTCAAGCAACACGTGATGCATTAGGCTGGACGCACGCTCCTTTTGAAATCCCTGATGATGTTCGCTCACGTTGGAAAGCGATAGCCAGTCGAGGCCAGTCTGCACGTAAGAACTGGCAGTCACGTCTCGATTCAAGCGCGAAAAAAGCGCGTTTTGAGCGTGCGATGTCTGGCGAATTACCAAAAGCGCTCGCAACTCGGATGCGCCGGTATAAAAAACAATTGAAAGCTGAGTTGCCGAAGGTGGCCAGTCGTCAAGCGTCACAAATGGCCTTAGAGGTTATTAACGGAGCAGTCCCGACCATGGTTGGTGGCTCAGCAGATTTGACTGGTTCAAACCTCACCAAAACATCGAACATGCGTTCGATTACGCCAGGTAACTATCGCGGAAACTATGTGCATTTCGGTATTCGAGAGCATGCAATGGGTGCTGTTATGAACGGAATGGCATTGCATGGTGGCATGATTCCATACGGTGGTACGTTCCTCGTATTCAGCGATTACATGCGTGGCTCGATGCGACTATCTGCTTTGATGAAACAACGCGTGATTTATGTTCTGACTCATGATTCGATTGGTCTCGGAGAGGACGGTCCAACCCATCAGCCGATTGAACATCTCGCGATGTTACGCGCTACACCAAATATGTATGTGTTCCGTCCTTGCGATGCAGTGGAAACCGCTGAAGCTTGGGAGGTCGCATTGGAATCGACTGAAACACCGTCAGTCATGGCGTTATCGCGTCAGGGATTGCCGACGGTTCGAGCCGAGCGCACCAATGAAAATCTCACGAAAAAAGGTGGCTATATTTTAAGAAATGTTCGCGGTACGCGTGATCTCACGTTGATGGCAACTGGCTCTGAAATGGCGATTGCACTCGAAGCCGCAGAGCAGCTTGAGTCTCAGGGGCGACAAGTGGCAGTTGTCTCAATGCCGTGTTGGGAGTTGTTCGATCAACAGTCTGATCAATACCGCCAAGCGGTGCTTGGTTCAGCACCTCGTATCGCAGTCGAGGCGCTTACCGGATTCGGGTGGGATCGTTATTTACGGACTCAAGATGTCTTTATCGGTATGAATGATTTCGGTGCGTCGGGCCCAGCTCCTGAGCTCTATCAGCATTTTGGGATTACAAAAGAAGCAATTTGTGAGGCTGCTGAGCGTCTCATACAGCGTTCATGATCAGGGAGAGAAACGCATGGCACTTATTTCATTAAGACAACTACTCGATCACGCAGCAGAGCGCGGTTATGGTGTTCCGGCTTTCAACATTAATAACATGGAGCAGGGGATCGCAATAATGAAAGCAGCGGCCAAATTGGACGCTCCAGTGATTCTCCAGGCGTCGCGCGGTGCGCGGACGTATGCCGGTGATCCCATGCTTAAAGCCATGGTGACTGCGCTGGCAGAAATGTACCCCGATATTCCAATCGTTTTGCACCAAGATCACGGGAATAACGAAGCAACGTGTTTGACCGCGATGCAACATGGATTCACCTCGGTCATGATGGATGGTTCGTTAGAAGGTGATGCGAAAACACCGGCTTCTTATGAATACAACGTGGATATCACAAAACGCGTAACAGAGATGGCACACGCTGTTGGTGCTTCTGTTGAGGGTGAGCTAGGAGTTCTTGGTTCACTTGAGACAGGTGAGGGTGAGAAAGAGGATGGACATGGCTTTGAAGGTAAGTTGTCTGAAGATGAATTGCTGACCGATCCAGATCAAGCCGTTGATTTTGTGAATAAAACGGGTGTCGATGCACTCGCGATCGCGATGGGAACGAGTCATGGCGCGTACAAATTCTCTCGTAAGCCCGATGGTGAGATTCTTGCAATGCATGTGGTTGAAGCAATCAATAAAAAGCTTCCAAATACGCATTTGGTGATGCATGGATCGAGTTCAGTACCTCAAGAGTTGCAAGAACTCTTTAATGAGTTTGGTGGGGAAATACCACAGACTTATGGTGTTCCTGTTGAGGAGATTGAGCGCGGAATCAAATGTGGTGTGCGTAAAGTAAACATCGACACGGACTGTCGGCTGGCGATGACCGCGGCTTTCCGTCGTGTTGCAACTGAAAAACGTGCTGAATTTGACCCAAGAAAGTTTCTAGTTCCAGCAATGGATGCCATGGAAGCTTTGGTTGCTGACCGGTTTGAGCGATTTGGTTGCGCGGGTAATGCCTCGCGAATTAAACCAATTGCACTCGCTGATATGGCTCAAATGTACGCTTCAGGTAAGCTGTAACGCGAAGAAAACAAGGATTACACATGGCTGACGTCAAAATTGCCCCATCGGTACTCGCCTCGGATTTTGGAAAGCTTGCAGAAGAGATTCGGGCTGTGGATCAGGCGGGCTGTGATTGGATTCACTTGGATGTGATGGATGGACATTTCGTCCCAAATCTTACCTTTGGACCACCCATTATTCAGGCGGTTCGTGGTGCGAGTGAGAAAATTTTTGATGCGCACTTAATGGTGAGTAATCCGGACCGACTACTCGAAACCTATCAAAAAGCAGGTGCAGACATCATCACAGTGCATGCTGAAGTCTGCGATCACTTAGATCGCACGTTGTCACAGATTCGCGAACTTGGTTGTCGGGCGGGTATGTCCCTCAATCCTCACACGTCAGAAGACTGCTTGCGTTATGTCTTGGACCGGGTCGATCTTGTTCTTGTGATGAGTGTGAATCCTGGATTTGGCGGCCAATCATTCATTCCGACAGTGGTCGAGAAGATCGCTCGTATTCGCGAGATGCTTGATGGCAGGGATGTGGATATTGAAGTGGATGGCGGCATTACTCCTGAGACAGCTCCTGCAGTTGTTGCGGCAGGTGCAACGGCTTTGGTTGCTGGATCAGCTGTCTTCAAAGGTGGATCTGTTGAATCCTATCGGCAAAATATTCAGGCCATCAGAGATTCTGTAAAGGACTTGTAATGACCAATTATCGTGATCTTGCTAGTCGGTATTCACTGGTCTTCGATTTGGACGGTACGCTCATTGATTCTGCGCCTGATCTTCAGGCAGCTGTGAATACAGTTTTGTCGAGCCATGGTCTTCGTCGCATTTCGATCGAAGAGACTCAGGCGTTTATCGGTGATGGCATGCCCAAGCTCTGTGAGCGTGCATTAGAGGCGACGGGCGGTTCACCTGAAATTCAGGACGCGTTTTATGATGCGTTTAAAAAGCGCTATATGGGCGCTCCGGCTGTAAAGACGAAACCGATGCTTGCCGTGCGGGAAACGCTCATTACAGCAAAGGGGGCTGCGTTTGCGATGGGTGTGTGTACAAATAAATCGGAGCCTGTCGCTGAAACGATTCTGAACGAACTGCAACTCATGTCGTTTTTCACCGATTATGTTGGATCAATGCCCGGGCGCGCTTTAAAGCCAGATCCCGAACCATTACTCCTGTGTGCGGATCGTATTGGCACTGGTGATCGGCAGGCGGTTTTAGTTGGCGATTCAATTGCCGACGTAAAAGCAGCTCGCAATGCGGGGATGCCCTGCATCTTGGTTCGAGGTGGTTACACAAATACAGCGCCGGAATTATTGGGTGCCGATGTGGTGATTGATAGCTTTGATCATTTGTTTGAAGCGTTAGAAAAACTCGCAGCTTGAGTATGTTGAAAGCGGTTATTTTTGACGTCGACGGGACGCTTGCAGAGACTGAAGAAGTTCATCGTGAAGCGTTTAATACCGTTTTTGAACAGGCGGGACTCGGTTGGTACTGGTCGCCGGAACAATACCGTGATCTCTTAAAGGTCACCGGTGGTAAGGAGCGAATCCGCCATTACCTAGAGATCGAGTCCATTTCCGGGATCAGCGATGAAGATATCGCGTCATTGCATCGGTTAAAAACATCTCGTTACGCAGAATTATTGCCGCATTCAGTTTCGTTGAGGCTCGGAGTTGAACGATTAATCAATGAATGTTTGTCTCGTTCAATTCTTTTAGCGATTGCCACAACAACCACTGAAGCAAATGTCGATGCGTTGGATGCAGCTGTTGGTGGCGCCCTGAAGCTTGGGCAGTTCCAAGCTGTCGTCGGTGGGGTCGCGGTGCCTGAAAAAAAACCGGATCCCAGGGTCTATCAGGTTGCATTAGCTAAGCTCGGGATCGATCCAAGCGAGGCAATTGCTATTGAGGATGCTGCGGCAGGAGTTACTGCGGCTCGAGGTGCTGGACTACGCTGTTTAGCGAGTCCGTCGTTCTACACGATTGAACATGATTTGTCTCAGGCAACTGCCATCGTCGAGAGCCTCGCAGATCGAGGGGATGGCAAGCCCGTGACAGTTGACTATCTCGAGATGCTTTCCGATTAAATACGGTCTCGAATAACCCCACGGACAATACCTAACACTTCGACATCCGCATTATTGAGAACGATCGGGCTCATGGAGCTATTCGCGGGGATTAATTTGACGCCGTCTTGATCGAGTCTCAATGTTTTGAGTGTCACTTCTTTTTGGTTGATTCGAACAACGACTTTTTCGCCGTTTTCTGCCATCTGAGATTGCTCGATGACAACAACATCGCCATCAAGGATGTTGGCATCTTTCATGGAGTCGCCGCGAACTCGTAACGCATAGGTATTCTTCCGCACGAGCTTTGAAGGGACGTCGATCACCTCTTCTTGGGTGAACATATCGATTGGTTGTCCGCATGACACCCAGCCAATGATTGCAATACTCTCAAATGACTCCACTAACTCATGCTCAACATGATCCGCTTGTAGTGGTGCGGATTGTTTGGTTTGCGGCAATAAGATCGTTACCATGAAGCGTTCCTCCAACCTTTAACTGGATATTTATACAGCATTTGAAACCGGTTGCCAATTTTTCTCAAGTTCCATTTGTTGATGGACAGTTGTATTTCATTCCACTCGGCGGGTCCGGTGAGATTGGTATGAACTTCAACGTGTACTGTTGTGATGGTCAATATTTGCTGGTGGATGTCGGAATCACCTTCGGTGATGATTCGACGCCTCCGGGAATTGATGTGATCTGCCCGGATGTGTCCGCACTGCGCTCGGTGCGTGATCAAATCGTTGGTATCGTGATTACGCATGCCCATGAGGATCATGTGGGTGCTCTTCATTATCTGTGGAATAAACTAAAGGCCCCGGTTTACTGCACGCCGTTTACGGCCTCAGTCGCGCGACGTAAGTTGGGTGAGGCGGGGCTACTTGATCAGGTTCCTTTGCATGAAGTGTTACCCGGTTCACATCTTGAATTGGGATGCTTCAATATGGAGTGGGTGACATTAACTCACTCGATACCCGAGCCAAATGCCTTGGTGATTAAAGCAGCTGGCCGAACGGTGTTTCACACAGGTGATTGGAAGCTTGATCCGCATCCGATCGAGGGTGAGCATTATGATGACCGACGATTGTTGGCTCTTGGAGAATCTGGAATTGAGTTTGCCATCGGTGATTCGACAAATGCGACTGTCGAAGGGTGGTCTGGTTCTGAAGCGGAGTGTCATAAAGCCTTATTGCAAGTTATTGCGAAGCAGCCCAATCGCGTTGCTGTGACGTGTTTTTCATCGAATACAGCGCGCTTGTCGAGTTTAGGTGATATCGCCCATGAAACAGGTCGACGGATTACAGTGCTTGGTCGGAGTTTGTTTAACTATTTACAAACAGCCAAAGCAACAGGCTATTTGAAAAACTTTCCAGACCTGGTGCCCACCGAAGATTTGGATTATCTGCCGAAATCCGAGCAGTTGATTCTGGCGACAGGATCTCAAGGGGAGCCGAGAGCCGCTATGGCTCGGTTGGCGAAGGGAGAGCATCAAGATCTGTTGTTAGAGCCTGACGATACGGTGGTGTTTTCGTCAAAGGTGATACCTGGAAATGAGAAAAAGCTGTATCGACTTTATGATCTGTTATCTCAGAAAAAAGTGAATGTAGTTACAGAGCAGGATGCGCCAATTCATGTATCTGGGCATCCGTGTCGAGATGAACTCCGTTGGATGTATCGTGCATTACGTCCGTCGTGCGTGATTCCAGTACATGGCGAAGAACGGCACATGGCTGCTCATGCGGAATTGGCCGTTGAGATGGGTTTAGGCTCGGCACGTGTTGTGAACGGTGATGTGCTTCATCTGCACGCGTCGGGAGCGACCTGTGTTGCAAGGGTCCAGACAGGCCGCTTGGGGTTGTCAGGCTCAAGTCTCGTGCCTTTGAACGATCGGGCACTCTCTGAGCGCCGCGCTCTGGCCGATGGTGGTTTGATGACCCTCACTGTGGTGCTTGATAAAAAAGCACGTTTAGCGACCGAACCTCAAATTCAATTTGTGGGTGTGCCATCGGGAGATATTGATCCTGAGACTCTCGACAGTGATTTGAAATACGCCATTGAAGAGATCTTGACCGAACAAAATTCGCGGACGTTGCAATCAGATGATGCGCTCAGAAACGCGTTACAACGTGAAGTTGGTTCGTTGGTTCGTCAATGGTTGGGAGTTAAGCCAAAACAGCTCGTCAATATTGTAAGGCTTTAACCGGTTGAGCCAATTAGTCGTCTTCGTTATTTAATGATTCTGGTCCAAAATAGTGCTCGACACCTACAGTGATGGCATAGCACGCAAGCTCAGTGGTTTTGGGGATTTTAAAATCCTTGCCGTCGCGCTTACCTTTTTCGTAGTACTGAATGGTGCGCTTTTTTAGTCCGAGTTTTTTGGCTGCTTGCTCTTGAGTAAGCTTGCAGTCTTTTCTCCAGGCCTTGAATTCGCTCGGTTTCATTTGCTGACGTCTAATCCTTTTGTTCGCGCACGTATTATCTAGGGTTATCACGCTGATTTTATGAAGCTTTTGTGACAATTAAACGCACTATATGCGCATTATCGATGTGGGAAGTCTTGTGGGCCTTGATTCAGCTCAATGCAATTTTGATGGCGTTTTTGCACCCTTAGCGCATGTTGAACATTTCTCGTCTTGAATCACATGGTCTGTTTAATCGGAATGTACCACGGTACACCAGTTATCCGACGGCCACTCATTTTACAAATAGTCTGCGGGCTGATCTGATGCCTGAATGGCTGGGTCGACTGAATCCAAAAGAACCGATTTCGTTATACCTTCACGTGCCATTTTGCCGACGTGTCTGCTGGTTTTGTGCATGCCGGACACAGGGGCTTGGCGAAGACGGACGCTTGGACCGTTATCTTAAAGCGTTACAGGTTGAGGTAGAGCTGGTGGCGAAGCACCTTCCTGTCGGAATCGAAGTTGATCGAGTGCATTTTGGTGGTGGGACACCAACGCTTTTAACGCCAGATCAATTGGACGCGCTTTTATCGACGATCAATACGCATTTCGATTTGCATCATGAACGAGAATTCTCAGTCGAGATTGATCCAAACGAAATTGATGAAGATCGACTCGATGTCCTCATCCGCCATGGTTTGAATCGGGCCTCGATCGGTGTTCAAGATTTCGATCCTGAAATTCAGAAAGCCATCGGCCGCGAACAATCATATGAGGTAACAAGAGATTGTGCTGCGATGCTTCGCTCACGTGGAGTGAAGAGTCTCAATGCCGACATCTTGTATGGTTTGCCATATCAAACAGAAGAGCGTCTCAGTCGTTCGATCGAACAACTGATTGGATTAAGTCCGGATCGTGTGGCGCTCTATGGGTACGCGCACGTCCCATGGATGGCTAAACGTCAGGTGATGATTCCCGATGAGGCTCTTCCGAGCACGCGACAACGTTTCGGGTTGTCAGAGCTCGCTAAAAATTTATTTCAAAATAATGGCTACCAAGCAATTGGCATCGATCATTTTGCGAAGCCCACTGATGGTCTGGCCATTGCTTCAAATACTGGGCATCTGCGCCGAAACTTTCAGGGATATACAGATGACGTCTCATCGACGTTAATCGGCTTAGGCGCCTCCTCAATTTCTAAATTCCCTTTTGGCTATTTACAGAATGATCCGAAGACTGGTGGATATTATGAGCGGATTGAAAAGAATGAGTTTGCGGTAACACGAGGCCACGTTTTCCGTATGGATGATGCACTGCGTGCTAGGGCAGTCGAGATGTTGCTGTGTGATTTTGCAATCGATTTTGATGCCTTGGGGTCGGAGTTTCCGGATGACTGCATTAAGACGTTAGTCAGCCTCGACCGTCATGCTACTGAGCATTTCGACGGGTTTGTTGAACTGCAGGATCAGGTGCTTTCGATAGCCGCAGAAGGTCGGCCTCTCGCGCGAATCATTGCGCAATGGTTTGACGCATACGAGGTCGCAAATACTGCGCATAGTTCAGCGATCTAATTGAATTGTAATAAAAATTTAATAGTGCAATATTTGCATTATGCATTTATTGCGCATATAGTACGTCCATACACCAAACAAGTGGAGGTGCTAATCATGATTCCAGTCGGTGTTGGTCGTGCGATTGTTCATTCATATGAGCGGATTGCAAACCAAGAGATTAAAGAAAAGCGTTGGAGAAAGACGCTATCAAGCCATGAAGTTGGACGCAAAGGATTGATCGCTCGCTTCTTGCTGGGAATTCGATTTTAAAAATTGATTTCCAGTTGCTTAAAAGCCCCGTTATTCGGGGCTTTTTTGTTTCATTATGGAGTTACCCTGTCATTGTTTATTGAATTGAGCAATACGCTACTGGAATGTTGCAATCAGTCCAAAAATCGCGGGTGCTAAAGCGCCGATGAAGGCGATAAGGCCGCCAATCCATGTCACAAGATTTGTTTTGTCCATCACAATGCTCTCCTTCAGATAGCTCTCGCGGAGTATTCCGCAGGGGCAGTATTGATCCAAAGAAAGTGGCATGCCGTGAGTGATTAGCTTGCAAAATGATCCTTATCAAGAAACAGTGAACAACTAACGGGTTGTGCTAGCCCTTAAATAGAGAGGTGATCCATGTCGAACATTGAGGCTGATTCATTCCTGTTGCGCGTATTACGAGCACTTAAACTAACAGTTATTCTCGCTATTGCTCTCGTCATCACGGGTTGTTCTGGCTCATTGGAGCGAATGAGTAGCTGGATGGGCGTTGAGCGCGAGATATTAATGCAAGAGCTTGGCTCGGCTGACCGGGTGTATCAGAGTCAATTCGGCTCGGTTTATTCGTGGTATCGGAATAATGAAGATCAAACTGGCTGCACAGATGATTTTACGTTGAAAGGCGATGTAGTCATTGGTTTCGCCTCGAGTTGCGGTATTTTCGGGGGCTGGGGCGTTCCCGTTTACGAACCCAATAACCCCTAAGACACCAGAGGGTAGTTGGTGCCCTAGGGGAACAGGATTGACGTCATCCTGACATCACCTCAATCGTTGCATAAGTGATGCCAATGTTTCTTTTTAACGTGTTTCTAATTAGTTTTGGCCGCATTAACCAAAAGGATTTACTAAAATGAAAAAATCGGTATCGCCACTGTTGTTAGCATTTTCTATTCTGACTTTGAGTGGCTGTGCATCTTACAATTCTGTTGCACCAGAGTGGGCTAAAATCGGTTCTGAGAACTCGGAAACGACGTCAGAGGAATCAAAGGCTGAATCAGTGGAAGGAACACATGATGAAAAGCCTTGGTGGAATCCGACGACTTGGTTCTAACACTCGGTTTCCCTGCTGGGCACCTAGAGGCTGACCAGTAGGGAAATTTTCTGTAATTCGAATATCGAGCCTCAGGGTGGCTAATGGTGTCCCGAACAGGCTGTTGAGACCTTGGTACGGCACCATAAGACACTCACGTCTATGTGAAATCAAAGACTTACACATCTCCAGTTCATCTACAACAGCACTCTTTTGTCTACTGAATTGTCTACTGGGTGTGGGTCTACATAGGTACCCGGGAGGGCCTACACAACTCTTTAGCGGATACAGTATCTGCACAGACACATCAGAGACTGAATTAAAGGTATTTTCTGAACTTCTTCCAGGTAATGAAGACTCAAGTATGCGTCTTAGCAAACAAGCTCACTGGTTGGATAATGGTGTTTGGCTCGGTTTAAAAAGTGTATGACATATAGGGAGAGTTGTAGGTTCTTAATGTTCTTACAATAGGAAGCCTTTAACGGTTCCTTATACCCATCTCTTAATCTTTCCCATTACCCATAACATTGTCATAACCGTTGTTGTAGATAAATTGCATCACCTGATCACTTTGAATATTGAATATCTGGAATCAAAGAACTTTACCTACAATTAACTATTTCCAAAGATGGTAAAAGAGATTCAACTAACATCTTCTTCAGATGGATATAAAAAATGAACCCAAGAATCAGCATGATTACCCTTGGAGTAACCGACTTACAAAAGTCCATTCAGTTCTATGAACAAGGACTGG
>Ga0181584_10001887_pt1 | contig 15979 bp, 4 predicted proteins | sample 071ome_30_FD_132462 | JGI IMG/M metagenome (GOLD analysis project Ga0181584, IMG submission 132462) | Coastal salt marsh microbial communities from the Groves Creek Marsh, Skidaway Island, Georgia - 071406AT metaG (megahit assembly) | ecosystem: Environmental > Aquatic > Marine > Intertidal zone... | reverse complement strand
GTTGATCACCTTCGACCTCGGCGCTCTCGTCGCGACGTGCAAAACCGCTCTGTTTTCGGTCGAGTTGATCGCCTCGCCGGAAAACATGGCGTTAATCTTCTCCTTCACGCCACTCGCTCTCGCCAGCGCATACAACTTCTCCATCGTCTCTTCCGTGACTCTCTGCCTCGCGTAATCAACGTACACGCCGTCGTGCTCGAGCGTTAAATTCTCGCATCGATTGTAATCCTTCAACAAATCGCGCAAATGCGTCTTCTCGATGTCTTTCACGTGTTCTTTCAAAGCGTTCCACTCCGCGGTGGAACTAATCAAGGCGCCTTTTTGTTCGGTTTGGAGCACCGCTCTCGCCGCCGGAGATGGTTTCATTCTTTTAGTCGTCGTCATTGTCGTCGTCCTGTATTTCGCGCTGTTGTTGTTGTTGTTGTTGTTGTTTCTCAACGCCGCGCGACCTGTGTTTGTTTGTTGTTGTTACCGGAGAAGAGAGAAAAATCAAAATTCGGAAGTCAGAAGAAGAAGAAAAAGAAGAAAACAAAAAGAGACAAAATCAACTTCAATATCTCGCGAGAAGAGACCTCTTCCTTCTTCTTCGTCTTCTTCTTCGTCTTCTTCTTCTTTTTCCACCACGACCACGACCAGCAGCAGCGGCAGCGCGGACTGGAGCAAACGAGAAGAAGAACAAGAAGAACGAGAAGAAGAAGAAGAAGAAGAAGAAGAAGAGTTGGAGGGGAAAAAAAAAAACTCTCTCTTCTCTGTCTCTCTCTCTTGCAAAAGTTGAAAGCGCTCTCTTCTTCTCCTACAGAGAACACACAAAAAAAAAAAAATCTAGAAAAAAGAGAGATAACGCGACCGAAGAGACCAAGAGATCTCTCTCTCTCTTCTGGGTAATCTCTTTCTCTTCTCTCGTCTCTCTCTCTCGTCTCTCTTGTTTGTGCGTGAGAGAGAGTAAAAAAGCAACGCATCTCTCGCTCTCTCTCTCTCACTCACTCACACTCTCACTCTCTCTCTCTCTCTTCGCGCTCGCTTGCTTCCTCGCAATCGCACGCATCTCATCGCTCTCGAGCTAACGAACGATTGATTTCTCTCTCTTTCCCGAGCACCAGCAGCAGCGGGGAAGAGAAAACAGAGACCAACACCAACAAAAAAAAGAAAAAAAAAACGAACCTCTGGATGCGAAGACACTGGAAGTGGAACTCGTGCGCACTACTCGCGACATGTATTATATATATTACGTGGTGGTGGTAAAAGAGTGCCGCTCGCTCCTAATCCTTTCTTTCTTTCTCTCTCGCGCGCGCGTGCGTTTGGGTGAAAGTGTGTTTGAAAAGAGAAAAAGGAACCCCCTCGTACGCAAAGGATTTTTTTTGTGCGGGAGAGGAGTAATCTCTTTTTTTTTATCCCCGTGCTCTCTTCGGTCTTCGCCTCTTCTCCGGTTTGGGCTCTCTGTGCGAAAAAACTGGACACAAAAAACGTGAGTCCAGTTTTTGCGCTCAAAAATCTCTCCAATCTCTGCCTCTTGTTTTTCCTTTCGTGATTAGTTTTGCGATTGGATAAAATTTAGGGTTTTTATAAAACCCTAAAATGGCACGTTTGGCTCTCCTTTTTTCTTTTAAGGCGAGAAGAGCACGAAAAAAGGATGAAATCGGGAACCGTGCGGCGTGTACGTTACTTCAACGCAAAAGCAAGCTGAAAAAATAGTGTATTATCATGAAAAGTTTTTATTACGCTCGGCAAGTAATACAGTAGTATGATAAAAATAGTAGTAGTACCCTGTTGTAGTAGTAGTGTGTAATCTTTATTTTAGCAATAACAAAATACTAGATGACGCTCAAATAACGGAACCGTACAATTTTTGTGACGCATCGACGAGCCTGTCAACCTCTCGCGACGACACGTCCGGACGATTTCTTTGGCCGCGTCGTCCGCTACTACGCAACCAATTCTGGTCTTCATCTCCTTTGCTACTTCTTGACGGTGACATCGCGACAAATACGATGCCAGCGGTGATCAAAATCGTCGCGCAGAAACCAAAGAGAATGGATACTTTGTCTTCCAAATACGACACCGCGGAAGCACCGAGCATTGGACGCGTTTGCTCCCCGAGCCGTGCGGTAAAAACACGCTCTATGGTGTCGTTCGAAGAACTATCCCCAAGATTCGGAGTTCCTTTCAGACTTTGAGCACATTCCGAGTCACCAATAGTAACCGTAAACGTTTGCTTGCGCGCCGGATTTTCTCCGGTATCGGTTAGCTTTGAAGCACCCTCGTTAGCATTTACGGTGACACTGTAGACACCGCTCGTAGTCGAGTATTTTCCATCGTGCATCTTCATGGTTTCTGGGAACTCAACGACAAGTTTGGAATTGGGGGATAAAGAAGATCCAGTCATGCAAGTAAACCCGAAATTAAAGAAAACGTGCTCATCACTTATCGTTTTTTTATCGTCGGGGACAGCCACGCCGGCGCAATCCTTTTCGCGAGCGATCGAGTAGGTCATTGCCGACGCCTTTTGCTGGGGACATATTATGGGTTCAGTGTACTCGACAGAAAAGATGCGGTCCAAGGTAGACGTAGACACCGCTTTTGGAGGCGTTACATCAACAGATAAACTCAAATTCTCATCGGTGACGCTGCCGCGAACATCGCTCGTTGCGAATGAATCGTATCCAGAACAAAAGACTTTTGCGCGTACCTCGTACGATCCATCTTTCAAACCGTTGAGGAAATACTGTCGCGCTAAGTTCCATTTGAGAGAACAACCCGCACCTCGAGAAGTGGCACATTGCAAATCAGGTTCCGTAATCACGTCGAGCTTGAAGAGCTCTTGCATTTGTTTCCGTCTCTTTTCTTCACTTCCATCATTTGAGTACTTTTTGAAGAAGTTTTCAAAATTTTTCGTGACTCCTGCTTCAGCAGAGGACCAGGAGCTCCAGTCGACATCCCAGGCATTTATCCACTCGCCAACACCGGTTTTTCTCCATTGCAGGCGAACAAACTCGACGTTCGGGTGAACCAAGTGGTTCTTTTTTGCATCCCAGCCGACAACTTGATCTTCACTTTCGACTGGCGTTGTTCCCTCTTTCATTCTTCTACGGCCAGAAGGTTTCCAGCGGTCCGAGGTCCATAAATTCATCGGGTCTGGATTCATCAAAGTGATGTTCAAGAAGGGCGGGTCCTTTCTGCTCGCGACAAAACTGGAGAAATCATTGTACGTGCCTTTATCCCACGTCACGAGAGGGCACTTTCGCTCCCATTTAAAATCACCCAAGAACGACTCGTCTGAAATCGGATCGCGGTACAGCCAGTCCGAAGCTAACCCCCATTCGCACGCAGAAACAAGTTTCACGCCGATGCTAGAGTACGAGTGCTCAAAATCACCCTTGTAAATTTTAAGACTGAGCATTGAATGTTTTAAAGCCCCAGTAGTTTCATCGACAGATTCGATGCTACTAAGTGATATTGGCTCGCCAAAAGGTCGCAAACGATCACCATTAATACTGAAGGTAAGGTCTAACATGTTGCCTCCAAAATCTTTCGTGTAACTGCTACCAGTTGTCAGTAGTAACGCGTAATCCACGGCTTCGCGATACGGCGATCCATTCGTAATTATAATATCGAATAATGCCGAAGAATCGGGTGGAATGAATAGATTATTTGCACCCGCAGACCAAGGCGTTTGATCGAGTATCACACCAGACTCTCTCCAGATCGTATCGGGTTCTCCCGGACATTTCGAAGCGCCTCCTATCGTTGTGAAAAAAGGAGTGCCGAACCGTACATCCGACGATACTTGAATGACAAATTTGTCCTTAGGATCGGGATCCCCTAAAACGTATGATGTTTCCAAATTGCCGTATTTTGACCACGCCGTGGCGCGTTGAACCGAACCTGACTTTGAACTTGAATATGTGTTTGTTTTGTCCAAACTGATCAAAGATACTCCCCATGCGTAACTATCAGAAATTGTAATCGCGGCGTCAGTGTCAAGCGACCACTCGTAACCGTAACCATCGATATTATCTGAAGCTACCATTGAAAACTGTAAGACGTGGCCGCCACCGGAGAACGTTAGATAAACTTTTTCAGGTGTACCTCCATCATCCCACTTCGGTTTTGAGTTTACTGGATCATCAAATTTAAAAGTTGTTTCGCTACCATATACGGACGCGTCAATCATATTCATGGTCGCATACGCGTTCGTCTTAGATGACTCTAAATCACTCTTTAATTCGGTCGGCAGCTTATCGTATGCGCCCTTACTCATACCACGACTGAACAAAGTTGAATTTTCGGTAGATTCGAATAAACTCTTACCATTTTTCTTAGAATCTTTTGCGTACGTCTCGATGTATTTATCCTTCGAAGGTTTCCATGAAGAAGTTGAACGATCATCCCCTTTATCAAAAATATCCGTGACCATTTCCTCATTTTCTTCCTCTATACCATGTTTATTGTCCTTGAGGTTATCGGCTTCTGCCAGGTTGTACATTTCTTTGTGAAGTCCGGTTCCGCCTGCGACAATTCCGATGTCAACTTTTTCTCTGTTTGCATGCACTTCGGTGCCCATTGGAATATCGTCCCAGATATCTTTCATATATTCAAAATCATCATCTGATTTATCCTCAGCATATATTCCATACGCATCGTCGATTTTTGATTTTGCGAGCGCGCCAAAGACGGACTCATCTGCGTCGAATGGTTTGGTGTATTTATCTATCTCAGTTTGTGTGGTACCTTGCCGGGTTTGAATTTTAGCTTCAGTATTGTCAGAAGGAGGAACGGGATGAAAATCCGGACTCGTCCATTCGATCGTATTTTTCCAATCCTGTATCGAAGACTCGAGTCTGCTCTTCCACACATTTTTGATGTGATCCTCAGTCGCGGAACCCGAGGTACCAGAAATGCTTGTTATGCTTATGTCTTTAACTTTAATATTAGGATTATCCATGTCTGTTTTCAAACTTTCGAGTTCTTTAATAATTTTTTCCTCGATCGTAAATACAGAGACGGCGTACGATGTTGGCTTTCGAGGTTGCCATTCAATGGTCGTAAAAACTTCGAGACATTGTGGTTGTACGTCTATTGTTTGGATGTCAACCATATCTGCTTGAGTGTAGACAATTTCAAAGCCTCCGCCTAAAATCACGTCGCCAGGGCGACCAGGCAGTCCGGGATCTTGACTCGATTCTAAATTTCGATTGAGCGTCATCGAAAAGTCCCAGCCGTTGTCAGAGGTCGATGACGCCGTGATTGTAGGCGACTCCACTTCGGTGTTCGTCCCGTAGTGATAGCTGAACTTTAAGGCACCAATGTTTGCGCTTGCTTTTTCCTTTTCTTCATCTCCGAGCTCACCAACTTTGCCGTAAAGAGGGCTTCTTGTCCTTCGAAAATTATTCTCACCGGTCTTTTTGTCGTTTGAACCTTCATTCTTGTCTACGCTTGCTTTAAGACGGCTTAAGGCGCTTAAGGCGTTACGACTGCGTGTTTTGACGTGCGTAACATCATTTTTGACTACGCTTGGTTTAACGCCATCACCTCCTCCGCCGCCGCCACCACCGCCGCCGCCGCCACCACCGCCGCCGCCGCCACCACCACTACCACCACCACCACCAACACCACTTACTTGCGTACTTTTTCCTTTCCCTTCCATTTCGGCGCGAGGGTTGTACTTCTTACCCGGTTTCCCGTGTTGCCCTGTCCCCTTTTTCAAAAATGTGGAATGTATTGGTTTTGCTGGTATTGGTTTTGCCATCAGCTGACGACGACGACGACGATTTGGATTTTCGCCATAGTTTTGCCAAGCGGAATCATCTTTGCCTTCATGAAATGGAGCTTCACCCAAGTCGGCAGCATCTACGTTAATTTCAACCTCGGCGTTTACATACGCGGTTCCCAGATTTGGTTTTACATTAATAGAAATAGAACTTCCACCTCCACCACCGTTACTCTGAGAGAAACTACTGGTAGAGGAGCGACTTAACGCCAATCCAACCTCCATTTGTATGTTTGTTCCCTGTGCAATCGAAGCGTACGAACTTCCGCCCGGCGGGTCGTGTACGCAGGTGTATACCAAGCCTTTTATGGGAGCAGTGGCGTAAAATTTGCTTCCACTGTTATATCTTTGCGTCAGATCACCTCCACCTCGCGTTTTCGATGCAATAGTGACAAGCTCGCGTTTGACTTCTAGATTAGCCACAGACCATCCATCGTTGCGATTGATTCTCGCCAAAAAAGTGCGTCGGTACGGAGGAACGAGATTTGGTTCCGCATCTAACGATGAAACTGTGTAATAGGAATCAGTACTCGTGAACTTCAACAAACCGTCTGCATCAACGTTTGTAAATTTACATGTATCCGAAGGCTCATTCTTTGAATGGCATTTATTTGTCGCTTGGGGACCGATATCTTGTTTGATTTGCACTTCAACTCCCAACCTACTGTTGTCACTTGATTGAAAAACTGAACAGTATTCGATAGTATCTTTACGTATCAAGTGCGCTTCGAAAATTTTCATGCGGACGTACTTTGCCTCTGAATTAATGGTGAAATCATTAGTCGACTTTCCAATCAAATGCTTCTTCGTTAAGGGCAGCGTATCACTAGCATCACCAATGCACTTATTATTTGGTCCGATTTCAGTAAAAGGAGCGTATGATGATGAACTTGCCTGATCTGAAAAGCTTGGAGTAGCACAAAACCAACCATGATATAAGTACTTCACGTCAACACCTTCCAAAGTATCAGTGGTTTTCAGAAGCATGAGCGTTTGCACGAGCATGTTTCTCTCTCTGAAGAATTCCATGATACTCGACCCAGGTGGCTTGCACGTTACACCTGTATTATCTGTTTTATCCAACTTTATTTTGTCTTGCGTCAAGGAACTAACATCTGGAGCAGTCTCGAGCTGAATGTAGTAATCCATCGCGGCGTAAGGCCATTTACGTAATTTTTTCGGTTTCGTAGGATCGTCTACCGTCGTAATGACTTTAGTAGTAGACCATGCCGCATCAGTGTTAATATTAGTATCAGATACGGTAATTGAGCTTCCACAACCGTTTGCAGGCGTGATCATTAGCTCGTAACCTTCGTACGGCGTATCGCACGCGCCTGCATAAAGACCAATATCGACCCAGCGCTCGGTTTGATCGAGGAAGATAACGGTCTCTCCGCCTTGGACTTTCATTAAGTTAAAACTTGGCTTCGTTTCGCCGTTACCATTTTGGTGGCACGAGTCGGAACTTAAATCGTCGCCTCCGTAACATAAAATGTGCGTTTCGTAATCAACTTCAATTTTCCAAGACGTTCCTGGTGTAAAAGCGAGATACATGCGGCCCAAATCATCGGCAATGTACGCTGTCGCTTTGGCTTGACTGTCTTTTATGTTACCATTAGCGTCCAATTCAGTCGTATACACGTTTGCAAATGGTAAGCCGCAAACGTAATCCTGCGTTCTACTACCGGGAAATCTAATCATCACTGTAACAGGCATCACTGTATCATCGGTGATGGCACAAGATCCAACACTGGCATGCGCAATTGTTGGCGTCGGGGAACATGCGTAATTGCTGCTAGCGCTGGAAACCTTTCCTTTTGCGCCGAGAGATGCCGATTCCGAAGTATCGGTTGTATCAGAGGATTTACTCGATAGATCCGGAGTATCGAGAGTTGCAGCGGCTGCTTGATCGTTGTTGAATACATGAACAACATCCGGGAGCTGTTTGGTGGCTCGTATTTCGACACTGTCTGTAAACATTTTCCTTGCGATGCCGTGCGTAGAATCAGAAAAAAGGACGCGCTCGGATAAATTGATGTGCGACTTGAGCTCAATCTTTGCATTCGAGAGCGTTGCCAGAGGCATGGCAAACTTGGCAGTCTCCGGAAGTTTATCAACTTGCAAAGATATGAGAGAACTTTTTAAGGATTTTTCGCTCGCATCAACGACAGGGGCAAAAGATAACCCGTAGTCTCTCGACATTCCGTCGTACCATTTTTGCCACGCTTCCCGCGAATACGGCATCACTGAACTCTGCATAGGAACGACTGCAAATAGAGCTTTCTTTGCATCGACATCTGACGCGTACGTTACGCGAAACTCTTTCAAATTTTTAGTCTCCTCGATCTCATAGATGAGCCACGGGGTACCATAAATAATTCCAAGGTCAAAAGCGTGCACCGCCCGATGAAATTCACCATCACTCAAAACACCGTTACCGTCTTTATCGAGAATGCTCCAGAATTCCTCTGGTATGATCATGCGCGCATCGGAATACTTAGTTCGCATCATAGCGTATGCGATGAACTCGGTCTTATCGATGAACCCATCGGAGTTTGTGTTGGCGAAATCAAAATTGGGTGGTGGTGGAGAAGGCGGTGGCGAGGGAGGCGGTGAGGGTGGCGGCGATGGTGGAGGTGGTGGTGAAGGTGGTGGAGAAGGCGGCGGCGAGGGAGGCGGCGAGGGTGGCGGTGAGGGTGGCGGCGGTGAGGGAGGGGGCGGACTCGGTGGCGGTGGACTCGGTGGCGGGGGAGTCGGGGGCGGTGGCGGCGGAGTGGGTGGCGGGGGGGGCGGCGGCGGTGGACGCGGTGGTGGCGGTGGACTCGGTGGTGGCGGACTGGGTGGTGGTGGACTCGGTGGCGGCGGACTGGGTGGCGGTGGACTCGGCGGCGGCGGACTCGGCGGCGGTGGACTCGGCGGCGGTGGACTCGACGCAATTCCTGCTCTTGTAACTTTCCAACCTATCGTTCCACCACAACTTCTATTTGAGTAACACTTCAAAAGCATCCTATACCAAGTCGTTTGCGTAACTGTGAATTCTAAGTAAGAACACAAGCTACCATTGCTATCATCGTTGTACATAAGGTCTTCCCATCCTTTCTGACCACTATAAATTTCTAGCTCAATCCACGTGTCACCATTACAAACCCCACCCTGTATTTTGCTAGGATTCGTCCCAAATGCAACCTTGTCACCGGGAGATAGGTACAAGTTACTTTCATTACCCTCGCACTGTTGATAGGCGCTGTTCCAAGTATTCTTACACGTGGTCCCATACGTAATTGCTCCGGGGCCACTTTGATAGGAATAAAAATGCCCTAGCCCAGGAACTGCAGTTGCCTCTGTGGATTGAACAAGTGACTCTGAGGGCGGCGGCGACGGAGGCGGCGACGGAGGCAGAGGTGGCGAGGGAGGCGGCGAGGGAGGCGGCGAGGGAGGTGGAGGCAATGGAGGTGGCGACGGAGGCAGAGGTGGCGAGGGAGGTGGCAACGGCGGCGGCGAAGGCGGTGCAAACCGATCGAATTCCACAGAATCGATGTGCAAAGATATCAATAAAGTTTCTGGATCTGTGCTTGAATCTGCTTCGAGTATCAATTCATCGATTGGGTCAAACACATCAGTAGTAGTCGCGATTACCCCGAGATGCATCTTTTTTGGCAACGCTCCGCTCGGCTCCAAAATTGGAATATCGTATGAACCATCGGCATCCGTGAACGAGGTGTACGGACAATTCATTTCGGTACCAGATATCTCAACTTCGCTTACACGAACCGATGAAGGTAAATTTGGAAACGCTGAAGCATCATACTTGACAGTAACGATATTCCCCGGATACGCTTTTACCGAAGTGCCCATACAGATAAAAGTTTGGCACGTCGAACTGGCGAAAGTAGTGTAGACAACTGAGTTGTCCACATCGCTTTTTTGAAGTATACACTTAGATCCCTTATTACCTCGATCATCTGGATCGTCGAAATCGAGCACGCGCACATCAAACGACGTGATCTTTTCAATAGCACACACGATCACTTTCTGAATGGAAGAAAATTTACTGAGAACCACTTTGGCGTATTCGCTATCATCGAGTATAGAAAAAGACGTTGAATCCATATCCGTCAAGCGATATGCAGAGCTTCGCTTGTTGATATCAAATTGATTGGAGTGCCACACGTACATATACGCCGCTAAATTTTTCGGTGCATCCTTTGATCCGGTGAGATCGGAAATAAAAAAGCTCTCAGCTTTTTTCTTGAGAAGTTGCGCGCAAACTCGAACATTTGCAATAGTTTCACCAGTTTCTCCAACTTCAACAACACCCTCAGCTGATGAAAGCCATGGCGTTTTAAACGTGACTGGGTCTGAAATAATTGCCGCTTTACTACCACTTCCATCGGTACTCTTTGGAAATTTCGTTCGTACCGCGTACTCCCAATATTTACCTGGCGTTTTCATAACTCCGTCGTCGACAAACGTTATGGAGCTGAACGTTGTCGCGCAAAGATCTAGAGCGCTATCGATTAATACCACAACTTCGTAATCGCCTATCGGATTCCAATTTGAATCCGTGCTTCTTCTGAGAATCTCGAACCCACTTTCATCTAAAGCAGTGTCGCGAAAGGAGAACAAAAGACCCTTTTGATCGGTGATTAAGTTTATATCAATGGCCGCGCCGGTGTAAAAGAGACCTGTAGCACATGGTACGATAAAATCAGGGTCGGACCCAGCCGCGTCTCGATACTTTGGTAAGATACAGTATGTTCTTCTCGATTGTGGACTTGTGTGAGCCAGTTTCACGCACGATATTTTACGACCGCATCTGAAAATAGATTCCACGTGTTTATTTGTAACAACACCAGTGTAAACGCGAAAGTCATCGTATAAGCCACTCGCTTCACAAATAGATAAATTCTCTGGCACGTTCGGGAAATCCATTTTTGTGTTGTCTACAATCCCTACGTTTGCACCGTTTGAAACACCGTTGATGAAAAGAGAGAAGCCATGCTCTTTGTTCAAAACCATCGCGACGTGATGCCAAGCTGAAGGTTTTATTTTTTGCGAACTTTGTAACTTTTGTCCGTAATATTGACCGTGAAGATATCCGCTTGCATCCACGAAGAATGATCTATCTTTGTCCGAAGTAGCCCATAGAGCACCACTAGCAGACTTTCCATCCCACATAAACCAAGTCATCACAGCGCTTGATTTCATATTTTTATTACCTGGAAGTATGAATTTATGAGCGACATCGCTCGCGAAGTCTGTGCGCTTTAAGCAAAATTTGCCATCTCCGCAATCCTGGAGTGACATCCCAGCCGGCACGCTGGCACTCGTCAAATCCACTTTTTCTGCTGCAGGGGCTGAGTTTTTCAACGTTTTGTCGTCAAAGGTGAAATGATTGATCAATGTCATAGAAGTTGAGCCGATCCCAATTGATGGTCTCTCGTCGGAGAACTTCTTTCCAACGACCGTATGATAGAGGATTCCATCGGCGTAGAGGCACATTGTATCGTCCTTCGAAGGTGGTTTTTTGTAGTCCCAACTCATATCGACGCGCTCTTTCTGAAGTTTACACTCTTTTTCGCCAGTTTCGAGGGTTGGATAGTTTATTTGGGTCATATAAACGTCCGAAGCTTCGTTCACAGCGACGCATTCAAGAGGCTGAGCTTTTGAGTTCATGATTTCGCTCAAAAGAAGCCCACCTCTACTTGCTAAGTATTTACTCTCAAGCAAACTCTCGAGAAATGTTGTATCAACGTCGTGCTTTAAGAAAGCCTCGCGGAGTTCCTTGAGAGATAACTTACCATCAAAAGGATCAACGTCATATTGGCGAAATATGCTCTCCTTGGTGACATCGATTGTGTCGCAACTTGCCCGCAAAAATTTTGGAGAGGATAGCAAGAACATGCGAACAATTGACACGTCGTCGATGCCGACACCGGCCACATTCAAGGTATCTGGAAGCATCTCCGAGCATCCATCAACAACGGTGAACTCGTGCAACATTTTCCAACCGGTAGATGAACCCTGTACAATCGCTCCATTTTTGCTTTTCCAGCCGCAGTTATAAATGATATAATGCTTTCCAAGCTTAAGCTTTCCGCTCGCATCCGTGACGTCGAGATAGCTTTTTGACGATCCACTTTTCTTGCTGTTGTAAAAATTATCCCATTTCATGCACGAGATGTCATTACCAACCGACACCGTGGGTCGCGCGGGAGATGATTTCGAAACGCACGAGGAATCGCCAACGTAAACTTCACACGATAACCCGCGATTAGTGTTCTCTTGGTAATATATTTCGTTGCCGAAGCAATTGTCGTTGCCGTTCTCGCAACCGTCTGGATCGATAACTTTAATGCCAAAGTCAAATTCGAAATCACTCACAAAGTTGTTCGCATTCGTGATCTCGACTCGAGGTTGCCTTATAGGCCATCCACCAGGCGGCGGCGGACTTGGAGGTGGTGGTGGTGGCGGGCTTGGTGGCGGTGGAGGTGGACTTGGTGGTGGGGGACAATTTTGTGTGTTGCAAGGCACATACGTCGTGCTTTCCACTTCCCAACCACTCCATGCACTCGTTCGCCATCCATCGCCTCTGTGATGATCGACATCTTCACAAAACCAACCCAAAATGTTATCACATACTCTTCTTTTCTCCCAATCTTCCCATCTCCATTCATGCATTGTGCGAACAAAGGTTTGTTGCTTTTGACGACCTCCACCGCAACTCTTATCGCAACCTCCCACATTTTCATCGTGCCTTCTTTCTTCATGAATGTAATGCCTCTCATTCCTTCTCCAACCACCAAGCGAAGAAGCTTTTTCATCATCACTTCCACTCTTTTCGGTTAAAGCTTCTGTTTCTCGAATGGAAACATTCCTCGACGCATTACTATTCATATCAGAGACCAAAGATTTCATCTCTGAAGCTGTCACGTTTTCGCGAGGCGCGGAACGGTCTGGCGATGTTTCATCTTTGTCGAGAGCAGAAACAGGTAAATTGAGATCTTTTGATTCTTTCGTCGTCCGAGTAACCTTTTGTTTTCGGACATCTTCCGATGGATTTTCCGCGGTCATGATCGCGCGATGTTCCCCGCCGTCATCAATCAACCGGTCATCGATCTTTGAATTTTTTGAAAAATTCTTTACTGCTTCTTTCAAGATATTGCTTCCTGTTTTTTTTGCAGCGGCTGAAGAACCGGTCGACTTTGTTGGCGAAGTCATCGTCGTCTTGGACGTCTCAGCCTCTGCATCCGTTCTTGCAACCACCGGAACGATAAAAAACGACGACGAAGCAAGAATCGTCCACGATACGACCAACATGAAAAGAAATCCTCTGACATTTTTCGCCCGCGCCGCCGCGGCTGATGATGGAGCGCGCGAGCCGAAGCCCATTCGCTTTCGCATCGTCGCGACGATATCTTCTTCTCGCTCGAAGTAAAAGACGTTTGAAAGCGAAGAAAGCAAAGGAAATCACCTAATTTCGAGAGAGAGAGAGAGAGAGAGAGAGAGAGAGAGAGAGAGAGAGAGAGAGAGATCAAAGTCAGTTTGTGTCGCAGAATAAAAATATTTTTTTTATTTCTTTTTTTTTTTTAACAAAACAAAGTCAGTACAGGTAAGTCACACACGCGCAAAAGAAATATCTGTCTGCGGAAGGCAGTAAAAGAAAAAAGCCAACACTATAAGAAGGTTAAGGTTTTCTAAAAAGAGCGCGCGAAGCCCGAATGAACGGAAACGGGTGTGGGACAACAAAAGTCCTGAGAACAGAGACGAGAACAGCACGAGGAAGAGAGCACCACGGAGCGAGCGCTTCATCGTCGTCCTCATCGTCGTCGATCATTATTCGCGCGAGAAATTTAATCTCAAAACATTTTTCTTCTTTCTCTCTTCTTCGATCTCGCGCGCTCTTCTTCTTGTTCTCACCTTTCCCGAAAAGTTTTTCAAAGTTTACGCTCGCGAGGTGTGGTGTTTATATACCAAGCACTTTTTGTTCGAGCTTGCTGTGTTTGTCCCTTTTGAATACTCGCGTCGTTCGATGCGTGAGTGTGTGTTGTGTTGGATATTAACTGTATCGCGAGTAAAGACGCGACACGCGGCAAACAAAAAAGTGGCGTGTCTTAGCAGACAGGCAGATGATTTTTATTTTTTTTTAAATAAAAAGTGAAAATGTGAAAACGTTTTCTCGCCTAAAAATTTTTAGTATTCGCCTAAAAAATTTGTGGGACAGTGTAAATCGACGGACGAGAGAGTTTTGACGTGTGGGAGCGTTTAACTGCGCGTGGTTCACCCCTCCAGACGCGTCTTTGAAAAAATCAACTACTTTGTGCGCGCGCGCGGGCGGGCGGCGTGCTATATTTTACAACAAGTTTATTTTAAAAAAAAAAAAAGTTCAAAAAAGAAGTCAACATTTATTCTGATTCTGCGATTCTGATTAGTCTGATTCTCACCAATAGTCTGACAATTCTGAGTCTGAGTCGTCTGGCGCCGCGTGCAACTCTCCGTGCGCGTACGACCAGCCTTCTGGGAGAGGACAGTTGTTGTCGAGGCAGTATTGTAAACATTCGGGTCGGTTGTTCTCGTGCGCGGTTCGCAAGGTCAAAGCGCCCCACGGCCATTTGGCGGTTTCGCGCAAGTACTTCAAACAGTCTAACTGGCCGCCCTTGGCCGCATTGATACACGCAAATTCGTGGTGATGAGAGGGAAGTTGATTAAAAAACTTACTCTCGACAAGATATTCGAGTATATGGAGATGACCTTTTAAAGCTGCCCACGAGGCAGTTTCCCAATCCCACTCAATTTTGATTTCTTCGCGTAAGTATTTGAGTACCTCGAGATGACCATTTGCGGCAGCAGCACTACACGTACCATCCCAAATAGGACACTCGTTTGCAAAGCAATACTTGATCATTTCCAGATTACCTACCATGCAGGCCACTATAAACGTCTGTTGATTCCATCGGCACTTTTTCTCCTCTCGCGCCCACTGGAGCAACTCGAGTTTACTCGTCGCGGCAACTTTACCGCAGAAATCTGTTTCGCTTCCCAAGGATCCCCGCCAAAACGATCGAAAAAAAAACGCGAGTTCCAACGTCGATATCGACGACATCTCTTCAACCGTAAAGTTCACTTTCAACGCATCTTTCGCGGGCGATCTCTTTATCAAAGCTCTCGTTTCACTATTCACTTCGAACAAGAATTTGATATCAGTCGCTTTCAATTTCGGCAAAATGTGATTAAAACATATATCGTCGTTGTCGACGATCACGTCCCACAATCCATCTCTCCGACCAACCTTCCTCTCGTTTCTCGCTCGTAGCGTCGACTTCGACTTCGTCGTCCTCCTCCTCATCGCCGCCGTGCCGTTCGATCTCGCCTCCTTTTTCTCCAAACGTTTTACCGCGCGCTTCTTCATAACCGCCGAATCTTTTCCTCGCCTATTGAAGAACGTCTCCATCGTTATGCCTTTGTCTTTCTTCTTGATGATTTCGCGGGCTTGCGCTAAGGAGAGATGTTCGCTCTCTCGAAACCGGCGCTTCTCTGGTGCCAAAGTACCACCATCGCTCGTCAGCTTTTCCTCCTCCTCGTCGTCCTGCTCCAGAAACATGCGGAGGAGAAGCTGCAAGGCAACGTACGGCGTTTTTTGATCGTTATCGGCGTATCCAAACTCCTCGGCCCGCTTCCCGTACCACACGACGAACGCTTCGAAGAGCGCTTCGCTGATGTGGTGAACGAAACCGTTGTCTTCTCCGCCTTCCTCGGATGTTGTTTGCTCTTCTAAAAAGTACAGATAGCGCGCTACGTAGCGCACGTACTGATCGACGCTGCCCGCCTGTCGTCCCTTGACGTACTCTTGGAACTTTCCAAACACTTCTTTTCCTTTCTCGCTGATTAACTGATAGTACGACGTGGTGTCCCGTTTTCGTTTCAAACCTTTTCCTCCTCCTCCTCCTCCTCGCCTTTTGGTCAAAGCGAATTCTGTTCCTTTCTTCGCCTCTTCTTCTTCGTTCTGCAGCTGCGTAATTAACGCGGCGCCCGACGACGCGACGACGACGACGACGTCGTCGTTTGTTGAAGTCGTCATCATCCTCGGAAAGAGAGAGAGAGAGAGAGAGAGAGAGAGAGAGAGAGACACCCTCTCTCTCTCGACGCTCTGGTGGTGTGGCGCCCGAGGGAGGAGAGAGAAAGTCTACTCGAAAGGAAGTAAATTAGAGGGGC
>Ga0181584_10001884_pt1 | contig 15991 bp, 13 predicted proteins | sample 071ome_30_FD_132462 | JGI IMG/M metagenome (GOLD analysis project Ga0181584, IMG submission 132462) | Coastal salt marsh microbial communities from the Groves Creek Marsh, Skidaway Island, Georgia - 071406AT metaG (megahit assembly) | ecosystem: Environmental > Aquatic > Marine > Intertidal... | reverse complement strand
TCGACAGTCCCTCGGTCACTTGGACCCGCAGGTGGGCGCGCTTGGAGTTCTGGTGACGAGATCAGGACAAACAATGTATCCACCAGGCACCTGCAGCGGGGGTAAAGGTGGCTCCTTCAAGGGTTGAGGGCGCGCGGGCCGGGGCGGGGTCCATTTCAAAGCCTTCTCGTGAAGTTCTGTTCTGGGCGCCGTGGAACCGAGTCCGTCTGGGAGGAGCAAGGCGGCAGGACGAGACCTCTCACGTCGAACGAAAGGCTTCTCTGCGTGTTCAGTGAAGGGGGGCGCGGATACTCACGGTGTATCCTGTAGGCGTGCACGGGAGAACAGGCGCTTAGCCGTGCATTGTGGGAGTGGCGCCACGCGAGGTGCGCGGGCGGCGAAGAGGCGCGGGGGGGAGAGCCAGGGTGTCGGGCAGAGCCCGGTCGCATGCCGCTCGCCTGAAGTGTTGTCAGGTCGAGTGGCATCCGGTCTTCCCGGTCCCGAGTCCCAGCGCCAGACGCCGGCGTTGCACGCCCGCGCGAGCGCGTCACGCGCCCATGTCCCTGACCTCCCCGGCACTCATAAGGGGGACCGCAAGCGAGTCGAGTGGCGGCATCGCGAGGATCCTCGCCCGAGTACGTGACGCCGTGCTCTTTCGTCCCGGTTTGACCGCCCTCACCGGCCCGTGGAGCCCCACCCTGCACTCCGGTCTGGCCAGTCCTCAGAGGACAAAGAAACGGGGTGCCTCGAGGAGACCACACGAGCTCTTCTCCCATGAATTCATTAGTCGATGGTTTGCGAAGTCACTGCGCCGCGCAGATGACCTCGTCGCATCATCGTTTCATGGCAGGACCGGCGCATAGATGTGGCTGGCCTCAAACCCGTGCCGGCAACGCGCGCCCGTCCACAGCAGTCTGGTCCGTCTCGACTAGCATGGACGTTACAACCGCGATGACAGAGCCCGGGACGGCCGGATGGGGCCGCAAGCGCGGCAGCGTGCGGCCGGACGACCCGCTCCTCTCCGACCCAGCAACGCACGGGTCCTGCGTGTACAGTCACGCCGACTGGTCGCGGGCCTACCGATCTGTCGAGGAGGAGCTCGACTCGGTGGCGGTGCCCGTGGAGGGGCATCTCCCGGAGGAGCTGCTGCAGGGGTGAGCGCTCCCCCCGTCCCGTCCCGGAGCGGCGCCCCCCTTACTTTTGCAGGGCGACCCAGGTGCAAGGCCCCCCACCCCTCCGCCGCAGGGTGCTGTACCGCAACGGCCCGGCACTGTTCGAGCGAGGGGGCAAAGGGTATCAGCACATGCTAGATGGGGACGGCTACGTGATCCGCTTCGAGTTCACCGGACACAGCACGGCACAGTTCACGAGCCGGTTCGTTCGAACGGCCGAGTTCCAGGCCGAGGAGGAGGCGGGCCGTGTGCTTTACCGGGGGACGTTCGGGACCATGCGCGACGGCGGGCCCCTGGCCAACGCCTTCGACCTCCACCAGAAGAATCTGGCGAACACCAACGTGCTTGCCTGGGGGGGCAAGGTGTACGCGCTGTACGAGGCCGGGAGACCGGTGGAGCTCGACCCGGAGACGCTGGAAGCCCGGGGCGAGGACGACCTGGGCGGGCGGCTGCCGGGCGGCATGTTCGTCTCCGCGGGTCTACCGGCCGCCGTCGAAGCGCGCCTGGGGATCGGCGGGAGGGCCTTCACGGCGCACCCGCACATCGACAGGCGGTGCGGGCGGGTCGTCGGATGGGGCTGGACGAGCAAGGTTGCCGAGCGGGCTGTGGAGGCGACCTTCTGGGAGTGGGACAGCGACTGGACGGAGTGTTCCTCGGTGACGCACTCGCTGGCGGGGTGCGAGGCGGCCCCGCACGACTTCGGCGTCACCCAGAGCTGGTATGTGATGGTGCAGAACTGTCTCCGCATCAACCCCGTCCCCTACCTGGCAGGTGTCAAGGGCGCGGGGGAGTGCCTCGTGAGCCAGCCGGAGCTGCCGGTCACCGTCCACCTAATCCCCCGATTTTCGGGGGCCGCCGGAAGCGCGGAGCGGCCCGGGCGGGAGGCGGTGTTGGCGAGGGGCCCGCGCGAGGCCTTCGAGATCCACGTGGCCTTCGCGCATGACGGCCCGCCGGTCGGGGACAGCGCGGGCGAGGAGGAAATGCGCGAGTGGGTCACCTTCTACACCGCCGGGTGGGACAAGCTTTCGCCCGGTTCCTTCCTGGGCGAGTGGGCGGCGTCGGGGGGTTGGGACTTCGAGATCGCGACCACGCTGACGCCCGACTTCAACAACATCCCCATGACCATGCTCTGGCGGTACCGCGTCAGCGCGAGGACGGGGGAAGTCGTGCGGGAGCCCGCCCCTGGGTGCGAGCGGCTGTGCATCGACCACCCGCACGTCAATCCCGCGTTCGAGGGGCGCAGGGAGTGTCGGTACGTGTACGCGTCCGTGTCGAACGAGGTTGGCGTCTCGGGCCCCCCGCTCGGGTATGTCCGGATCGACCTCGTGACGGGGGAGCGGCAGACGTGGTGGGCGGGGAACCGCTGCTTCTGCGAGGAGGTGGTGCTGGTGCCCAAGGCTGGGTCAACCACCGACGACCAGTGCTGGGTCCTGGGGCTCCTCGTCGACCACTCGGCTGCGGGTGGGCACCGAAGCTGCCTCGTCGTGCTGGACGGGGAGGACCTCGGGGCGGGGCCGGTGGCGCGGGTGTGGCTGGGCTTCCAGATCCCGCACGGGCTACACGGGATGTTCGTCAGCGGTCGCGCGCCTTGACGTTGAAGAGCCCGGCGTCCCGGGGGGACTGAGGACTTGTCCCTCGCGGCGGCCGGGCTGACTAGGGCTGACTAGGGCAGTGTTACGCCGGACGCGAGAGGGCCCGCTCGCCTCGCTCGCTACTCCTGGCGGTCTGCGACATGCCTCTACCGCCTCCGGAGCCCACGCCGAGGCTAGTTTCCCCGCAGCGAGCGAGTGCGCGTGCTCGGCCAATCCCACCTGTACGGACCCGCGCAAAGGGGCTGCAGGGCGTTTCTAGAGTGCCGGTGAAGAGTTAGGGCCCCGGCTTTTGCACGCGGTTTGCATCGGGGGGGCGGGATGTCGGGTCAGAATAGGCTCCCCGTGGTCCCCACGGTCACCGTCCTGGGGCAGATGAAGACCCGGCTCGCGGGAGCCGTGAAAGGGCACGCGCTGCTCAAGAAGAAGGCCGACGCGCTGACCATCCGCTTCCGCCAGGTAAAGGTTTCCCCGAGACCCCTCAAAGCTCGCCACTTTCACTGGAAGGGGGCGGACAGGCGACGGAAGCAGCCCCGCTGGGCGCCCACGTGGGCGGGAGAGTCGCCTCGCGATTTGCGCGTACCGGGGAGACTGAAGCCGAAACGGTCGCTCTATCCGCTGAGAAACGCGGATTAACACCTATTGTACACTTTTGTCACAGCTGATTCTCCACGATAAGCCCCACATAGAGGCGCCCAGCTGTCCCCCCCCGGTGGCGAAGGGTAGCCGGTGCGCAAATACTGTGCGTCGCAGTTGCTGAAGAAGATTGTCGAGACGAAGGAGCAGATGGGATCGACCATGCGTGCCGCAGCGTTCACGTACACCGAGGCCCGGTGAGTGCGCCCCCGGCCCCCGGGCCCGCCCACCCAGTGGGCCCTGAGGCGGTGACCCCCGTCCCCTCCCCGGGGGCCTCGCCGCGGCCCACATCCCGGCGGGCCGCGCCCTCGATCGCAGGTATGCTGCCGGCGAGTTCCACCACACCGTCTCGGACAACGTGGAGAGCGCGGCAATCCGCGTCAAGGCGACCACGGACAACGTGGCGGGCGTGAAGCTGCCCCGGTTCGAGTGCGAGGGGGGGGCCGACGCCTCCCACCGCAGCGACTTGACCGGGCTCGGGCGGGGCGGGCAGCAGGTACAGAGCTGCCGCAAGGCCTACCTCCAGGCGGCAACGCTCATGGTGAAGCTGGCGAGCCTCCAGACCTCCTTCCTCACCCTGGACGAGGCCATCAAGACAACCAATCGGAGGTGAGCGGGGGCCGGGGACGGGGCCGGGGCGCCGCTCCTGGCCGGGGGGCGCAACGCGCCGCTCCTGGCCGGGGGGCGTACCGCGCCGCTCCGCCGGGGGCCGCGGGCTGCCGGGGGGAGGGCGGGAGCCGCCGTGCCCGGGGGCGCCGCGAGCCTGACACCCGCCCCACCCCCCGTCCTTCTGCAGGGTGAACGCGCTGGAGAACGTGGTCAAGCCGCGGATCGAGAATACGATCAGCTACATCAAGTCGGAGCTCGACGAGCTCGAGCGCGAGGAGTTCTTCCGGCTCAAGAAGGTGCAGGGGAAGAAGAAGAGGGACCTCGAGGAGAAAGAGCGCCTCAAGGCCCTGCTGGGGGGCGACGGGGCGGGAGGGGCTGCCACCCACGTGGCCGATGCCGCGAGCATGCTCAGTGCGAATGACGAGGACCCGGACATCGTTTTCTAGGGCACCGCGGCTGATTCTAGGGGACCCGGCGCCCCGTCAGCGCACGGAGGGGGGCAGCGCCGCCGTTGAACGCGTTTCCAGCAGTTCGGCGCAGGCTCGTGGGGATCGATCCCCTAATCTGTGGGTGGCGGGAGAACAGGCGGTGCCCGCGCACCTTCCGCTCCAGCACTTCTGATATCGGCGCAATCCCGTTACCCCCAAATAAGATCCCAGGCTTGCGCGTCAGGTGCCCCCCCATCTCGTGGCCACGAATTCGAGCCGCGTGCCACTTGCTCCTCGCTACAGAGCTGGGCCTGTACGCCCTTAAGAGAACGGAAGTGTATCTCGCTGACGGATTACACTCATCGTTCGGGAAGAAAAGTGCTTGACATCGCACTCTGGGCGACTTGTGGACTGGGCCTTTCAGGACCAAGGAAGAGGAACTCCGATTTCCCGCCGATTGTTGACTGCGGCCGACATAATGGTGAGACATCTCTTTCATGTGTCCTTTGTCCCTACAGCGGCGCACCTCGACCCCCCCCATGCCGCCCCTCGGCGCCTCCCCGGACTCGATGCTCGTGATGGTGTAGGCTGTCATTAGATCCACGAACACAGTGCACCCACCCGGTGACGGTTGTTTCTACGTGTACTTTGTACGAAAAACACGGCGCGCAACGGCACATTTGTTGCTGGAACCTCGGGGGTCTCGCGGTTGGCCCTCCAGCCAACGGTCCCGACTCGCGTTGCGGCACATGGGGCGTCGGATACCCCCTGGGGAGCAATCCTGCGCTCGTTGCTGTCTTTATGCCGTCACGAAATCCCTGGTCGTTCCCATGACGTAGCTTCTGGGCCCCTCCGCCTCAAATGTCGCCCGGGAAGTGAAGGCCAACGGTCCCCAAAGGGGCCGGCGTTCCTGCGATATCCCTAGCACGAAAAGACGCGCTGTCCCGACAGCGCTGTAAGAAGGCGTCGCGGCTCGGTCGTCCGTCGATACTGAGTGACTGAGCGTCCTGAGTGGTGTCCTTCGGCTCAAGCAGGGGGGAGCGGCGCCGGCCGCGCTGGCTGTGAAGGGCCTGGACTTCGCCTACCCGGGTGAGCGGCGCGAATGTCTAGACCTCGTCCGCGCCAAGCGGTCTCCCAACGGCGCCCTCCGATACGCCTGAGGGCTTTGTGGCTCACTGGCCGCCCTCCCCGCCGCCTCCGTGCAGGGTGCAACCCCTTCATCAAGAAGCTCGACCTGGAGCTCCCGCGGGGGTCCCGGTGCCTGCTGATCGGGGCCAACGGCGCGGGAAAGTCCACGCTGCTCCAGGTGCTTGCGGGCAAGTACATGGTCGACATGGACAAGATCCGCGTGATCGGCCGCGCGCCCTTCCACGACATCGAGCTGACCAACTCGGGGCAGCTGAGCTACCTCGGCACAGCCTGGCGCAAGGACGGAGGAACGGCCGGCGCAAAGGTCGCCCTCGCGGCCGACATCCCCGCGCGTCAGATGATCTTTGGCGTCCCGGGGGTCGACCCCGAGCGCCGCCAGCGTCTTGTGGAGATGCTGGACATCGACCTCGAGTGGAAGATGAACAAGGTCTCGGACGGACAGCGCCGGAGGGTGCAGATCTGCATCGGCCTCCTCAAGCCTTACGAGGTGCTCCTGCTCGACGAGATCACCGTCGACATGGACGTCGTAGGGCGCATGGATCTCCTGGACTTCTTCAGGCAGGAGTGCGACGAGCGCGGGGCCACCATCGTTTACGCCACCCACATTTTTGACGGCCTGGAGAACTGGATCACCCACGTGGCGTACGTTGCACGTGGGGAGCTCCAGAAGGGCGGCCTCGCGGGGGAGGTCTTCCCTGCCGAGCAGCTCGGGGTGCACGGCCGCCTCTACGAGACGGTGGAGAAGTGGATCGAGGAGGACAACCGCATTGCCCCTCCGGAGCTGGAGGACGATGCACCCCGCAAGGTGCCTGAAGGCATGGGGAGGCACATGGCCTACTACCGCTGAGATGCCCCCGTCCCCCCGGAGACGCCTCTTCCATGACCGATTTTGCTGCCCTGACCGCCGTCTCGCCAGACACAGCTCGGCCGTGCGCCGGGTGATTATCCCAGCGGCCTTCAAGACACTGGGAACGTCATCGGGACGACCCTTCCTTCCTTCCTTCCTCGCCACTTCTCCTCTTCAATCCTCAGCTGCCCGTCTTGGTCGCATCTTCTGAGGCCCACTCCTATCACGTGCGCGTGAAGTGGGCCACCTTGCCGGGTTTGCCGTGTTGAAACTCCGGTCACCGGAGTCCTGTGAGCAGCGGGGACAGCGCTCCACTCAGGGTGGTTCGCTCCCCTTGCTGCCCGCGACGAGCCCGACGCCCGACGCCCCGATCGCAGGAGCGCCCGTCCCTCGACGCCAGCTGGCGATCCATGTTTTCCGCCGACTCTGTCATCCCTACCGAGGCAAGCCGCCAGGAGGAGTTCGAGAGGGTGGCCCTTGTTGCCCGTGCTAAGTTCGGGGACACCGGGGCACCGCTCCCGGGGCGCAAGCACGACTTTCCGGGCGTCGTCGCCAAGTCTCCGAGCCACTTGTCGAGCCAGGTGGCGCAACACCGCGACGAACTCAACGGCATGCGCAAGACCCGGCAGATCAAGGCCCGGGCGGATGAGGAGAGCACGAATGCCCTGTACAGGGAGCGCCTTTCGGGCGTTCAGCCCAAGGCCGTGTCCTCGCTCCCGGCCTCCATCCTCGCGGCGAGAGTGGACATGTACCGCGAGAAAGAAAGGGAGCGCGACCAGAGGTCCCGCATGCTGGCTAAGGAAAGCAGCGTGAGCCGGTCAAGGTATCTCGAGGCCGCGCCGAGGACGGAGAGCCAGCTGAGCCTTGAGGTGCTCAGGCGGCGGGAGGAGAAGGCGCGGGCGAGAGAGGCGGAGGCGGAGCAGAGGAGAAACGAGGAGAGGCAGCGGTCTCGAGAGCTCAAACAGATGCTTAAGAACGCCAGCGGGAGGGATTTCAAGTCGCTCAGTCCCGAGGTGCAGGCGGCAAGGGAGGAGCTGGCAAAGCAGAGGCAGCGAGAGGACGAGCGGCGGCTGGTGGAGGAGGAGGACCGGGCCATCGCGATGATGGAGCTGATCGAGAGTGCACAGTCGAGGACGGTCCAGAAGCTGGATGGGGACATCGAAAGGAGGTGGAGATCCCTGAAGCAGCAGAGCGAGGCGAGGCGGCAGGAGGCGGCGGCGGAGACTCGAAAGGGGGCTCGGGAGTTCATCAAGAGCCTCTCCGATACACAGGCGAAGACAGAGTCGTCCCTTTCCCCTGACATGCTCGCACTGCGCGCCGAGAAGGCCTTGAGGATGCAGCGGGAGGTCGAAGACGAGGCCCACAGGTTGGCCTTAGAGAACTACGAGGCACGCAGGCGGAACGAGGACGCCACAACGAGGACGACCCACAAGCTGTCGGACGAGATGGCCGGGCTGAGGGACCTGATGATAGAGAAGGAGGCTCTCCGAAGGGGCGCAGCGAGGGAGAAGGCCCAGGAGAACTGGGATAAGCTCAAAGTCCTCGTGAGGGAGAAGGAACCCGTCACCGAGGTCAAGCACAGCGAGACCCTCATGGAGTTCAAGTGTAGGCTGGAGAGGGATCTGGAGGAGCGAAAGAAAGCGCAGGCAGCGCAGATGAAGAAGGAGAACGCGGAGACAAGGGAAAGGCTCAGCAGGATGGACTCCATCGTCTCGAGAAATATCGCCCAGGCGAAGAGGGCCCGGGCCGCACAGCGCAGAGACGAGGTGAAGGCCGAGATGGTGCGGAAGGACGAGGAGCTGGCGGAGCTGGAGAGGGTGAAACTTGGCGCGGAGACTGCCTGGCAGTGGCGCGACGCCGGGAATGACGTCGCGCATGTGGAGGAGATCCAGGCAAAGATCGCCGCGGTAAAGAAGCAGAAGAGGCAGCTCCGGTGGAAGCTTGGTGCGACTACTGCCCTGGCGTCGACTGCGGAGGGCGAAGTTGAGGGCCACCTGCCAATCATCGCGGGCAGGAGGCCCATTGCCGACGGCGACTGCGTAACAATAGAGGATGGCAGCGAGCTCGGCGAGGGGCGGGCGCCAACAGTCGGTAGAGCCAAGCAGGACAGTCTCCTGGTGTCGATGATGACGTCCAGTGGGAGGCAGGCGCGGGATGAGACCACCGTTTACGTCGATGCCGAATCCGGCTCGTCCTGAGCGCTGTGCCTCACAAGACTCGATGCGCAATGAGGGCTAAAGGAGGTGTTGAACCCCGCGCTACGCCTACAGTTTTCGCACGCTCAGGAAGCCCTGCACCGTCTCCCTGGAGCGACCCTGGAAGGTCGCCGTGATGGTCCCGCCGCGGGGCAGGGCAAGGAATTCCCTCGCGGAGATGCCGTCGAGGCGCGTCCGGGGAGCACCCGCCGGCAGTAAGACGGTCGACTTGTGCATGCTGGCCTGCACGCGCGCCTTGTCCAGCAGCAGCTGCACCGTGGGCGGCTTGTCGGCGACCGAGCCGTAGACGTACACCCCTGGGTCCCTCTGGCTGAAGAATCCGAGTGTCACCTCGTACAGCCCGGGAGACGCGATGGTGATCTCACCAGTGCCCTCGTTGCACAGGAAGGTCTCCGGGTCGCTGTTGACCGCGCACGTGTCCCACGGCACCACATGGTTCTTGAGCGTCTTGTCACCCCCCCACACGAAGCGCGCCGAGGCCACCTGCGCGTTCAGGGCGCGGTTCACCGCAGCCTGTCGGTCCAGGGCCTTCCGCAGGGCCTCCCCGGAGGCACGGAAGCCCTGGTCGACGTCCACCTGGACGCTCTTGAGGAGGTCCGAGACCTCATCAACATCCGCCTTGGTGTCGAGGAGCGTCACCACGTCCTTGACCAGTGCGCGCTGCTCCACGAGCCCGTGCAGGACGGCCACGTCCTCCCTGATCCCGTCGACCTCCACCTGCGTAGCCATGTCCCTCGCAATACGCGCCACGCGGTCCTCCGTGGCGTCAGCACGGCCACTGAGCTCTGCCACAGCCTTCCGCCACGCCTCCCCACTTGCCGCACTGTCCTCCTCCAGCCTACGGACCGCCGCCCTCTGCTCCGCCTCAACCCTTGACGCCGCCTCCCCCGCGGCGACGGAGGCGTCCGCCGCGTCCATTGCGACCTTCTTGGCCACCGACAGCTCCTCCCAGTGGCGGTTCAGCTCATCCGCCACCTCCCGCAGGTCCGACTTCTTCTCCAAGAGGGCCCGGAGGTCACCGACGCTGGTTGAGTGCGCCTCCCTCAGCTGGGCCACCTCCCCCTGCGTGCCCCCGGCCTGTCTCTTGGTCTCCTCGATCGCCCCGTCCATGCGCTCCATGGCCTCCCCCACGGCCTTGAGGGCGTCCCCGGCCGCCTTGCCGTCCTTCTGGATCCTCTTGACCAGCCGCCGGATGTCGTCCTGGGCGTCGCTCAGCGACTGCTCCACGGGGCCCACTGCCCTTGCGATCATCCCCGTGCACTCGGCCTCCATCCGGTTCTGCAGATTCTGGATGGACGTCACAAGGTCCCCGTGGGACACGGTGTCAGCTCGAAGCTGCTCAAGCGCGCTCGCGTCTGCCTTTTTCTTGAGCTCCGCCCACGTCTCGCGCGCGCGATCCGCGGCGTCGGCCTCGAGGGCGTCGTATTGTCGCCGGATTGCTTCGAAGTTGGCCTCCGTGATGCCGCGGTCCGCCTTGGCGTCGACCGCCCGGTCCACCTCCGCCCTGTGCTTGGCGAGCTCTGTGCGCAATGCGGCCTCCGCCTCGTGGACCATCTTCTGCGCCTGCCCCAACCAGTTCACCTCCGCGGCCCGGAGACGCTCGGCCATCCTGCCCTCCGCTTCCTTGATGAGGGCCTCCACGCGCAGCAGGTCGTCCCCAACGTCAGAGCGCAGGCGCTTGTCGGAGGCTGTCCGGAGGGCCTCGAGCTCGGCGATACGGGAGCTCTGGGCCTCCACAACCTCCATGATCATCTTGAGCGTGGAGGGGACGATGTCGGCGATGTTGCGCCACTCGCGATCGGCGGCTAGCGCACCGTGCGCCTGTTGTGTGGCCACGTCCACCTGTCGCCACGCCTGGCCCCGGTCCTCAGCCAAGGTGGCGTTGTTGAGCGAGCGAGCGGCGTTCATGATCGCTGCCTCACCGGATCCTAACGCCCGCGAGCTGTCGAACGACCGATCGCCCCAACGCCGGGGCGTCGAACGGTCCACGCCGTCCATCTGCGCGGCAGGGGTTCCGGCCCGGGCCCGGAGATTCGTTAATGGGGCCGAAAACGCATGACGCTCACATGCGCCTTCACGGGCCATTTCAGGGGCACTTGCAAGGTCCAGTGTGCGTTTTGCGAACCACAGATATTCGGAGACCCCAAAGACTCGGGTTCGGGGGGAGGGGGCGGACACGAGGGCCCCCGAAATCGGGCGGGCGCAGTACATACATTCGCGGCCCACACGTTCGTATCTCGCTTAAGTGAGCGTATGAAGGACAAAAGCGCACCTTTTTTGCGTTTTCCGCGCGACTGGCCAGCAACTAGGAGCTCGGATGTCACTTATGGCTGCTGGCGCGCCCGAGGGCCTCGCCGCCTCAGTAAGACCCACCGCCACTTCCTGCACGAGTTGGGCCTCAGCCTGAGGCCTTGCCATTGGTCGGTCTGCCTCAGCCGTTCACGTCTCGAAGACCCGCTTTCCGCCTTAGCGTGATGCGCCTTCCCCGCCCCGGGACTTCCGCGCCGGGAGGGGTCCCTCCCCCTGGCGCCCTAAATCAGCCAGTTGCCTGCTGGCACCACGGGGATGTCGCCCTCCCTTGTGTGCCCGAGGACGCAGCCAGCAGGGCCTGGCCTGGGGCGGGCGGAATGCGACGTCGAGAGCGCAAGCAGGAGCCCCTTACCGGCCTCCCTGGAGTCGTTACAGTCCACCGTGCCTTGGCCGCTCAAGGGGGAGTTGGGAGCTCGAGAGGGCTGACGTGCTGTGTACATTGCGGCTGTGGCCAATGCTATGCCAGCCAGCCAGCGCCAGCGCAGGTCCTGGGGCGTCGCAAACTGCGGCACATCGAAGGTGCCGGGAGCGCGCGGGATCGACACTTTACCGTAAGGTCATCGTCGCTTGGCTTGGGCCCACTCCGACCTGTGCTGTGGTTTGAGGGCACTCGGTGTGATCATGGTCGACAGGATCATGTGTGTGGCCCCGCCTGACGCTCGTCAGAGCCCCCGTCGATTCCTTGCATTGCTTGTCATGTTCCTCCTCGCTATCCTGGCCGAGACCAAGTCGTAACGGGAGAAGCCCTGCTGCCGTGCGCCTTTTAGAGTGTGGCCACTGTGCTTTGTGTCGCTCAGCTGACTTGATACCGTCAGCACATGCGGATTACTACGCACAGCAGCGGATGCACGCCTCTTGCGATTACACCATCTTCGCGCACGCTGACGATTCAACTTAGGCGACACAAATGTCGGCTGGGCTACCAGTCTCCAAGCTCTAGCTCCCCAACATCCCCAGGGGCGCCCTCACAAGTCTGGACCTTGAGCGTAGTGTGGCCCTTTACGACGCTTCCCGCGGCTATCTGCTGATCGAGCTTCGGGGGCGCAGGGCTCATTCCGATATTTGCCATAGGATCAGCGTTTGCTCGAGTCATCCCTCCTTGCTCTGTGTCCTGGGCCTGCCCGACTGCTGCCCATCCCTCTTCCTCCACCCCTCCAGCTTCTCCGCCGAAGTCGACGGGGAAATCCGTCGCGTCCTCTTGCGCCTTCATTGCAGCCTTGACGCTCGCTGGAGGGAACGCGCCACGTGGGCAAAAACCACCAGGGGTGGCCCGTGCAACCTGCAGCAAGTCGCTCAGGGCCCCGTTGCCAATGCCAGACAGCACGAGTGTGTTCCCAACGACGACCAAGTGGTGCCGTGACCGCGTCAAGGACACATTCAGCCTTTGCGCGTCGGACGCAAAGGAGCCCCCGCCAGCGCGAGTTATTGCCGTCGAGAGGATGATGACGTCCTTCTCTGCCCCTTGGAACGCGTCCACCGTCGCGACCTGCAGTCCCTGATGGCCTAACCGATCAGCACTGGAAGCTCCTTTCCCCGTCTGCTCTCCCCTGCCATCCTGATCCGCCGCAGCTTGCGACGACATGAGCCCCGCATGCGTGGCTGCCTGGAGGATCTGGGACACCTGCGCCCGGAAGAAGCAAATGACTCCGCAGCGGTGCATCTGAATCCCCTGCTCCTTGAGGAAGGTGAGCACATGGACGGTCACCCGGGCCTCCTCGATGTTGAAGGTGCTCCTCCTGTTGTCTTGCTGCTCAATACCCCTAACGTCAACGCAGGTGACAGGGGCAAGCCCTGGAAGAAGCGGCGGGCGGTCACTGACAGAGCAACCGTCAAGCAGGCGGCCGGAGTAGAAATGCTGGTTGGGCACCTGTGAGATTTGTGGGTGGCACCGGTACTGCTTCCTGAGCAAGTGAGGCTGGTGGCCGCAATGGGTCAACCTCACGAACAGAGGTCTCAGCAAAGACGCGACCCCCGTCCCGAACGGCCCGCTCAGCGAGGAGGGGGAAGCGATCACGGGCGGCAGCTGGCAGGGGTCCCCAGCACAGATCAGGTACTTGCATCCCATCCGCACGAGGGGGAGAAGGGAAATGGGCTCGATCATCTGCGACGCCTCGTCAAGAATCACAATGTCGAAGGCCAGCCCGTCGAGTAACGGAAGAGTCGAAGAGCAACATGTGACCCCGACGACCGGTACTGTGTGAAGCATCTTCTTCCTCTCCCTCTCTGCACCCTGTGTCAGTCGCGCGAGCTCCTCTCGAATCGCCATTTCTTCGCAGGGGTCAGAGCAGTACTTGAGCATGTTGCTGAGCTCGGACTTCGCGTCGGAGCTCCTCGAGTCAGCGCCATGAAGGGAGTGCGCCAGAAGCCCCTTGTGAACCCGCGATATGGACCCGACCCGGAGGAAGCGGTCGAACCCAGCGTCCTTGAGTGCGAGCAACACGCGGTCCACCGCAACGTTTGTGTGCGAAGCGACCAGGATGCGACCAGTCGAGGGGGTCACGCTCCTCGGCCTGCTTCGCACATCGTTGGGCTGAAGCTGCCCTGTGAGGAGCCTGATGATCGCCGCCAACAGAGTACTCTTACCGGTCCCGAACGGGCCATGGATGAGGACCACGGGGCTTCCCCGGGGGGGAGGATCCTGTACTTCCTTGTCGTCGAACCAGGAGGTGACGTGCGCCAGCACTGAAACCTGCTCGTCGTTCAGGTTGAGCTCAGCCGCGACATCCTTCGCTGCTGTCCGCACACACATTGGGGCGGAAGGGTCGCAGACGAGAGCAGGTGCAGGCCGTGGAGACCCTATCAAATGCGCGAGGATGGGGCACCGCTTGGGTGTCGCTGCTGCGGTCAGCTCGGCAGCCTTGAGCTCCGTGCCCTGGTCACACCGGAGAGCCTCAATAGACGTCTTCTTGGACAGACGCGGTGGGAGTCGCCCGATTGGCTCAACCTGCATTCGACCGTCCTTGTTCGGGCCATGCCACAGCGACCGCACGAAAAACACCTGCGAGGGAGAACCAGTTTGGGGTCTGAGATCGAGACAAGCTGCACGAGGTCCGGGCGATTATGAGAATAAGGACCGCCAATGGCAGTTACCTGTCCGAGCCCGTAGGCCGCTTGCCGCCCCCCCTGATCAACAAAGCCCCCGTTCACCGCAAGAGCCCAAACGTCGCCCTTCTTACATGATCCTGACTTCTCGAGCTGGCTCTCGAGCGCGAGAAAGTACTTGGTCTCCGGCTTGTCCCCATCACCACCATCGTCACCGTCGTCGTCAGTGTCCCTCCCCTTTGTCGACCTGCCTTTCTTGAAGTAGGCCGAAACATTCCTCTGCGCGTTCTTTGATATGCTCAGCGTCGCACGGCTGTAGTAAGGCACACCCATCCTCCTGCACGTCGCCTCCAGCTGTTGACCTCCTGTCTGCAAGGTACGTTGCAGCGCCCTGTGGAAACGCTTGCCGAGGTCAGCAATCTGCAGGCTGACCTCCTCAAACAGCGCGTCCTGGAGCCCCGCTTGGAGCGCCGAAACGGAGGGGAACTCTGCCGGAATCCCAACCACGCGTTGCGGCGTGGAGGCGATAGAGGGATCGTGCCAGGTAAGCTCCCGGGCTGGCCGGGACCTGCCTGGGGGGTTCAGCTGCATGTCGTCTGGCCTTCCACCGTGTCGCAAGACCGGCACTGCTCCCCCTCCCGATGTTGCCCGAAGCAGTGCAAATGCGGCCATCGAACTGGAGCGCGCGGCAGGCCCGCCATCTCTAAGAGGCGCTGCTGGGCCGGCCATCCTCTGGAGAAGCGGCACATCATCGTCGGAGCCCGAGTCATCGCTCGCATTGGCAACCGCACCCTCGGCCTCCTGATTGGACAAAGCGCCCGTTACCCCCCGGCCCCATCGAGTCTCGACCGACGTGGCGTTCCCCAGGCCCGCAGAGGGATGCGAGGAAGCAGCCCGCTGCTGTTGCTGGTTGCGCAACAGCAGCTGGTGAAGAGCCCTCCCTGCCGCGCCAGTGGGCTCGCCAACAGGCTGCAGTTTGGAGCCTCCGCGCTTGCTCGCGGACACGGACGCCGCCTCTTTGTTCTGCGGTCTCTCCCGAAGCGACTGCGAACTATGGAAATAGGCCTCGGCAACGGAGGCTGCCTCGCTCTCCTCAGTGTCATCTCCTGTTCTCCATCTCCGCGCAGCGTCTGGGTCCTTCCGACATAATGCACCGATAGCCTCCTCCCTTGCAGACTCGGGATCATCCTGCGGCACAATGTACTTGCCCCAGTCGACGCGCTGGCTAGCGACCCTGACCTCCACCTCAGCGCTGTCGCGGACAGCAACGCTGCTTGAAAGGTGCGCCTCGACAAGGTAGTTCGGATCCGGGTAGGCGCCGTCGCGTGGGCCCTCAGCAAGCATCCCCTGCAAAGATCCCCAGGGGCTACGCGCGCTCGCCGAAGGAGTCGCCGACGCCTGACGGGACGCAGGGGGCCTGAGTCCTCGTAGGCTCACTGAAGTGGCCACAGAGGTAGTTCCGCAAGGCACCGAACCGCCCCGGTCCGGCGCGGGCGACGACGTAGGGGGCGCAACGACCCGTGGAACCTTGAAGCCCCGCGAAGGGCCCGCATGGGGCCGGCGCCAGGCTAAGGTTCTCGCCGAGGGTTGCGCAGCATGCACAGCAGGAGCAGCCCAGTTGTTCTGAGCGTGTCCGGCGCCTTCTGTCTCCTCGTCAACGTCCACCAGGAACCCGTCGAAGCTTGTACCCTCACACTGGCCCGGAGTGACCTTCGATGCGGGCACGGGTCCAGCCAACGACTGCGAGCGGGCGACGGGAGCGCCAGGCGTTCGCAGTTGAACGTCGAGTCGCATTCGGGCTCGCATGAGGTTTCATGGCATCGTTGAGGCTTTCAGCGGCTGGTATGTGGCTTGTCATGTCTATATTTACATGCACGGATTGACATTATCGGCCTCACCTGGGTCTTGTCCTCTTGGAAGAGTGTTGCCTCCTCGTTGGCAACCCTCACGTACCCGTCCTGCTTCACTTTGCGCTTCTTGTGGAGGTCCCTGGTCCATTGCGCTGGGTACCACG
>Ga0181584_10001865_pt1 | contig 16062 bp, 7 predicted proteins | sample 071ome_30_FD_132462 | JGI IMG/M metagenome (GOLD analysis project Ga0181584, IMG submission 132462) | Coastal salt marsh microbial communities from the Groves Creek Marsh, Skidaway Island, Georgia - 071406AT metaG (megahit assembly) | ecosystem: Environmental > Aquatic > Marine > Intertidal zone... | reverse complement strand
TGAAACAGGTGATTCAACTCCCCAAGCCGCTCTGGCGCGAGGTGTCGGAGCTCTGCGGCGGCGAACTCGCCGACATGGCGGCGCGCGCGTACGAGGGCGCCGAGCAACAGGAGCAAGCGTTCAGGGTGGACAACTTGGACGCGGAGGAGGATGAATAAATGATATGATGAGCGTTTATTTCATACATACACGAATTCTATACATGTGGTCGGTCATATATATTGTGACGACCACGACGACCACGACGACGCGTTTCACGACGCCGCGTCGAGCGCGCGCTTTGATAACTTTTTTCAACTTGTAACGAAACGGCGAGACGTCTTTTCACTCGCGCGCGGCTATTTTTCGCGACACGTAATCCACCATGGAGAAGTCATCTCTGTCGGAATACAGCGCCTCGATCTCAGCCTTTTTACCCAACCGACGCATCGTCGACAACTCTCGCGCGTACGGCGCGAGCGGATGACGCGCGTCGGACGAATCGAGCGCGTTTCGAATCAACGCCTCGTCGCGCTCGGTGAGGTCGAGCAACGCGCGCTCGGGCACGAGGCACAAATCTTCCTCTCGCAAACCGATCCACGTCAACGGTACGACGCACTCGGCGGCGTCGCGAACGCCGCCGCCGTCCTCTCGAGCGACTGAATACGTCGCGAGAATCCACGCGCCGCTCGGATTCCAATCCATCAAACCGAAAAATTGCGCCCCTTCGGGTCGCGTCGCGTCGAGCGCGCGTTTCAACAGGTGGAGAAACTTTCTCGTCGCGACGTCTGGGTACCCCTTCGCGGTGACGAGCACGCACGGGAGCGTTTCGTACGCGCGCTCGGCGATGAGTCTGTTGAACACGGCGTCTTTTTCGACGACGATGACGTACGCCGCGTCGCTGTGAATCGTCATCGCGTCGAGCTCGAAAATGTCGCCCGTGATGGTCCATCCACCGACGCCCGCGGCGGTGCAATCGATGCGCGCGCCCGCGGCGGTTTCGATGTGCGCGCGTCCCGCGACTTGTCCCTTGGCCGCCGCGCAAATCCCCAACGCCGCTCTCGGTTCATCCAGCGCGTCCGAGATCTGTCTCAACGTCAGCGCGAGCTGCGACTCGGTCACATCGCCGACGCCTCGACTGTTCACGACGTAATACAACTCTCGAAGCGTCGTCGACGACGTCGTCTCCGCCGCCGCCGCGGATCGACGAAGCCCTCTCGCCACCGCGTCCAATACCTCCCAAAACCGTTCGTACGCGCGTCCATCGCCGACGCACCGCACGACGATTCCGAACGACGTCTCCTCGTCGATCTCGTCGGCGTCGATCTCGTCGGCGTCGATCTCGTCGGCGTCGTCTCGATCGTCTCGACGTCGACGTCTCCTCGTCGTCCCGTACACCGGCGGCGGCATCTCTCCGCCCTCTCGCACCGCGCGCATCGCGTTCACGATGAACGCACACGCGAGCGTCTCCGCTTTCGCGAGCGCGCGCGCGCGTCGCGCCGCCTGCGCGACGAAGAGATTGTCGACGACGAGATTCTCCATGGGGTGCCGAGTTTCAAAGACGACGACGACGACGACGACGACGACGACGCGACGAGACGGCGACTCGACCGACGAGGCGACGAGTCGGGTCGGTGGTCTACTCTCGTCGCGTGCGCGTGCGCGATGCGAGTCGTCGCGCCCGCGCGCGGTGAAGTGGAGGCGCGGGACGGATGTACGAGACGCGCGCGTCCCTCGATGGAACGCGATGGATGGACGCGCGCGCGCGCGAGCGGGAGGCGATCGGCGCGTCGGGGGCTACTACGCGACCGTGTGTGATTTCAATTCTGTGTCGTCGTGGTTCGTGTGTGTCTACTACGTGCGTGTGATGATGGACGCGACGCGTTTTGAATCGATCGAGCGTCGTCTCGTCGCGACGCGTTTAATTCCACCCGCCGCCGTCGTCGGCGTCTCGCGCGCCCGGTGGAGGCTTGGAGCAATTCACCTTGAAGTAGGCCAACATGCGGTCGACGGAGGGAAACTCGATTTTGCGGAAATAAAATCCGGCGGGACGCACCTGCACGTACTCGTGGTGCACGCGACCGCTCGAACTCATGATGAAGGAGATGGAGAAGAGGACGAGACCCTTGTTGTTGTGACAGACGCCGAGGGCGTACGGGCGGACGCTGGGATTGCGAGCGAGTTGTTGACGCAACGCGCCGTCGATCTCCTCCTTGGAGCCTCGCATGAATTTTCGATGTTTGAGCATGTGCTTGACGTTGGAGACGATGGGTTCGACGTGTCGCGCCATGACTTCGTCTAAATCTTCAAACTCTTCGTCGTCGATGATGAGCGGGGTGCCGAGACCGAGATTGGCGACGCCGGATCCCTTCTTGGTCTCCTTGATGTTGAAGTGGGCGAAGACGCCGTCGTACACCTTCATCGTGCACGAGACGTTGGACGTGCCTCGCGTGCTCGGACGAATGATCACCTCGCCGATGTCGCCCGTCTCCAATTGATCCATCGCGGGTTGAGGGGCGATGTTTTGGAAATTCGGGTGATCGATGTTGCGAGGGACAAAGGGTGGACGCTTGTCCTTCTTCGCCGTCGGTTTCTTGACGCGCATCTCCTCGGGACGCTTGTCGAGGCTGTAGTAGCTGTTCATCTCCGTGTAGTGCAAATGTTGTTCCCACTTGGCGGTTTCGTCGGGGTGTAACGCGGATGAACTGCACGCGAGTTGGACGGTGAAATTGTACACATCGACACCGTCAGCCTTGACGCGAGCGGTGATGACTTGTCCGGGGGCGACTTTTTCTTCGACGCGCGAAAAGTTGCGATCGTCGCTGATGTCGTACTTGTCGACGTACCCGGTGAGTCCGCTGTCGAGCGTGCACACGGCGCGCGCGCCTCGACCGTCGCGCGGACCCTCAATCTTCTTCACCGTGCACTGAATCAATTTACCCGAGCTCAGCGTGTGCATGGTTTCGCCCGTGAGCAACGCGAATTCGTCCTCGGCGGTGAGCGGCGACCACGGCGGACGAATCTCTTCAAACGGGTATCGGAATTCGGTTCGAATCTCGCGCAAAACCTCGAGAGATTTCCCCTCGCCCGTCGATTGCAAGTACTCGGCGTACTCCTCCAGGATGAGCGGCGCCACCTTGAGCTCCCACGTCTTCGGGTTGAAAACCTTGGCGAGCTCTCGCTCGCGGTCGTACTTGTCCATCGTCGCCAAGTTTTCCTCCAATTCTAAAGCGTTGACGACGATGGCCATCGCCTGTTCGTATCTCTCCGGATGACACCGCGTGCTGTCGAGCATGTCGGCGTCTGTGATTTGTAAGAAACCGGCGGCGTTTCGGAAGACGACGTCGCCCATGACGCCTCGTAATTGCTCTCTGGAATCGAGGACGCCGCCCTCGACGGCGCGCGCGGCGTTGAGCATCGCCGCCGCCTTACGCGGACCGAGACCGCCGACGTAGCGAAGGAGCGCGCTCTTCCACGGGTGCGCGCCCGCCGAATTGACGTCGACACCGACTTGGTTGACCACGCTGATGAGTTGACGCTCGACGATGGCGACGCGTTCATCCTTACCGAGGATGACATCTTGCATCGGACACATGCGAAGCGACGCCGCCTCGCCGCCGGGGACGAGAGAGGCAACCACCGCGGCCGGATTGATGAGCGAACGACCCAAGGCCACGGCGCGAATCACCGACGGTTGTTGCTCGGGCATCTCAAGCATGCATTCCTTGGCGTTTTCGCACAGCTTGGCGACGCTGTCGTCGACAAAGTTGACGGCAATTTCCGTCACCTCCTCGGGAATGGCGCGAGGTTGTTCCTCGATGATTCGACCGACGACGAGGTTGAGCACCTCCTTGACGCGTCTGGAGTCCATGCCGCTCGCACCGACGCAGCACAAGTGCGGACGGTGATGCACGATGAAATCCATCAGCGCCTGAAGCTCATCCTGTTGGTTGGTCATCTGCGCGCCCGAGCCGCTGCCGAGGTGACGACCGATGGTGTGACACTGAATGAAATCGACGAGCTCGCCCTGAGAATCGAGAGCGACAAAGGTGGCGGGAGAACCGGACACGGCGGCGACGATGCGCACGTCAAAGTCTTGGTCCTCGGTGTTCGCCGGACGCCAGGGCGCGTGGCACACGTAGTTCCACGCGCCTTCGCAGCATGCGCGCGCCAACGCCTCGCGCGCGTCCAAGCCGAGTTGCGCCGCCGTCTCGCGAGTCAACGACGGAAGCAAGTGCTCCTCGAGCGCCGCGCGAACCACTCTGCGACGGACGTCGTTCCACGCCGCGGCGAGATCGCTCACCGCTTCGCTCAGGTACGCCTTTTCCATGCGTTCCAACACGCTGTTGAAGCGCACGTCGACGAATCCGATATCCACCTTGAGCAAACCGCGTCTCTTACCTTCGAGGATTTGAGCGAATTGCTCGGCGCCTAAAATGTACACCGGCATTTTCGCCAAACGCTTCACAGCGGCGATCGGGTGCCACGGGTCGATGACGTCCGTGCCCTCGGGCGTGGGATACGTGCTGATGGTGGCGTGGCCCAAGAATTCGTCGCGGAACCACGCGCGCACCTCGGGCTCGGCGCCGATTTCAGTCGCGGCGACGTGCACGAAAGCCTTCATGACTTCATCGGTGTCGGCGTACCCTTGGTCAAAGTACACCTTGGCGACTTCCTCCGGCATCATGTTCGCCATGAGCTCGCTCGAGATGCCATTCTTCAAATCTTCGCCAAACGCGGCGGCGGAGGGACCCGACATGTTGACGAGGTCTCGAATGCCTCTCTTGACGTGCGCGTCGTATTGCGTCTTTCTACCCGGTCGACGAAGCTTGGAACCGGTTTCAGCGGAGAAGAACAGACTCGCTTTGGCCTCGGCGTCGTCGACGTGACGATCCAAAAAGGCATTCGTCACCAAATCCAGACACTGACGAGCGACCAAACCTTGTTCGCCTTCGCCCTTCTCTTCGACGATGGTCGCGAGAGTCGACGAAATTCGAGACTTGCGAAGCTCTAAACGCACGTATCGCTCGTCCCAATCTAGAATCGCGTGCATGATTTCGAATCTTCGCAAGAGTCGCTTGTAGTGATCGCCCTCCGCCGTCAACGCCGGTCGAGCCTCTTCGGCGCGTCCGCGCAAGAGCAGCATCATGTCGTCTCGGCGTTGCGAAACGATGTACGGCAATTCCAAGTTTTGGTCGAACGTCATGCTAAGGAATAAGGCGATGCAACGGATCACCTCTTCTTCCTCTTCAGGAGGCAACGTGTCGTTCAAACCTTGAATGTTCGCCTCGCGTTGCGCGTGGTCGTTTTCTTGTTCGTAATCGGCCCATCCGTACAACAACATGTACCCCTCCTGGGTCGGCTTTTGCTGAATCGAGTCTCTGCCCATGATTCGATCGTAGATCCACGCCGCCTCGACACCCCAGTCCGTCGGCGCGTCCGCGGGTCGCGGCTTGAGTTGCTGACGTTCCGGAAGATCCGTCGATCGAATGATTTCATCCTTCGCCGTGAGCATTTGTTCCTTGATGACGGACGGTTCAAAGGTCTGAGACGCCCACTCGCTCGCTTGGCTGGATTGCACCGATCTGCGACGGTGCTTCTCCTCGGCTCGCTGCGCCTTGGCCGCCTTTCGAGCCTCGCTCGCCGCCTTGGCGCGTTCCAAATCTTCCTGCGTCGCGCCCTCGCGTTCGATAAAGTCGTCCATTTCGTCGTCCTCGTCATCGCTCTCGTCGCTCAACTCTGCCGCTTCCACCGGTGCGCTCTGCGAACCATCGACGCGCTTACGAGCGGCGAACATGCGATGCAACTCGTCCGTGTCACCGAAAATGTCGGCGGCGTCTTGAAGCTGGTCGCGGCGCAAACCGGGAATAGCCGAGGCGTACCGACGCTGACGCTCCTCTCTCGTTTCGCGCGGTCCATCCGTCTCGTCGCGAACGATGAAATCATCCATCTCATCCTCGCTATCGCTGTACCCGACCGGTTGCTTGGCCGCCGGCGCGGGCGCGCTTTCCTTCGGAGCCTCCGCGGCGGCCTCCGCCCCCTCGCCCGCGCCCTCATCGTCGTCATCGTCTCCGAATAAACCACGCTCGAGATCGGCGATCGTGCCCGGCGCCTTGGCCGGGCCACCCTCGCGTTCGGCCGCCGTCTGCAAGCGCTTCTTCTTCTCTTTGCGCTTAAAACCGGTGACTTGGTTATCCTCGAGCAATTCGTAGTCCTCCTCGTCCAACGTCATCGCCCGTTTCCGTCTCCGACGCTTGATCCCGGCGTCCTCGCTCTCGCTCTCGTCCCCATCGCCATCATCACCCCTCTCATCGTCCTCGTTCGCGTCCCGCGCCCCCGCGTCGTCCACCGGAACCTCCTTCTCGACGTCGGCCGGCGCGTCCGCCGCCGTCCCGACCTCCCCCTCCGTCCCGACCTCGCGCGCCGGTTCCTCCGCCACCACCGCCTCCGTCGGCGCGTCCGGCGCCCCCATCGCCTCCGCGTCGCTCATCTCGCGCGCGAAAACCGCCTCCACCGCCTCGCTCGCGCCTCACGACGCGCGAATCTCCCGACGAGCAGATCCGCAAGATCGCCGCGAATGCGATTCAAACCGCGACCGACGACGCGACGGTACCGTCGACGACGATGCGCGTCGAGACTCCGGCGACGCGCGCGCGTTCACGCTCGAGGACGTCGCTCGCGCGCGCGTGCCTCGTCTCGCGCGATCGCGCGACGCGTCGACGTATGCGGCGTGCGAGTCGAGGGTTTACAACTCCCAGGGACGGCGAGACGGCGAGCGCGACGAGGCGCGCGGGACGACGACGGCGCGACGAGCGATCGACGGCGTGCGTTCGGGGCGTGGTGCGCGTGAACGTGGTACTACACGAGCGATGCGTCATCGCCAGGAGTGATTTTGCTCGTTGGCGTCGGCGACTCGGCGCGCGACGACGACGCCGGCGACCAAGGCGACGAGCGTCAGCGTGAGCAAGACGTGATTGAAATCGTCGTCCAACGCGTCGAAGGATTGACTCGGAGTGATTCTGGCGTAGAAGAGGTCCAAACCGAACGCCAGGAAGTGCACGTTGGACTCGAGCTCGGCGGGGGCGATGACGAGACCGCGAATGTCGTGCACGACGTGGTTTTGCGTGACCCAATTCGAGGGGAGAATTGGAATCACCTCCGCGTACGGAATCAAACCCTCCTCTCGATCCGCCGCGGTCGGTCTCGTCGGTCGTCTCGGGTCTAAAAACCTCTTGTCGATCGCCAACACCTGATCGTCGGCGGTGGCGATGAGCACGGCGGGTTCGGTGATGCCTCGCATCGAGCGCGTCGCCGCGAGCTCCTTGGCCTCGGGTCGAATGAAATAACTCTGCCCGATGATGCGCAGCGGCGGCGGCGAGAGCGATGACGACGTCTCGTTCGACGCGCGACCGAGGATTGAATCGTACACCAATCCACCGACGGCTAAGTTTCGTCGATCGTCGCCATCGTCAAATATTTCCAACGCGCTCACCGCAAAGCGCCTCGCCCTCGTGTTAAAGTAGTGGTACGTCACCCAGTTTTCGCGCACCACCGCGCGCACGGGACCTCGCGCGTCGCCGTGACGGACGCGGTATAAGATTCTTCCCGTCACGCCGTCGATAAGCGTCGCTTGCACGTGCTTCCCATCGCTCGTGGCGAGAAAGACGGTGTTGGGATTGAGGTATTTGAAGAGCGTCGAGCGATCGCCCGGGACGCGCGTCCAGGAATTGACGCGTTCGTCCTCGGTCGGTTTCGACGCGAATCCGACGATCGAGCCCGCTTCCGGAGGGAAGGACACCGTCCACGCGTGCACGGAATCGATGGCGTCGTCGTCGGTGCGTCGAAGGGCGTACCCGCGCACTTCGTTCGCGGTTTGATCCACCTTGTAATACGAGAGTTGACGGAGTCGCGCCAAGGCGTCGGGCGTCGATTCCGAAGGATACGCGCGCGCGGTACCGTCCGATGCGACGATGATGACAGCGTCCGTGCCCGCGTCCATCGTGAACGGTAACACGTGCGCGGCGCCGAACGGTAACACCGTCTTTTCGCCGAAGAGATCACCCGTGAATTGATCGACGACGAAGAGCGTCGTTGACGTCGGCGACTTGGCTACGACGAGCGCGTACGACGTCTCGGGGTCACCGCGCGCGGGAATCCACGCTCGAAGACCGGTGAAGGACGTCGACGCGTCCGTCATCGATCCTAAAAATCGTCTCCACAGTTCGCGTCCGTCGCCGTTGTGCAGGGCGACTAGAGCGCCTCGAGGACTGAGCGTCAGGATGGATTTTCGAAACCCGTTGACGTCTCTCGTGGGCGATAATTTCGTCACATCTTTGGAGCGTAAATACGCCAAATACGCGATCTCTTCCGGACTCGCGAGTTGGAATTTTGCTTTGAGGGCGAGTAACTGCGCGCGCGAGGCGTCGTGCGTCGAAAAAGCGCGACGCGTCGGCGGCGTCTCGGCGTCGGCGGCGCGTCTCGCCGGTAAATCTCCAAACATCGCCGCCGTCGCGCCGGAGGACGCCTCCTGACGCGTCCAAACGACGTCGTCGCCCGCGTGCGCGCTCATCGTCGCGTCTTCGTCCACGATGACGATGACGTCCGCGTCGTTCGCGCGTGGAATCAAAAACGCGCGACGCACGGCAGAGACGCGAAGCGCCGCGTCGCCGCGTCTCGTTTCGCCGAGCGCGCGCGTCTCCCCCGTCGCGACGTTCATCGTCGACATCGCGTACGTCATCGCACCTCGACCGTCGCTCGACGTGCGAACAATACCGATGTGCATCTCCCCGTCATCTCTCGTCGCGACGACGGACGTGAACGTGGGACACGGTTCGTCGGCAAACGAGGCGACGACGCGCGGCGCTCCGGATTTGGCGTCGACGCGCGCGAGCGCGCACGCACCGTCGTCAAACGTCACCACCGCCACGCCCGCGCGCGTCACCGCAGCTTTCGACGTCGCGTCGTGCGCCACCGCGGGCTCCATCGTCACCTTTCCCGACGCACCGGGAAACGCCGCGACGGACGCGCCTTTCCCTCGCGTCAACGCGTCGACGTCCATCGTCGCCAACCTTCCATCCTCCGTCGTCGCGTGCGCGCGCGCGCGTCCAGACTCGTCTCTCGACACGACGAACGCACCATTCACGACGCCTAATCTACCACCGTTCGACGCGCACGCGGCGCGCAGGATGATCCCGTCCTCGTCGTCCATCGCGCTCGCGCACGGCGTCCCGCCGTCGCGCCTCCGTCCCAACGCGTACGTCATCCCTTTCCCATCGCGAAACACCCGTTCCCACCGCACGTCCGCGCCCGGAATCGCGTCGTACACTCTCGCCCGCCACGTCACCTCCCCTGTCGACGTCGCGCGACGCACCGCCTCGCCGCCGACGAGCGTCGTCGTCTCGTCGCGCGACTGTGAAATGTCCAAATCCGGCGCGTCGTCCCTTCCCGCGTCCTTCACACCCTCCCCTCGTCCTCGACGCGCGTCCTCGTGCGACGCATCTTCCCACACCACATCACCCGAGACGTCGTACGCGCGCGTCGTGCGTCCGAGACCTCGCGACGACGTCCCCGACAGCGTCACCGTCGTCGTCGGCGTCGAGACGCTCGCGACTAATCCATCCATCCCTCGCTCGTGCGTCGCGCGCCACGAGACGCGCCCGCGCGCGAGATCGACGGTCGCGAGCGCGTCCGCCGTCGTCACGACGACGCGTTCGTCGGGCGACGACGAGTGCGACGCGCCACGCGCCGCGATCGCGAACGCGTCCCCGAGTCGTTCGACAAAGACATCCTTCACCCCGGCGCGATCGACGCGCGTCGCGTCGGCGAGCGACGCCGACGCCGCGGACACCGCGCACGCGAACGCCGTCGTCGCGACGACGGACGCGCGCCGTCGACGTCGCTCGGCGCGTCGAGTGGACATGACGATGACGACCACTCGAGACGCGCGACGGAGTGACGACACACGCCGTCGACGACGCTCGGCCCGCGACGCGACGCGACGAACGAACGAACGCGAACACGAACGCGCACATGACGACGCTCGCGTCGCTCGTCGACGAACGGTGCGCGCGCGCGTACGAGGAGACGTACGAATCCATCGATGCGGCGGCGGCGGTCCCTCGCGCGCACCTCGTCTGCGACGACGACGACGACGAGTTATTCATCGTGCGCGTGAGTCGAGACGTGCGCGCGCGCGATCTTCGCGACGTCGCGTTCGACGTCGCGCGTGAGGAGGGCGAGGACGCGGGCGAGGTGGCGACGACGGGGGAGACGCGCGTGGGGACGTTTTCGACGACGACGCGGGCGAGAGCGTACGACGTGAGAGGGGACGGTGGAGGCGTGCTCGCGAGGCGTGGACGCGCGATTTCGGGTGTGTTGACGGTGACGCGCGCGCTCGCGACGGGTGAGGAGAAGGACGGGGAGGAGACGACGACGACGACGACGCGGGGCGCCGCCGAAGACGCCGAAGACGCCGAAGACGACGCGCGGGCGAAGAAAAAGGAAAAGAAGCGCGACAAGGAAAAGAAGAAGGATAAAAAGAAGGAACGCGCGCGCGGTGACGACGACGATGCCGCCGATGCGTCCCGGAAGAGATCGCGGTCGTAGCCAAATCGGTACGGTACGTTCCCGGGACACTTTTAATGTTTTTGTACAACAAAAGAACACCGCGACGCGCACACCATGACGCGACCGACGACGCGTCTCCCCGTCGTCGCGCGCGCGCGCGTCCACGCGTCGAGCGCGACCACCGCCGCGCGCGTCGATTCAACGGTGCGGCGTCTCGCTCGCGAGCTCGTCAGCGTCGCCCTCGCGGCATCTTTAACGCTTCCCACCGCCCACGCCGCCCCGGGGACGCGTCCCGAACCGCTCGTGAACACGGCGGATGGGTGCACGGTGCGCGCGCTCGACGCGTTCGCGGACGTGCGCGCGAAATTTTCCTTAGAGGTGAGCACCGGGGCGATGCCCGAGGCGGTGCTCACGCTCACGGGGTGCGATTACGGTGGGGCCAACCTGAGAGGGAAAATTTTATCCGGCGTCGTCGCGGACGGGACGAATTTCGAAGGCGCCGACGTTTCGGAGACGGAGATGTCGAGGACGAGCGCGAGGGATTCGAATTTGAAAAATGTAAATTTTTCATCGGCGAACGCGTACGAGGCGAGATTCGATGGGAGCGATCTGAGAGGGGCGAATTTCGAAAACGCGTTGTTGAGCAACGCGACGTTCGGGCGAGGCGCGGGCGGGGAGTGGGCGAATCTGGAAGGGGCGAATTTCGAGGGCGCGTTGGTGTCGAGCAGCGACGCGAGGAAACTGTGTGCAAATCCAACGTTGGATATCGAGGGACAGATCGCGGTGGGTGGGTGCTGACGAGATTTTTTTAGAGGTGATCGACGACGACGGTTTATCCCGTCGTCGCTGCGGGCGGCTCTAATTAAAATCGATTCGTTTCTTCGTCTGTTGACTCCTACGGCTGTTCGTTTGTAACATAGATGATGATGATGATGATGATGATATTGTACCTCGTCCTCACTTACATGACGCTCTTGACGACAAATTTGAGCTCGGGTCGTTCCTCGCACGCCTTTTTCGCCGCGTCCGCCGAGGCGACGGACGCCGAGGTGGCGTCAGCGCCGCGCACGGTTTCGAGCGCGTCGGCGAAATTTTTGAAATCCTTTTGCGTCGTGCCCAAAATTTGTTCGCGACGCTCTTGTCTCTCCTCATCCGTCACGTTCAACAGGTGACGCATGAGTGCGGTGTATCCCTTGGCGTCGGGGAGTTGGTAGGAATCCACGTCACCGATGGTGCCGATGATGCTCTTGGTGAGTTCCTCCTTGCCGATTTCCAAATCGCGCAAAAAGTCCACCGTGGCGTCGTAGTTGTCGAGCGTCTTGAGCAGATTCGGGTCGCGATAGGAGAGATAGGTGAACATGCCGCTGTGCGAATCAAAGTCGCTGAATCCGCCGTATGCGCCGCCGGAGACGCGCACGCGATCCCACAGCCACGTCGTGCCGAGCAGCTTGTTGATGACGTACGAACTCCCGTGAAGCTCGTACCCAGCCTTGTAAAGATTCGCCGCCTTGCCGACGTAGTTGACTTGCGTGGGGACGGTGAGGATTTCGTTTTGTTTCGGGTTGATGCCGGTCCACTGTTCGGATTTGCCGGCGCCGACGGCGGGGAGGGAGTTCAAGAACGCCTCGACCGAGTTCATGGAGAGATCGAGCGTCTTGGCGTCGGCGGTGAGGTTGGTGACGCTTCCGGCGCGGTTGTTCAAGCACGCCGAGATGGTGTGTAAATCAGCCAAGACGCCGTCCCAATCGCTATCCACGCGCTTGGTGAGCTCGCGAAGGTACTCGAGCTGCGCCAAACCGCCCATCTGTTCGCTCACCCATCCCGCGGTGGAATCTTGCGCATCGAGACGACCGGCGGCGACGCTGTGACCGGAACCTTGCACGCGAGACTCCATACCGGCGCGGGTCTCGAGGACGAGCTGCTTGAAGATGTTTTTGTCGTCAAACTTCGCCTCGAGCATGAGCTCAGACATGAGTTCGTGCATAACGCCAACCTTGTCGCTCGTCGCCTTGCCTCGAACGACCATGAAGGCTTGCATCTCATCCGTTCCGCGCATGCCCGAGGTGAAGGGCGAGACGGAGATGCCGCCGGTTTGCGCGCTGATGAGTTGGTCAAACTCGACGAAGGATTTCGTCCTGGTGCCCATGCGACCAAGCGCTCGGGTCCAGAGCGGGACGAGCGGCAACAAGTGCGCGGGCACCGTCTTCAAATCGAGCAAGTGTTCGGCGTAGAGGATATCGTTGGTGAACAAGTCGTGCGTCAACAGTTTCGTGGCGCCGACGGCGGAGACGTCGCTGGGAATGCCCTTGGCCTCCTTCGGAATGTCGCCGATGGCGAGCGTCGGCACACACGCGAGCGCCTCAGGCGAGTCCGGGGTCTCTTGCAACTCCTTCAACTCCTTGGTCGCCTGCACCATCTTTTCGAGATCGTCGGCGGACATGTTCGCGCGTTTGGCGTCCAACTTGGCCTGTTCCTCGGCGGCTTCCTTGGCGGCGAGCGACGAGTCCGGGTTGAGTTCGACGGTGACTTGGTGCGTGTTTTCGATGAGCAATCGACGCATGAGCGGACGGAAAACGTCTTCCGATGCGATTCGCGTCTTTAACTTGGCGAGAGGTTCTTCGAATCGAAGTGGCTCAAAGGGATCACCCTCGTATAACCACGTGCTCATCGAACGGAACATCAGCGACAAACCGCGAGGAAATCGACCGGTGTTGTTCTCGCGCAAGCTGAACTCGATCGAGTTGATGGACGCATCGATCGCCTCTTGCGTGAAGCCTTCCTCCGCGATCTTGGCGATGGTGTCGTGAATCAACTTCTCCACCTTGGGGATGTCTTCCTTGGCGACGCCTCGCAAACCGAGCGCGTACGTCGGTTGACGCAATTCGTCCTCCAACCCGTATCCGACAATGGCTTCGCCGAGACCGGACTCCTCCAACGCGATGCGAAGCGGCGCGGAGGCGGAACCCATCAATAAGTTGTCGAGGAAACCGACCGCGAGACCAGTCTCCGGATCGAACGGCTCCTCGCTGAGTAACCAATTGACTTGCACGAAGGACTTTTGCGCGTCCTCTCCGTCGCCCGTGGCGTAGCTCTTCACCACACGCTTGGGTTCAGTGAAGAACTTTTGTGTGCCGATCGTGCTGTCGACTTCGCGTCGGTCGAATTCGTCCAAGAAGGAAGCCAATATCTTCAAGCGTTCCTCGACGTCGTCGTCGCCGTAAAACCACATGCGCGAGTTGCTCGGGTGGTAATACTTGGCGTGAAACTCTTTAAACTCCTCAAACGTCAGTTCCGGAATCACCGTCGGGTCTCCGCCCGAGTCCACGCCGTAGGTGTTATCCGGGAAGATGGCTTGTTGGCACTCACGCATCAACACGGAATCCGGAGACGAGTACACCCCCTTCATCTCGTTGAAGACGACGCCCTTAAACGTCATCGGCCCGCTCGCGTCGTCAAGCTCGTAGTGCCAACCCTCTTGCTCGAACGTCTTCTCGTTCGTGATGCATCGCGGGTGGAACACGGCGTCCAAGTAGACGTCCGTCAAGTTGCGGAAATCTTGCAAGTTGCACGACGCCACCGGGTACGCCGTCTTGTCCGGCCACGTCATCGCGTTCAGAAACGTGTTGAGCGACCCCTTGATCAACTCCACGAACGGCTCTTTGATCGGATACTTTCGCGATCCGCACAGCACAGAGTGTTCCAAAATGTGCGGAATGCCCGTAGAATTCGCCGGAGGCGTGCGAAACGTCACGCCGAACGTCTTATTCTCATCCTCGTTGCTCAGAGACATCACCTCGGCCCCCGTCTTGACGTGTCGAAACAAAAACGCCTTGGCGTCGTATTCGGCGATGTAATCCTCTCTCACGAGTTCAAATCCGTGTAAATTACTCGGCGCCTTCATCTCCTCGTACGCGCTCGCCTCCTTCACCGCCGCCGCGCGCGCGCGCGTCGACGCCCCTCTCGCCGCCGCGACTCGCGTCCCGCCGCGTCGACTCGCCCCTCGCATCGCGCGCGCCCCGCCCGCGCCCATCGGCGCCATCGGCCCTCGAACCGCGCGCATCGCCCCTCGAACCGCGTCCATCGCCCCGCGTCGGTCGCACCCGATCGACGTCGACGTCCCTCGCGATGCGCCGACGACGACGCCCCTCGCGATGACGTCGGTGTCGACGCCGACGACGATCGACGACCGCACGCGTCGACCGAGCGCGCGCGCGACCGAGCGCGCGTGCGAACGAATGTCGCCGGACGGTGAGACGCGCGACGGAGTGCGCGAGGGAGTGCGTCCGCGCGCGTGTGCGGCACGGCGCGGCGTCGTCGTCGGTCGTCGGCATCGTGCGAGTCTCGAGTGCGCGAGTCCTGACTCGTCACTATGAGTCGTGACTCGAGATCAGAGGGACTCGAGCACCGTCCCTCGCCCAGGGCATCGAGTCTATCCGCGCGACGTCGCGGGCGACGCGCGCGCGGGCGAGGACGCCGCACACGCGCGCGCGCGAGGACGCGAGCGAATCCACCGCGTCGAGCGCGCTCGAGCGTAGAGACCGACGACCGGGTGAACGATATGCGCGCGATGGGCGCACACCGCGCGGTCGGGGCCAACCCCACCGACGTGGGCGTCAACGGGCGACGCGCGAGAGAGACGCGACGACGCGAACGCGCGTCTCGCGCGACGGCGAAGAGAAACGTGTCGGTGCGCATGTTGCCCCCGGGCGGGGGGATGCCGGGAATGCCCAACATGGATCCGAAGAAGATGGCGGAGATGCAAAAGGCGTACGCGGAGGCGATGAAGGATCCCGAGACGGCGAAAAAGGTGCGGGCGCAGATGGCGCAGATGCAGGGAATGATGCAAAATCCGGCGGTGCAGCAGCAAATGCAAGCGATGAATAACATGGTGGCGAATCCGGACATGCAAAAGCGCATCGCTTCGTTGAAGGATGATCCGGCGTTTGCCGATTTCTTTGACGACTTGAGGAAAAACGGACCGGGCGCCATGATGAAGTGGGCGAACGATAAGGACTTTTTGCAGCGTTTGAACGATGCGTTGGGTGGGGAAGAAGCCATTCGAGCCGCGGCCGGAGGCATCGCGCCGCCTGAGGCGCAAGCCCCGCCGGCGGCTCCGACGCCGGAGGTGGAGACGTTGCACGACGCCGCGCGGTACGGCGACGTCGAGGCTGTGGAAGATTTCATCGCGATCGGCAAGGACATCAACGCGCGCGATTCGTCCTCCAGAACACCGATCCACTACGCCATCGCGTTCGGTAAGGGCGACGCGGGCGAGGAAATTTTCAACCTACTGCTCGAAGCCGGCGCGGATTTAACGGCGACGGATGAAAAGAAGAACACTCCGTTGCACTACGCGTGCGGCTACGGTAAACCGTTCGCGGTCAAGGCGCTCTTGGAGAAGGGTTGCGATAAGACGGCGACGAACGGCACCGGTAAGACTCCGCTCGATCTCGTCAAGCTCGAACCGAAGAACCCGATCAACAACGACTCTGAATTGGTCGCCTCGCTGGCGTGAAT
>Ga0181584_10001857_pt1 | contig 16101 bp, 14 predicted proteins | sample 071ome_30_FD_132462 | JGI IMG/M metagenome (GOLD analysis project Ga0181584, IMG submission 132462) | Coastal salt marsh microbial communities from the Groves Creek Marsh, Skidaway Island, Georgia - 071406AT metaG (megahit assembly) | ecosystem: Environmental > Aquatic > Marine > Intertidal... | reverse complement strand
GTCCTTCAGCGCGCAACCCTTCCAGTCGTTGACGGTGAACCACTTGACGCCCTCGGCGCCGCAGCGGAACACCTCGCTGTCAGAGTCGCCCGTCATCAGCTTGAGCTCCGACATGACCTCCTTGAGCACGGACGGCATGGAAGCCTGGACGGCATGCTCGAGGTACGGCGCGTTTTTGCTGTTGAACTTGTCCCACTTGCCGTCGCAGGGAAGTCCCTGGAGGGCGTTCACGTCGGTCTCGCCGAGCTCGAGGCCCCACATACGGATGAAGTCCTTGGGGGTCGAGGTGTTGATGCAGGTCGAGCCGTCGTCGGCGTTGAGCCTGCGGGCGTTGGCGCCCGCGGCGCACGCGATGGCGACGGCGATGGTCTTGGTGTTCATCATGTTGGTTTTAGAGCAGTTGGGTCGTTGGAAGAAGCACGTGCAGTGGATCGATGGATCGATGGATGAGTATATATACGTGAATATATGAATGTTTTGAGAATGACGAACAGGGGGCGACTTCGGGGCTTTTAAGCTCGGGTCTCGGGGCCGCCTTGGCCGCTGCCGGCGGCATTCACCGTGTTGGGTGAAATTTGGACATGCGGGCCGTTTTCCGGCACTTCACGCCCCGCGCTTCACACAGGACCTTCCATCATACATTAAACGATGATATACGGCGTGAGAGATCTCAGAACGAAGAATACGACGAGAAAAAAACGCGAACGCGCTTTAGCAGGGCCGCGGCCAAGGTCCCGCCTTGGCCGCCTCGGCCGCCTCGGCGGCCGTCGACGCGACGTCATAAGCCCCCGCTCGCTCCGTGTTCTTCATTCTCAAAAAAACATTCACACTACGCAAACCACGTACGAAACACGCAACCTGAGCTCCCAACAACATAAATCCAATCCAACACCAACCTTCAACACGCACGATGAAACGCTCCGTCTCGTCCGTCTTGCTTGCCTTGCTGGCGGCACTCGCCTTCGTCCAGTCCACCCTGGCGCTGAAAATCGGCGATCGGGGCAATGGCTGGAGGGTGGGTGAGGACAAAGACGGCAAACCCTTCTGCATGTTCAACGGAGCGTTCCGGATTCAGGGGAACGTGAAACAGATCAATTCCGCAAAGGGAGGGGCCTGCCCGTCTCCCCACCCGCAGATCACGGCCAGCGGCTCAAAAGTAACGCTGGGATCAGGGACCGTCTTCACGATCAAGACGAAGATGGGCGACCAGGTCATCAAGGCCGGCCGGAACTACCTGTCGCCAGTCACCAAGGTCACTGATGCCCACTGGAACACTAATGTGGTGCTCAAGGTCGGCGGGAAGCCGGCCACTTTTAAGTTCTCGCCCGAGGACGGATCCTCGATCGAGGAGATGACTGACTGTCTGCACGGCCTCCGGATGACGACCAGCGGCACGAACCTGAACTACGACTGCGCCAGTGGACAGTTCCGCTACGACGACGAGGAGTCGAGTTGGAACCTCATCCATGTGATGTAACTTGTCCACATACACCTTGTATCCTTATACGCATGCCCTGTTGACAGTCGGTCGATAGGGCTTCGACTGCCCGCTGACAGTGGGTGGTCCAGGCGAATATGACTCGGCCTTGAGGCTGACTCGTCGAGACCGGTTTTTTCACAGCGCTGTGCTAGCACACTCAATCTCGCGTTTGTAGTTTAGGCGTAGTAGCGTAGGTACGAATATGGACTCTCTTCACTCAAGACGGCACAGCCGCCTCCCCGAAGCTCCTCGTCTCAACTTCCGGCTCGGATTTGCTGTTGGAGCGCCGAATTCGGTTGAGGCTCTTTTCTTCTCGTCCATTCCCTCCGGCTCACGCGCAGCGCGCCTCTCGTCTATTCTCAGCAGTACTTGTATCGTAGTAGGTGTCATGGCCCCGAACGCCGCGTTTGAGTACGTCGTTTTGACTCCCAGTCCAAGCCCGACTGCACCGCTCACTCGCTCCCACTGCGTTGCAGGTATGACTGTCCCAAATACTACGACTTCGAGGCATCGGAGTCGCCGATGCATTCGAACGGCGGTCGGGTCGACGACTGGTTCGATACGAGTGCGACTAAGTTGCTGCGCAGTCCGAGTGCGAGCAGGGGTGGCCGAGAGGTGGCCAAGAGCGCGGAAGGTGGGGAGGGTGCACGGGGGGCGCTCGTGGATGTGACCAACTCGGGTAATGGCGGCGAGGTGGGTGGTGTACGGGGGTTGGCGACGACAAAGCCACCAACACGTGCGCTGGCGGTGCACAAGCCGGTGACGAGGTCGGCAGAGGCGACGCAGGAAAGCAATCGGAAAAAGGACGCCGAACACCAGATCCGTCCAAAGGCTCCCGCCGAAGACGGACGACGAGAAGACCAGCGAGAAGAGGAACGACGAGAAGACCAGCGAGAAGAACGGCCGCGTGTTGTCGCTGCCAAGCCGGCGCATCGGGGACGGCACCTGACGGTGCCCAAGAGTCCGATGTTACTGTCCCGGTTGCGGTCTGGTGGTCGGCAGCGGCTGGTCAAGTCGTCGGAGGAGTTGGAGATGGAGCGGATCGAGCAGGAGAAGAAGTCCGCTCGGGAGAAGAAGCGGAAGGGTCAGTCTGGGGGCGCGGCGGCCCCGTTGGACCACGCATTGCAGGACCAGGCGCGCAAGCGTGCCAAGACAGCTGGTCAGGCTGCAAGAGCGGCGGGCGTCGCTCCTGGCGGTTTCACGGTGGGCTCTGGCCAAGTCGGCCCGGTCGGCCAAGGCGGGCAGGCGAACAAGAGGAGGAACCCACCACGGTCCCGGAAGCAAAAGCTGACGATGCCACAGAGCCCGGCGTTTGCGACCAACGGTCGGGTTCGGGCGCCGCGATTCAAGAGCACGGAGGAGCTTCAGCTCGAGGAGATTGCCAAGTTCCGACTTGCAAAGGCGGGGGCCGTCGGAAAGAAGCAGGGAGGCAGCTGTGAACGTCCCACGCGGCTCGTGATCCCCACCGGGTCCGGCTCGGGACCGGGGCGGGGGCGCGGAGCCAAGTCGACGACTGCGGCGAGAGCATCCAAGGCGCTCGCCGCGACGCGATCTGCCCCGCAGACGACCCAGGCGATGCCGCGTGGGTCGCAGGCAGCGCGGTCGTTTGGAGAGGGGCCGATCACGCGGAGCAGAGCGCACGTGGTCGAGACGACCAAGACGAAGCAGGTGCCGCGGTCGGCGCCAGTGCTGCGTTTGGGCGGCGCGCGGCGCGTCGTGCTGCAACAGGCCGACGGAGGGGACGCCGCGGTCGGCTCTGGTGATTCCGATGCTTTGTCGCCTGCGATGGCGGCAGCGCGCGCGGATCGATCTCTCCCAACGGATCCTCCCACGACGCGGAGTATCCTGGACCGGATCACCGCGGGATCACTGCGCCGGGAGGAGCACGGCCACGGGGGCAACGAATCGCCGACGACGACGTTTGCACAGCTTTCCCGCCGGGACAAGTTCCACAACCCGCTGTTCGAGTTCAAGCAAGGCGACCGGCGATGAGGGTCTTCCACATGTCCGCCACCAACACCAATGAATGCACCAATGAAATCAACATCCTTACCTACTCGACCATATCGTCGTCGTCACTCGAAAGCTCCCGGAAGGCCTCCTCGCCTGTGCTGTTCTCCTTCATGCAGTGCCAGCAGTCGAGCTTGTTCAGGTCGAGACACCACATGTCGTCGAGCACGACATCGGCGTGCTCGATCTCGACCATACCACCCCAGAGCCACAGCGTGTTTTTGAGGACGAAGAGACTCGGCGCCGAACGAGCCCGCGGCCGGATCAGCTCTTTCGAGTCCCAGTCGATGCCGTACGTTGCCGGAGAGTACAACAGCTCGCTAATCTTGCCCCCGACCCGGTACGTCTCGTAGGCCTTCCTGACGGCGTACCCCCTGAAGGCCGCCTGGATGAGCGTCGCGGCCCGCGCGGTGGCCGGGTCTACCCTATCCTCCTGGGCAGGCACGTTTGCGGGCGCGGTAGATTCCGCCGCGGCCAATTCTGCGCCGCCCTTGCCGTTCCCTTTGGGTTTCGGTGGCCGGACGCTGAGCGGGAACCACCGCCGGGACTCCATGTTGAACTGGTAAGCCTCGTTGAAGAGCTCCGAGTACATTTTGTCGCCCCCGCCGTCCTGATCGAACACGCCGCCAAACAGGACCGCCTTGGCTTTCGGCGCGTGCACCGCCAAACCGAACGAAGACCGAGCCGTGGGCACCATACCCTGCTTTTTCACCTTCTCCCACGTCCAATTGATCAAGTCGAGCGCAAATATGTCGTCGTGAACGATCCCCTTCTCGTCGTCATCGTCGTCGTCCCTCGCGTTGCCGCGGTTGGCGTTGTTGGAAAACTTCTTGGCAGTAGAGTACCCGCCGATCACGAAGAGCGTATCTTTGTGAAGCGCCAGCTGACAGCCGCCCCGGGGCGACGGCGGCGAGCCCCCGACCTTCTTCTCCTCCCACGCCAGCGTGTCAAAGCTGAACAGCCACACGTCTGCATGGTACCGGGTCGTCTTGCCCGTATCCGCAAACCCGCCGAACAGCACGATCACGTTCTTATAAGCGACCATCCTGTGCCCGCTCCGCGCAGACGGCGACGTCCCCGGCCCCTTGGACGCAATCTGCTCCCACACGTACGTCGACAGGTCCAACCTCCACGTGTCCCCAAAATGACGAAACTTGGTGCTATCTCGGGACGTAAACTCGCCCCCAAACACATACATGTATCCCCTCGTCGTCACGCTCTGGTGGCTGCTCCGCGGCAGCGGGCCGTTCGGGCTGACAATCTGCTTCCACTCGCGCGACTGCGCGTTGAAGACGTAGCAGTCGGCGTACACGTACATACCGTCCTCGACCGGATCCATCCACTCCCCACCAAAGAAGATCACCTCTTTGTCGGAAGCAGGCAGCGGCACGACCTGGAGAGCGCGTAGCACGAGTGAGCGTTGTGTGAGAGCCTGGGCGCGGCCGAACGGCGAGGTCGATACCCACCGACGCGTACACCCGGGCGCTCGGCGGCTTGGCCCGTTCGATCACCTGGACCGACGCTGTCGCACCGTCCGAGAGCTTGAACTTGGCCAGCAAGGCGTCGATGTCGCCGGGAGATGCACGCTCCTTCTTGGCTTGGCGACGAGCATCTTTCGCGGCACGCTTCTCGTTCTTTCGCTCGGTTTTCATGGCGCCTTGGCCGGGCTTGGCCGGCTTGTTCTTCTTACGCTTGTCACGGCCGCTACCCATCGTCCTATACCCAACGGTCGACGAGAACCGAGAGAACCGAGAGAACCGAAGAGAAAAGAAATTCCGATTTCGCTGCGTCCGCCTCAGAAGAAGTTCTTCTTCCGGTTTTCAACTTCTGGTTCTCTACAGAGGGTCTATCGTTGTTCCTGTTGTTGTTGTCATGGACGGCGTTTCGTTCCTGCTCGGCTTTCTCGTTGCGGTGTCCGCTGGGCTCTGGATCGTCGTGGTCCGGCAGCTCCTCAGCACGCGGCGAGACCGCTTGGCCTTGGCGGCGGACCACTGTGCGCCGACGGCCGATAGCATCAAGCGGGTGTTCCGGGGCGGCGAGCCGCTCCCGTTCTGGCTGTCGAACCCCGAGGTGATCGACTCTAACCCCGAGTTCATTAACACAGCGCTGCAGCTTCTCTGGAAGAGAATCGACAGGGCTGGTGTCGAGTGGGCGTTCAAGGACCAGAACTTGGAGCATATGATGAATTCGGAGGACTGCTGGAAGCCGGCGTGGATGAAGGCGACGGGCATCGTGCTGCAGGCGTTGTCCTTGGGGCACGTGCCGCCCACGGTCAGCGGCGTCAAGGTATATCGTCACGCGAGCAAGTCGGCCAAGGGCGGGATCGTCATGGACTGTTCTTTCGCTTGGAAGAGTGCGATGCAAGTCCAGATCGCGATGAAGACGCTCGACTCGGTGGATGCGATGACGATCGTTGACAGGCTGCTGTCGTGCGTGTATCGAGCGGTGACCGTAACGGCTGTGGTGAGGAACCTGATTGCGCGCGGGAAGATCCGCATCACGTGTTCGCCGCTGCTCGATAGCCTTCCGGTCGTCGGCGGCATCCATATTTCGTTCTTGGAACCGCCGAGGATCTCGTACGATGTCTCGTCGTTCGGGGCAAATCCGTTGCTCGTGCCCGGGCTGGAGTCGTGGCTCCGCTCGTTCGTCGAAGAGCAGGCCATGGATCCGTTCACGTCCGTGTTGACCTCGCGCGCCGCGCGCTGGCGCGCTCGCATGCCCGCCCGCCCGCCCCGCCTCACTCGCGCCACGCGCTTTGCGTGTACGATCGTTCTCCAGGTATCCGGATGGGGTCACTGTGGACGTCGCCAAGCTGTTTGGGGCCACGTGCGACACGCACCAGATGCCGATGGGACTCTTGTGTGTTACGGTCATCAGTGCGCAGGGGGTGCCCAAGACGGACATCTTTGGGTTGAGCGATCCGTACGCCAAGGTTTGGATCGAGAAGTCGAAGAAGCAAACCACAACGGTCAGGTCATACACACTGTCGCCGGTCTGGGGGGACGAGTTCGACATGCTCGTCTACGATCTCGAGCATCAGCGTCTCAACGTGCAGCTGTACGACAGCGAGGCGATCGGTGGCGACATTCTCATTGGCGAGGCGGCCGTGCCGCTCAAGTCGGTCGACTGGGACGCCAACATGAGCGTGGAGCTCACGGTGCCGATCGAGGTGGTATACGGCAAGGGGCGGAAACAGGGACGGAACGAGGTCGTGCGCGGCTCGAACGGCGTGGACGGCGTGAACGCCGTGGGCGCGTCAGCATTCGAAAACAGGGCCTTCAGCGGCGCGACAAGCGGCGGCTTCGACCGGGTAGACTCTGCGGCGTTCAAGGGCTTCGAGGAGCTCAAGGGGGCGGTCAAGGGAGCGTTTGGCACGAAGGCGTGCACGGTGCGTCTCAAGCTCGAATACCTGGCATTTGGCGGCAACACTGGGGAAGACAATGGGGAGGCAGAGCCTGGGGAAGGGTCACCCTCTGCTGCGGCGAATGCCGCAGCGCTGAGCGCCCGCGCACAGAGGTTTCTGAATGGCGGCTTCCTCCACGTGCACATCAGCCGAGCGTTGAACCTACAGACGTCCGCGCAGCTGACCAAGAAATTCAAGCTCGTCATTCGCGTCGTCCGGGGAGACGACGTCGTCATCTCCCGAGAGCACAGCCGGAACGGCCTGAGCAAGTCGATTTCGAGCGTCAACCCCATTTTCGACATCAGCACAGACCTGCTTCTCGACTCCGAGACGGCCAACGACCCGGAAGCGAACCTCGAAGTCGAGATCCTGGTCGACCACTTCGTCAAGCGCTCGAGCAGCAGGGGCAAGGCAGTCATACCCATTTGCGACATCTTGGAAGAGGGGCGCATCCACAGCCGCTACAAGCTCCGCAAGGTGGACCAGCGACGGGCCGGCGAGGTCGAACTGACGCTCGTGTACACGTCGACGGTGTGATGAAAGGCGGACGGTTGACGACCGTCCGCCCCCGCCTCGGCTTCATTGTCGGTCATTGTCGTTCACGTTCATTTCGCGTACACAACCAACCAGAACACAATCAACCCGCATACCAGCAGCATTCCCCCATAGGCAATCAGCTTGTCCATGGCGATCCGCCGCTCTGCAATCCTGAGCACGCTGTCGCTCATCCCCACCGTGTTGAGCACGTCCAGCACCTTTCTGTGAGCATTCTTCAGCACGTCCCGCTGCCCTGCCATGGCCGTGAGCGTCGCCACGCCCGTCTGGTACGCCTCCTCGGCCACCTGCTTGGACCGCCGAATACGCTCCTTTGCCTCCAGATCGGCCGTCTCGACGTCAATGCCAATCGCCCCGTTCGTCGTCCTACCGGACATATGCTTCCGCCGCTGCAGCAACTCTTGCCGCTGTGCCTCCTCCTGACCCACCCGTGCGCTCGCGACCCGACACGCCTCGAGCGACCGCTGCAGCGCCGCCGACTCCTCGACCAGCTGCTGCACCTTCTTCTGCCAGACGAGCGAGTCCCTCGTGCTGCCGCTCGACTGCCACATCGCGTGCCGCCCCTCGAGATCCTGGCAGAGGCGCTGAAGCTGGTCGAGCTGCGCCTGCGCCGTCTGGAACCGAGTTTCCGTCGTTGCCGGGTTGATTGGTTGTTGCCCGGCCCGCTCCAGGTGCCCGATCGTCGCACTCGTCGCGAGTGCCAGCTTGCGAGCACTCGTATAGAGCTCTTGGATTTCTGCTCCGCTCGACGACGCCATACTACGAGTGTGATTTAACGGCAAGCAGTCGGTTGGAAAATTGAAAAAAACCAGAACGTTCCTTCCTCCATCCATACATGACGCTGTCCATCGACGAGGCGAAAGAGCTCGTGGCAGAACTCTGCGCTGGCCTGTGCGTGCGCCCTCGCGTCGTCGTCGCTGTCTTGTCGTCTCACCTCGCGCGCGCTCGTCGCCACGTCGCGCCCGCCTGACCTCCCACTGACTCCTCGCGCCGTTCTTCACTCCTGGCAGCTACACGCAGGGCCATGTGTCGGGAACGGGAGGCGGCATATCCATCATGGCCGGGGACGGGAGCATCGTGATGGCCCCGTCGGGCGTCCAGAAGGAGCGGATGGACCGCCACGACATGTTCGTGCTCGACTCGGAGGGCAACGTCACCCACACGCCGGCAGCCAAGCCGCCACCCAATAAGCCGCCGAAACTGTCAGAATGTGCGCCGCTGTTCATGTCGGCGTACGAGCTGCGGAATGCGGGGGCGGTGCTGCACGGGCACTCGATGAACGCCATGTTGGCGTCGCTGATGTTCGAGGACGAGTTTCAGATCACGCACGTGGAGATGATCAAGGGGATTGCGGGACACGGGTTCTACGATACGCTCAAAGTGCCGATCATCGAGAACACGGCGAGGGAGTGCGAGCTGACCGACCGGCTGCGGGAGGCGATGGCCAAGTACCCGCGGAGCTATGCGGTGCTGGTGAAGCGGCACGGGGTCTACGTGTGGGGGGATACGTGGATACAGGCCAAGACACAGTTCGAGTCGTACGAATACCTGTTTGAGACGGCGGTGAAGATGCGGGGTATGGGCATCGACTGCAGCCTGCCGCCCACGGGCATGGCCGAGTTGCCGCGGTTGGACGCTACGGAGAAGAACGGGAGCGAAGCCAACGGCGGCGCGCAAGACGCGAAGCGCGCGAAGACGATCCGTTTGGCGTCGTCGTCAGTTGCGTCCAAGCGGTACAAGTACATCGTGTTGGACATCGAGGGGACGGTGGCACCCATCTCGTTCGTGCACGAAGAAATGTTCCCGTACGCGCGGGCGCGGCTGGCCGAGTATTTCAGCGGCAACGGGCCCCAGGTGAAGAAGGACGTCACGCTGGTGAGGGCGTGGGCGGTGGAGTCTGGACGTGGGAAGGCGTTCGAGGGCGCGACGGCGGCGGAGGACGTGGCGGCGGCGTGCGTCAGAGTGTGCGAGGAGGACATGGACGTCGACAAGAAGAGCACGGCGCTCAAGTCTGTCCAGGGGAATATATGGTGTGCGGGCTTCAAGAACGGCACGATCAAGGTCCCGATGTTTGGCGACGTGCCGAGCGCCATCGTGGGCTGGTATCGGGCGGGGGTGAAGGTGTACATCTATTCGTCTGGCTCGCGCAAGGCGCAGCGGGACTTGTTCGGACATACGACGGTCGGCGACCTCAAGCCGTACCTGTCGGGCTATTTTGATACGACCAGTGGTAGCAAGGTGGACGAGGCGTCCTACGAGAACATCGCCCTGTCCCTGGGCGCCGAGGACGGCGGGGACATTCTCTTCGCCACTGACAACGGCCTGGAGGCTGTCGCCGCCCAGAAGGCGGGCTGGAACGTGGTGCTGCTCGAGCGGCCTGGCAACGGCGACATCGACCCAGCGCACCGCAAGGCGTTCGAGGTGTTGAACGACTTCAAGGGCTTGTGGTCCCCCTGACGACCGTTGTTGCAATTCTCGCAGAGTCGTCGCGGGGTTGTGTATGTTGTAATGGAAGATGCCTCGACTCCATTCACCTCAGCCACTGCTGCCGCCTCGGAACTCGCAAGCTCGTCGTTTGGACCCCCCGACTGAATGACGGCACGGAACCATAAGATGCAGCTGTTTGACCTGCCCAGGGACTGCCTCGTCCTCGTCCTGAGTTACCTAACGGTTGAAGACGTGTTCAATCTGGAATGCACGTCTTCCGAGTTTCAGGCCGTATTGGCCGACGAGGAGCTGTGGCTGAGTCTCGCGTCGGAACTGTTCCGAAACGACGTGGACGTCCTGCGGCTCGTCGGCCCGCGGCGAGCGAGCTCGACGACGCACCCGCTGCCCATTCCTGGAACCCGTGGCGGGCGCTCCAATACTATTAGCACGCCCGACTCCTCGGGGCCGTCTCCGTCGGGCTCATCGGCGCACGGGGGGCGAATACGCAACTTTCGGGAAGCGTACGTCGTGCTGAAACGGCTCAGCGAGCTGCGCGGCCTCTGGCGAGTCATCGGCGAGGGAGACGGCAACCTGATCTCGTTCGATTGGTCAGGCGAGTCGATGGTCGGCCAGCAGCTGGTGTTCGTCGAGGGCAGCGGCCGTCCGGTGGGTGTTGATCTCGACCGACGTGCTATCGCGCGCCCAGACTCGACCCTCACTCGCGCTACGCGCTACGCGCTTCGCTCGTTCGTCAGGATTACGCGACGTTCTGCAGCATTCGACCGTCCATGGACGTGCTCAGGACTGTGACGTGGGAGGGATCCACTGTGGGCATTTGGACGCACGACGATCAGGACCGGCGCGACCCGTACACGCCCGATCGGACGCCCGTGACGAACGCCGCGTCCATCGACGTGGCGGACGTCGGTTTCGGCACGCCCAGATCACTGTCGTCACGCGATTCCCCGCTGATGGGCGCGTCGCCGGAGAATTCTTTCAGACAAGCTTGGGGCCAGTTCATGAGTCAGAACGTCCAGCAGCGTTCCAAGATGCGACGGCGATCGTCCCGGAACCGCTTTGCCCAGCTCCGCCATCTCAAACGCGTGGTGATGCCCGTGGCGAGCAAGCGGCATCCTCTGGCGGGGCTATGGTCCGCAGAGATTGACGAGGACGAGTTCGAGGTGATCTCGGTCGAGTACGATTTCCGGTCGAGCGCCGCGGAGATCGTGGGGACGAAGCTGTCGGGACCAGGGTTTCACGAATTCGGCGCGACAATATGGAGGATCAAGGCCGCACAGCACACCGAGTGGGATGCTGACGAGGTCGAGCTTTTCAACAGGTTCAAAGAGTTTGGGAACGTGGAGATCCGAGAGGACGAGCGTGACATCGGCCTGGGCATGGAGGCGCTGGAGCTCGACGACGGGGAACCCAGCGGCGGGGCGCCGCTCGGCTACTGCGTCGGGCGGAGCTCGTACTTCAGTCACTTTGACGAGGACCGAGACGACGACGGGATGTGGCCGGTGCGCTTTTATGTTTTGAACTCCACGACTGCCGGGCTGTTTTTCGTGGACGACAACGAGGCCATCGTCCTCTACCGAGTCCCCAAGCTGTAATTCGTTCGTGACGCTATGGGTTGCATATCCATGCTCAGATCCGTTTTTGCCTCGACGAATGTCGCAAAACGGCGGCCTGCGGTGGGCATCGGCGTGGTTATACTCCGGCATCTGGTCGAGAACCCAAATCCCGAGGTGCTCCTCATACGGAGGGGGAAACCGCCCTCGAAAGGCATGATCAGCTTTCCCGGCGGCCGGCAGGAGCTCGGCGAGACGGTCGTCGAGTGTGCCATCCGCGAGGCGCGAGAAGAATGCGACGTCGACCTGCGACACGACACCGCCCTGCTTCGGAACGTCGTACGAGTCGGCGCGACCAGGGTGCCCCAGGCATACCTGCGGTCGCGCGACCTGGCACACCCGGTCCCGTTCACAGCCGTCGATGTCATGGCTATGAGCGACGTGGACGCGAGCGAGAGCGACTTGGACAAAATTACATACCACTACGGCATTATCGAGGTGGCTGCGACCGTAGCGGACCCTCGGCGGCCACCGATGGCGGCTGACGACGCGGACGACGCCTTCTGGTGGGACTGCGACGAGTTTCTGTCGTCGCAGGATCCCGACATTGTCCCGAATCTGAAGCACGTGGTCGAAGTCGCCCTCGACATGTTTGACATCCCCAAATCAACGTAACCCCCGAAGCAAGACGATATCCAACGTTCGCTCACCCACGGCCCGTCTTCCACACGATCCCGTCCAGCTCGTACGTCTCTGGGCCGTCGGCGCTGCAGTAGCACATGATCCGCTCCACGTCGGCCTGCTTCTTTCCGTCATTGAACAACGTCTTGGCCCCGCCGGGCATCACGTCGTAGTATGGTCCGAGTTTACTCCGCGCTACCTTCTCGTTCCCGGGCACCATACACGCCAACCCGTCTGGCGCAAAACATATCCCCTTTTCTACATAGTCCAGTACCGAGAGCGCCGCGCCGCCCCGCTTTGCCAGCTTGATGGGCCGCTCCTGGACCTTGCCGTTGGGCCAACAGAACAGGAAGGCCGCCATCGAGTTTCTGTCCTCGCCGAGGCCGATCCACCCCGAAGGATTGTAGCCGCCGCAGACCTCCCCGCTCGCCAGCTTGACCACCACGAGCGTCGCCCCCAGCGTGTACAGCCGCTTTCCAAAGGCCTCCATACCCCACCCGTCTACTTCCGTATCGAATACTTTGACGAGCGGCGTCTTTTCGAGCTGGGTGTCCGCCAGGAGCTGCCGATAGTGCCTGATGTCACCCGTGTCGCTCGGGAGCGGCTCGGCAAACTTGTCGACAGGCGCGTAGTACATCTCGGGGTTATCGAGCCGAGCCAGACCTCCGGGGTTCTGGTCTTGCAGTGCCTGCTTGCCGAACAGCTTCGAGACGAACCGCTCGATGATGTCGCCCTCTTCGTCGTCGTCCTTCGGTTTAGCTCGAGCTCGAATGCTCCCAGACCTGGGGGCTACACGTACTACGCTGCCCTGCATGACGGGCACCCGGCCGGGTGGTGCTGCATACAACATCGTCGCATTACCCAATCAATATATCAATCCGTATCATCCAATCTGTGGACTGAACGAAGCCTTCGTTCTCGTTCGACTTGTCTAGACGTCCCCTTCGACGACACCCCCGCCATCGCCCCACGCCGCCTTGTCCAGCAGTCTAGTCCCGAAGATCCTATATCCAGCCGTGTTCTGGTCCCGCCAGAACATGACCAGGCAGACGTCCAGCCAGATGCCAAGCTGCAGGTCCCGCGGGCTCATCTCCGCCCGGCTCTGCAGGGCCAAGAACGCCTCCTTGAGCTTCTGCAGCGCGCCATGGTTCTCTTCGGAAGACAGGTCGCACGCCGACGCGATATCGGAAAAGAAATATGCCCCTTCCCGACCGAACAGGTCGGCGATCAGGCTGCCGGTGGCATCCTCGAGCGTGAACCTGCACGCGTACAGCCACTCGTCGTCCGGGTCGGCGTCCACGTCCAGCAGAGACTCGGGCACGCTGCGTCTGGGAACGCAGACGGACGTTATGTCGTTCTGCCCGGGCCAAACCGTCATGATGCGGCACCGGATGCGGAAAAACTCGCACTCTCGCTGGTCGTCCGCGCTGTTGACAATGTCCTTGGCCCGCCACAGCACGTCCCTGATGTTGGTGATCGGCCGGACGCTGTCCAGCACCTCCGACTTGATGCTGCCGTAGTCGATATCCAGGCACCCCTCGGACGGCCCGTACGGCTCCTTCAGGCTCGCCTCGAGCATCTTGTCGTCCTCGACCCGCCACATCTGGTACTTGGTGTTCTGCGTGAAGAACCCCTGCAGCTGCGAGTCGACGAGCGTGAACCCGAGGTTCCGGATCCTGATCCACCGCCCGATCGGCGGGTCCTCCAGGTCGAACGCCTTGACGCTCATCGGGAACAGGATGGGCACTATCGTCCCAAAGGGGGGCGGACACGACTTGACCAGCTTCATGTCCAGCTCCTTCCTGTACATGATCTGCATCAGCTTGTCGATCTCCAGCTGATCCAGCGTCATATCCGACTGCAGCAGCCGCTCCTTGGGGAACCGCAAGTCGATGTTGGGCGGATACGGCGGCGCGTTGGTGCCGTCCCAGACCCAGACGATCGTCTTGCCGTGGTGCGAGTGGTACGAGTCCTTTTCCACCGCCACAACCAATGCAATGAGGTCGTGAAACGTGTGATTGATGTCCTCCCGCCCGCTCGCAAACGCCGACTTGATCATGCGCCGGTAGTTCTCCCCCTCGTTGGCCTTGTTCTCCAGCAGCTCGCTCCGCCACGAACCGTTCCTGGAAAAGTGTCGCTGAATCTCGATCAGCTTCATACACTGTGTGTTCATCGTGTATAGCGTATGCGAGTGGGCATACGGCTGAAACTCCTCCTCGGAGTCCTTGTCGTGCACGACGTCCCCCCGGAACAGCGTCCACGACGCCCGCGACTTGGACAGGGAAGCCACGACGGTGGTCGTGGTCTCAGGCTCTGTGGGACCACCGTCTCCAGTCTCTCGGTACTTTGTGTACACCGAGACGGTGCCCCTGTGAAGGCGCAAGATGTCGCCAACGTTGCGCGGCCGCGGGAGGAGATCACGATTTTTGGCAAAGAACCGCACCTCGACCGTCCCCGTGAGGTCGGCCAGGCGGACTGAAGTCATCAAATCCGGACCCCGCGTCTTGCGCGGCTCCTCCCAGTCGGTGACCACGCCGATGAGGTTGATCTCCCGCGTGGGAACTTGCAGTGCGTTTCCGTTATTCACCTCCACCAGCGTCGTGTAGACGTAATTCTGGTTGTGTCGAGTGCTGCGTGGCGACGGGCGACGGGCGACGGGCGAAGGGGGGATGGGTGGGGCGTGAGGGAGGGCGTGACGAGGAGGGAGGTGCTGGGTGGGAATCGCGTCTCGAAACAACCGTACGTACCTGCCGGGTGGGTAGCAGCAATACGTGCGCTGGTCGCTGCGGTTGAAGTCCTGCCAGTCCGTGAGGACCTGCTTGTTCCTCTCTTCCATCGCGAACGGGGGTTATTCTTCTTCGTTGGGATTGAATTGAAGAAATTTGAAATTCTAGCAGTCGGTGCGTTGAGGGCGTCGCAGGTTGCGGGGCAGCATGGTATAGAGAGAGACGCTCGTCGTCAGAGTCTTCGTCGTTTTAGGTCAGGTGGAGAACAAAGAAAATTCAACTCGCTGACCCCCGGGGCCCCGGGGCCTCCCCGCGGAGGAACGACCTGAGTGGACGGTGTTTCGGCGACGACGACGCGATCGCGGCCCTTCTTCCTCGAATGGGCCACGTTGTGCTCTTATATGCCCAATGCGCCCCCCCCTGGGGCGGTCAACGCCCGAACGGAGCGCAGGCGGGCCTCCTCGTGGTCTCCAGATTCAAATTCCCCTCGGTGAATGGTGGCTCCCTCGAGCCCGTCGCTGTGCCAGTCTGGCGTGCTTCCGATCGCGTCAACCCCAACTCAAATCACCCAAAAAGCCCGATTAACGGCAGTTGGGCGTCATCGACGTCTGCGGCCGGGTCTGACAGCGTCCGCCAACAAGGGGATAGAGAGAGCTAAGCCCGGCACTGGCGATGAAGCCCGTACTCAGCCACGGGTCCTTACAATGTGGCCACAGCGCCGGGCCAGAGCACTTAATATACAATCTTGTGCGCGGAATACGTACCGATCGTCCACGAGAAGAGCGGGAAGACGCCAGCATTTTTTCGAACACCGAATCAACCGTGAATTTCTGTCCTCTACAGCCGCCTCCATACGGGACTGCATTCCGTCTCTCGCGCCGCGAATCATGATTTCTAGATCACTTATACTCGTGGTCGTGGCGTTGGCCCATATCAACGCCGTTGCCGCCGGTACGTGCCATCGAGATCGCTAGGCCCACACACAAGCGGGGGTATAGGGTCGCCGCACGAAACACGCACACGAATCCTTACACCCCGCTTCCCCCTCCCCCCACCGCAGGGTCTCTGACGGATAACATCTCTTTCTTTTCGGCGTCGGCACGTGAGCTGCTGGCGAAAAAATGGAGGAAGGCAAAGTTGGAGCGGAAGACGCGCTACGTCGGGTCTACGCCGATCGAGGTGTTTCGCGTGAAGTCTTCGCACTCGTGCTGGGTCAAGTGCAAGAAGAACCCGTCTTGCTCGCGTTTC
>Ga0181584_10001855_pt1 | contig 16105 bp, 5 predicted proteins | sample 071ome_30_FD_132462 | JGI IMG/M metagenome (GOLD analysis project Ga0181584, IMG submission 132462) | Coastal salt marsh microbial communities from the Groves Creek Marsh, Skidaway Island, Georgia - 071406AT metaG (megahit assembly) | ecosystem: Environmental > Aquatic > Marine > Intertidal zone... | reverse complement strand
TTTGTAGGAACTTATCAACAAAATTATCTGTATAGGAAAAATGATTATGTCAATTTTGGCGGATCTATATATGTGGTTACAAACACCCATACAAGCACCGGCAATTTTGCTGCAACAAATTTTGACTTAGTTGCAGTAGGATATGTTTATGCAGGAGCTTTTGACGAAGCAGTAGATTATGGTGCAGGAGACATTGTTCAATTTGGTGGAATTTTCTATACCTGTTTAAATGCAACCAAAGGAATACCGCCTACTAACGATAGCACACAAGAATTTTGGAGTAAATTAGTTGAATCATTTTCGTTTAGAGGAGACTTTACAGAAAATGCTGATTACTTACCAGGAGATGTGTTACGGATTGGTGGAGAACTATTCAGTGTTAATACCGAAATATCCGACGCAACCTTTGATGATCTTAATCAAAATGATAATTTCACACTAATATTATCTGGTCAAAAATGGGCAAATTATTGGAAGCTAGGAATTAGATACGAAACATCTGAACTAGTATATTTTAAAGGTGCTGTATACGAAGCTATTCAATCTCATTTATCAAACGCAGAAAATGTTCCTTGGGATAATGCGTTGTTTTGGCAAAAGACCACACAACAAGGTAATCAAGGAGGTATGCAAAATTATGGAGACCTTTTAACCTATGATTATCAACGGTCATATGATGGAGATCTCAGTACCATTGGACCTACAGATATTTCAATTGGAGAGTTAGATAATTTATTAAGTATAGATGAAAATTCAAAAGTTTTATGGAGAAAAATACATCAAACAGAAGTTACTGTAGTGTATGTATCAACAACAGGCAGTAATTTAGTTGGTAATGGGTTAGATCCATATCATCCATTTAGGACTATTAGATATGCTTGTCAATTTGTAGAAAAAAATGAATTATTTCCTTGCAAAATATCAGTCGCAACCGGAATGTATGAAGAAATTTTGCCAATCGTAATACCGAAACTTACTGTTGTCATGGGCGACGAATTGCGAAGTACTACAATTTCTGCAAAACGATCTGTTGTAGGTTATGACGAATATCCTTCTTATTTTTTTGCATTTCTTTCACATTTCCAAAACATTTTCAATAATTTAATTTTACAAAATATTATAACACCACAAGAAGGAAATACAGTAGAGCAAATAAGTAATTTGCCGGAATTAGAAATAGCAGGACCTATCGTTACAATTATTAATAACCTATTTACTGATATAAGGAACGATGTAGATTACGTTTTAGATAAAATAGGCAATAAAGTAACAGTTACTGGTTCTAACAACATTAGTACCAATCTTGATAGAACACTTGCAGGTAATATAATTGATGCAAATTTGATTTTTTTGCAAGAAGAAGCAATTGCATATTTACAAAATAACTTTACTATAGATAATTTAGATACAGAAAAAATAAGGAATGATGTAGAACAAGTTCTATTCGGTATTGTTTATGATTTAAAATATCCTGGTAATTATATGTCATTACGATCTGCAAAATATTTTGTAAACAGTATTGTAGGTAGCACAAGTGACGACATGTTTTATGTACGCGATGCAACAGGATTAAGACAATGTACAGTTCAAGGTTTAGACGGGACTGTTGATAAAAATGCAACAATTGCAACAGTCCGACCAACAGGTGGAGCATTTATTTCATTAGACCCAGGTTGGGGACCCGATGATGAGAAAACGTGGATTGCTACTAGATCTCCATATGTTCAAGGTGTTACAACTATTGGCACTGCTTGTACAGGTGCAAAAATAGATGGCATATTGCACAATGGAGGAAATAGATCCATGGTTGCAAATGACTTTACACAAGTTATTAGCGACGGAATAGGTGCATGGGTACGGAACAAAGGTCGCACAGAATTAGTAAGTGTATTTACATACTATGCATATGCTGGTTACCTAGCAGAAAGTGGAGGAACAATTAGAGCAACAAATGGAAATAATAGTTACGGAACTTATGGCTCGGTTGCGTTAGGTATTGATCCTACAGAAACTCCAACAAATGCATCGGTAGATAACAGAAATCAACAAGCAACTATATCTAGAGCGTTTGCTGGTGAAATTGCAGATGATTCAGGTGAAGTTGATCGTATACTAGTATTTGAATATAGTAATGCAGGGATTAATTATACAACTGCAAACACTACTGTTATAGGATCTGGAAATTTTGTAGATCCTAGATTTGAAGATTTTAGGACTCAGGGCGTATTTGAACTGAGATTAATTGAGCCTGAAGATAGTTCTAATATAGGTGGTGTGGGTTATACAAATCGAGGAAATAATGCACAAGGAGGAGACGATGTTTCAATTACGTTAGCTTCAAATGATCTGTTTACACCAGAGCAGTATATAGGACAGCGGCTAGTTATTGCTTCAGGTACAGGTACAGGACAATACGGATACATTTTTGCATATGATGACATTCTAAAAATAGCAAGCATTTATAAAGAATCTACTGATCAACCAGGTTGGGACCATGTAGTACCAGGCACGCATATTGAGCCCACATTAGAATCAAATACGTTTTATGTAATTGAACCTAGGATATCTGTAGATCCACCAACGCAAAATTTTGATATAAAAAATCAAAGTAATTTTTCACTCTGGAATGATGTAGAATTTGGCAGTGTCATTGAAACCTACAATGGAATTAATATAGATAATGGAACAGGTAATACAATTGATTTAGCCCCAATACCTGCTGTTATTAATGTTACCAAATCTGGAACTGATTATTCTGTAACATTTATATCAAGAGGCGCAGGATATGCAGTAGGAGAAGAATTTACTATATCAGGAGAAATTTTAGGAGGCAATACTCCTGAAAATGATTTAACAATTGAAGTATTAACCAATAGTGACGATAGCACAAACAGTATTCAAACAGTTCGAATAACTGGGGAAGCATTTTCTTTTGCTTGGGTAGGCATAGCGCAAGGAACAAGAGCATCATTTTCATCTGACGGTATCACTTGGACCGGGGCATCGATGCCAAGTAATAGATTGTGGAAAAAAGTTGTAAGTGGTAATAATCGGTTTGTAGCTATACCTGTAGACAATGTTGATCGAGTTGCTTACAGCACTACTGGCAAAACATGGATTGAAAGATCGTTACCTAGCCAAAGCAGATTGACTGACATTGTTTTTGCAAATGGTTTGTTTGTGATTTCGACTACTTTAAGTAATAAAGTTTTTTATAGCAGTGACGGATCTACATGGAATGAAACGGCTATTCCTACAAGCACTACCTTAACTTGGTCTGCTATAAGTTACGGTTATGGCAAATTTATGATAATATCAGATGGAGCAAATAGAACAATTACTACAAGTATAGACGGTATAAACTGGGCAACACCGACAAATGACGTTTTACCAGCAGATGCATTTAATTATGTTAGCATGGTACACAATGGCGGTATGTTTATTGCTTTAACAGATACAAATAAAATAATTTACTCTATAGAAAATACTCTAAATAATTGGCAGGTATTAGAGTTACCAAGTGCTGATAGTGGTGTTACAACTTGGACTCGGATAACTTATGGTAACGGTTTATTCTTCATTACAGCTCAAGATGTGGACACTCAATACATTCTACAATCTCAAGATGGTATCAATTGGACAGAAGTTAATACTGGATCATCAAGATTTTGGGCAGTGGTTAAATTTGGAAAAAAATCGGCAAATGTAGGTCAATTCCTAATACAAGCACACAATATTAGTGGGGGAATAGGAACCGATGACGTAATAAATTATCAAACTGGTGCTGTTCCAGTTGTACGTGCAAAACTAGATGGAAGTGCAATTGGTGAGTTTACAATTATTAATCCAGGTAGTGGATATCAAAGCGCACCAGGAGTTACCATAACAGATAATCAAGTACAAGTTGATGCATTTGCTCAAGTTAGGATAGGTAATGGCGTCTTAGCTCAACCAACTTTTTATAATAGAGGTATTGGATATAGAACAAGTACAACTCAAGTTACTCTTACAGGAGACGGATTTGCTGATGTAATACCTAGCAGAACTAATTTCATTACAGTAACAGGATTAAATAATTATCCAGGTCCAGGTGCACAATTAAGAATTAGTGGTATTGTTGATATTGTAGATGAAGTAGAAGAAATTAGAATTCTTACTCTTGTAAGTATTACACCATTAGGTGATGATGGATCAAATAATGGTACACTAAGAGCTGAATTTAGAATTTCTCCGCAAATAGAAAACAAGGACGATCTACAACATAGTACATCCATAGAAATTAGAGAACGTTACAGTCAATGTAGAATTACAGGCCATGATTTCCTTGACATTGGTACAGGAAATTTTATAGAAACTAATTATCCATTACTTTATTCTGCAGGAGAAGTATTTACAACAGCGTCTGAAAATGAAGTCATAGAAGACGACGGAGGACGGGTTTTTTATGTTTCTACAGATCAAGATGGTAATTTTAGAACAGGTGAATTATTTGCTGTAGAGCAAGCTACAGGTATTGTTACAATCAGTGCTGATTTCTTTAATTTAGATGGACTGAGTGAATTACAATTAGGTGGCGTCCGCTTAGGTGGGTCAGGTACTGTAATTAGAGAATTTTCAACTGATGTTTTGTTTTCAGCTGATTCAAACAATATTGTACCTACGCAAAGAGCGATAGTTACATTTTTAGAAAGTAGAATCAGTGCAGGTGGATCTGAATTACAAACTAATAATTTAGTAGCAGGATTAATAAGTGTTGGGACACCTGAAAATATTATCACACATACTGGTGGTACAAATAAAACAATAGATTTTCCAAAACGAGTTGAATTTGAAGGTGATAATAACACTGGAACAAGTGGAATGGTACTTGCCCAAAACATGGTACTTAGAACTGTTACGCAAGACGATTATATAATTTAAGATAAATATGTAAAATATTAATGGAGTAGTTAATGGCTGAATTTAAATTAGGTAGAATTAGATTTGTATGGAAAAACGAGTGGGCTGGATCCACTGTTTACTACAAAGATGATGTTGTCACCTATGAAGGACAAGTTTATATTTGTGTTTTAGGACATACAAGTACAAATAACTTTTTAACCGATTTTGATATAGTTCCTGCAAAATGGAATATTATGTCAAAAGGACAGGTATGGAAAGGCGAATGGACTCGCAGTACAGATTATGCTCTAAATAATATTGTAAAATTTGGACCAAATTTATACATTTGTGTTGACGTACACACATCAACAGCAGATACTGCTCTTGTGTTAACAGATGAAAATCAATATTGGGAGCTATACGCAGCTGGTTTACAATGGAAAAGTAATTGGGCAACTAACACATTATTTAGAACTAACGATATTGTTAAATATGGTGGAATCAATTATATTTGTACAACAAGCCACACTTCAGCTCTTACAGAAGTATTAGGCTTAGAAGATGATTTTGATAAATGGCAAGAATTTAGCACGAGCTTAGATTATAAAAGTGAATGGCAAGCAGATTATAGATACAAAAAGAATGATGTAGTAAAATTTGGTGCAGGACTTTACATAGCAAAAACGCATCATGTTTCTGCTATTAGCTTTGGTATTGATAACTTAAAATGGGATGTATTTGTTGAAGGTTTAACTTTTGAAAATGTTTGGACATCTACAGGCTTTTATCAACAAGGTGATATTGTTACATATGGCGGTTATCAATATATTGCTAATAGGGTAAATCAAAATTCTGTTCCGTCACAAAATCCTACGAACTGGACAATATTTTCTAAAGGTTTTGATTTTGTAGGAGAATGGGGAGAAGATTCGAGTTCTCAAGAATATAAACCAGGAGAGGTTGTAACAGTTGGTGGATTTACTTATGTTTCAAAAGTAGTTAGTATCAATAAAGAACCTGGTGAAGCATCTGATTGGGCAGATTATTGGGATAGATTAAGTACGGGAATTAGATGGAGAAATAATTGGATTGATGATGCATATTATGTAGAAGGTGATGTTGTAAGGTATAATAATACAACATTTATTTGTATAGAATCTCATGTTTCAGAAGGCAATGACTTTTCTACAGAAACAAGAATTCCACCGGGTGGTGGAGCAGAAAATTCTAGACCAGATTTAGATACTGCTGGTAGATATTGGAATGTATTTACTATTGGGGCTGAAACAGATCCTATGCAAGAAAAAGGAGATATGGTTTATTTTTCTGGAGTAGGACCTACAAGACTACCAATAGGAAAAGAAGGCCAAGTTTTAAGAGTAAACACACAAGATGAACCAGAATGGACGTTTTTTGGACAAAACCCAGATGTCTATTATGTATCAACAACAGGTATAGATGGTCCTACTCCTAGCAGAGGCACGACTCAAGAATCTCCGTTCAAATCTATTCGGTTTGCATGTCAAACAATAATTAATGGAGCAAAAAATCCTAATGCAAAACAACTATTAGAATTAAATAAGCTCTTTATCATGCGCGAAACAGTTGAATGGACCGAGTACCAAATTAGTTCAGGTACAGCACCTTTCGTTCCTACATTTACTTATGAAGCATGGATTTGTCAACGAGATATTGGTTTTATAATTGATGCTATTATATATGATATATCGCATGGAGGAAATGTTAAAAGTAGAGAAGCTGCTTTAAGCTATGTAAATGAGCCTGGACGATTTTATATATTAGGCCAAGCTGACGAAACAGCAGCAAGTATCAATTATGCACTATCGCTTGTAGAAAAAATCTTAACGCAAACTGCTCCAGATACAAATTATCAAGTATTTAACGGTGATAATTCAACGGCAATTGTTCCGCAATATACTAACCCTAATATAGTGGCAGAACCAGTATTAGCAGAAATTACATCATTAATGAAAATTATAACTGATGCAATTTATGCTGGAAATGATGAATTAATACCTACACGTTATGAAAAAAATACACTTATACGAGTAGCAACAGGAGTGTATTTTGAAGTATTACCGATTATGGTTCCTGCTTTTTGTTGTGTAATGGGAGATGAACTTAGATCAGTTACAGTCCAACCACGGAAAAACCTAGATCAACTAACACCATTAGAAGATTTACGCTACACATATACAGCTTTAGATCATTTAACAGAAATTGTTGATGATGTTGTAACCGGTGTAGTTGTTTCACCTAGTGTTGGTAACAATGAAGCGCAGGATTATGGTTTTCCAGTTGGAAAAACAAGAGAAGGTGCGAACGCACTAACCCTTGCAAGGATTAACAAAAGATTAGTAGATTTCGGAACAGGTAAAAAATTAGAAATTGAGTGGCCGAAACCTTATAACATGACTAGACCGGCTGACGGTTATGGTAGGCAAAATTTATTGTTAAACAAAGACTTTTTGAAAAATGAAATAGAAGCTTGGATTACAGCAAACTACCCAGATCTATTATACAGTAGGACAAAATGTAAACAAGATGTTGGTTATATTGTTGATGCAATATGTTATGATATTACATATGGCGGCAACTATCAAACTTTACAGGCTGCATTTGCTTATTATGATGGTGCAAGTGGTAACCTTCAGATTGATTCTACTGAAAAAACTGCAACATTATTAGCATATGATTATCTTAGAGAGTTAATGCAACAGGTAGCTAGGAATCAAACAATTAATAATCCTTATGTGTCTGAATCAGTTGACTCTCAAACAAGGACTGGAGATTCAGCTGATGCAACTACTGCAAATAGAATTTTTAGTTTAATGACTGATTTTTCTACACTGTTAAATGATGTAAATGCTGCACCAACATGGGTTTACCCAGATATTACCGGAGCAACTGCTGCACTACAAACAGACAAAACAAATTTATCAGCAGCATATACAAGTATCCAAGAACAGACTATTGATTTTATTGTAAGTAATTTTGGTGATTTTACATATAGAGGAGAATATTGTAGGAGAGATTCACAATATATTTTAACAGGACAAGTACTCGATGCCCAATTGGGATCTACTTTTTGGGGTACTTACACAGGATATTCCTACAATAGAGCACAGGCAAGCAAAGTAAAAACTGATCAAGCAGTACAAGAACTTGCAGCTATAGATTATATTGGTGCAAGAGTTGTTGAAATATTAGATGCCCAAGGAACAACAGGTGGTGACACAGCTTCGGCAAGGGTAGCAAATTACACAAATGAAATTAAGAACATTTTTAATAATGGTGATGCTTCTGCGAGTGCTATAGTTTATACCGAACCAACAGGCACGTTAGTTCCAAATAGGACAAATGCTCGTATTCAAATTATAGCCAACAAAGCATATATTGCTCAATTTACAGCACAAGGAAATACATACTATCAAAATCTATCTTCAGAATTGCAAGCAAAATGTAGATCAGATTTAGAAAGAGCATTAGAAACTTGGGCATACGATATCCAATATGATCAAACTCCAAGTGCAACTGGTTGTAATATTGCTACTGTTAATTTTATACGGTCATTATATAATAGGATTACAGGAGAATCAGTTTACGGAACTGCAGCTGAAAGATCCGCCAGTATCCAATTGTATAATACTCTTGCAAATAATGTTAAAGATGCCATAGTAAATAATTTGTTTGGACAAGATCCTGGAGTAACTGTTACAGCAAGTCAAGCAGAGCAAGATAAAGTTGATGTGTTAAGAGATATTATAACAGATTCTATTACTGCAAATGATCTAAGTACAGCTCCTACAGAAATTGCTCCTGAAACAGATTGGGCTACGCCTGAAATAAGGAATGCTATACAACAGGTCAATTTAGCATACACTGATATTGTTAATGGTACACTACAATATATCACTACAATTTACAGTGGATTTGATTTTGATCATGCAAAATGTTCAAGAGATTTGGGTATAATAATGGATTCGGCATCTTATGATTGGTGTTTAGATTCAAATTTTGCAAGTATGGTAGCTGCATATTCATATTTAAGAAGACCAAGCGCAAAAGTAACAGGATATCAGAAAGAAGCTACACTTGCTGCTAATGAATATGCAAGACAATTAGCAGTTGCAGAATTAACAGATCCCCTAGCTATCGCTAAGTTAAATTATACATTTACATTTGTTAATGATATGATTTTTGGAGGATCTAATGAGGCTGCTAATAAACAAATCGACAATGTTGATGTAAATGCAGCAATTAGAACATTACAATTAAACACAGAGTTTATTGTTGAAGAACTTACAAATTATGTAGACAATTATTATCAAACAAATGCAACAGCTTTTGGTGCAAATAATCAAATTACAGTTGATACTACTGATTGGATGGAAGTGGGCATTGGTATAAAATTTGTTGGTGGAACAGGTATTATAATAGATACTAATATTATATATAACACAGAATATTTTGTACGGAGTATTATTGACAGTGCTACCATTACAATATCGACAGAATTTGGCGGTGACGAATTTGTCTTTACATTAGGAGATGTAACACAAACAGTAAGTGTAGAAAAATCTTATGTCTATAATAATGAATTATGTAAAAGAGATATTAGAGAAATTGTTGCTGCAATGCAATGGGATCTATATTATCCCGCAGAGTATGTAAGGAGTTGGTCAACATCTTCTTTATTGCGTACTTACAATTTTGAAATTACCTACCCTGCAAATTATAAAACAAAATACTGTGCAAGATGGTATAACAATTCTGTTTTAGGATCAAAAGAAGAAGATATGTATTATTTGCGTAATAATACAGGACTTAGATTACAAACAGTAGACGGATTAGATGGAGATTTAACTCCAGTAAACGAATACGGTACAAGCAGAGTAACTGCAGGAGCATATGCATCATTGGATCCGGGCTGGGGTCCGGATGACGAAAGTGTATGGATATTAACGAGATCTCCGTATGTACAAAATTTAACAACCTTTGGACATGCAGCTATTGGACAGAAAATTGACGGTGCCTTACACAATGGCGGAAATGATTCAATTGTTTCAAATGATTTCACGCAAGTAATTAGTGACGGAATAGGTGCATGGATTACAAACAATGGTAGGGCAGAACTTGTTTCGGTATTTACTTACTACTCTCATATAGGCTATCTAGCAGAAGCAGGTGGAAGGATTAGAGCTACTAATGGTAACAACAGTTATGGAACATTTGGTTCGGTTGCAGAAGGAGTAGATACAACCGAAATACCTATAACAGGGGTAGTAGATAACAAACTGCAATTCAATGCTGTGATAGCTGCGGTAAATGTCGACGGAGATGAAATTATCAATGTAGAATATAGCCATGCGGGTAATGATTATACAGAAGCACTTATTAGCATATTTGGTAATGGTATAAATGCATCAACTTACGCAGATGAATTTAGAGATAATGCTGTTAATAGGATTACAATTTTAGATCCAAATGATTCAAGTAATGTGCAAGGTGGTTCTGGTTATTTAATAGCAACAAATACTGCTCAAACAGGTACTTTAACAAGTATTACTTTAGCAGCAACCGATGGCGAAAATGATACTGCTTATCCCGGAATGCGAATATTTATTACAGGCGGCACTGCAGTTGGGCAATATGCAACAGTAGCAACGTATTCATCAGGAACAAAACTGGCTACAGTTGAAAAAAATGACGGGACACCAGGTTGGGAGCAATTAAATCCAGGTGTGCCTATTGTTGCACCTAATGCAAGTTCGGTTTATTTAATAGAACCTAAAATCACATTTACAGCACCACCTTACTCTACAACAAGACATACACAAGCTGTAACAGAAAACACAACTGATATAACTTATGCTGAGTTTAGTGCCGTATTTTCTAACATGGAAGCAAGTTCAACTACAAGTTTAAGTGGTTTTGGCGCTCAATTTAGAATTACCCGTGTAACAAGTAAATATTATGTTGAAATTACAGGCGCTGGCACTGGATATGAGCGAAATGACACTATTACGATAACTGGTGATCTTTTAGGTGGTGTAGCCGAAACAAATGACTTAACTATAACTGTAACTAGTATTAGTGAAACCGGGCAGATCACTGTTGTTGATAGTTCGGGATTAGGTAGAAGTGGGATGTTTGTATCAGTTGGAAACGGAAGTCAAGTTATCCAAAAAAGTTTTGATGGAGAATCGTGGACATCTCAGAACATTGGAGGAAATATAACGGGTCCAACTAAAATTGCTAATGGAAAATTAGGTGACGCATCTAGTTTAGATGTTGATTACTCAACAGTAATTGTTGGTCAAAGCCAGAACACTAATCAAATATTTTACAGTTTCAATTTAATTGATTGGGCAGCAGCAAATTTACCTCAGGCATATGATTCAGAACCATTCATAGCATACGGAGATAATCAGTTCTTTATAATTTTTGAGGGTAGTAGAGATGTATTTAGTAGTACTGACGGCGGTATAACATGGACTCAAAATGTTGCTGCATTGCCGAGTACAGGATTTAGAGGATTAACTTACGGTGCAGAAAGACTTGTAGCAGTCAAGTTCGAATCTAACGAAGCAGTTTATGCAAATATTATTAATTTAAGTGCATGGACAAGCACTGTATTACCTAGTGCTTCTGATTGGAAGGAAGCCACTTTTGGTAATAACAGATTTATTGCAATATCAACCGATGATAATGTTGTTGCATATAGTTTGGACAGAGGCGAAACTTGGTCAGAAACTACTATACCAGCTGATGGTTCTACGACAAGTAATACAAAACAAATTAAGTACGGACAAGGTTTGTTCGTTATCGTAGATGATACACAAGGAGAAACTATTTACACAAGTCAATATGGTGTTGAATGGGAACTTAAAACCGTGCAAGGTGATCCAGATTTAGCAAACAATACAGGGTTCCAGGCATTAGCTTTTGGAAATCCACAACAAATAGGATGCTGGATTTTAAAAGGATTGGGTTCAGAAACATATGTAGAAAAAGCAAAAATAGGAGTAACTGCTTTTGCAAGACCAGGTATAGCAAACCAACAAATATATGAAATTAGAATATTAGAGCCAGGTTGTGGATATATTAATCCACCTACTATGACAGTCACAGATCCTAATAATATATTTGATGTAGTATTTGATGTACAACTTGGAAAAGGATGTTTGGCAAATCCAACTTTTATCAATCGTGGAGTTGGATACGAGGATGCATCAGGAGAAGTAGTAGCAGACGCATCTAATGGATATGCGGAATTTACACAAACAGGAAACTTTATTGCTGTTAGGCGTCTAAGCGAAATACCTATTGCTGGATCAAATGTTGTTTTCGATCATAAGCCAAACGTTGTGTTTAAACTGGTTAATACAGTTTCATTTGTTGGTTTAGTTGACGGATCTTACACAGCTTTCTTAAATTTATCACCTAGTGTAGAACCTCTTGATGCACCTCCTGAGGCTACACCATTTAACATGAGGATAAAATATTCTCAAGTTAGACTAACTGGACACGATTTTCTTGATATAGGCACAGGAGGATTTACTAAAACTAATTACCCAAATTTGCCATTACAAGCGCCAAATCAATTAAACGAGACTGTTGAAAATAATGGCGGTAGGGTATTCTTTACTGCAACAGATCAAGATGGTAATTTTAGAGTTGGTGGATTATTTAATGTCGAACAATCAACTGGAATTGCTACATTAAATGCAGATGCCTTTAATCTAGCAGGACTACAGGAACTTTCGTTAGGCGAAGTTACTCTTGGTGGCAACAGTGCAAGTATTAATGAATTTAGTACAGATCCATTTATGACTGCTAACAGTAACTCAGTGGTGCCCACTCAACGAGCAATTAAATCTTATATTGAAGCACAAATTGGTGGTGGTGGCGCATCACTTAATGTAAATACAATTACAGCAGGCGATATATTTATAGGTACAAATGAAATAACTACAGTTACAGGAAATTCTATTAGAATAAATGCAACTGTAGAATTTAGAGGAGGCGTTGCAGGTTATCCGCTTGCTTCTGCACTATTTATGAGATAAATACTTTATGGAGAATATTTAAATGGCTACGGGATTACTAGGAAAAGCAGATGTAATTGCTGATACAGATACTGACATATATGAAGTACCTGCAAATGCTTTTGCAGTTGCGTCTATAAACATATGCAATAGAGGTCTAGATGTTATTAAAGTGAGTATAGCACTTAGAGACCCAGACGAAATATCAGTTGCAGCTAAAGACTACATAGAATATGAAGTTGATGTTTTGCCATCTGGTGCATTTGAGAGAACAGGTATTGTATTACAAGCAGGAGCAACTATTGTAGTAAGGTCAGATACTTCAGCAGTAACAGCTTTAGTACATGGTTTAGAAACTGCAACAAACTAAAAGGATTATTATGGGAAGAAGAGTTACAGTAGGACAATATCCTATTACCTCAACACAACTGTTTATTAATGAAGGAAATATATCTAGTCCTAACTCCCAAGGAGCAATAGATTTTTCCTTAGATGGAATAGTAATAGGAAAATCTACTGGTAAAATAGAATTAATAACAAATACTGAGATTGATAACGGTAGTGAATTACATTTTTATGATGCTGGAAATGCAGGATATTCTGGATTTAAAGCTCCAGCAACTGTTGATAGTAGCGTTGCATATGCTTTGCCAGTAGCAGATGGTAGTAGAGCCGATATGGCTTTACTTACAGATGCTGCAGGATCTTTATCTTGGCAAAATGTTAGATACACTTATTCTGTAATTAACAATAGTTTTTTAGCAGAATCTTGGAAAGGCTATTTTGTAGATACTACTGCAGGGACAGTTATTGCTACACTTCCTAGTTCTCCAACAATAGGAGATACAGTAAGATTTTTTGATGTTGCGAGCAACTTTGACACAAATGTTTTTACTGTAAATAGGAATGGGTCACTGATAATGGGCGATAGTGCGGATATGACAGTTACAACAGTTAACGCAGCTTTTGAGTTAATTTTTAGTAATGATACATTTGGTTGGAGAATTATTACTGTATAATGGAATAAATTATGGCAAATTACGGTAGTTATAAAAAAATTGCAAGTGATCAATTCTTAAATGATTCTGTAACTACAGAAAAACTAGAATTAGGTGCAGGTAAACAATCAAATATTTTATGGGTATATAATAACCGCGGTTTAGTTTGTCAGAATTGTGCAAATGCTGGCGGATGTACAGAACAAGCAAATGGCAGATGCTGTTTATGGACTGTACCAGAATATACCTCATGTGTAACTTTTGAAATTTGGTCAGGTGGAGGTGGTGGAGCAGGACACACCTGTTGCAATTGCTGTAGTTTTAGCATTGGAGGTGCCGGTGGTAATTATGCAATCAAAACAATAGCAACCGTGCCCGGATGCCAATACACTATTTGTGCAGGAGGAAGTTGGCCGTGTAGTAAAAGCCATACCTGCACTGCAGGTATGGGCTGTAGATCATATGTAACTGGGCATAATTTAAGTAATTTCTGTACAGAAGGTGGTTGTGGCGGATGGATGTGTAATGGAGACGCTTGGGGCCCCCGACATCATTGGAGTGGATGTGCTAATACTACTATCTGCAGCTCATTTGGTGCTGATTTTGGAATAAACGGAACGGTAGGTTTTAGAGTTGGTCAAACTATGTGTCGTTGTAACGGAACTACAAGTTTTACTGGAACTGCACCCTTTGTGGGAATGATGCAAGCTGTATCAACAACAGAAGCATGGTGTTCTTGCGGTTGCTATATAAATTGGCCAGCAGGTGGCGGTGCATCAGGAACATCTAGCTATTGTAACAACTGGGCTAAATGCTGTGCTGGTGGTTCAGGTCAAGGCGGTTCTGGTATGGTTAAAATAAGTTATTATTAATAAAGGTTCTAAAATGGCATCATATACTAGTTATAAAAAAATAGCAACTGAAAATTTAAATGATAATATTATTTCAGCAAACGCTATAGCCAATGGCGCTAAACCAAAACCTACAGTTTTTTATATTTTCAATCCAAGGGGATTTTGTTGTAGAAATTGTTCAGATGCTGGTAGCTGTGTAGAGCAAGCAAATGGAAAATGCTGTTTATGGACTGTTCCGGCTAAAGTAAGTCGTGTAACTTTTGAAATTTGGTCAGGTGGAGGTGGCGGAGCAGGTATGACCTGTTGCAATTGCTGTAGTTTTAGCGTCGGAGGTGCTGGTGGTAATTATGCAATTAAAACAATAGCAACAGCACCTGGATGCCAGTACACTATTTGTGCAGGAGGCAGTTGGCCTTGTTGGAAAAGCCATACCTGCGGTGCAGGTATGGGCTGTAGATCATATGTAACTGGGTATAATTTAAGTAATTTCTGTGTCACAGGTGGTTGCGGTGGTTGGATGTGTAATGGTGACGCTTGGGGGCGTAGAGAAATGGGATCTGGATGTGCTAATACTACTATCTGCAGCTCATTTGGTGCTGATTTTGGAATAAGCGGAAGCACTGGTATGAAAATGGGGCATATGGGATGTCATTGTTCAGGTGCTGATGGTAGTTGGACTGGGGCTGCTCCGATGATAGGCTTGCATCATGGTAATAGTGCAACAGAAACATGGTGTTCTTGCGGTTGCTATGTAAATTGGCCAGCAGGCGGCGGAACTAGTGGCCAATCATCTTATTGTGGCAACTGGGCAAAACAGTGTGGTGGTGGAACAGGACAGGGCGGATCCGGCATAGTTAAAATTACGTTTAATTAAGAGAAAAATATGGCGTCATATGCAAATTATAAACGAATAACTGAACAAAATATAGATGCATCTTGTTGTAGTATTGTAACTTGTGATCATATAGCAACAGGAGCAGGCAACGGATACGGAGTTGATTGGATTTTCAATCCAAGAGGATTTTGTTGTAGAAATTGCCAACAAGGTTGCTGTGAACAAGCAAATGGAAAATGTTGCTTATGGACAGTTCCTGCAAATGTTTCACAAGTAACTTTTGAAATTTGGTCAGGTGGAGGTGGCGGAGCAGGACACACCTGTTGCAATTGCTGTAGTTTTAGCATTGGAGGTGCAGGAGGCAACTATGCTACAAAGACAATAGCAACAGTACCTGGCTGCCAGTATACTGTATGTGCAGGAGGCAGTTGGCCTTGTCATTATTCACACACCTGTACTGCAGGT
>Ga0181584_10001854_pt1 | contig 16106 bp, 11 predicted proteins | sample 071ome_30_FD_132462 | JGI IMG/M metagenome (GOLD analysis project Ga0181584, IMG submission 132462) | Coastal salt marsh microbial communities from the Groves Creek Marsh, Skidaway Island, Georgia - 071406AT metaG (megahit assembly) | ecosystem: Environmental > Aquatic > Marine > Intertidal... | reverse complement strand
GGTACACGCCGCCGGACTGCGGGTCGTAGAAGCGCTCGATCAGGCTCACGGCAGTGCTCTTGCCGCTGCCGGACTCGCCCACGAGGGCGACGGTCTGGCCGGCCTCGACGGTCCGACTGAAGTCGTCGAACACGACCTTGTCCAGCCGGGAAGGATACGCGAACGACACGCGGTCAAACTTGATGACCCCGGTCACCTGGTCCGGCACGACGCCCCGCCCGTCCCCCTCGATCTCCGGCGTACGATCCATGACGGCGTGCACCTTCGCAGCAGCAACGCGCCCCTCCTGAAAGCCCTGAAAGTTCGGAACGGCCTGGCCGAGCGCGAACCCGCCGATGAGCGCCGACAGCAGCACGTTGATGACGTCGCCACCGGTGTACCCGTTCGGGTAGGCGATCTGCGTGGAGCCATACCACATGGACAGCGCGTAGCCGCAGTAGGTGACAAAGGTGGTCATACCGATGGTGAGTCCGTTGAAGAATCCCTGGCGCGTGCCGACGGCCTCCGGCGCGGCCAGCGCCTCGTCGTACGCCGTGATGGTCCGCGCCTCGCCGTTGTACGAGTAGACCGTCCTGACGTTGGCCAGAGCCTCTTGTGCCAGCGTCGACGCCTCTGATGCGGCCTTGCTAGTTGCCTGATTGATGCGTCTGACGGCCCGGCTGGAGAAGAACCCGGTGATGACCAGGACGGGCATGAAGGCCAGCAGGACAAGCGTGATGTCCCACGCCTTGGTGAACGCGATCACGATGCCGGAGACGAAGGTCGACACGAAGAACAGCGACATCGAAAACTTCTCTCCGATGGACTTCTGCACGTTCTGGCAGTCTTCAGTGAGCGCCTCCAGCACGGCACCCGAGGTCCCCTGCGTGTCAAAGTAGGCAATGTCCTGCAGCAGCACCCGCCTGAAGAAATCCTCCCGCAGCCTGTTGCCCTGTCGAACACCACTATACCCCAGACAAAACACCTGCAGGAATGCGGCCACGCATCCTCCAACGCCCAGGTACATGAACTTGGGCACCGTGGTGGCGACGGCGTTCGACAGCGCCGTCGGGTCCTGGGTGATGTAGTAGTTGATGGCAATGTCGTCCAGGATATCACCAAAGATGATGGTGAAGATCGGAAAGATGACGCCGTTGCCCAGCGCGCCGATTATCCCGAGGAGCTGCAGCAGCACGTCATACCGGTCCATGTACTTGTACAGCTTCCGGTACGGGAGCGGCAGGATCTCAGGCTCGTCCTTGCCTTCACCCTTGCCGGCCTTTAGGCGACGTGCCTTGAATCCTGCCAGGCATCCGACACGCTTCTGCTCGTCGCCAACCGCATCAACAGTCTCTGCATCGTCATGGATGGGAATGTCGTGCATCACGTCGTCGCTGCCGTGGGACAGCTTGCTCGTCGGACTGCCCTTGTCAGACGGCACGGAAGAATCGACGGGGGGCGTCGTTGCCGTCGTCGCCGAGTCGGAACCGCGAGGGCTCACCCTCGGCACGATGGACTTGCTCGCTTCCAGGGATCGTTCCGCGTTCGCGATTGTCGAGGCGACCGTCGCGTGTACGGCCATGAGCGGCGATCTGACCACTTTTTTGCTGTATTGGTTTGATTCGCCTGCGGGGCTCGCTAACTCAATGGGAGAGCCCAGAGCCTGCTCGTGCGCAGCCTCCATGGCGTTGGACCTCGCGTCAGAATTCGCCGAGGGCACGTCTAGGTCTTTGCTACGGCCGACAATGCTTGCCGTCGGCCCTCTTATTATATAAATGAACTTCAATATCAACTGAAAGCGAACGGGAGGGCGACGAGAGAAAGTTCTGTGGGGTAACCGAACTCGCACCGATCGTTCTGACATGTTCGGTGCTGATGTCCGCACTGGTGATGGCCCATTTGGCACCCGAGGAGGCGCCAGTGGCCCGCTGCATGCCACGAGAAGCCTCATGACTGGGCGTCAGGCCAACGGGCCGGCGGAAAACTCGCAACGCCCAGTCGGCCGGTGACGGGGGCCGGGTACGGGGATCTGGGACATCCGGATGACCCACAGCCGTCGTTGTCGTGCGTCATCACGACATCGCTGTATACAGCGCCACCTGCTCGGGCGACGCGGCGACGCGGCGACGCCATGTGCGCAGTCTCCACCTGGATAGGGCACCTGGGTACGTATCACGGCCGGTGACTCCTAACAAAATTCGTACCTTCACCTGTCCGTGTCACCCAGAACCGACCACCCCGGTCTGAACGAAGGCATACCGAACGCCTATCGCACATGAATGAATGAACCTCGGTGTCGTCGAGCGAAAAACGGGGCATGAAGTCGAAAAAGCTCCTGAATTTGCTCCACACGCGATCGGTTCGGAGCGACTCGGAATCGGTCGTCCAACTCGCGAACACCAGCATCGCCGATGACGACGTCGTCGGGCTCCGCGAGCTCGCCACCAGCCGGGGACTGGTATCCAAGTCCGTTCGGAAGCGCGCCTGGCCGTACCTGCTCGACGCCAAGCCCACGGGCATCTACGGCACGGGGCCCGACGCCACGGCCTACCGGGAACACGCCCACACCTCGCACAAGGACAACGCCGTCGTCAGGGCCGACATCGACCGCTCGCTATGGAAGTTCAGCGACGGCTGGACGGACGAGGAGCGGGATATCGAGCGGGAGCGGCTCAAGAACATGATCAACGCGTGCGTGGAAGGAAACGACCAGGGCGTCTTCTACTACCAGGGACTCCACGACGTGGCGTCCGTGTTGTTGCTGGTATGTGGCGAAGGCGCCGCGCACGGCATGCTCCACCGCCTCGTGCGTTGTCATCTGCGCGACTGCACCCGGGCCACCATGGATCCCGCCCTCCGCACCCTCCGGCTGCTGTACCCCATCCTCAAGCGCGCCGACAAGGAGCTTTACAAACTCCTTACCCGACTCGCGACCGTCGAGCCCGCGTTAGAGATGCCATACTTCGCGCTGAGCTGGTACATGACCTGGTTCGCCCACGACGTTGACTCGCTGGAAGACATCTCGAGGCTCTTCGACTTGTTCATGTCGTCGCATCCCCTCATGCCGCTCTACGTCGCGGCCGAAGTCCTTGCCGGCGCGCGCAAGGAGATCCTCAAGCGAGGATCCGACCCAGAGCTCCTGTACTCGTTCCTCAACAGGCTTTCCATCACGGGGCCGGGCAGGCCCACCGTCGACGACCTCGCCAAGCGCGCCGTCGCCCTCATCAAGAGCGTGCCACCCCACGAACTGACCACAGGAAAGCTGAAACGCGACCTCCTCGCCAGCTCGGCGGTCCCGTTTGCCTACCTCGACAAGGACGGCCGCTGGCAGATTCCTCCCGTCGCAGACCCCCCCGCCAGCAGCATCATCGCCTCCCACTCGCTCGACGACGACCGTGATCGGAGAAGAAACTCCGGATACCGGCGCGGCCGCCCGGACCGCCCGGATGTCGGTCTCGGGCCCCGCATCGCGGTCGGCACGGCCGCCGTGATCATCGCCGGCGTCTTCACCGCCGCATCCTCCCTCCTGACCACAAACTAATGGCTTGTATATTGAATACCTGACAACCATGACCTGTGCAGGCAACTATAACACCACCAACGAACATAAAATCACTCGCTCTTCTGGAACCCGAGCTGTTTCTCCTCCGCGTACCTCTCCATGAACCTCATGAACCTCTCCCACTCGAATGCACTCCTCATCACCAGCTTGGCCTCGATCGCAGACGGCTTCCCGTTCACAAACTTCGCCTGCACCTCCACCGTCGAAATCGTCCCCTCGTCATCGTTCATGTACAACCCAGTGATATCCCCCATCTCGCTCGATGCCTCAAACACAGCCGGCGTATTGAAAATAAACGTCGCAGTACCAGAAGACCCGTCCCTGCTCCGCGTCAACTTCACGTCCGGAATCGTCGGCTCCTCCACACCCTTGATGAACTCCAGCGTCGCCGCGTTGGCCACGAGCAGCGACTGCACGCGGCCAGGGGCAGCGACCATGGGCCGACGCGCGGCAACGCGCGTGGAAATGCAGCTTTTCGCGGACAGCGTCCTCGTTCCTGCAAGTGACCGTCGCGCATACTCGGTGAGACGATCGAGGGGCGTGGTACGTGGTGCGTGGTGCGTCGTCGTCGTCTGACGATGCCAGCTTGGGGAGAGGACTGAATACCCCAGCAAGCGACCATCCAGGGTCCATCGGCCCATCGCGGCCGCACATGCGCTTTATTATACTGAAGCGACCTGCAGACCAGCCGACCGGGCCCCGAAACGCAGAGGCGACCGGCCAGGCTGCTGACTCTGGGGCCCACATGTCCATGTTGCTGCAAGGCCGAGGCTGGGTCTGGAAGTGGCAGATCACGATCACGTACCAGTCATTGTGAGACGCATTATATTTATTTCTATCGGGAGTAGATGAAGGACGGAGAAGAAAGACGATTTTTGTGGCCAAAGTCTCGTCCGAGCCCAATTCCATAGACTCAAAGCAAGCTGCGACTTTGTTCGCTGCTACTCCTCGATCTCTACAGGGCTCGTGTCGTCGTCAGCATGCGTCACGTGAATCCGGGGCAATACTGGGGCGATCAGTCCGATATCGGCTGCCGCGACCGGAGAACTGCCGTTGGCGCTTCGCCTTGGCAGACGGCCGTGCGTGCGTCCCTGCTCGCGTCGACTGCCCACTGCGATGCAGTCTCTCCGTTGTCTTCGGTGTCTCCTCCCGTGATTGTTCGTCGGCAAGATCCGTGGGTGGGCCTGTACGAGCGTCCGATCGGCACGGCGGCGATCCGCACCCTCACCTCACCGTACAACATGGGCTTCACGGTGGCGAGGAATATGGCGTTGTCGTGTCTTGTGTTGGCGCATACGCATATTGTGTTGCTGACGGAGGCGGAGGAGAAGGCGATCGAGAACAATTGCGAGCCGGAGTACGTGCCGTTTCCGTGGGACGACCTGCCGGACGTGCTGAAACGGGGTGCGGTGAACAGTTGTATGGACGTGACGGTGCTGAGTACGCGTGGCGTGCTGGATTACGTGGTGAAATCGGTGTTGTCGTCGGGCTCTGGTACCAGAACGGTCGTCACGCGGATGCATACCGACATGCGGCGGACGACGAGGGCGTTGGCGCCGGCGTATCCCTTTGCGGAGCGGTTCACGCGGGTGGTGAAGACGGCGCTGTGGTCGGAGATCACGCTGTATCTGTCCGAGTTTGTCGTGACGAGCGTGTTGGATGCGGTGCGGGTGGTGCGGGCGGGCGGGGGCGTGGGGGCGAGGGTGGGGGAGCGGGTGGTGGCCAAGGTGGAGGTGAGTTGCGCGCGGTGTGCGACGCTGTGGGTGGCGGTGGGCGTTGGTAACGGGGTGGGCGCGAGCAGTCCGAAGGCTCGGGGGCTGTGCATGTTGGTGGGGGCCAATGCGGCGGCGCTGCTGGTCAACATGTATTACCGGAGAGTCTGGGCGAGGGTCGAGCGGCAGCTGTTTGGTGGGGATGCGAGCGGTGAGGGTGCGAGCGGTGGGGATGCGAGCGGTGGAGATGCGAGCGGTGGGGATGAGGACAGCGAGATGGAGGTGATTGACGTGGTCGAGGTTGTCGAGGTGGAGGAGGTTATCGACATCGTCGACAGCAGCAGCAGCAGCGGGGGCGGCGAGGACCGGGAGGCCGACGGGGAGTTCCAGCCTGTCCGACCGTCCCCGTCTTCTTTCCCGTCTCCACCCCCTTCGTTGCCGCCCCCGCCAGCAGGGTTTCATCGGGCGCAAGGCGCGCCCTCGGGCATCCCGCGGCTGCCGACGCGACCGAATCGACGACCCAAAAAGTCGTAACATTGTGATAGCATATATAGTCGCCTAGCCAAACTTGATACCGCCGATGAAGTAGCCGCCCCGAGCTTGCGACCTTCGCAAGAGGTATTCCAGGCTGGGGATCGACCTCAACAGCGCCTGGCTGCCCACGAGGAAGAGGTGGTTCTTGGCGCGACTCAGCGCCACGTTCAGGCGCGTGGGTTCGGACACGAACGGAGACGCCTTGGTGGTCGCCGTGGACAAGATGATGACCCGCTTCTCAGCGCCCTGGAACGAGTCCACCGTGGCAATCTGCACCTCACCGTCGCCGCCATCGCCATTGTCGCCATTTGCCCCGCACGATACGACTGCCCCGACGCTCCGTTTCAGCGCCTCTGCGTGTGCTTTGTAAAAGGCAATCACACCGATATCACCCGGTGCCACGCCGGCCTGCACGAGGTTGCGGATCAGCAGACTCACCGCCCTAGCCTCGGCGTCGTTATAAATGCTCCTGGCCTTGTACTGTTCTTGGCCCTGGACGTCGACGACGGCCACGGCGTGAGACATTCCAGGAACCAGAGACGGGCGTTGCTCGGGGCCCAGGCCATCCTCGAGGCTGTTGTCGTAAAAGTGCCTGTTGCAGACGTCCGAGATGTCCGGATGACACCTGTACTGCGTCCTGAGCAGATGCGGCACGTGCCCGAGGCCGACCAGTCTGACGAACAGCGGGCGCACCAGGCTGTGCACCCGATCGCCGCGGACGTGATCCGGCGAGCACACGACGGGCGGCAGCTGGTTCGGGTCGCCGGCGGCGATCAGATACTTGCACTTGGACCTGGGGAGCGAGCACAGTGCGTCGCGCGAGTGAGATATTCAGAGAGTCAGAGAATCAAAGTCAGAGAGTCAGTCGAGTCAATCGTTCAATGTACCCACCGGATGACGGGTGCGAGCGACAGCGGCTCTGTCAGTTGCGACGCCTCGTCGAGGAGCAGCACTTCAAACTGCTGACCCTGCAGGACCTCGAGCGACGTAGAGACGCACGTCACGCCGACGATGGGGCACGTCTTCAGTCGCTTCTTCCGCTGCCTGTCGGCGCCCCGCTCCACCTCGGCGATCTGCAGCTTGAGCTTGGCCAGCAGCCTTCCCTGTGCCGTTTTTGCCATATCCTTGAGCTCATTCAATGCACTAGCATGTGCCTTGGACTCGGAAGCGTGCAGCGAGTGACCCAGTAGTTCGACGTCGATCTTTCGCAGCGCGCCGACCCGGAGGAAGTCGGTCACGCCGCTCTCCATCAGACCGAGACACACGCGATCCACGGCCACGTTGGTGTGCGATGAGACCATCACTCGCGCATTGGAAAGGCCACCGCTCGTGTCCCGCAGCCTGAGAATCAGGTGCAGGATACTCACCATCAGCTGACTCTTGCCGGTTCCAAAGGGGCCGTGCACCAGACACACGGGCCGCGATTGGGAGCTCACGTGCCACGCCGCCACGCTGGACAGCGCTTTACGCTGGTATTCGTTGAGGCCGAACCGGTCAGCCACCTCGTTGAACGCCGGCATGTCCCGCGCCAGCTCGTCCACCGACGGCAGAAACGAGTCGGGCCCCGTCACCTCCGAAAGCAGGCTGGGGATGATGGGCGCCGCCCCCTCCCGCATCACTCCCTCGAGCACCATCTCGGAAAGGTCCATCTCGATGCTCAAGTCGGGCCCCTTGAGGGCATAGACGTTGGTCGATTTGCCGAGGTACGGCGGCTTCTTCGAGACAAACTCCACCTCGAACTTGCCGTCCTTGTTGGGCCCGTGCCAGAGCGACCGCACCACACATGTCCAAGTTGACGATGACGATGTCTTGTGGACCGATCCACCGCCAAAGCCTGGTTCGTTGGACAGCAGCCACACGTCCGACTTGTGGTACTCGGACGCCTTGAGGGTGTGCGCCCCCAGGATGAGGTAGACGCTCTCCGGCTTGTCCTCAGAATCCGATGACTTTTGGTTCCTCCATATCTTGAGAGAACACTGTCCGTGGTCAAACGGCATCCTGCCCCGCCTGCCGTTGTTGCCGTTGTCGCCCTTGCCGCCGCTGCCGCCAAAGAACACGCTCGTCGTCGTGTCGATGATCCGCAGGTATGCTTCCTCGAGCACCGCTTTTTTCATGGTGTTCAAGTACTCCCACGTCGTGCCAAAACTGGTGGGAATGCGGACCGTCCGGACGGCCTTTGTCGACGCCTGCGGCGTCGGGCACACGAGTGTAGACCCGTCGAACGCCTGCATCTGACTCCTCGGGGCAGGCGCATTCACCTGAGGAAGCGCATGATTCATCCTGAGCGTCGAAACAGAGGAAGACGGTGGGACGCCCGCTGAAAGACCGCCGCCTTTGCCCCGCATGATTGCCGGGTTGATCACCTTGTCGACCGCCTTGCTCGTCCACGCCGACGAATCCGTTTTGGTGTTCGCATTGCTGGTGGTATTGTTCGTGTTAGTGTTGCCCTGGTGCTGGTTGTGCTGCCGAGGCAGAGGCCGCCTGGGAGCAGGCGCCAGGTCCCGTTGCTGTTGGTGCTGCTGTTGCGGGGCAGCAGGACGACCCCGTTCCCCGACATTCGCATCCGCATTCTCGCTCCGCTCCCTGTACCCCTTCACCTCAATCCCCAGCATATCCAAAATCTCTTGCGTACTCCGCTTCTGCCGCTTCCTGTCTTCACCCGCCTGCTGTCTTTCCCTGTCGTCCCGCTCGTCCCCAGACGGGCCACGCCCCTGCGTCTGCGCCTGCCTGTGCATCCCGAACCCACTCCCCGTCGCCACCCGCGGCAAAGCCACCTGCGGCATCACAAACGCCCCGGAGTTCCCGGACGTCATTCCCTTCCCGACGGCACCCGCCTCGTCCACCTGCACCAGAAACTCTCTGCCCCGGTCCCCGCCTCCGCGCATAACGAACGCGTCACCCCCACCCGAACGCGGACACACGTCATCCGGCAGCCGGTCGACCCGCGCGATCGGCTGCGCAGACCGCTTCCCGTCCGATGAATGTGAATAGAGCTCGGATCGTCCGTCCGAGTAGACGTCGAGCTCGCCGTCGAGCCACTTCTTGCGCTTCTTACGGACATCCGATGTATATGTTGCCACGAACTGGGCGGTCCGGACGGAATCCATGAACCGGTTGTGCGGCGCAAGCCGGTGAATCACGGACGAAAATTCAAAGAGACTGGAACCATCACCGCGAAGACGAAGCAGAAGAAGTATGCGCGGTCCTCGCGTATACGTATAGAGAGCGCAGTGTAGAGAAGTGTGCCTTGACGAGTACCGAGAACGAAATTCGGTTTTTGCCAAGAGCGTCCGTCCACCGGTCAGAACTCCTGTTTTTACGCATCCGGGTCTGTTCGTTGGTTCGTTCGTTCGTTCGTTCGACCATTCAATGCACGTTGACCGCATCGCCACCGAATACCGAGCTAGGGCGGTCCACCATGCATGCACCACGGATTGATTGCAGGGCCCACTCGAGTCGCCATGCCTCGACGTCGGGCCGGATACCAGCAGCAGCCTCTCCGGGGACACGCCGCGTGTTCTTGACGCGTCTCTCTCTCTCCAACCATACACGGACGGCGCGACACGTACACGCCAGGGTGCTGCTCGGACTCGTCCACGCGCAGCTCGATGACAACGTCGCGTCGGTCGATGCAGCCTCGTCAGGTACGGACGCCGATACGATTGCGGCCATCGTCACTGGGGGTCAGCAAGGGGCCGTGTCTATTATTCGCCTCTCGGGGCAAGAAGCCGTTGAGCTCGCGTCCCAGGTCTTTGTCCCGGCCGCATCCTCTTCGAACTGGACCGACCCGGCCAGCTCGCACCGCGTCCACTACGGCCGCGCGGTGGATCCAACGGAGAATCGCGAGAATCGCGACCACGAGCGCCGCACCATCGACGAGGTGCTTTGTATCGTGATGAGGGCGCCGAGGTCGTACACTGCCGAAGACGTCGTGGAGATTCATACCCACGGTGGCGGTATTTGTGCATCTCGTGTGCTGCAGGCGTGCGTTCAGGCAGGGGCTCGGCTCGCAAAGCCGGGGGAGTTTACGCTGCGAGCGTACCTCAACGGCCGGTTGGACCTCTCGCAGGCAGAGTCGGTCGCCAGTTTGGTCTCGGCCAAGACGGTGGCGGCGGCAGACTCGGCGCTTGCGGGGCTGTCTGGTGGGTTGGGACAGGAGATTTCCGGGCTGAGACAGGTGTGTGTGTCGCTGGTGGCAGAGATCGACGCGCACATTGACTTTAGTGACGATCTCGAGGAGTTGGAGACGGCCGACGTGGCCGCTCGGATCGGGGACGTGTTGACGCGAGTGGAGGCGGCGCTGGAAACGGCAAAGCAGGGAAGGTTGCTGACGACGGGGATCCAGGTGGCGTTGGTGGGGCAGCCGAATGTCGGGAAGAGCAGTCTGCTGAATGCATTGAGCGGCTTCGAGAAGGCAATTGTGACTGACATCGCTGGAACGACGCGGGACGTGGTCGAGGCTGATATTGTGGTGGGGGGCGTGCCGGTGACGCTGTTGGACACGGCGGGGCTGCGTGTGACTGCCGACGCGATTGAGAAGATCGGGGTGGAGCGGAGCCGGGCGGTCGCGGGCACGAGCGACGTGGTGATACACGTCGTTGATGCGAGTCGGGGGTGGACGGCGGAGGATGGGGACATTCTGGAGGGTTTGATGTGTCCGGCTGAGGGCGGCGGGGGCAACCCGCCCATGATGTTGCTGGTGAACAAGTGCGATTTGGTCGGCGATGGAGATCGCGCGATTCCCGAGGATGTGCGCGGGAGGTTCTCGTGCGTCGTGCCGACGTCGGCGTCGACGATGGAGGGGATCGACCGGATACACGAAGGCCTGCTGGAATTGGTGGGCGTCGAGGTTGGCGTCGGCGGGCGCGGCTGGGCCGTGAACGAGCGGCAGGCCGAGGCGCTCACCCGGGCGCGGGAATCGCTCGTCCATGCACAGGAAAGCGTTGTGGCTGGGCTGTTCCTCGACCTGTGGACGATCGATCTGCGGTCGGCGGTACTGGCGCTCGGGGAGGTGTGCGGTTCCGAGGTCGCCGAGGAGGTCTTGGACGACATCTTTTCAAGATTTTGCATCGGCAAATAGGGTTCATTCGTCTCGTGCCTGCCTGCGCTTGCGCTTGCTTGTTCTTCGCCGTCTACCCCCTGCCGTCTACTTCCTGCCGTCTACTTCCTGCCCCACCAGCCGCCATCCCAGCCTCCCCACCCCCCACGACCATCGCTGGTATCCCTACGACTCTCCTCACTCCTACTACTACTGCGACCATCGTTCCCGTTGTCCAGCATCGTCCGGTCCTGCGCGTCGGCGTCCCAGGAAAACGGAAGCAGGACGGTGTCGACGATGTGCACCACGGAAGGCCCACACGCAGCCAAATCCGTCACCAACGCACTCCCCTCGCTCCCCTCGCCCCGAAACGTGACCCCGTCGCCACGTCCCGACCTGACTTCCATCATCAGCGGCGATCCCTCCGACCCCATCTTGTTCGACGTCGGCACCCACGTCCCGCGCGACGAGAACGTATCCTTCGTCCACAGGCCCTTCATCACGTGGGCGCCGACCAGACTGCTCATGATGTCCGGCCGCTCGCTGATGATGGCACTCAGGTCGGCCCCGTAACGGCCATCGTACTCGCGGCCCACGATCGGCGCCTCGAACGCGGCGTCGATCGGAGCGACCACGGTCGATTGACCCCTCCGGTCGTTCAAAAGCGTCCTCGTATACCCGGCGTCCATGATCAGCGCCGTGAAGCGAGACAGCCCTGGCACGGAGAGGAGTATTTCGCCAAGGCTGAAGCACTCCTCGCTGGCAGCACCGTCGCTCGCTCCGAGCTCAAGGTCTCGCGCTTCGCGCGGTCCTTGGACCGGTCTCGAAGAGGTGACCCATCGCGGCAGGGTTTCCAGCGTCTCCGAAGAACGCGTGTGCCGCAGCTCGATTTCGTCGACGAGATCCTTACGTGACATTGACGAGTCGCCCCTCTCAACCTGCGCGGTCGCGACGCCGAGAGCGCATATCGCCGCGAGAAACGCACTCATTTCTCACCAAACAATGTGACAAAAATATACATCTATCTATGTTAACGACGATCGAACACGCTTTGGATTTGGACGTGCTCCGCGGGGCAGATTCCAAGCATGTGAGCTGCAATTCCAAGAGTGCCTTGTCTTGGGCGCGCTTGACATATCGACGACTCCGTTTCTCACGCGCGCGCGGAAACGAACCGCATCGACAAATAATACGACGAGAACAAATACACATCGTGCTGTTCCTCCACGAAGGGCTCTCCATGCTCGCCGCTGTCGCTCTGCGGGCACTCTTGGCTCGCCAGCTCGCGTTCGCCCTGTGCCCACTCCTTCTCCTGCTCGCCGTCGGCGCGGCACTACACCACCATCGTGGCAACGGAGAGAAAACCGTGCACTTGACGTGGTCGGACGGCGCGGCCGGCGCGGCCGGCGCAAGCGCGACGCGGCACGCCCGGCGGGCGCTCAACCAGTACGAGGAGGAGTTCCCGTGGTCCCCGCCAGACGTCATTCCCACGACAAACGTCCCTACCAACATTCCGATCCTCCAAAGGACAGAGTGGTTCACGGCAGGCCCGGTCGATCCGGCGAATGTTCTTGCCTCGGCCCCGTCCGACGACCCCTTCAACGGGTGCATGTCAATCGGCGACACCCTCCTCGCCATTGGGGCCACGAAATACTACAGTCTGCTCCAAGACGCGGGTCTGAAGACCGTCATCCTCGATCCGAAGAACATCCAAGCGACGCTCCTCGTGCCGGTGGACGAGTCTTTCTTCTACGAGATTGACGCGAGCCCGCTGAGGGAGGAGAAGTCGATCGACGAGCTGGCGTACTACGCGCCCGAGCTCCGCAAGCCGCTCGCAGGGGCTAGTATACTGAAAGGACTGTGGCCGAGCGATTCGTTCGGAAACGGCGTGCGGATCCCCACCAGTGCGTCCTTGTCGTCGTCGTCGTCGTCGCGCTCGCCATCCCCATTTCGACTCTCACCCCGCTGTTCTCGTCCGTCCGTCAGGCAACTACCTTGGCATGAACAAGCTGCACGCAGTCGTAAAAGACCAAGACCCGCCACGGGTCGACGCCGACAACAGGAAGATCTACGACCTGCACGCGGAGAACGGGAACACCGTCGAGATTCTCGTGAAGGACATCGTGACGTGCGGGCCGTCGATCATCCACGTCGTCAGCGACGTGCTTCTCCCGTTCCAGTGGGACGCCGAGCCCCTCGACGTCACCCAGCTCCTCGTTCCCCCGGGAAAATGATGACGAACGTGTCGCTTGTCGATCTAATAGGTCAATGTCAATAGGTCAATGTCACATGCTCGCTCGCGCATTTGTCATTCCGTCACTCAGTCATTCCGTCATTTGTTCTTCTTCCCAAATCGCCCCTCCTTGCCGCTCCCCGTGCTCCCGCCGCTGTTGTTGCTCAGCGTCTTGATCGCCTCTTTGATCGCCTGGTTGGCCTGGGGGCTCCCACCCGCGGCCCCGAACCCTCCGCCGCTCCTCGGACTCAGCACCTGTGCCCGACTCGTCACCTCCTTGCTGACGCTCACGTCCCGCACCGTGCTATCGATCGTCCCAGTGCAGTCCGACGTCTCAAACTCCGCCAACCGATCCTCCACCCGCAACCGCCGTGCCATCTCCCTGTAAAACACCGCCAACACCGTCCACATCGTGAACGCAAATGCGCTCAACCACAGATTCCGCTCCGCGCGCCACCGCTTATTCAACCGCACAGCCTCGTACACAGACGTCGGCACGCCCTCCTTCCCGCTCAGCGCATCTGTCGCCTCCTTCATCGACCGCAGCGTCTGAATGCTCAGGACGACCGCCCCGAGCAGCGTGAGCAGCATCAAGTGCAGGAGCTTGATCGTGTTGCCCAGGACGGGGAACTCAAAGACCCTGGCGACGAGCCCGACCGTCGTCTTCTTGAGGGACTTGGGAACCGGAACGTTGAGGAGGATGAGCAGCGCCAGCGGCGCTGGTAGCGCAAAGGTCGCTATGAATTGCCACAGTGATGTCATCAATATATAAAGTGACGTGATTCCGGGTCGTTGGGGGAGGCGAAGCGAAGCAAACGGGCAGAAATTTTTGAATTTTGAAGTTCGTTGAACGCGTCTGAAACTCTGGCGTTTTGCACCGTCCGCGACGCCGTCATCATCATCCGCAGTTTCATCATACATCTTTCCGTCCCCTAGCTGCCGCGCGAGCAACAGCAACGTCAACAACTTCGACAACGTCGACGACGAGGCCGGAGACTCGTCACACAAACCATGGCTACGGTGTCCAAGTCCTCTGCCAAGGCAGCGACGGGGAAGAAGAAGGCCAGCAGGGAGGTCTTAAAGGAGAACCAGCAGGATGGGCGGGCCTTGCGGAGGAACCTGACGAAGCTGCTTCGCGACACGAAGGAGGCCAAGCACGAACTCGCGGCCGATCCCGACAAGCTCATGGGCCGGCTGGAGGACGCCAACTCGCTCTGTGCGACCATCAACCGTGCCACGGATGCTTCGCTCGACTCGGAGGTGCTCACCATCCTGGCCAAGGGCGGCCTGGAGATCGCCAAGAAGGCGGCACGAGGGTCTGCGGTGAAGTACAGCCTGGACGACTACACGCGTCGACTGAAGCACGCGTACGGTGACGGGACGGACGCTTCCAACAAGATTTCGTGGGGTGAGTACGCGAAGAAGCGTTTCTCGGCCTTTTTCCGGCCCGTGCCGGCGACGACGCACATGCTCGGCCCGATGGGTCTCGCGCCCGTGCTCAAGAGGAAGCAGGCGGCGCCGAGGAGGGCGCGCCGGGTGGTCACCGGGGACGGCGTTCGTCCGGACGAGATGGACGAGCTGGAGGATGTGCTCAACGGGGAAGAGGGTACCCTGAAGGAGACGGACCGGAATATGGAGACGATGTATCGGGTGCTCGGCCAGTGCCCGGAGAACAGGGCGCTGATGATGGAGCTGTGCATCAATCACGGGAGCTTTTCGCAGACGGTGGAGAACATCTTTACGTTGAGCTTTCTGGTGCGGGACGGGCGCGTGAGTCTGCACAAGACGGACGAGGGGATCGAGGTGAGGAGAGTGACGAAGGAGCAGTCCAGGGCGGCCGGGGAGGGTGGTGCCGAGCGGATGCAGTTCGTGATGACCCTGAGCATTGGCGAGTGGAAGACCTGGTGCGGGGCCGTGCGCAAGGAGAACGCGCTGATGCCCGACCGAGACGGGGGTGGCGAGGAGGAGAATTCGAAGAAGCAGCGTTCGTCAGCGAAATCACCACTCCACTGAATTTGCGTGTGACCGAATGAGGAAGACGCTGTATATTTCGTTGCCTGGACCCAGACGCGGGGAAGGGGAAGGGGAAGGGGAGGCAGCGACGACGCGAACCGCGGCGAGCAGCTCTGGAGGCCATTCCTCCAAGTACCACGCAGTCGTCGTGAGAGACTGCCTCGACGGAAGCCAGACGGCGACCGTGGGTGACGTCTTGGCGTCCCTTGGCATTCATCCAAACCAAAACCAGCGCGCTTCAAGCAATGTCGGAGGCTCGTTCAACCTGCTTGGTGGTCGGTGCCAGAGGCGATGGCGGCCGTCTGCCACCCTCTTCGACGTCCTCGCGGATGCCCCGCACGAGTCCTTCTTTGCCGTCGTCCCGGCCCTGTGTGGGGGTGGGGCGGACGGCGGGAGCACCGGGAACGAGGACCGGAAGGCGTTCCTCGAGATGTACGCGGGCAACAAGCCAGACACAGTCGACCCGAAAGAGCTGCGGCTGGCCAAGTACACCACGTGTCAGCTCTCACAGGAACCGCTGGCCAAGCCCATTATCTGCGACGAACTCGGGCAACTGTACAATAAAGAGGCATTTTTGAACGCGCTACTGTCCAAGACGATCCCAAAGGCGTTGGGCCACCTGTCGAGGAAGAGCGTCTTTGAGGTCGAGCTGAGCGAGCTGGACGGTGCGGCGAGAGACGGGATAACGTTTGGGTGCCCCATCACGGCGCTGCCGCTGAACGGCAAGGTGCGGTTTGTCGTCGTGCGGGACGCGGGCAGGAACGGCAAGGGGTGGGTCGTGAGCAAAAAGGCGGTGGACGAGCTCAAAGAGGTGGTCCGGGAGGTGACTGGCGGCTTTACGGACGTCCTGCCGCTGTATCCCGAGGGGGAAGAGTTCGAGGCAGCAATGAAGAAGGTGGCCGAAAGGATGAGCGACAGCAAGGCGGCGAAGAAGCGCGCTGTCGGCAAGAAGCGGGCGGCCGACGCGGGAGGGCCAAAGACAGGAGGCAGCGAGGACGACAACAAGCGGAAGGCCGCCACCACGGTGGTGGCCGC
>Ga0181584_10001853_pt1 | contig 16114 bp, 16 predicted proteins | sample 071ome_30_FD_132462 | JGI IMG/M metagenome (GOLD analysis project Ga0181584, IMG submission 132462) | Coastal salt marsh microbial communities from the Groves Creek Marsh, Skidaway Island, Georgia - 071406AT metaG (megahit assembly) | ecosystem: Environmental > Aquatic > Marine > Intertidal... | reverse complement strand
TCCAAAGTCCAAAATTACCAAGTCAAAGCGCAACATGCGTCGCGCTCATGACGCCATCGCCGCTGATGCCTATGTAGAGGACAAGACAACGGGTGAATTGCATCGCCCGCATCACATTGACCTGAAGACCGGCATGTATCGCGGCAAGCAGGTTCTCAAAGTAAAAGACCGTTTCTAGAACAAACACGGTTGGCCGCGCTTTAAGGCAGGCTGGCAGGAATAGTGAACGGACAAAAATGTCTGAAATTGATCCAAAGACTGGTTTTGCAAAATTCGGTATTGGTTCCATCGTGCGGCATCGGGTCTATCCGTTCAGGGGGGTCGTTGTCGATGTGGACCCTGAATTCGACAACACTGATGAATGGTATGAGTCGATCCCTGCCGAGGTACGCCCCGACAAGGACCAGCCCTTCTATCATTTGCTCGCAGAAAATGCCGAGAGCTATTACACAGCCTATGTGAGCCAGCAGAACCTCGTCCTTGACGGCGAAAACGGACCTGTTGGCCATCCGGATGTGGATGAGCTTTTTGACGGTATTGAGGGTGACATCTACACCCTGCGCCCGGGGTCCTATAACTAGGGCCCCACACAAATAAGCCAAAAACTATATGCTGTTCTGGTTTGACGGTGCTGGTGCGCTTTAAAAACTCCTGCATCAGTGCCATAGCAAGCCAGTCAGGGCCACATTTTTACATTTTGTCGCACCAAAGAGGCTTGTCTTAATTGGCGGCGGACCCTATATCTTCTCAATCAGTACTAATTTAGTCTTGATTATGATAATCATTCGCAACTGGTGGTTTTCCAATTTCTTGCGCGGGTGGTTTTTTCGCTTTTGGCGGTTGGATGAGGGTTATGCTGCGGCTGAATAGAATGACGGATTACGGCATTGTCGTGCTTGGGGCTCTGGCTCACAAGCAGGGCAAGGTTGTGCCGACAGCCACACTGGCCGAACACACTGGGTTGAACCAACCTACCGTCGCCAAGGTGGCGAAGATGCTGCTTGGGGCGGGATTGTTGGAAACCCAGCGAGGGGCCAATGGTGGCTATCGGTTGGCGCATGACGCCGCAGCCATTTCCTTGGTCCAAATCATTGAAAGCATAGAAGGTCCGATTGCGGTGAATGATTGTGTTCACGGCGCACAAGATCCCTGTGCGGTCAGCAATTGCTGTTTCATGAGTGGCAATTGGAACAAGGTCAATCAGCGGGTTCGGGCAGCGCTTGAGGAAATGAGCCTTGCCGACCTGATTGACCCGACCAGGATTTTTCCTGAAGACGATGGCGTTTCGGGGGAGGCGCTGACGATAACCGAAACCCTACCTATTCCCAGCAGAGAGGACGAGCCGCATGGCCGCAACCACTGAAACCATCGAACAGGTCGAGCAGGCGACCGGCAAATATAAATATGGTTTTGTCACTGAGATCGAGACAGACAAGGCGCCAAAAGGCCTGAGCGAAGATACGATCCGGTTTATTTCGGCAAAGAAAAACGAACCGGAATGGATGCTGGAATGGCGTCTGAAAGCCTATGCGCGCTGGTTGACGATGGAAAGCCCGAATTGGGCAAAGCTGGACATTCCGCCGATCGACTATCAGGACAGCTATTATTACGCCGCGCCAAAGAAGGCAAAAAAGCTGGCGTCGCTGGACGAAGTCGATCCTGAATTGCTGGCGACCTATGAAAAGCTGGGTATCCCGCTGAATGAGCAAAAGCGCCTCGCGAATGTTGCTGTTGATGCGGTGTTTGACTCTGTTTCTGTTGCGACAACCTTTCGCGAAGAGTTGGCCAAGGCCGGTGTGATCTTCTGTCCCATTTCTGAGGCAATTCGTGACTATCCTGAGCTGGTGCAAAAATATATGGGTTCGGTGATTCCGGTTGGTGACAATTATTTCGCCGCGCTGAATTCGGCTGTTTTCACTGACGGGTCTTTTGTTTACATCCCGAAGGGCGTTCGCTGTCCTATGGAATTGTCCACATATTTCCGTATCAATGAGCAAAACACGGGACAGTTTGAGCGAACATTGATCATCGCCGAAGATTCGTCCTATGTGAGCTATCTTGAGGGATGCACAGCGCCCCAGCGTGATGAAAACCAGCTTCACGCCGCGGTGGTGGAGCTTGTTGCCATGCAGGATGCTGAAATCAAATATTCAACTGTCCAGAACTGGTATCCGGGTGACGAGAACGGCAAGGGTGGTATCTATAACTTCGTGACGAAGCGTGGTGTGTGCCGCGGCGCCCGGTCAAAGATTTCATGGACGCAGGTCGAAACCGGATCTGCAATTACATGGAAATATCCGTCATGTGTTCTGCAGGGTGAGGACTCAGTTGGTGAGTTTTATTCGGTGGCACTGACCAACAATATGCAGCAGGCAGATACCGGCACGAAGATGATCCATATCGGTGCTGGAAGCCGCTCGACAATCATCTCAAAGGGTATTTCCGCCGGAAAGTCGCAAAATTGCTATCGTGGTCTGGTTCAGATGCAACCAACCGCAGAGAATGCGCGCAACTTCACCCAATGTGACAGCCTGCTTGTCGGTGATCGTTGTGGAGCCCACACGGTGCCTTACATTGTCTCGCGTAATCCGAGTGCGAAGATCGAGCATGAGGCCACTACGTCACGCATCTCCGAAGACCAGCTTTTTTACTGTCTGCAGCGCGGCATCGACGAAGAAGACGCTGTGTCGTTGATCGTCAACGGGTTCTGTAAGGAAGTGATGAAAGAACTGCCAATGGAATTCGCTGTCGAGGCGCAAAAGCTGATTGGTATTTCACTTGAGGGGTCGGTTGGCTAAACCGCCGCCGCCAAACATTCTGTTTAAGATAAGAAAGCATTGAAATGACTGCATTATTAGAAATTAGGGATTTGCATGCCTCGGTTGGTGATCAACCTATTCTGAAAGGCATCAATCTGACACTCAACGCTGGTGAGGTTCACGCCATTATGGGACCAAATGGATCCGGCAAGAGCACGATGTCCTATGTGCTGGCCGGACGTGACGGCTATGAGGTTACCGGTGGCGATGTGCTGATCAATGGCGAGTCCGTGTTGGAAATGTCGCCCGATGAGCGTGCCCGTGCCGGCATGTTTCTGGCGTTTCAATATCCGGTAGAATTGCCCGGTGTCGGTGGGATGAGCTTTCTGCGTGCAGCAGTGAATGCGCGCCGCTTGGAAGCTGGTGAGGAAGAAGTCGATCAATTGGCATTTGTGAAGATGGTCCGCGCCAAGGCACGTGATCTTGGCATCAGTGATGACATGCTGAAGCGCGCGGTCAATGTTGGTTTTTCCGGCGGTGAGAAAAAGCGCTATGAGATTTTGCAGATGGCGTTGCTGGAGCCGGTGATTGCGGTTCTGGATGAAACAGACTCTGGTCTTGATGTCGATGCACTGAAGATCGTGTCGGACGGTGTCAATATGCTTCGCAGTCCTGAACGGACGATGCTGGTGATCACCCATTATCAGCGGTTGTTGAACCATATTGTGCCCGATTACGTGCATATTCTGGCAGATGGCCGCATTCGCCGCTCTGGTGGCAAGGAACTGGCGCTTGAAGTAGAGGAGTCGGGTTATGCCGGCATTGATGATGCAGCCTGATCTCAGCAATCTGGAAGTCACCGGTGCGGTTCGCACCGCGGCATTGAATAGCTGGCGAGAGACCGGCTGGCCCGGTCCGCGTGCCGAGACCTGGCGGTACACACGGCTTGATGGGGTCAGTAACCGGCAATTGACGCTGGCGACCACGCTTGCACCGACCGCAGATGGCGGCGGCGTTTCGGCTGCGGTTGAACTCGGCGCGCATGTTTTACGCATTGTCGATGGTATTGTTGATGTGGCAAGCCTTGATGGCCTGCCTCTGGGCTTGACATGTGGCATGTTGGCAGACGATCAGGCGGCGCAGGACGCACTTGCGGCACTTGCCCCGGAAAACCATCCGGTCAGTGCTTTGTCGATGGCGGTCATGAGCTGCGGTCTTGTCCTGGACGTTGATGGGATGGTTGACAGGCCGTTGATGCTGTCCTTTGAAGGTGCAAATGATCGGGTATCGGCGCATCCTGCTGTTCTGGTAAGGATGGCCCCGGGGGCGCGGATGGTCATGGCTGAATGGCACCAGTCATCGGTTGGGCTGTCTGCTCCGTTGATCGGCCTTGATATTGGTGCGAATGCAAGACTGGATTTTGCCAAGATACAGATTGAGGGCGGCTCAACCGCGCATATCGCTGCAACCGGCGTTCGTCTTCATGAATCGGCTGTTCTGGCAGGATTTTCACTGTCAGTTGGTGGTGAGTTGGCACGGTTGGAAACGCATGTGACGATGGCTGGAAGCGATGCAGATTGCCAGCTCTCTGCAATCTATCTTGGTCGTGGCCAGCAGCATCATGACATCACGACGATGCTGCATCATGCGGTTGGGCATTGCAAATCCGATCAGGTGATCCGCGGCGTTCTGGATGACCGCGCCCGCGGCGTCTATCAGGGTAAGGTGCGGGTGGCCGAAGACGCGCAAAAGACCGATGGACAGCAGATGAGCCGGGCGCTGCTTTTGTCGCGCAAGGCTGAAGCTGACGCTAAACCGGAGTTGGAAATTTATGCCGATGACGTCATTTGTGCGCATGGCGCAACGGTGGGCGAGCTTGACGCAACGCAGATGTTCTATCTTACCAGCCGTGGCATTCCCGAGGCACAGGCGCGTGGTATGCTGATTGAGGCATTCTTGATCGATGCGATCGAGACGGTGGAGCATGACGGACTTGGGCAGATGCTTCGCAAGGTTGCCGAGGCTTGGATGAGCAAGACCGGCATTGCAGAAGACAGGGCAGATCATGGATGATATGACCGGAAATGGTTATGACGTAGAGGCAATTCGGGCGGATTTCCCGATTTTGTCGCGTGAAATCCATGGCAAGCCGCTTGTTTATCTGGATAGTGCTGCCTCTGCGCAAAAGCCGCGTCAGGTGATGGATGCGCTGTTGTCCGCCTATACCGATACCTACAGCAATGTGCATCGCGGTCTGCATTTCCTGTCTGAGGCGTCAACCGATGCCTATGAGGCGGTGCGTGGCAAGGTTGCCAAATTTATTGGTGCGGCGCATGGCGATGAAATTGTCCTGACCTCTGGTGCGACAATGGCGCTTAATCTCATTGCGCGCAGTTGGGCTGAACCACGTTTGCAGCCCGGCGACGAGATTCTGATCAGCATCGCCGAGCATCACGCGAATATTGTTCCGTGGCAGATGGTGGCGGAAAAGACCGGTGCTGTTGTTCGTGCCTTCGACATGGGTCCGGACGGTGACTTTGTGATGGCAGAGCTGAAGGCAATGTTGTCAAACCGGACCCGGATCATCTCTGTACCGCATGTCTCCAACGTGCTTGGGACGGTGTTTCCGATTGCCAAAATTTCCGCCGTGGCAAAGGATGCAGGTGCGCTAATGGTGGTTGATGGCTGTCAGGGCGTTGTGCATATGCCTGTTGATGTGGCCGCGCTTGGCTGTGATTTCTATGTGTTTTCAGCGCATAAGCTCTATGGCCCGAACGGTGTTGGCGTGTTGTGGGGACGGTCCGAGATTTTGGCCGAAATGCCGCCTTTCATGGGGGGCGGCGACATGATTGACCGTGTCACGATTGAAAAGAGCACTTATGCCGAACCACCCGCTCGCTTTGAAGCGGGAACGCCGGCGATCGCCGAGACGATCGCGCTTGGTGCAGCGGTCGATTATGTTAGCAATATTGGCATGTCGGCGATCCGCACGCATGAGCAGGACATTATCGCCTACGCCCATCAGCGTTTGTCGGCTGTAGAGGGACTGAATCTGATTGGCACGGCGCCCGGGAAATCAGGCGTGGTGTCTTTTACGATGGATTGCGCCCATGCGCACGACATATCGACGATTATCGACAATAGCGGCGTAGCCATCCGCGCAGGGCATCATTGCGCGCAGCCCTTGATGGATTATCTTGATGTATCGTCAACGGCACGCGCCTCGGTCGGAGTGTATACCACGCGCGCTGAATTTGATGTTCTGGCAGAATCTTTGGAAAAGGTTCGCCGGATTTTTGCCTAGGTGAAAGGGAATCATGATGGATGAACCTATCGAAAACCCCTATCTGCCGAATGGGCCGGGAAGCCGTATGGATGGCTCGCGCAAAGACCTTGGGTCGGGGCCGGGCCTGGCAGATTTTCTGCCGGATACATCATCGGGCTACACGGCTTATGCCGGCACACCGCTTGCGCAGGCTAATGGGGCGGCAGATGCAGTTGCCGTAGAAGATGCGTTGAAAACCGTCCATGACCCTGAGATACCGGTAAATATCTTTGATCTTGGGCTGATTTATGATGTCAACCGCCAGTCAAACGGCGATGTACACATCACAATGTCGCTGACCGCACCCGGATGTCCGGTTGCTGGTGAAATGCCGGGACAGGTCGCCGAGGCGGTGGCCGCCGTAGACGGTGTTGGCAAGGTGGCGGTAGAACTGGTGTGGGAACCTGCATGGTCACCCGAAAGGATGAGTGATGATGCAAAGATGGCGCTTGATCTGGGCTTTTGACGGCATAGATAGTGAAGGTGTAGGATTGGTGGAGTTGGCAAAGGGTCAGGGTGGAACAACAGATGTTTAATACCGACAAACCCATAGTGACATTGACTGATGCCGCTGCGACACACGTCAAGCGGTTGATGGATCAGGCAGAGACAGACGTTATCGGCCTCCGGATCGGCGTGAAAACTGCCGGTTGTTCCGGCATGCAGTATGACGTGCAATATGCCACCGATCAAAAACCGTTTGAAGACAAGATAGAAGAAAAGGGTATTACCCTTCTGATTGACCCTGCCGCGGTAATGTTTCTGATTGGATCGGAAATGGACTGGCAGGAAGATAAGTTTGCCGCTCGGTTCGTTTTCAATAATCCAAATGAAGTGGCCCGGTGCGGTTGTGGAGAGAGTTTCTCTGTTGCCTGATGTTGATGCCGTGTCTCATGCGGCAATTGATAGGAACATATGACCCAAAGTAGTTTGGCAAAAACCACCGCGCTCCTGCGCGAATTGTGGCATTATACTGCGCCGCGCGGCAATTGGCGGGTGCGTGGCAGGATTGGTGCGGCTTTTGCCTGTCTGGTGGCGTCAAAGAGCTCAAATATTGTTACGCCACTGCTCTATGGTATGGCTGTTGATCTGGTCAGTGGCCAGAACGGCTTTTCGATGAAAATCCTGATGCTGGTCATCGCTGGCTATGCCCTGTCACGACTTGGCCAGCAGGTGTTCGCCGAGGCCAAGCAATATCTCTTTGCCGCGGTTGCCCAGCGCGCTGTTCGTGGCGGTGCCATGGCGGCGTTCAGACATCTTCACAGATTGTCACTTCAATTCCATCTTGACCGCCAGACCGGCGGCCTTACCCGGGCCATCGACCGCGGCGCCAAGGGCATTGAGTTCTTACTGACCATAGCGTTTTTTGAGGTGCTGCCTCTGTTTGTTGAGGTGGCCTTTGTCAGTATCATTCTTTGGGGGTTGTTCGGCTTTCCCTATGCGGCGGTGACTTTCATCACCGTTATGGCCTATGTGCTGTTCACGGTGCGCGTGACCGAATGGCGTATCCGGTTCCGGCGTGAAATGAATAGCGCTGATGAGCAGGCGGCAACACGGGCTGTCGACTCGCTTCTGAATTATGAAACAGTCAAATATTTCAATGCTGAAGCTGTGGAAGCAGGGCGCTATGACGAGGCGATGAAGCGCTATGAGCAAATGGCTGTTCGCTCGCGCACGTCGCTCTCGGTGGTCAATATCGGGCAAGGTGCAATCATTGCCATTGGCCTGCTGGTGATGATGAGCATGGCTGGTTTTGACATTCAGGCCGGAAATCTAAGCGTTGGTGATTTTGTGGTGGTGAATACATATTTGCTCCAGCTCTATCTGCCTTTGAATTTTCTGGGCTGGGTATATCGTGAACTTCGTCAGGCCCTTGTGGATATGGAGCGTATGTTCGGCTTGCTTGATGAGGCGCCGGACATTGCCGACAAGCCAGATGCACCGGACCTCGTGGTTCGTGACGCTGAAATCCGCTTTGAGGATGTGCATTTCGGCTATGCAGAGCGGGGAGTCCTGAAAGGTGTGAGCTTTACCGTACCGAAAGGCAAGAGAGTGGCTATCGTCGGGCCGAGTGGATCGGGCAAAACCACCATTTCCCGCCTGTTGTTCCGCTTCTATGACCCTGAAAAAGGCAGGGTGTGCATCGATGGTCAGGATTTGCGTGATGTATCTCAGGCGAGTGTGCGCGCTACAATCGGTGTGGTGCCGCAGGATACGGTGATGTTCAACGCCACAATCGGATATAACATTGGCTATGGCCGCGAAAATGCCACGCAGGAAGACATTGAGAGGGCAGCACGACTTGCCGCAATCGATGGCTTCATTGCCCGCCTTCCGGAAGGATATGAGACGAGGGTTGGTGAGAGGGGGCTTAAACTGTCAGGCGGTGAGAAACAGCGTGTGGCAATCGCAAGGGCCATGCTCAAACGCCCATCCATCTTTCTGTTTGATGAGGCGACTTCAGCCCTTGATAGCCAGACAGAAAAGGAAATACAGGACGCGCTTAACACAGTGTCCCGTGCGCAAACAACGCTTGTCATTGCGCATCGTCTGTCGACCATCGTTGATGCGGATGAAATTCTGGTGCTTGAGAATGGTGTTATTGTTGAACGGGGCGCGCACAAGCACCTGTTGTCAATGAATGGTCTCTATGCCGCGATGTGGGCGCGACAGTCAGACGGCTTCAAGAATGACAACCGGGACAGGGCAGAAGATGCCCCCTATCTTGATCCCATTGACGCTAAAATAGCTGAATGAGCATCACCTACAGTACACCGCCTCATTTCCCAACGGCAGAACAGGCCGGTCTTGCCATGCTCGGCGGCGAGGACGTCACTCTTTTCTTTGACGGACACGATCTTCGCGGCCATTTTTGGCCGGCTGAAACAGGGACAACTTCAGAGTTGGTGGTCTTGTGCCCCGGCTTTACCGAATTTTGTGATAAGCATAGTGGCACCTGCCTTGCCTTGCATGAGCGCGGTTATGACGTCCTTTCAATCGACTGGCCCGGGCAGGGGCGTTCAGGGCATTTCGGGCGTGATCCGCTTGCTGTTCATATCGATGATTTCGATCAATATCTGGAAGCGATGGATGCACTGCTGGCGGCGACAGGTCTTGCCGAACGGGACCGGATTTTGCTTGGTCATTCAATGGGGGGGCATCTGGCCCTGCGGCTTGGATCCCGCCATGCCAAAAAAACACGCGCGATCATTCTGAGCGCCCCGATGATTTTGCCTCCAGTCAGACCAATCTGGGGGGTGCGATTACTCGCCGGATTTTTGCGGATCTGTGGGATGGGCCGATGGCGGACTCCGTTCAGCCGGCCACGCGCACTCGAAAAAGCGCGCCAGTTTCATCAGAACAATGTGCTGACAAGCTGGCCACAGGGATATGCGGTGCAATATCTGTGGATGGATGATATGCCCACGCTACGCCGCACCGGGCCGACTGTGGGCTGGGTTTGTGCGGCCTATAAATCATGCGTCATGACAACGATGAATGCCGGTTGGATGTCCAATCTCAACATTCCTGTCTTGGCCCTGACTGCCGCTGATGAGCGCGTGGTGGATAGAGCCGCCATTGATGAGATGCTGGCGGTGTTACCCCAATGTGACCGGCATGAAATTACTGCCGCACGACATGAATTGATGATGGAGCAGCCTGAAATTGTCTCAGCTGTTTGGGATCATATAGATCGGTTCTTGCAGCGACTTTAGGCAGCCCATATCCACAGCAGGTCGAAGGCCTGCCTCAGGTGATGAATTGTTCCGCAATCGCACGGTCTGACAGCGAAAAACCGGGGTCATAAAGCAGGTTCAACGTAATGTCATCGGCTTGCTTGATGCTGACAGATTTAACCCGCCTGAACTCGGCGCTGTCGGCGCTGACGCTGACAGGACGAAAATCCGGGTCAAGAATATCCAGCACAACTTGTGACGTTTCGGCAAGCAATGCCCCACGCCAGCGCCGAGGCCGGAAGGGCGAAATCGGGGTCAGCGCAAGCAGGCCGGTGCCAAGTGGCACAATTGGTCCATGCGCCGAGAGATTATAGGCGGTGGACCCTGCCGGGGTGGCCAAAAGAACGCCGTCACAAACAAGCTGTTCAAGCTGGATCTTGCCGTCCACAGTGATTCTGATATGCGCCGCATTATGCGTCTGGCGCAGCATTGAGACTTCATTTATGGCCAGTGCGTCCCCGCAAGCGTCATCAATGCCGATGGCCGTCATCCGCAGAGGATGGAGCGGCGCCGTTTCTGCGGCCTGAAGCCGTTCTGGCAATTCAGCGCTGGCGTAATGATTCATCAGGAAGCCAACGCCACCACAATTCATCCCGAATACCGGAAGGCCACGTTCCATCGTGTCGTGCAACACATGCAACATGTGTCCGTCACCGCCAAGTGGCACGATATAGTCAGCGTCATCAAGATCGGACTGGCCATAAAGCCTGACAAGGGTATCGAGCCTTTCCAGAGCCTGATCATGGCTGGATGCAGAAAAATGAATTTTCATCAAAAACCCCTGCCCGAACGGGTGCAAATGCTCATATATTGTGCGGCATCATAACTTGTTCGTTGGCCAAAGGCAAAACAGCTTGCTATGGCTGGTCGATTTCAGTCATTTTAGCGCTATGACAAAGCCAGATAACAGTAACCCAGATTTTCTGATTGCGCCGGATCCTGATGCGCCCGGACTGTCAACTCCGGTAACCGGCGTTGATGAGAGCGGCCAGCCAGTGACATTGCCGGTGGTGACTGAAAAGCCGGTCACCTTGTTTCTCAATCGCCAGGAAATCGTAACCTCGATGACCATTGGCGATTGGCCTGCTGAATTGGCCGTCGGCTATTTTCTCAACCAGAATATGCTTCGTGCCGATGATGAGATCACCGGTATCGACCATGACGAAGAACTTGGCGTGGTCATCGTGCGTACAGCGCGCGAAACTGATTTTGAAGCCAAGATGAAGCGTAAGATCCGCACCAGCGGTTGTGCAGAAGGCACTGCCTATGGCGATATGATGGAGCGGTTTGCAGACATTCGCCTCGATCCGAAGGCGCGCTTCAAGGCGCGCTGGCTGATCCCGCTGACCAAGGCGATCAATACAGCGCCAAGCCTGTATCTCAGCGCTGGCGCTATTCATGGCTGTGTGCTTTGTCAGGGGGCAAAGCCGCTTGTCTATATGGAAGATATTGGTCGGCATAATGCCGTTGATAAAATTGCCGGCTGGATGTTTTTGAACAAGATCCAACCGCATGACAAGGTGTTCTATACAACTGGCCGGTTAACCACCGAGATGGTCATTAAAACCGTGCAGATGCAGATTCCGGTACTGGTGTCACGTTCCGGTTTTACCGCGGCGGCAGTCGAGCTGGCGCGGGAAGCCGGTTTGACCCTTATCGGCAGGGCCAAAGGCAAGCGGTTCATCGCCCTTGCCGGCGAGGACCGTATCGATTTTGCCGGTCATGATGATGGTGATGATCTGGTCGATACGCCGTCACATCAACGCAGTCTGCATGGTCAGGCGGGGCGCTAGGCATGGTGACATTTGGCGATATTGTGTTTCTGTTGCTTGCGGGCGGGCAATCCCGCCGTATGGGTGGCGGTGACAAGAATTTGCTGGAGCTGGCCGGCAAGCCTTTGATGGCGCATGTCATCGACCGCGTGGTGCCTGATGACGCCATTCTGGTGATCAACGCCAACGGTGATGCCAGTCGATATGCGCAATTTAATCTGCCGGTTATTCCTGATGTGATAGACGGGTTTGCCGGACCACTTGCCGGAGTGTTGACCGGGCTTGAATGGGCGACGGCGAACCATCCTGCATGCACGCATGTGATCACACTTGCCACTGATGCGCCGTTTTTGCCAACAGATCTTGCATCACGGCTTGTTAGGGCAGTTAATGAGGGTGGTGACATGGCTCAGGCTGCATCGGGCGGGCGGCGGCATCCGGTGTTCGCGATCTGGCCAACAAGCCAGACAGCCGCGTTGCGAACCGCGCTGATTGATGAAGGAATGCGCAAGATTGATCATTATACCGCCCGTTTCGATTGCCGTGTGGTCTGTTTTGATGGTGAGCCTGATCCGTTTACAAATGTGAACACACCAGAGGATTTTGCCACCGCGCAGGCGTTGTTGGCAGAATAGCGAATCCGCCACATGCGCAATGGCAGGTGGCGTTCTGATCGGAAAAAGGCTAGATATAAGGCGATCAGGTTGAGTGAGTTACACCGGCAAGGGGCCCATCACATGACATCACAAGCGTCACAAACATCTGCTCTTGCGGCGGCTGGTCGACTTTTGGATGCCTATCAGGACGCCATCGTCCGTCTGCAAAAGGGCTTTGGCGCTGATTTTGAGCGTGCCGTTGAGATGATGCTTGACTGCAGCGGGCATGTCGTGGTGTGCGGTATGGGAAAATCCGGCCTGATCGGGCGTAAAATTGCGGCAACGCTTGCCTCTACGGGAACGCCATCGCTGTTTCTGCACCCTGCCGAGGCAATCCATGGTGATCTTGGAATGGTGCGGCGCGGAGATGTATTGTTGCTGATCTCCAACTCCGGTGAGACAGAGGAGATTTTGCGCCTTCTTCCGGCATTTCACCGACTTGAGGCAAAGATGATCTCGCTTACCGCGGCAATGCACAGCACGCTGGCCCGCGAGACCGGTCTGGCACTTGATATCTCTGTTGACCGAGAGGCTTGCCCGTTAAATCTGGCACCCACGACATCATCACTAAATACATTGGTTGTTGGCGATGCTCTGGCCGTTGCCTTGATGGAAGCACGAGGGTTTGAGGCAGCAGATTTCGCCAAAACGCATCCCGGTGGGGCGCTTGGTGTGCGGCTGCTTACCCATGTGCGTGAGAAAATGCGGTCAGAAAACCTGCCTTTCGTAAAGCCGGATCAAACCGTTCAGGAAGCGTTGATGACGATGACAGAAGGTCGCCTTGGTCTGGCATTGGTTGGCAGCGCTGATGATCTTCAGGGAATCGTCACCGATGGTGATTTGCGCCGCCTGCTTGTTGAGGGTGTTGATCTTGCCAGCACCAGAATTGGTGATGTGGCCAGCCCCAAGCCGCTGACCATTTCAGGTGATTTGCTGATGGCAGATGCTGAAGCAAAAATGCTTGAGGCCCGCGTCCAATGCCTTGTCGTCACCCGCGATGATGGCAGCGTTGAAGGCGTGATTCAGATCTATGAGTGATCTTTTCGGTCGGTGCCAATGAAACTCTCGGATTTTGATTACGCATTGCCGCCTGCGGCAATTGCCACTGAGCCTGCGAGTCCGCGTGATGCGGCAAAACTGCTTGACCTTAGTGCTGAGGGCATGATTGATCGGCATATCCGTGATTTGCCGGACTTGTTGCGGGCTGGTGATCTTCTTGTGGTCAATAACACCGAAGTTATACCTGCACGGTTGTCCGGAAAGCGTGGCGAAGCAGGGATCAGCGTCACATTACACAAGCATGAGGCCGGTAATGTATGGCGGGTCTTTGCCAAACCGGCAAAGAAATGCCGTCCGGACGATGTGATTGTTTTTGCGCCTGATTTTGCGGCTCTGGTGCGAGGCCGTGGTGATGACGGCGATGTCGAGCTTGCTTTTATCAACCCGCAAGATGGCGCGGCGCTTGACGCCAGTGCCGTTTATGCGGGATTGGCGGTGCATGGCAGTATGCCCTTGCCCCCGTACATCGCCCGCCCGGACGGGGAAAGGGAGTCGGACCGGGATGACTACCAAACCATGTTTGCGCGTGAGAAGGGGGCGGTCGCGGCACCGACAGCAGGCCTGCATTTCACGGATGATTTGATGTCGCGACTTGGCGCGCGCGGTGTCAAGGTGACAGAGGTCACGTTGCATGTTGGTGCCGGAACATTTTTGCCGGTGACAGTTGACGATATTGCTGATCACAAAATGCATGCTGAATGGGGCCGGATCAGCAAGGAAACCGCTGAAAGGATTATCACCACGAAAGCTGAAGGCGGGCGGGTAATCGCCGTGGGCACAACGAGCATGCGTATTCTTGAGGCGTGCGCCAAGGCCAGGGGGCGCATTACCGAATTTGCCGATGAGACCGATATCTTCATCACGCCAGGGTTTGAATTTGCCGTGGTCGATATGCTTTTGACCAATTTTCACCTGCCGAAATCGACCCTTTTGATGCTGGTCAGCGCCTTTTCCGGTATAGACAGGATACGCGCTGCCTATCAGCATGCGATAACCTCAGGCTATCGCTTCTTTTCATATGGGGATGCTTGTCTCCTCTCGCGGCACGATCAAGGCGCGGACGAATAAACACCGAAGGGAAACCGGAATGCCGGATTTTGCTTTTAAACTGAAAACAACCGATGGCGCGGCCCGGCGTGGTGTCGTCAGCACAGCATGGGGCGAGGTGGAAACGCCGGTATTCATGCCGGTAGGTACAGCCGCCACAGTTAAAGGCATGATGCCGGAATCGGTGCGCGCAACCGGAGCAAGCATCATTCTGGCTAATACCTATCATTTGATGCTTCGGCCCGGCGCAGAACGGGTTGGTCGGCTTGGCGGTGTCCGACGTCTGATGGGGTGGGACGGACCGTTATTGACTGATTCCGGCGGCTTTCAGGTGATGTCATTAGGCCCGCTTCGCAAGCTTGATGAAGATGGCGTGACGTTCAAGTCGCATCTTGACGGGAGCCAGCATCGCCTGACTCCGGAAAGATCAACCGAGATCCAACATCTGCTTGATGCGACCATCACCATGGCCTTTGATGAATGCACGCCCTTTCCGGCGACCGAGGCGATGGCGGCTGAATCGATGCGCCTGTCAATGCGTTGGGCGAAACGATCGCGCACTGCGTTTGTGCCGCGCAAGGGCTATGGCCAATTTGGAATTGTTCAGGGATCTGTCTATCGTGATCTTCGTGCGGAATCCGTTGCGGCGCTGGAAGATATTGATTTTGAAGGTTATGCCATCGGTGGATTGGCGGTTGGTGAGGGGCAGCAAGCCATGTTTGAAACGCTGGATTTCACCACTCCAATGATGCGGCCTGACAAGCCGCGCTATCTGATGGGGGTTGGCAAACCGTCTGACCTCGTAGGCGGCGTCGCGCGCGGCGTTGACATGTTTGACTGTGTTTTGCCAACGCGCTCCGGGCGCACGGGGCAGGGCTTTACAAGGCGCGGCCCTGTTAACATCAAAAATGCGCGCCATGCAGAGGATCTGAGGCCTCTTGATGAAGCCTGTGCCTGTCCGGCTTGTTCGCGGTTTTCGCGTGCCTATCTACATCATCTGTTCAAGGCTGATGAGGTGCAGGGCCTGATGCTTCTGACGTGGCATAATTTGCACTATTATCAGGATTTGATGGCGGCAATGCGCGCCGCGATTGAGCAGGGTCGTTTTGCCGCCTTTGAAGCCGAGTTCCACGCAACGCAGTCCCTTGGCGACATAGAACCGGTGTAGAAGACGCCGTTCTGCCAGAGATAAATGTCAGGAGACATTAGATGACGCCGCCCGATATCCGCACATGGCTATATGATGCGGCTTCGCGCGAAGGGTTCAGCTATATCAAGGTTGGACCGGCGGTTCTGCCGGCGACAGCAGGGGACGGGCTTACCCGCTTTCTTGATGACGGTTTCGAAGGTGATATGAGCTGGCTTCGTGAAACCGCAACAAGGCGAAGCCAGCCGCAAGCTATGTGGCCAGCGGCCCAGTCAGCAATCGTTTGCGTGATGAACTATGGGCCCGATCACGACCCGATGACGAACCTAGATCATAAGGATTGCGGCAACATTTCCGTCTATGCGCGCGGGCGTGATTATCATGATGTGATAAAGGGCAGGTTAAAGCAGTTTGGAAGCCGGTTTGCCGCAAAAACCGGAGCCGAGATCAAGGTCTTTGTTGATACTGCCCCACTGATGGAAAAACCGCTGGCGGCACAGTCTGGCGCCGGATGGCAGGGCAAGCATACTAACCTTGTGTCGCGTGACATTGGTTCCTGGTTTTTTCTTGGCGTCATTCTGACAGACATGGTCTTGCCGTTCGATCAGCCGG
>Ga0181584_10001845_pt1 | contig 16137 bp, 12 predicted proteins | sample 071ome_30_FD_132462 | JGI IMG/M metagenome (GOLD analysis project Ga0181584, IMG submission 132462) | Coastal salt marsh microbial communities from the Groves Creek Marsh, Skidaway Island, Georgia - 071406AT metaG (megahit assembly) | ecosystem: Environmental > Aquatic > Marine > Intertidal... | reverse complement strand
TATTGGCGTATTGCGGCCATTGATATTTACGTCCATCAGGATTGGTGCGGTCGGCGTATCAAAATTCCAGATGTCGTGATGCACCAGTTGATAATGCCAGCTCCGTTCTCCGGTGCGTGCATCCAGCGCGATGAGGCTGGTGCTGAACAGGTTGTCGCCGGGGTGGTGTCCCCCATAGTAGTCAATGGTGACACCATTCGTGGGAATATAGACCATACCCAGTTCCGGGTCGGCGGAAATCGGCGCCCAGGATGAAATGTCGCCGGTGTACTGCCAGGAATCGTTTTCCCAGGTTTCGTGACCGTATTCGCCGGGGCGAGGCAGGACATTGAACTTCCACAGGAACTCCCCGGTGGCGGCGTCATAACCAAGGATGTCGCCCGGCACGTTCTCAATGCGCGACTGGTGGTAGCCCTGTTCGGCGGAATTCCCGACGATAACCACACCGTTGACCACGATCGGAGGTGAGGACGACGTGATATACCCTCTCTCCAGCGGCAGGCCCTCATAGGGGTCGTAGGGGTGACCGAGGTCAGCCAGCATGTCGACAACGCCGGTCTGTGGGAATCCGTCAATGGGAACCGGTTGGCCAAAGCCCTCCAGCGGGCTCCCGGTTTCGGCATCCAGGGCGGTCAGAAAAAATGCCGGAGAAATGATGTAGATTACGTCACGGCCGTCAACCTGGCCATAGCCCACCCCTTTACCGTAATCGGCGCGCATCGAATACTCCCAGCGTTCCGTATCGGGTTCGCGGTAAGACCAGATAGTGGCGCCGGTCTTCGGATCGATGGCGACTACGTGACGGCGTGCGCCCGCAACGGTATACAGGCGGCCGTTAATATAGCTTGGTGTCGAACGCCCACTCTGAGCCTCAAAGCTGGCGCCATCCCAGACCCAGGCGACTTCCAGGTCGGTAAAATTATCCGCATTGATCTGATTGGCCGGCGAGTAACGGGTGTGAGCAAAATCATTGCCAAGCGTCGTCCACTCCACAGTGTCCTGGGAAAATGACGGCGATGAGAGAAAGAGCAGGATCGCAAAAAGGCCAAAACTGCTGAATCGGCCATGCAATCGAGCTTGTGTCACTGAGATTAATCTGAGCATTTTCGGTACCTCTTCTTGTTCTATCCGGCCAGGTAAGATCTGACCCGTTCTCCAGGCATAGTAATTGGCATCCGGTCACGGCAGAGTAACCCAGGACGTTTCTTTTGTCATGCATATCCAAGGGGGATACAGAGCCACAGCGATGCTGATGTAAAGTGTCGCTGCAGATGCACTGTGACACCGTGGGGAAATATTGCGTTGCCGGGTGCAAGCAGAACTGGCAACAATGGTTGTATTGCGGGCGAGCACGGCGATAATACGGTAGGTTGCTACCTCCGCCAATCTGATGGTATCGATAGCATGGCGGATTTTCTGAATGCTCGGGTAGAAATGCTTCACAAAACAAGGGCTTCTGCGTTGTTCATCGCGCGTTAAGGGGTTGCCAGGTATAATGCTCACCGATTTATGAAACAATTCGCACTCTCAGGCCGGATCCTTCCGTGTGTCGCAAATGCCGTGCTACTGGTGTTTGTGATGACCTTCGCAGGCGTTACCTGCGCGAGGCAGGATAATGATCAGACGATTAGCGGGGCAGACGACGCCTCGGCTCTGGAGATCAGCCTGGAACTGGAGCGCCGTCTGCAGGACATTGAGCGTCTCGAGGGGGAGCTGGGATTGTTTCACCCCTCACTGATTGAAAGGTATGACGATCTGGCCAGGTTTTACACGGAGCATGACAATCCGCAGCAGGCGGCGGATATGTATCGCCAGGCGATGCAGTTGGCTCGAGTTAATGCCGGATTGAACAGCGAGCAACAGATTCCCTATATCGACAGGCTCATTAGCAGCAATCTGACCCTGAACAACTGGCAGCAGGTCGATGATATGCATCACCTGCGCTACTACTTGAAGAGCAGGCTCTACGATCCGGCCGACTCGCGTTTCGCTGACGCGGTCGCGGAGCTGGGTAGCTGGAAATTGCGCGTGATGCGGGAAAACCTGCTCGACAATGGAACCCGGGGACTAGGAAACGAAGCAGAGGAACTGAGCAGGATTTACAGCCAGAGTATTGCGCGCATTCAGGCCAGCCCGCAATTCGAGGAGACTGTGCTGCTGCCTCTCTACCAGGGAAAATCCCAGGCAGACCTCGAAATTGCCCGCTTGCTCTCAGAGACCCCGGACCAGTTTTTTGAGGGGACCGTCAGTCGTTACATCTACGAGTCGGTATGCCGAAACGTCAGAGATCCTCAGGGTAACGTCGTTCGCCAGTGCACTCAGGTCCAGCGAGAGAATCCACGCTACCGGGCCTCGCAGCGCGACAACAAGCGCATGCTGGTAAATCGCAGTGTCCGGGAAGTAGAGAATTCGATTCAGAATCTCAACACCATTCTGGCCCGAAATCCGGATATTTCTCTTTCCGAAAGAGAGCAGATCCTCAGCCAGATACGCGCTTTTGAAGTTGAATTTCAGCGTATCGAGCGCAACTCCCGTCGCAGTCTGCTCTATTAGCGAAGTATTGTAACGAAAACCCTGTTGTACGGAGCCGATCCCTGCTATAAATGGGTGTGGTTCGCGTTGTTCGTGAGCCCAAGCCATTAAACGCTAACTTACGATGAGGAGTGTTCATGCTTCAACTTGTACGCAAGAGCTGCAGTCTGCTGATTGGCGGTCTGTTGGCTGCGTCGATGCTGGCGAGTCCGCTGGCGATGGCGCTGGAAGTTGGGGATAAAGCACCCGATTTTGCACTGCAGGCTTCTGACGGCAGCACGTATTCGCTGGCACAGTTTGCGGGTGAAAAACCGGTAGTCATTGCTTTCTTTCCCAAAGCTTTCACAGGTGGCTGAACCATGCAATGCAAAGCGCTGCGTGACAGTGCTAGAGAAATTCAACGGTTCGATGTCGCCTACTTCATGGCCAGTGTAGATGACCTTGAAACCAATACTGCCTTTGCCGAGGAACACCAGGCTGGCTTCCCGATTCTTTCGGATCCCAGCAAGGAAATGTCTTCCGCATACGGAGTACTGGGTTCAAGTGGATTCAATAATCGCTGGACTTACTACATCGGCAGTGACGGCACCGTCCTGCGGATCGATAAGGAAACCAATCCCGCAACCGCTGGAAGGGATCTGGTTAGCAGCATGGAAGAGCTGGGATTTCCGCTGGCATCAGGTAACTGAACCACGGCCCGGATCCTTCGAACCGTCGGGGGTTTAACCCCTGCGTATTCGGAACTAGTAAGAAGTTTCGGAAGCAAAAAACCGTTGCCTTACCGGCAGCGGTTTTTTTTGCCGATGAATTATGGCCAAATTCGGGCATCCTTGTGTCTGTAGCATGATCATTGGCGACTATGGTGGTCAATTCCTTGCTGCTGAAAAGCTGCCTGTGACAAAATAAATGGCTCACTCAGTTGAGAAAAAAATTATGGGCGCTAAAAGCATATTGGTGGTCGCCGGTGTCGCGATCGCAACTCTGCTGTACCTGGTATACCTGGGAGCTACCTACGAGCCGCCGCAGGGGACCACTACCATTGTCGTCCCCCCGCCCGCGCCGCAACCGGTGCAGCCCGAACTCGAACGGCCCCCGGCGATCCAGCGTTCGACAGCAATCACCGAGCCCGAGCCTGAAAATCTTGAGGATGCCGATACCCCCGAATCGGCTGAGCCGGAGATTGTCGTTGCGGACACCGAACCTGAGCGTGAGATTGTGACGGAGCCAGCGGCAGAACTGGTTGAGGCCGAGGTAGTGCAATTGCCGGCCCTGGGCGAGAGCGACTCTTTTATCCGCGAGCGCCTGCAGCAGATTGCCGAAGGTGCGGCTTTACTGAGCTATCTGGTAGACGACCAGATGGTGCGCGGGTTTGTGATACTGGTAGACAATATCAGTCAGGGCAATCTGCCACAGACAAATCTACCCTATCGGGCTGTGGAGGGAGAATTCCCGGTTCGTACCGTAGACAACAATCTGTTTGAGCTGGATGAAGCAGGGTTCAGAAGATTCGATCGCGTTGTGAATGCGCTTGTTGATATCGATACTGACCAGGCCATGATGCTGTATCGATTAGCCTCGCCATTGTTTCAGCAGGCCTATGCAGAACTTGGTTACGGAGATGTGAGTTTTGACAACACTCTAAGTCGGGCGATCCGCAATGTTCTGGCAACCGATGATATCGAGGGCTCCATACAACTGGTCAAACCGTCGGTAATGTATCTGTACGCCGATAGCGATATCGAGGCCATGTCTGACATCCAGAAACAAATGCTTCGTATTGGTCCCGACAACCGCGAGAAGGTGAAAAGCAAATTGCGTCAGGTAATGCAGCAGCTTTAATTCAGGCGCAAGCGGTGCTTAGCGAAGACTGCATGGTCGACAAGATGATCCGAGTTTAAGTCAGATGGAATCAATAAGTATCACTTCGCCGCTGGTTAGCGCGGACTGGTTGCAGTCCCGTCTGGGCAGTGAAAACCTGCTGATTCTAGACGCGTCTGTTCCCCCTATCGTGCCATTCACCAGGCATGCGCTACCTGCTGATCTGACAGCACGTTACATCCCTGGATCGCTGCGATTTGATTACGATACCCGGGTGTGTGATCAGAATTCATCGCTGCCGCATATGATGCCTGACGTGGATTTTTTCTCTGCTCAGGCCCGGGAACTGGGAATCAACAAGGATAGTGCCATCGTCATTTATGATGATACCGGTGTCTATGCCAGCCCAAGGGCCTGGTGGATGTTTCGGGCGATGGGGCATGACAACGTGGCTGTGTTGAATGGCGGTGCGGTTGCCTGGCATCAAGCGGGCCTTGAAATGTCAGAACAGATTCTTACCCAGGCCTCGCGGCCTGGTAATTTCGAGGGGCAGAAGAGCGAGGAGCATTTTTGCGACGCTCTTGTTGTGTATCAGTTATTGAACGATAAATCCTGTACTATTCTTGATGCGCGCTCTGCGGGCAGATTTTACGGTCGGGATCCAGAGCCCCGAGATAATCTTCGGGGAGGTCACATGCCCGGCGCCTGCAACATGCCTTTCCAACAGGTCCTTGACGATATCCACATGAAACCAGTTGCGGAACTCCAGAATCTCTTCGCTCAGGTGGCCGCCAACGACCAGAAGTTTATTTTTACCTGCGGCTCGGGATTGTCGGCCTGCATTCTCACTCTCGCCGCCGAGCTTGCGGGTTACAGTCGATTGACGGTCTATGACGGATCCTGGTGTGAGTGGGGCCAGCCGGGCAAGTTGCCGGTGGAATGCTGAGCAATCCGCTCGAAAATAAGCCAATTGAAAAATGTCAGCCGAGGGTCTAACGTACCGAGGTTGTCTGCTGTAATCCAACAACAAGGAATAACAACATGAAAAGACAGACTCAAATTATCCTGGCGGTTTGCACGCTTCTTCTTGCCACGACCGCCGCGGCTCAATCACGCCTGACGGACACCGCTGCCTGGGCAGCTGTGGTGCAGAATGAGTACAGCGTGGTACCTAACATTACCTACATCAAAGCCAACAACATGGAGCTCAAACTGGATATTTACCGCCCTCGTAATGTCGACGCTCCAACTCCAACTATGATCTACATCCATGGTGGAGGCTGGGTCCGAGGTAACAAGGAAGCCAATGTGCTGCGCCTGGTTCCCTATCTCGAAGCTGGTTGGTCGGTCGTGAACGTGCAATACCGGCTGGGCGACGTTTCCCTTGCCCCTGCCGCAGTTGAGGACTGTCTCTGCGCGTTACGCTGGGTCATCCGGAATGCGGCCGAATACGATTTTGACATCAGCCGAATTGTCGTTACGGGCAATTCGGCCGGAGGGCATCTGGCGCTCACTACTGGTATGCTGCCGGCTGATTCGGGGCTCGATAATCAATGTCCCGGCAATGAAAATCTTTCTGTAGCTGCCATCGTGAACTGGTATGGAATCACCGACGTGGCGGATCTTCTGGCGGGCGAAAATCAGAAATCCTACGCGGTGCAATGGATGGCGGCCATGCCGGATCGTGTCGCAATAGCAGATCGCATCTCACCTCTGCAATATGTGCGCAGTGATTTGCCACCGATCATCACAATTCACGGTGACGCAGACCCGACCGTTCCCTATGACCACGCCGTGCAGCTGCATCGGGAATTACGCGAGGCGGGTGTGATTAACGAGCTAATTACCGTACCAGGGGGTGGCCATGGTGGTTTCCCTGCCCAGGAAATGCTACGCATTTACGAAGGGATATTCGATTTTTTGGCAGACAACGTTAACTGAGGTATGGGGCGCACCCGGACTTAATGTTTAAGGAGTAAAAATGGATCATTCTGCAGGTGATGGTCATGCGTGTTGTCAGCACGATGAGCCCCAGGGAGAGATGAAAGATCCTGTTTGCGGGATGACCGTCACCAGCAGTTCCTCGCACGCAACGCAGCACGAAGGCATGGCATATTACTTTTGCTGTGCGGGTTGCAAGAACAAGTTTGATGCAGACCCTCTCAAGTACCTGAACCCTGGAAGTAAAGCCGATGAACCGATAGACCTGAATGCATGGTATATCTGTCCCATGGACCCGGAGGTCAGGCAGCAGGGTCCCGGTACCTGCCCTAAATGCGGGATGGCACTGGAACCGGAAGCGCCAAGCCTGGACGAGGAAGAAAACCCGGAGCTAATCGATTTCCGACGGCGCTTCTATTACACGCTGCCGCTGACCGCTGCGGTGTTTGTGCTGGCTATGTTTGGCCACGGTCGGGAGTGGGTGCCAATGGAATGGCAGAGCTGGATCGAACTGGTACTGGCGACGCCAGTGGTTTTATGGGCGGGACGTCCATTTTTTGAACGAGGTGTTCAATCCGTTATCAATCGCAGTCCCAATATGTGGACTCTGATCGGTTTGGGCACATCGCTGGCTTATCTATACAGTCTTGTCGCGACACTTGTTCCTCAGGTATTCCCCGATTCTTTTGCAATGAATGGACGTGTCGCGGTTTACTTCGAAGCGTCTGCTGTCATCATTTCCCTCACTCTGTTGGGGCAGATAATGGAGCTGGGGGCAAGAGCCCGGACTGGAGCTGCCATCAGGGCGCTTCTGGGTCTGGCGCCCCGAACCGCGCGTCGAATCAATGCTGACGGTAGCGAACAAGATGTCGCCATCGAGGACATCATGGTCGGTGACCGATTGCGGGTGACACCGGGAGAAAAGATACCGGTTGATGGCATAGTTGAGGAGGGGCGTAGCTCCGTCGATGAATCGATGCTGACTGGTGAGCCGATTCCGGTCACCCGGCAATCGGGCGATCGGGTGATTGGCGCCACGCTCAATACAACCGGCAGCCTGGTAATCCGTTCCGAGCACGTGGGTGCCGACACGATGCTTTCCCAGATCGTGCAACTCGTCGCTCTGGCACAGCGCTCCCGGGCGCCGATGCAAAAACTGGCCGACGTTGTGGCGGGCTATTTTGTGCTGGTGGTGGGCACCATCGCTGTGCTGACGTTTTTCGCCTGGGGCTTGTTCGGTCCCGAGCCCGCCTGGGTATACGGATTGATCAATGCTGTGGCAGTGCTCATTATTGCGTGCCCCTGTGCTCTGGGGCTCGCCACGCCGATGTCAATCATGGTTGCGACCGGTAAAGGAGCCAGCCAGGGGGTTTTGTTCCGCGACGCTGCAGCCATTGAGTCCTTGCGCGAGGTGGACACCCTGGTAGTAGACAAGACCGGAACCCTGACCGAGGGTCGGCCAGTTTTTTTATCTGCCAGAGGATTCGACGCGCTTTCGGACAGGGAAGTGCTGCGAGTGGCGGCCAGTTTAGACCAGGGCAGTGAACACCCCCTTGCCAAGGCTATCGTAGCGGCTGCCCAAGATCAGGGATTGACTCTGTCAACGGCCGAGGATTTTGACTCGTCGAGCGGGGTCGGGGTGTCCGGATTGGTTGATGGAAACGTGGTTCTTCTTGGCAATACCACGTTTATGAAGCAGCACGAAGTCGACCTTTCTGCATCCAATACCCAGGTGGACGCCATGCATGCCGATGGGGCCAGCGTAATATACCTGTCGGTAGACAATGCGTTGAGCGGTTTGCTGGCGGTAGCCGATCCTGTCAAGGACAGCACACGGGAAGCGATTGATGCCTTGCGTGGACGCGGCTTGAGACTGGTCATGGCTACGGGTGACGGAGAGCAGACGGCCAATGCCGTAGCCAGTACGCTGGGAATTACCGAAGTACATAGCCAGGTCACGCCTGAGGACAAGTTGAACCTGATTGCTGAACTGCAGTCTCGAGGTGCACGCGTTGCGATGGCCGGAGATGGTATCAATGATGCTCCGGCGCTGGCTCTTGCCGACGTAGGTATCGCCATGGGGACCGGTACTGACGTCGCCATGAGCAGTGCTCAGGTAACCCTGGTAAAAGGAGACCTGCGAGGCATCATTCAGGCGCGAGTCATCTCTGAGCAAACCGTGGGCAATATGCGGCAAAATCTGACGTTCGCCTTCGTGTACAACAGCGTGGGGGTGCCCATCGCGGCTGGCATATTGTTCCCGTTTTTCGGCCTATTGCTGTCGCCGATGATAGCCGCCGTTGCCATGAGTTTGAGTTCGGTATCGGTTGTCGGCAATGCGCTGCGATTGCGAAGTCAGTAGCTTTGTTTGTTCCAAAGATTCTTAAATCCGGCCAGGCTTGAAAAAATGGGCATGTTTTATCGGATTAATCAAATGTTCCTCAAAACCAGGGCTTCCAGGATTCTCGCGCTGGTGTTTGCGGCATCCCTGCTCAGTTATTGTGAGCCAGAAGTTTCGGTCAGCCAAGAGGTTCCTGACGAGGTGGTTGATCCGATGGCTACCGATTTCTTTTTTATGCGCAATCCTGAAATTCGCGAGGATCTTCTGGAACAGCTGGTCATTAATGAGATAGACCACTGGATTAATGCGGACGATTCAATTGGATTCTTCGTGAAGGACACCAGAGAAGTGGATCGCATCGCCAACGAGTCGATTGCCGTCTGGATTACGAGCCAATAGGAAATTAGCTTCCCATGCCTTGTTAGCACTCCGATTACTGTCGCTCATTTACAGGATCAGGAAGAGCGCGCTGCCTCCCGAAGGATGAAGTCAGCACCTTGCTCGGCGATCATCACGGTGGGTGCATTGGTATTGCCCGAGGTAATTCTCGGCATGATGGACGCATCGATTACGCGAAGTCTGTCAACGCCATGCACTTTCAGTCGATCATCGACTACAGCCAGTTCATCATTACCCATCTTGCAGGTTCCCACGGGATGGAAAATGGTTGTCCCGAGTTCACCTGCAGCTCGCAGTAATTCCTCGTCACTTTCGAGCGCCGGACCAGGCTTCCATTCCTTCGGTTCGAATGGCGCTAACGACTTTGACGCCATAATCCGCCGAGTGAAGCGCAGCCCATTAACTGCAACCATTCGATCTTCGTCGGTTGAAAGATAATTCAGCGAAATCGCGGGATAGTCACGCCAGTTAGCACTTTTTATTCGAACGTGCCCTCGGCTGCCGGGCCGAAGATTACAGACCGAAGGGGTGATGGCGTTAAACCTGTGCAGGGGATCGCCAAACTTGTCTAGCGAGAGTGGTTGTACGTGCCACTCGATATTGGCACTTGTCTGGGAATCATCGCTCATGGCAAATGCGCCCAGCTGGGAAGGCGGCATGGTGAGCGGGCCCGTTTTAAACAGCAGATATTCCAGTCCCATCATCGCTTTACCGAGCAGCGAATTCGCTCGCTGATTGAGGGTAACGGTATTATTGACTTTATAGACACTGCGCACCTGCAGGTGGTCATGCAGGTTCTCGCCCACTCCCGGTAAATCGCAAGTTACGTCTATGCCACAATCACTCAGCAGTGGCGCCGGGCCGATACCGCTTAATTGCAGAATCTGGGGAGACCCGATTGCGCCCGCACTCAATAGTACTTCCCTGCGGGCGTTGAATTGCACGGTCCCGGCGTCATTCAGACAGGCACAAACACCCACTGCCCGGGGCCTGCCGTCCGGAGATTCGATGCAAAGCTTTTCTACCTGGGCATTGGTAATAACTTGCAGATTCGGTCGGGACATTGCCGGATGAAGAAACGCACTGGTGGCACTCCAGCGCTTACCCCTGCGCTGATTCATCTGGAAATAAGCGTTACCGAAATTGTCGCCGCGATTAAACTCGGTAATTTTCGGGATGCCGCATTCTGCTGCCGCATCGCGCCAGGCGTCCAGTATTTCCCAGTTCACCCGACGCTCTTCCACTCGCAGCTCCCCTCCAGCGCCGTGATACTGGTCTGCCCCATGCTGATAGTCTTCGGATTTCTTAAATACTGGCAGGACGTCGTGCCAGCCCCAGCCGCGATTTCCCAGGCTTGCCCAGTAATCGTAATCGCTCTGCTGACCTCGCATGTAGATCATGGCATTGATGGACGAGCAGCCACCGAGTACTTTGCCGCGGGCATACCCGATACTGCGGCCATTCAGCCCGGGATCAGGTTCGGTCTGGTAGCACCAGTCGGTGCGCGGGTTGGCGATGGTGTACAGGTAGCCAACCGGAATATCGATCCAGAAATAATCGTCCTTGCCGCCGGCTTCCAGTAACAGCACCCGGGTTTTTGGATTCGCTGACAGGCGATTGGCCAGCACGCAGCCCGCGGTGCCGGCACCGATGATTATGTAGTCGTATTCATCAGCCACTTTGATGAACCGTTGCCGCTACAACTCTTCAGTCACAACCGGCAGAACGATCGCTGACGGACGCTGGGCATCGAAGTAGATGGTATTGTTGGCAATTTTTGCCGCTGTGGCGGTGTCATCCAGCGCCGCACCATTATTCGGATTCACAGCGAAACGGGGAAAATTACTGGAAGTCACGTGAATGCCAAGTCGGTGGCCCTTCTCAAAGGTTTGCGCGGTGCTCCACATGTTGATGGTCAGTTTTTCGACGTCACCCGGGGTCATCAATTGCACGTCGTTCTGGCGCTGTCCATTGCGAAACCTGGTGCGAATCGGGTAATCAAGTATCAGCGCCTCATAACCGTCCGGATAAATATCCACCAGTTTGACGACGAAATCGGTATCCAGTACATCGGTGGACACATAAAGCTCCATATCGATGTGGCCGGCAACCACCAAGTCTTGTTCCAGCGCCGGAGTCTGGAAACGCAGGTAATCCTCTCGCTCGCCAATTTCGCGCTGATCCCTCGGACCTACGTCGCGACCCAGGTTCTGACCGCCCACGGTGGGCACGGGATTGTTTGGGTCGAATCGATAGGAGATCGAAGCGGCGTCGGCCCGCGGAGCGCTGCTGCCAAGGGACATGTCCGGTTGCAGGTACAAGCGCGTTAGCTGATGGGCTGGCGGCCAGCTGTCGGACTGGATAACGCGGTTAAGAGGGGATACGTCGCCTTTGCGCGCCGCTGCCATCATGTAAAAACTGATGGGTGGCTCTTCCATAATACCGTTGTCGATATCCTTCAACCAGTAGTCCCACCAGCGCAGCTGTTGTTCGATGTCGCCGCTGATCAGCCCGCCATCGGGATATTCGAGATCGCCCTGTAATGCGCCATGGCCAAAAGCGCCCATGAACAGTTTCTGATTACCCCGGGCGCCCTGACGGCCTTCGTTCTGCAGGTACTGGTAATTATAGAGTGAGCCCTCGGCGTAGATATCGTGCCAGCCGCCGACGTTGTAAACGGGTATCTGAACGTTCTCCCGGTGAAACAGGAAATCGGTATCCAACCAACCCTGATCTAACACTGCCCTCGCCTTGTAAGCGGATATAGCTTCTTCGCTTACACCCTGACCTCGCAGCCAGCCACCGGAATGACTTTCCTTAAATACTCCACCAACAAATCGTGAGCGGTAAAAAAGGCTGTCAGGAGCGACGGTCACGTAGGCAGCTGTAAGGTGCGGAGGAGCTGACGCAGCTGCCAGATTTGACGTAATTCCGGGCGCCGACGTTCCAAAGATACCAATTTTGCCGTTACTGAACTCCTGAGCGGCGATCCACTCGACGGTATCGTAGCCATCTTCGATGTCAGTTTCGAAAGGCCGGTTCTCACCCTCAGATTCATAGCGGCCGCGGACATCCTGGCTTACCAGCACATAACCCCGAGCGTTATAGGTGGCGGCACTGAGATCGGCCCCGTTCTTGTTGTATGGCGTACGGGTCAGAACTACTGGCCAGGGTCCATCGTCCTCCGGAAAGTAAATATTGGTCGCCAACTGCACACCATCCCGCATGGGCACCATAAGCTCGCGCTTGCCCACTTCCCCCTGCGCCCAGGCGCCTGTGACGAAGAGCAACAAGGTAATTGATGCAAGTGCCAGACGACCCGTCGAGTTAAGTCTGAGTTTGGTCATGTTGTAAATTCCGTGACTTGTATCCAATGAAGGCACTCACTTTACGTGCTGAACGAAGCTCAAATCAAGAGGCCAAGCAGCTGGTGTTAGCGAAAAAGCGAATCCGGCGCCAACTCTGTTGGAAATTCATTCGTCGTGATTTGCGCCTGTTGGACAGAAATCCTCCGGTTCCATAAAATGAAGCCCACAATGAATTGCTCCGGATTTACGCTTCGGACCGCAAAGAGGATAGACCATGCAGCACGATGTTGTCGTCGCAGCGATGTATCACTTCGCCAGATTTCCTGATTTCAAATCCTTTCAAACGCCACTTAAAGACCTGTTGCTAACCAAAGGCGTGCGCGGCACGGTGCTGCTTGCTGCAGAGGGAATCAACGGCACTATCGCCGGCTCGCGACAGGGCATTGATGCGGTAATTCGGTTCATAAGACAGGATAAGCGTTTTGCGAGCATCGAGGTCAAAGAATCCACCGCCGCCGAGAATCCATTTTATCGAACCAAGGTAAAGCTAAAAAAAGAAATCGTTACGATGGGAGTAGAGAATATCGATCCGAATCAACTCGTTGGCAGTTACATTGAGGCGAAGGACTGGAACGATCTGATTACCGATCCAGAAGTAACACTGATAGATACGCGTAACAAGTATGAATACCAGATTGGCACTTTCAAGGGAGCTATCAATCCACAGACCGATACATTCAGGGAGTTTCCAGATTTTGTGAGCAGAAATCTTCATCCCGACAGGCATCGCAAGGTGGCGATGTTCTGTACCGGTGGTATCCGCTGTGAAAAATCGACGGCGTTTCTCAAACAACAGGGATTCGAAGAGGTCTATCTACTGAAGGGAGGCATTCTCAAATACCTCGAGCAGGTCACCAGGGAAGAAACTCTCTGGGAGGGTGAATGTTTTGTATTCGACAATCGAGTCACGGTAGATCATAGTCTTTCGAAGGGAAGCTACGATCAATGTCACGCCTGTCGTATGCCGATCAGCGAAGAGGATAAGAGCAGTGAACATTATCATAAAGGCGTCAGCTGTCCCTTTTGCTTCGACAGTCATTCCAGTATTCAGATCAATCGCTTTTCTGAGCGGGAACGCCAGGTTGAGTTGGCAGAGCAGCGTGGCGAAAGCCACATTGGGCAGCCGATGCAGGCCATTAGTCAAAAGCGCAGGGGCGAAAAGTTGCGCTTCAAAGATTTGCAGAGAGAAAAGTCGGGAGGTCGCTGAGCGGGTCCCGGTCGCTGTTTTCGCCCCGTTATCTGCGCTATAGTCCAACCCATTAAAAATAATGAGATGGGGCAGCTTTGTGAGCGACCGTGCGGACATCAGACCTCCCCGTATCTACCCTGCTCTGCTGGTGATTGTCGCGATCCCCTTGCTGGTGGGTGGTAGCCGGCTGCTATTGCTCGGGGGGTCGTTCTACTACCTTCTGGCTGGCATCTTGCTGATGGCAAGCGCTCGACTATTGATGCTGGGGCAACCTGCCGGGATCACGCTGTACGGGCTATTTCTGGCGTTCACCGTTGCCTGGTCCTTCTGGGAGGCCGGGCTGGATGTCTGGGCGCTGCTGCCCCGAATCCTGCCTTTTGCTTTATTGGGAGGGTGGCTGTTGCTCCCGAAAGTTCGTATCAGCGTGCATGGCTTTCCCCATCCGCCGCCGCTTCTGAGTTCCCGGATTTTTATTGCCAGCGCCGCGATTTACGTGATGTTGGTGAGCCTGGTGCTGGTCCGGGGTGTCGGTTACCCGATTCAGAACGTGGCGCCGAGGCTGGCAGCCACTGCCGTCAACGATCGAATCGACTGGCCCAGTTACGGCAACACTGCCGGAGGGACACGGTATTCCCCTCTAACCCAGATTAGTGCGACCAATGTTGCCGACCTCGAACTCGCCTGGGTTTACCGCACCGGTATAGGGGGCGCGTTCAAGGCGACTCCCTTGCAGGTTGGGGAACTGCTCTACGTGTGTACAGGTGGCAATGTGATAGTCGCGCTGGACGCGGAAAGCGGGGACCTGGTCTGGCAATTCGATCCGTTGTTGCCGCCGGATCACCTTGAGGCTGTCCGATACTTTACTACAGGCTGCCGTGGGGTTTCCTACTACGAGGCACCCCCGGACTACAGCGGTGAGTGTCCACAGCGCATTATTACCGCGACTGCCGATGCAAGAATGATTGCCGTTGATGCACTCACAGGGAATCGTTGCTCGCGCTTTGGTGAGTTGGGCGAGATCGATCTGACCCGGAACATGGGGAATGATCCGCTGGTATTCAATTTCCAGACTTCGCCACCCGGCATCGTGCGTGGCAATGCCGTCATCGGTGGCTGGGTCTTTGATAACCGCAGCGTGGGAGAACCATCCGGCGTAGTTCGCGCCTTCGACGCGATCACGGGGGAATTCGCCTGGGCCTGGGACATGGGCCGGCCCGGTGTCTATACCGAGCCCCTTCAAGGTGAGGTCTATACCCGGGGCACGCCGAATGTCTGGAGCCTGATGAGTGTCGATGAGGAGTTGGGGCTGATCTACGCGCCGACCGGCAATGAAACGCCGGACTACTTTGGCGGCTATCGCATGGACGCGTCCGAGCAGTTTGCCAGTTCGGTCGTTGCGATCGATGGTGAAACGGGTGTTCCGCGCTGGTCCTTTCAGACAGTGCATCATGACATCTGGGACTATGATGTTCCCTCGCAACCGGTGTTAATTGATCTGCCAGCGACTGATGGGGAAATCATTCCGTCGGTTCTGGTGCCGACCAAGCGTGCTGAAGTATTCGTCCTCAATCGCGAGACCGGGGAACCGGTATTCGATATCCGGGAATTGCCGGTTCCCCAGCAGGGCGGAGTCCCGGAAGACTACGTGACTCCCACCCAGCCATTTCCGATGGATTTGCCACATTTCAGACCTGATATTCTGGAGCGGGATATGTGGGGCATCACTCCCATCGATCAGATGCTGTGTCGTATCGAGTATCGCAAGCTGCGATACGAGGGACTGTTCACCGTACCTGGCGCCGACACAATTCTGCAGTTTCCGGGTCCCGCTGGTGGGCACAACTGGGGCAGTGTCAGTGTCGATGAGGCGAATCACATTATGGTAGTCAATCCGTTAATTATGTCGAACAAGTTAACTTTAATTCCCCGTGACGACTTACCTGATGGCGTTGCGGGAAGTCAGCAGGGCACTCCTTATGCGCATCGCACCGAGCGTTTTATTTCGCCGCTGGAAATTCCCTGCCAGGAGCCTCCCTACGGCATCATGGCTGCCATTGATCTGGAAACCCGAACGCTGCTTTGGGAACGACCGATTGGCACCGCCAAAGACAGTGGGCCGTTTGGTTTAAAGACGCGCTTACCCCTGACTGTGGGGACACCCCAGACCGGAGGCACGGTGACGACAGCCGGAGGACTGGTGTTTATTGCCGGTACCATGGACAACACTATCAGGGCAATAGACTTGTTTAACGGCAAGGAATTGTGGAACAAGCCCTTGCCTTTTGCTGCCCAGGCTACCCCCATGATCTACGAGTCGCCCCGCAGCGGAAAACAGACCCTGGTCGTGACTGTGCCGGTTTACAATTCGACACGAGCGGTAGGTGCCCGGGTATTACCCCCGGAGGACGAGGATCCCGAAGGCGGCTATATTATGGCTTTCCGATTACCCGAGTAGTTGCTGAAGCAAAAGAAGTGAGAAGTTGCAGATGAAGAGAGACGAATGCCGGCCTGAGGGGGCGTTGCAGATTGCGCTGGCATTGGCATTAGTG
>Ga0181584_10001821_pt1 | contig 16224 bp, 8 predicted proteins | sample 071ome_30_FD_132462 | JGI IMG/M metagenome (GOLD analysis project Ga0181584, IMG submission 132462) | Coastal salt marsh microbial communities from the Groves Creek Marsh, Skidaway Island, Georgia - 071406AT metaG (megahit assembly) | ecosystem: Environmental > Aquatic > Marine > Intertidal zone... | reverse complement strand
TTTATTGTTTTTTCCACCTTCCTGCACAACCTATTTGCTACGTGCAGGTAAAAATGTCGGGTTTTAATACCAAATGTCGTAATTACATAACTGCTCAGTTCAAATACTGAGTTCTTTTTTTTGATTTAAACATCGGGGGACGCCTTTCACTTCATTCCTAGAAGAAGCAGAAACGCAAGGATTATTTGGATTGCGTGCGACTCGGCGCCGCTTTGGATACTGTCCATCTTCTCAAACCATATACTTCATTCAAACACACTCACCCATACCCCAACGCATCATGTCATTCCAGTTGTGGGCTGCTGACATGGTGGTCAATGACAATTATTCTTCGACTCAAAAATAATTATCATTCTACAGACGTGGACCAGATTCCGAGAAATAAGTATGCTGAGGCATTGTCCTAAGATATCCAAAGCGGCGCCGAGTCGCACGCACTCCTAAATGGCTCTTGGCTCACTCTTATATTCATAGAAGAAACTGAGACACGCCCAGCATCGAGCTTTTGTGTAAGCATTGAAGCGCCTGAAACCAACTTGGAAGGAAATTGATTTCTGATCTCCTCTGGTCACCCTGTTCCACTGGGTGTTTTGGTGGCAAATTCGCTCAACGCCTTTTTGTTTTTATCGCAAAGCCAAGGACATTTTCTGGATTTCCTTGTCATTAAATTTCCTGCATCATTCGTGAGCGTTTCAAACCTCAAGACAAACTGTAACCTTTTGGACGGTCGCATGTCTTTGGGGTAACGTTTTATGGAGGATTCCAGGGATAAGATACAGACAGAAGCAGTTGAAGTGATCGAAGCCGTGCTCGGCGGTCAACGGGAGCGGTATCGCGATCTGGTGGATCGTCATGCCGACAAGGTCTACGCGGTGGCCTGGAGTCGTCTGGGTGATCGGCACCTGGCGGAGGAGGTTGTTCAGGAAACCTTCATTCAAGGTTACCAACGATTGAACCAGCTGAAGGATCCGTCCAAGTTTCTCTCCTGGATCGTGCGCATCGCAAGGAACACGGCGATCAACCTGGGCATCCGACACCGGAACGAACTGAAGAAGCGCCGCCGCTGGGCGTTTGAACAACCCTCGCCAACAGAAGAATTATCCGAAACGGAGGAATCCAATGATTCCGGGGAACCCGTCAACAAGGAAACACTCAGCGAGATCATGTCCGGCATGCGGGTTTCCTACCGTGAATGCCTGACCTTGTTTTATCTGGAAGGCAAAAGCATCGAAGCCTCGGCACAATCGCTGAACATCACCCCCGGCAATTTCAAAACCCGCCTCCACCGAGCCCGCACCGCTCTCCGCACCCAACTGGAACACCACATCGAAATCCAACTCAACAAGCTGAAACCATCAGAAAAGGCCAGACATGCTATCATGGCGGTGGTCGTGTTGAAAGCTCCGGGTTCGTATGGACTGAAAGCATTTGGTGTGAGCGTCGCGAGCCTGCCGGTGCTGAACTGGTTCCTTTTCGGCGCTCAGTTTTTAAGCCTATTGCAGATGTCACTTCTATGGAAATGGCTTGACCGGTTGGTCATGCGAAATTTCAAAGATCCCAAGAGCTATGAAGCCCAGTCGTTTCAATCCCAATCCAAGCGAAACCTCCTCATGGTTCTTGGGATGGCGATCATGTTCATGGGCCTTGCTTTTTTCGCAACACGCTTAAACGGCATGCAATTCTTCGCAGCCCTTTTTTGCATTTTTGTGCTCCAACCGACCATTTTGCTTATCACCCAAGGTCCCACCACGAGGCACTCTATGCATTTAAAGGTGACCTTGGGAATAGCCATCGCTGGGCTGGGGATGATTGGCTATTTCTTCATGCAGTGGCCAAATTATGTGCAACAGTTTTGCTTCGCGGGGTTCATCTTCTTGAATACATGGGCGACCAGGAATTTCCCTATGGGGCGAGATTTTTCCCTTTTTTCCAGACTGGCCCACCGACATTCCGATGATGATGTGTCCACGGAATGTGAACCAGTGCCGATTGAACCGCCCAATGTTCAAAAGTCTGAAATCAGATCCTTCGTGACCTATCTGGCCAAGGAATTCCATGTGGTGTCGATGCGCTCGGTCAACAATGGCATTTGGGTCAGAACAACCCCTTACAAATCAAATCCTTTTTCCTCGATTCTTTACGCGTTCTGGTGGAAAGGAGCTTCCGTCATTTTTCTGGGCTACCATGGTGAATTTGAAGCCAAACTGGGTCAAGGCGACATCAGCAAATTACCCGCTCACCTATTCAAAGGCGATCTGCAAAAGGATCAGGAACGTATCAACAAACAGGTCACAGCAGGCATTCGATCGGCTTTTACGCATTGGCGTCTTGGGGATTTCAAACTGACCAAGAAAGCATTGGGGCTGGGAGGCGATTCGGACACATTCCACGTTTCACCTGAAAAAGCTAAAGGCAACCGAATGCGTGTACGCTTGGGAATAGGATGCAGTATTTTTCTGATGGTTCTAAGCCTGTCTCAGTTCCTGACTGAAGAAATGATTGTTCCCCTGGATTTATGGCAAATGAAAGAAATCAGTTTACAAGAACAAGATGTCAGGGATTTTTTAAATTTGTTGGCTGATGGTGACACACGCGGTATTCAAGCACGTAAGACCTTTGAGCAATTAAGGGCCCACGGACATGCCTCTCCACCTGTGGAATTCTATTCACCAACTGCACTTTCAGCGGTCAACAACACTTTTCAAAGGGAATTCGACAAACTTTTGGAAGACAGATTGATCGATACTTCATACACCAAACCCGCGGTTTATCTGTCCTTCATGACACAATCTTATATACCCTACTCACCTGTTTGGGAGATTCCGGAATTGAATACGACAGATTGGCTTCAAATACTGGATAAAAAAACACCGGACTGGAAAGTGGTGATGTCCGGTCAATATGAAGGTTATACTTCGATTGGGATATGGCCCTCCACTCTGCACAAGCAAATATTATTCCTTCAGGATGGAGTCAATCTCGAACAATTGGACTTTGAAGAAACTCACAAGATTATCGCGAACAACCAATATCTGGACACCACACTTTCCGTTGGGAGAAATCAACCCATTGTTCTGGAGGATATGCATGGCTTGTTTTTCCTGAATAACAACGACCCTTTCACGGACACTTGGCAAGCTCTGTCCATACTGGATCTCACGGGAGGTCTGGATTCGATTGACCGCGAAGCCTGCATTGAAGGATTGCTAAGAAACTATTTCGGAAAAGGACGTTTTTACGTTCGCAGTAAAAAGTCTCGTTACAAAATCAATGGAGGTCCTCGCGCCCAGTTTGGCGCACGCGATACCTGGGCTGGTTTTCACTCCTTTCGCATCCTGAACGCTCTTGACCGAGTGGATGATTTGGACAAATGGCAGTTTCTTCTACCATCCAACACAAAACGAAAAGTGGACGTTGATGATGGGGAATGGCCCTACTCCTGGTTCGAAATCGAAGCCTGGTGCATGCAGCAGGAGTTTCGGAATTACTTGAGAACGATGAAGGACACAAATACCAAAAACTGATTCATCGTCCTTCGCACGAGCTTACCTTCTCCTAAAAAACGTGCCGTTCGAGTCATTCCCTTTTTGGACTGCGGTGGTTACGACACCGCTCTGGATAGAGCCAGGGAAACGTTATACTTTTCGCATTCCAACGCCGTCCGCTTCTTTCTTGTGGAAACTCCTCGCGCGAAAGTTTACACACGTGAAATTTGAACACGGCTTCCCCTTGCGAACCGTATCCAGAGCTCCGATGACTCGGAGCACTCCAGAGACGCACCCCATGTTACGGTGATCACGACGCGGCTTCGAACACCTCGCGTATAATTCAACAAAAATCCTATTTAAGCCAACAATTCCTTCAACACATACCCATGCACATCCGTTAATCTCCGCTCCAACCCATTGTGGCGAAAGGTCAACAACTCATGATCCAAGCCGAGCAGATGAAGGATGGTGGCGTTGAGGTCGTGGATGGAGCTGACTTTTTCCACGGCTTCGTAACCGAGTTCGTCGGTGGCGCCGTAGCTGACGCCTCGTTTCACTCCCGCGCCGGTCATCCAGGCAGTGAATCCGTTGGGATTGTGATCACGTCCCTGGGCTCCTTTCTGGAACATCGGCATGCGCCCGAATTCTGTGCACCATACGACCAAAGTGTCTTCCAACAACCCCCGCTGCTTGAGGTCCTCCAGAAGGGCGGCGGCCGGTTGATCGAAGATCTCGGCGTGTACGTCGTATTGGGGTTTCAGTTTGTTGTGACCATCCCAGTTGAGCGCCCCACCTGAGGCGTAGGCGCCATTGAATAACTGAACAAATCGCACGCCTTTCTCGATCAATCGACGTGCCAGGATGCAGTTTTTGGCAAAGTCGGCTTTCACCTTGTTGTCGCCATCGTCCGCGCCGTAAGACTTCAGGATGTAATCCGGTTCGGTGGACAGATCCATGATGTCCGGCACGCTCAATTGCATGCGGGCGGCCAGTTCGTAACTGGCAATCCTTGCCGACAACTGCGAATCACCGGCGTTGGATGCCAGGTGTTCCTCCTGCATCTGACGCAAAAAGTTTCTCGCTGCCACATCTCCCTGAGCACTGACGCTCTCAGGTCGATTCAAGTTTTGTATGGGATTCCTGACATTGAAAGGCGTGCCTTGAAACTCAGCCGGCAGGAATCCCGGCCCCCAGTTGTTGATGCTCGCCTGAGGCACGCCACGAGGATCGGGAATCGCCACAAAGGCAGGAAGGTTCTCATTCTCGGTTCCCAGGGCATAAGTCACCCAGGCGCCAATGCTGGGAAATCCGTCGAGCGCAAAACCAGTCGAGAGAAAATTCTCGGCGGGTCCGTGCGTGTTGCTTTTGCTGGTCAGGGTGTGCACGAAAGCCAGCTCATCGGTCCACTCCGCCAAATGAGGCAACATATCGGAAACCATTTTGCCGGTTTGTCCGCGCGGACGAAAGGCGTACTGGGGTTTCGCGAGGTTACCGGATGGTCCCTGAAATGTCACCGAAGGTCCGCCGGGCATGGGTTGTCCGTCGCGCCGGAACAATTCCGGTTTGTAGTCCCATGTTTCCAACTGACTGCAGGCTCCGGCGCAAAACAGCACCAACACATTCTTGGCGCGCGCGGGAAAATGAGGATCTCGCGCCAGATGCGGACGTGCCGGATCAATCAATGGAACTTCTTTGGCCAACAAAGCATCCCGTGAAAGCAGATGCGTCAAAGCAACTGCTCCCAGCCCCGTCGCCGTGCTCCCAAGGAAGTCACGCCGATTGAGCAAAGCCTTGCCTTGGTGTCCTTCGGTGTAGGGGGATGGTCGGGAAAATTTCATGGGATGAACAGGAATTCATTGCTGTTGAACAAAACGCGACAAAGCATCGGCAACCCTTCGGCTTCCACCAATGCAACAGCGCCGTTTCGTTCCTGGACTTTGGGATCGCGCCCAAGGGTTTGTTGAAACGTTCGAGCAACTAATTGATGCGTCATCACATCATCGGGCCATTCACCTCGGATCCGGCCGGTCAACTTTTGGGACTGCTCCATGACGAAGGGACTGTTGAACAGGTTCAAGGCCTGAATCGCAGTGGTGGATTGGTTGCGGCGCGGCATCGGTTGCCCGGCATCGGGACAATCAAAGGCCCCAAAGACCGGAACGCGCTCCATTCTTACCTTGTGGGCATAAATCATGCGACGCATCCCTTCGGCACCGAACTGTTCCACGGGTGGGTAACCGCTCAAACCTCCACGGGTTTTAAAGAAATCAAATCCCGCGCCCCCCATGGTAAAATTCAATGAACCACTGACCTGCAACATGCTGTCCCGAATGGCTTCGGCTTCCAATCGCCTTGATGGAAATCGCCATAATAATCGTGCGTCGGCATCCACTCGCGTTCCCTCAGCGTGCACGCGGCTGGACTGCCGGTAGGTCTTGGATAACAGAATAAGTCGGTGCATGTGCTTGACCGACCATCCGCTCCGAATGAATTCACCCGCCAACCAATCCAACAATTCGGGATGCGTCGGAGCCGAACCATTGATACCGAAATCACTCGGTGTATCCACCAGACCACGCCCAAAATGAAACTGCCAGATCCGGTTCACCATCACCCGTGCGGTGAGTGGATTGTCCGGACGGGTAATCCATTCAGCCAGGGATTTTCGACGCTCCGCATCCGAGGCGTTTGCATCCAAGCCCACTGATCCCAAGACAGAAGCCACCCCCGGTGTAATGGTTTCACGGGGTTGTTCGGGATCGCCGCGATGGAGTACGTAGGTGGTGTCCGGTTCGCGAAAGGTGCCTCCGTAAACCATGGATCGTTGCTGGAGAGCTTCCTTTTCTTTGGTGAGTGTTGCCAGTTTTGCTTGTAGAGCTTTTCTTTGTTTCCCGTCCTCGCTCAACGCCCGTGCATTCAAGGATTCCAGTTCTGATTCACTAGCACCGAAAGGCACACGATCCCAGGAACCAGCCACGGTCGTCCACTTGCCTGGTTCTGTGGCCACTTCGATTCGGTACCGTATCGCCAGACGATCCTTGAATTGCCCGGTGCGATCACGCGACCAGATCACGCGGTCGATCGTTTGCGTTTTCGGCCATTCGATCTGCACCCAGCCCCCGCCCTTTTCGTTGGAAATCCAACTGTGACTATTGCCATACAAACCTTCATTGACGTGCTTTAACTGATGAATCCCCGTCTCTGGATAATTGCCCGAAGAACTGGGTTGGCCACCTCGATCAGCAAGCGCCACATTGACGGGAGTCGCACCGGTGCCAAAAACTTCCAACTCGTCTATGCACGGCTCATGACGATTGTCATCCATGGTAGCCAGCACGGTCAACCGCACCCTTTTCGCTTCAACCGGAGCAAAGCGATCGACATTTCGAAGGGTGTTGACCGGTTCGCGTGCTTTGATTTCGCTCGTATCATCCGGATTGGCCAGCGGGGTGGATGCTTCCAACTGATGCTGAACGTTCACCAATTGTTGATCGATCTGTTTCAGGGCCGCTTCCCTCGTCCGCTCCCTTTCCGGATCCCGGATGGGACGATCCCCATACTCCACTCCGGCAAAGAAAGCCTGGAAAGCGTAATAATCTTCGGTGGATATCGGATCGAACTTGTGCTCGTGGCAACGCGCGCAACCGATGCTGATACCCAGAAACGTTTCCCCTGTCCCGACAATGATTTCATCCAACGCATCCTGACGCGCCAAACGTTTGGAGGCGTCATCCTGCCCGATCTGACCGGGCAACAACGCGGGAGCGGCCACCAAAAAACCCGTTGCCGCATCGGCGCCCACCGTGTCGCCGGCCAATTGTTCGAAGACAAATTGATCATAGGGCTTGTCCTGATTGAACGCGTCAATCACGTAGTCCCGATAAGGCCAGGCATTGGGGCGTTCGGTATTGACCTCATATCCGTGCGTATCGGCATACCTCACCAAATCCAACCAATGCTGCGCCCAACGCTCTCCATAACGTGGACTGGCCAACACAGCTTCCACTTCACGACGATAGGCTTCATCAGGATTCCCAGCCTGTTCAAATGCTCGAATCCTTTCAAACGATGGCGGCAAGCCATGCATGTCAAAATGAAGTCGACGCAGGAGGTCTCTCGGTGGAGCTTGTTCCTGAAATTGAAGATCGTATGCCGCTAGTTTGGATTGAATAAAATAATCAATGGGCTGCAGTTTGGAATCGATTTCTGGAAGAGGTCTGAGTGTCTGGAAAGACCAGTGCAGCGACGAATCTCCCCCATTCAACCGCAAGGAATGAGAGCCCCAAAACATGCTGAACAAGACGATCAAGCTGCAAATGGTTCGGGGTGTCATGGGCTACATCCTAGCGTAATCGAACCAGGTAAGCAATGGTTTGCCCATGCCTATCTTGCTTTTATTGGAATATTTGAAAATAATTGGGAATAAGATCACGTTGGCATGCTCTGAGAGGAGTCGGCTCAGCTCTTAAACGATGTTGGGCTTAAATCAAAACAATGAAAACCAGTTGGATAAGAAAAAGTTGGACAGGTATCACGTTATTGATCGCCATGGGTTTCCTTTCAGGATGCAAGGTGGTTCCCCTGCAGGATCAGCGTCTGGTGTCCAAACACAACATGACTTTTTCCGATTCACCGGTATTCGCCTATCAATCTGCCGTGCTCACCCAGATCGAACCCGGCACGGCCAGTTCTGGCGGAGCTCAGGCTGCTGGCTGCACGGCGTGCCAATAATGCTGCAACCACCCTACATGCACCCATTAAGATTCATTTTGGTCGCAGTGTGCCTGGTTAGTTTGCTTTCAACCGGGCCCGTCCACAGCGCGACCCCCGGTAGCCGCCTTCGCCAGAAGGTGGCCCTTGATTTCTCCAACCTCAACTTACCCCAGCTCCTTCCATCCCCTGGGAAAACATTTTCCTTTGAACAATATCAGGAGAAAATCGTCGTGCTCGATTTCTTCGCCTATTGGTGCGCCCCTTGCGCTCGTACGTCCCCGATTCTCGAGAAGGAAATCGCCGCCTATTACGCCTCCAAAAATGGCAACCCTCATGGGATCCCGGTGGATTTGGTCGCTGTGAATGTCGAGTCCGCCAATCCTCGGCGGACGGACATGTTCATTCGTCGTGCAGGTCTTGCCCACGTGATTCAGGACCTCGAAGGACAATTGCTGGAACAATTCGACAGTCAGGGGATCCCATTGATTGTGGTGCTGGACGGCACAAGTTCCGAGTCCGGTTTCGTCATTCGTTATCAACACGCCGGATTTGAAGGAGTCGAACAGCTGAGATCCGTGATTGATGCCATCGGTGAAAAACCACATACAGACGCGACACCATCTGCAGAAACACCCAATGATCCCGAATTTGACTCGAAAAGAAACCTGCTGACAGAACACACATTCGAAACCGCAGGCGAAGCGCTTCTGACGGACGATTATCAATTGACACAATGGAATATGAGATACGGTCATACCTACGGCCGTACCGAATGGGATGCGGGGCTCATGATTCAAACATTCGATTTGGACATGCGCTCGCCGGATCCGTTTTTCACCTCCATGAATGTTCGCAATGAACGCATTCTAGGGCAGCTACGAGCATCACAACAAATCAATGACGATCTCACACTGCGCCTGCAGGGAGGTTACTACGAAGGATTCCAAAGCTACCGGGCACTATGGCTGCATGAGTATTACAAACAAATCGGCAACCTCCCCATTTTTGCCGGATATCCTGAAATCGATCCCCGTGGTTATCAGCTATCCACCCAGGCCCGGTGGGAATACCTGCCGGGATCAGGTTACCTGGAAACCGGTGCAGGATTCTACCGTGATCATATCGCCCCCAGCGCGGAATTCGAACGAATCACCATCCTGGGACGCGACCGCATCGATTCCATCATTTATCGCGTCGCTACCGAAAACGTCCTGACCAAACGGCTACGTTCCCTGCTCGAGCTTCAACTGACGGACACGACCGATCGACAACTGCGCTGGTCCCTTCAAGGATCACTCAACGCGGCACTTTCTGAAACCTGGGTCATGAGATGGCAAACAGGTGCCGCAACTGAGAACCCGAGTTTTAATTCCTGGTTCACCGGGCTGACCCTGGAACATGATTTGAACGATTCATGGCTTTTGAGTTTTTTCGGACGCTTCTACGAGGACACGGGTGAAATACAAAACTCGTTACCTTCTTCCAATGCACCTCCGGGATTGAAGAGCTATCATTTGGGACTGGGCTTGCGATGGATTGGGGAAAAATCCAGTGTCCGAGTCAGCGCAGGCCCCTACTGGACACGATATGAAGAAGCGAACATTGCGGCGCCCTTTTTCGAAGATATATATCAAAACAGAAATTGGGGCTTGTTTCAGGCGGCATTTGACATGAAGTTTTAATCAATTCAAGGAGACGATATATGAGCATTCCACCAAAACACGTTTTGGGTAAATGGCTGGCAGTCACGATCGCAGCAGTGATGTGGATAGCCGCAACGGATCTGCAAGCCCAGTCCAATCGCAAGACTGTTGGAGAAGTGGCCGACCTGTTTAAACTCACAAATATCCGAACGGATGAACCGTTTAACCTGAGCGACGCCGAAGGGTCCATTATCCTACTCGATTTCTTTTTCTACTGGTGAAGCACCTGCCGAGCCAACTCAGCGGTCGTTGAGAAAGATATTCATCAGTATTACGAAGAACGTGGCGGCAATGCCCACGGCATCCCCGTTCAGGTCATCGGTCTGGAAAAAGATGACCGTGGAGCGCCCACTAGAAGTTCCTTGTTTTTTGCCGATCGCGCAGGCCTCGACCTGGTCCTGGATGACGGCGCTCACACGGCGCTTCACCAATTCTTTCCCCCAAATCGAGGTGAAGGGACCAGCGCATCAGATTTCGTGGTGATCAATGGCGTGAATCATTCACCGTCCCACCAGCAATGGGAAATCCTGCATATCGAGTCCATCCGGCCTAGCATCAATACCATCCGGAATGCCATCGATTCAATCGAAGCAGCGTCAGCGCCAGCAAGGCCACCGACACTTTCAGCTCCTGCGCTGGTCGACGGATCATTCACCTTTCAGGCCGAAGGAACAGCAGGTTCAGAGATCAGTGTGCAGGTTTCTCGCGATGGTGTGTCCTGGGAAACAAAACAAAACATCACACTTGGCAACGAACCGACAACCATATCGGAACCATTGATCGAAGGGCCTGAACCTGTCTTTTACCGACTTCTGATGCCATGAGGGAAGATTGATTATTCCGACACCGAAATGGATAAACGGAAATACTGAGCGGTGGCGTTTACAGCATTCCAACTGAACCGTTGCCCACCCGGCACATCCGACTGTGCTCCGATCGGCAATAAGCTCCAGTTGAGCAAATCAGTCGATGTCTGAACTTCCCAAGTCACACCGGGCAACAGGTTCGATTTGGTAAAACCAAAAACCCACCCCGCAGCGGGTTCGTTGGGATCATTAGTGACCATTGGCCAATTGGGGGAAGCTGCAGGATTGGACGGATCGGATCCGTGAAAGTACTCCTGCAGTTGATTCATTCCATCCTGATCCGGATCAGACGTCCACGATGACACCTCCGGATCAATCAACACGTCGGGACTGAAATACGCAGTCAACCATTCCCGAAAAGCTCTCAAAGCCCCACTTGGCAATCGAATATCCAGCTCCGAAACAGCCACCCAGGAGGCAGGCAAAGCAGCGGCTTCACTCGTTATTCCGGGCAGCAGTGATAGAAAGGCTCCGAGACCATCGGCTTCGACCGGCCATGGCAGTTGATCTTCATAGATCACATTGGCGATGAGTTCTCCTGAAGCGCTCATCAAAGTGATCCGTTCGCCACCATTATTCAGATTGGTGCCGTTTTGAAATGTTCCTGCTATGGTCGTATCCACTCTGTAACGTGCCCGATAGGCATCAACGTTTGAGCAAAGAACGAGCGACTCCCCGGAGGACAGTTCCAACACATCCACATCCGATGAAAACGTAAAATCAATCCCCGCAGTAAAAGTGACACCTCGCAGATCAATGGTTTGATCGCTCACATTCGTCAGCCTCAAAAACTCAAAATCACGCCGATTGTCGAATCCGGCTTCTTCTTCAATCATAGTTGGCGCGCCGGGGTGATAGTGGATGGCGGACACAACCAGGTTGGAAGCGTTGGCAGGTGTGGCATCCACCACAAAACCAGCAGATAATAAAGGCGACCAATCATCGCCCAATCGAACTCTGGCCTTTACGACAGCTGATGCAGGCAATTGGAAAGGGGCGACGTAGCGTTTGATTCCATCCGATTGCTCCTCGTCCTCCGTGGAATCAACGATTCCCCCGACCAGTTTGGGCCAAATCAACATATCACTACTGGTGGCCGAAACATTCAGCCCATGAACCGCCAGCACATTCGAACCTTGATCCAAAAGTGAAATGGAATCGGAAATATCGAATGCCTGAAACACACTTGCATCCGCATCGGAATGACTTGAAGCAGCAGCAGCATTCCAGACAGCGGGAGTACCTTCGCGTCCGGGGGCGTTGGCTCGAGCCACCTCTTTGCCGTTCAAATAGGCAATGAATCCATCATCATACCGCATCTCCAAACTGAGGCGGTCGAGTGTCGTCGGATCTTCAATGTCGAATTTGATCCGCATGTAGATTGATTCAACACCCACACTATCAACTTGAGCTTGAAAATTGAGTTCGGGAGCAATCATCGAATCATAGCCGGACCCATTTTCATACCCAGCTCCACGCCTGCCCTCGGGCCACGAACCGTCATCAAACGCCGGCAGCATCCACCTGGATTCCATACTCCCATCGACCGGCATCATCGCGCGTTTCAGATGCCCATCAGTCACAAGATCCACACTCGTTTGCCGAACCGTCGGTAATGAAACCAATGGATCCGTCCCATCCAGTGTGTAGAAAATATCAGAAGAACGACCTGCTTCGATGGATACCTTGAAATCAGCTGAGACATGCCCACCGTGTTGACTGAAAGTCGGAGGCTCCAGGTTTGGGAGCCAGTTGCGTGACCGGAACTGATTCAAAACGATTTCGCTGCGCTGATTGAACCAATCGAAGGTCGGAAGATTTCGGTTACTTGACAGTCCAAACAATGAATCACGTATTTCCAACCAATCCAACCGAGTATAAGGATTGCTGCGTTGATTGTCCCCCCAACGCGCTGATTCCAGACGGATCGGAAGGTCAATCGGATCGGAGATGTCACGATACAATTGCCCAGCCTGCTCAGATGTTAACACACCATACCGCAAATGCTCATAAGCTCGGTCGGCAAAAAGAAGCCGATAACGTTCGTTGCGCGTCAATTGATGCTGAAGGTAAGTCGGACCTCCGCTATCGTTTCTGCCGGTGACGTTGACATTCACGCCATGCAATCCCTTCTCCGCATCCCAACTGTGAAACCGCCATCGCCCGTTCGGATCCTCCCGGTTGTATGAGGCATACCAATTGTGATGCGCCCAGTCCCCGTTGCCGATGTAATAATTCATGATCATGTAATCAATGAACGCATCGACATCCAACAACGCCGCCACCGCCTCGTAGTTGGATTGATCAGAAAGATCACGTCCTGCCAGGTTGTGCAGTTGTCTGTAATTGACCGAACTCCCCTGCAGCACATCATCCGGACCATGCTTGACCACATCGTAGCCCTCATTGTTACCCCCGAGATAACTGGCGGCAAAATTGTCATCCGGCCGTTCATGCACCGTGTGAATTCCCCAGTAAACGCCGTTGATCATGATGTGCGCGTGCCGGCCGTGCGGAGAAAGCCCACCCATGGCATGATGCAGATTGGCGGCGTATTGATCGCGCGTGTATTGGGCGCGATCCCGTTGAGGGACAGGTTCCACCCCGCCACCGTAATGCCACACGTTGTTCAACCGCGCATCCAGCACCAGGGTATCAAAACGATCGGTGGCCTCATCACCAAAAACGGGATACCTCAAGTCACCGTTGAATTTCAATCGCATGGACAACTTATCCGATTTCCATCGGCTGGGACTGCTTCCTCCCACAATTTGAATCGTGCCGTCATGCTGAAAACCTGCCTTCTGGTTAGGGGACTGAATATCGCCATCCGGATTGATCCATTCCGCAGACATATCGCGCTCCACACTCTGACCGGCAATGTAAATCCCCCCCGAACCAAACATTTCCTTAAAATCCATCACAACTGACAACGTTGGCAGTCGTAAAAAATCCTCCTTCACAGGTCGAATCTCGCTGTTGGTGTGCTGCAATATTTGAGGATCCATCTCCCAATCCTCCCCTGCATGCCCCCACCGAACGGATTGACGGTAGGGCTCACCTCTTCCATCCTGCTGAAGCAATGCTTCATGAAACAAATACGATTGCGTATCCACATCCGTTGGTTCGAAACCGTTCTTGAACGCCATCGCACGAACCAGTGTGGTGCTTTCAATGCGCAACGTAAGCTGAGGAGCAACAGAAGCCCCCGAAGCGGTCACCCGAATGCCGTTGGATGTCGAAGGAATGGTTCCATCCAACGTATAAACAATCGTTGCGCCCGGGGTCGGGGTTGTGATGACCAGGTCAAACGCTTCTTCATAATACCCCCGATCCACACTGAAGGTCGTATCCCTCACAAACCCCAACACGCCAGCGCCCCGGTTGACACTTCCTGGAGAGGGTTGCTTGAAGAACACAAAGGTGTCCGAGGGCTGGTTTGCAACCAACCCATAAGAGAAATTTGATTGAAACCGGGGATAGGATTCATGAACGGCGATGGGTTCATATCCATTTTCACCCCGTTTCATCAAAGCCAAGGCTTCGCCATTTCGATCGAGTTCGAAATTTGTATGCAGTTCACGACCCGGCGTTCGCCTGTCCTTGGATGACGCAAACACCACCAGATAACCATTCGCGCCCAATTCCATCTCCGGAAAAAGCCAGCGATCCGGCTCCTGCAAATCATCCGTCAAGGTCAGTCCCCCCAACGAAACCGGCGACCGCCCCTCATTCCAAATCTCAATCCAATCCGAACTATCCCCATCCTCATCAAGCAACACCCCGTCATTCGATGCCATAAACTCATTGATACGCAAGGTCTGAGCCTCCAAACCACCAAGTGTAACAAGCAAAAAAATCCCGAACAACAACCGAGAGATAAACTCCATACTTCGCAATAATTTCATAAAAAGTAACTGCTCCCACCAGAAAGTAGCCGCTTTCGCCAGAAAGTGGCCCGTCACCCAAACGTAGCTGCTTTCGCCAGAAAGTGGCCCACAAACACCTAATAAGCAGCACACCCCATGCCATCAACCCCGGATCGCAGATCTAAAATCTCTGCGCCTCCGCGCCTCTAACGAGCAAAAGCGAGTGGGCGTGAGAATCAATCCCTCGCCAACACCCAATCCAGATTGAATCTCGCATACTTGATGGATTTCCCCTCCCCACCATTCAACTCGCCGGGACCGAAATAGCTGTAGGTACAGTGAAGCATCCCATCCTTCCCCTGAATGATGGACGGATAATGGAAAGAACCTTCACCAGGCTCGCGCTTTTCCAAGTGACGCGTCCACTGATAGGTCTTCCCCCCATCGTCAGAAATGGAGACAGCAAGCTGATGCCGCCCGCTCTCGGTGTCATTGTAAATCGTCAAAAACCGACCATCACCCAAAGTCATCAACTCCAGACCGGCCCCTGGATTGGCAAGCTCTGGATGATCATAAACCTTCGACCATGACACACCGCTGTCTGCGGACTCAGAAACATGCACACGCTTGGGTGCAGGACCGTTGTCACGCATGTAGGCAACAAGGGTACCATCCTGTTTTCTTGCAAAACTCGGTTGGATATTGCCACCTCCCACAATAGGCTCGCTGAATTCCCATGACTTACCCCAGTCATCCGTATATGCCACCAACGAAAACGAAAACCCATCCGAATAAAGTCCAACCAACATCCTTGAATCATTCAAAATGTAAGGATGCGCCCGCGTAAACCATCCCAACCTCCGTGTCAGCTTGTCATCCGCCTGCTGAAAATTGTGATAGGCCCAATCGATCATCCGTGGAGTAAGTTCCTGGTGACTCATGTATTCCGCGGTCTTTTGACGCACCTCATCGTCAAATCCCTCACCTGGCTTGATGTGCAACACCTTCTCCGTCTCCCAATCAGGCGGGCCATCCAGTTGCATGTAATCGGACGCGATCTTGTACTTCATCAACGCCGATTCCCATAAATTCGCCTGGATGGTCGGCCACAACAGCCACAGGCGATCCTGAGGATCAATGATCATACAACAATTCGTATCCGGAAACTCAGGCGTATCCGCCATCACAAAAGGTTTGCTCCAGGAATCGGCCCCCTTGACTTTGCGCGCCCCCAGAATCACCACGTCATCGGACTGACGCTCACCGGATCCGTGAAACCAACAAGCAATCAAATCCCCATTCGAAGCCTCCACAATGCACGAACCATGATTGTGCCAGGATTCCAATGGAAAAATAAGCTGTGATTGATGAAAAGGCTCAGCAGACATGACAACACCTGCGATCAAAGCCAACAGAGTCAGAGAAACTCGCCAAAAGAACGAAAAAATGGATTTCATGAGTCGTAAAAAAATACCGGAATAAATACAACCCAAGCAAACCCACATCCCAACCAATGATCAAGCCGTAAAGTAACCACCACCGCCAAAAAATCCCCCCGTAGCCGCCTTCGCCAGAAGGTGGCGCC
>Ga0181584_10001803_pt1 | contig 16307 bp, 11 predicted proteins | sample 071ome_30_FD_132462 | JGI IMG/M metagenome (GOLD analysis project Ga0181584, IMG submission 132462) | Coastal salt marsh microbial communities from the Groves Creek Marsh, Skidaway Island, Georgia - 071406AT metaG (megahit assembly) | ecosystem: Environmental > Aquatic > Marine > Intertidal... | reverse complement strand
CGACAGCAAGGCGGCGAAGAAGCGCGCTGTCGGCAAGAAGCGGGCGGCCGACGCGGGAGGGCCAAAGACAGGAGGCAGCGAGGACGACAACAAGCGGAAGGCCGCCACCACGGTGGTGGCCGCCGCGGCGCCGGACGGGAGCGCAGCGTACCGTAGCATCTTCTTGGACAAATCGAAGACGAGCAACGCGTCGAACGACTTCATGGTCCGAGGGAAAGGACGGTAGAGGGGAACGAGGAGCGAGGTACAGATCCACGTAGGTTACACTGCATTCGTTGTCGTATTTGTTGTTGTCGTTGTGGTAATTGGAACTCCCGATCCAGCCGTTTCGTCCTGCCTTGCCAGAGCTTCCTCGTCGGCTTCCGCGTCTGCACGCTGCTCGACTGGATCCTCCGTCGCCACCGCGGGAGTCTCAGAAATCGTTTGAATCACGATGATTTGCTGGCCTCGGCTGGAACCGCGCCGGGAGACGCCAGAGGGCGACGGTGCCACCGCCAACTTCCGACACAGCGGACACAGGATGGCCACTGTCGACGCGTTCACCACCCGGGACGAGTGATGGACGAGGTCGTCGCGACACGCCCGGCAACAAGAATGCCCACACGGGAACTCGCTCACGACCCGGTGCTCGATTGGCTCGAGGCAAATGGGGCATTCTGTCTGCACCGTGTGTTCCGCCTCCCGTCCTTCCCCCCGCTCTTCGTCGACGGGATCCCCGGAAACGCCGGCTTCTCCAGAGTCTCCAGAGTCTCCCGTGGCGACGGCGTCCAGGTCTTTGTCCTTGATCTCCAGGTCCTTGAGCTGCTCGTCCGGAATCTGCACGATATTGACCCGCTGCAAAGACCCGCCCGCCCCGCCGTTCTGCCCCGCCTGCCCCCCGGCCAAGAAGAACTGGTCGACGTTGGCCCGCTGGCGCCTTCGTCGCGCCAGAAACACTCCCGTGACGCAGATCGTCACCGCCAGCGTGCCGATCAGGGCGGCCATCAGCAACAACACGCCACATACCTGGCCGGAGCCACACACGGACGAAAATCCCGTGTTGCCGCACACGTCAGGACAGTCGACGCCGGGCGACCCGCAGCAGCATTCCGGCGGGGCAAACTCTTGGTACTGGTAGGCGTTATACTGAGTCGAGTTGTTTATCTGACAGCAGCAGATCCGGTCGTCTTCGCCCTCGGGAGAAAACGGGTTTGCCGAGCCCACTTCTGTCACGTTGAGAGGGACGTCCCCGGCCGTTGCTTCCCGTTCTGTCGCGTTCGACGCGACGAAGGGATTCGCCGAGTCTGTGGTGGACGTGTCGTTCTGGGCCCCGAGCACGTGCGATACGAGGAAAAGCATGCTCATGATGGTGTACATGGCCGCGAATCGCCGCAGGGTGCGTGGTGGGTTCGCAGGACGTCCTCCCATGAGTTGTTTGGAGAAGCAGAATTCCGCTGCCAGAGTTCAGCTGCTGCCATGCGTCGAGCCAGCGCACATTGTGTGATATATGTTTTATACGTGGGTACTGTTGGCGAGTTGCGCCGGGGAGAAAGAGAGTGAGTGAGAGTGGTGGGTTGTCGGTGACAACACGCTTTGATGCAAACCCTTCAGGAGGACCACCAACCAATGACAGCAGTTCAGTATTTTACATGCGTTCGATAACAGTACTAGCGGAAAGAATCGATGGCGGGCGTGGCCCGCCGTATGGACATGAATGAAATCGGACGAGACGTCGGCGAGCGACGGCGTCTCGCGCGCTACTCAGACGCTACGTAGACGCGAAGCTTAGAGCTTAGAAGAGCGCGTGGTGGAGGTTGCCCTCGATGACCAGCAGCATGGCCAGTCCGAGCATAGCCGCCCTTCCGTTGGCCATCTCGACGGCCGGGGTGAAGGGTCCGACTGACTCGGACTTGGCTCCGCGCAGCAACGGCACCATGGAGGCGACAGTCGTGATGGCGACGAGCGCCAGGACGGCTCCCGAGGCGTCCGAGAACTGGTTCAGGACGCTCTCGTCAGAGCTCAGCTCGGCGCCGAGGGCGGCAAGCACGGCAACCATGGACAGGCGTCCGTTGATGAGCTCCGGGGCCGGGCCCGAGAAGGCCATCAGGTCGCCGAACGACGGCGTGCTCGCGATCGTCTCGGCGGTGACGGAAGACTGGACCGGCTCGGCGGACTCGACGACCGGGGCAGACTCCTGGGCGACCGGGGCCTCCGGGGCCGGGGCCTCGGTGCCCTCCTCGGCGGCCCTGATGGCCTTGACGGCACGGCGGGCGACCGGGGCGGTGGTCTTGGCGACGAAAGCGCGGGCAGTAGCGACGGTGGCAATCATTTTGAATCTGAAGAGGGCGCGGTGGTGGAGGGTGGAGGGTGAGCAGACGTGTTGGAGGGTCGAGCGCTTCCTGGCCACAGGAATGACCAAGAAGTCAGAGAGGCACCGCAGGCGCCCGCGCGCGGTGATGACGTGAACGATAATAGTCTAGGTGGCTTGTCACCGCGGCGGGGGCGGCCGAGACGGTACGTGGAGGTCTGCATTGACCGGATCACCCGGTTGACGCTGTCATCAGCCAGCGATGGGAGAACGAGCACGTTGGCGCGCGACGGTCGACGAGCATGCATTGACGTACGTCTGGGGACGTGTGGCGGAAAGAATCGAAAGAATGACAAAGGTTTATCGAGAATGACCCTCGGGACGTGGTGGTGACCACGGTCAATGCGCATTGCTGGATGCACGATGAACGAGAGGCCACGAATGCGTGCCCCATCATGGGGCATCATATGGCATATGGGGCCTCACAGACCACTCCCTAAAACCTCCCAGAGTACGTGCACCCCAGCTGCAGCTCGAGGTTCGGCTCGAGCGGCTCGAGGAACCTCCCCGTGTTCTGCACCGGGCCCCACCGCGGCGACCCCGTCCGGTCGATCAACCGAGCCGTCACCCCCACGTAAAAGTCGCTCGAGCGATCCCGAACCAGCCGCTGTATGACCCGATTCTCGTTCCGCAAACACTCCTCGAGGGGCATCGCTCTCCCTCGCTTCATCAGTTCGAGCGTGATGCGCAAGCTCGTCGGACTCGACCGCCCCAACAGCTCGTCTGCCTCTTTCCAGAACGCCGCGGCGGTCGACCCCCGCGCCTTACGTCGACATCCCTCGACGATCTCCTCCACGCCAACGTCGTACCGAAACACCTCTCCCAGGTCGATGTCGAACGGGAACCCTCCCGCTGCGTTTCCTTCCTCCTTGTCGTCCTCCTTATCGTCGTCGGCCCCCTCCGTCTTCTCTGCAGAGGCCTCCCGGAGGGCCAGCTCGACGCTGCCGTGCCTCGCCATCGCCGCGATCAAGCCCGGCAGCCGACTCGAGCGGATAAAATGCGTGGCGAACCCTGCCCGCTGCACGTCCCTCCCGTGCAGACGAGCGCCCGTCAGCGCGAGGTACAGCCCGAGCGCGCCTCGACGCGACAGAAAGTACGACCCGCCGACGTCAGGAAACAGTCCGATCGGACATTCTGGCATCGAAAACACCGTGTTCTCCGTGCACACCTGGTACCTGTTGTGGATGCTGATCCCCACGCCACCCCCGAACGTGATCCCGTCGTTGACCGACACCACGTCCAGTCCTCCGCTGCCGTCCGTCTTGCTCGCCAGCCTCGCCATCGTCATGTTCATGTGGTACTCGCTGGTGAAATATCGCAACCCCCACTCCACATCGCCCCGGAGACCCCGCGTCACGACCTGCTTCACGTCCCCACCGGAGCAGAACACGGGTCTCGACGTCGTCGTCGACTCGGCCGACGCCCGTACCACCACGCCCGTCACGTCCGCGCGTATCCGCCAGTCGTGCAGCGTCTTCAGAATCGTCTCTACCATATAGACGTCCAAGGCGTTGAGCGCTCGCGGGCGGTTGAGCTCTATATGCCCGACGAAACGACGACGGGGCGCCGGTGGTGGGTGGTTTGTTGTCGTTGCCGAGGCGGAATGCTGGCTCGTCTGGTGCGCGCCGCGGTCCGCCGCGCTTCTGGAGAGTACAAGACCTTCGTCATCGCACGGCGTCACTGGGACCAGGAACGTCCTGATGGAGGACGGGACGTGTTTCATTTTCTATTCCGGACGGGTAACGCCACACGCACGCATTCACGTCCACATTCACGCACATCGTCCACCACGTACACGGAAGGCCTACGTACATGTACCATCCAGTCGCGTCGACGCCGCGGATGCCGCGGACGGCCCGCGCGTCCGGGGCACGGCGGGAGAAACTGGTGGTGGCCACTCAGGCGCTTCCCCGTGCGAGTACCAGCGGTCGTATTCTGGCGGCAGCCACGCCGCTGCCGGCCTCGCTGGAGCAGATCGTGAGCAGCTTCGAGGCCGTGCCGGATCCAATGGCGCGCTACAAGCAGCTGCTGTTCTACGCGACGTCGCTCGCGCCGATGGACAAGCAGCTCAAGGTCGAGGAGAACCGGGTCAAGGGGTGCACCAGTCAGGTGTGGGTGTACCCGACGCTGCACGACGACAAGACCATAACGTGGCAGGCGGACTCGGACTCGCAACTGACCAAGGGCCTGGCCGCGTTGCTGGTGAAGGGCCTGTCCGGGTGCACGGCGGAGCAGATCATCTCCGTGCAGGCGGACGACTTTATCACCAAGCTGGGGCTGGGACAGAGCCTGACGCCGAGCCGGTCGAACGGGTTCCTGTCCATGTTCAAGATCATGCAGGCCAAGAGTCTGGAGATGATGGTCGAGGGCGCCAAGCACGAGCGGGGAGATGGGGGAGAGGGGATCGAGCAGGCGGCGAACGCAACAGGCGGTCCGGGAACGTCGGTGTCGGCGTCGGCGTCGGCGTCGGCGGATATGGAGGCCGCGGACGTGGAAGCCGACGGCTCGCGGGAATCCAAGACGCCGGTGGCAGACTCGATGCGGCGGAAGCTCACCGAGCAGCTCGAGCCGGTACACTTGAAGATCGTCGACGAGTCTGACAAGCACGCCGGGCACGCCGGTCGCATGGGCGTGGCGCCGGGGACCGGGGAGACGCACTTCGTCATCGAGGTGACAAGCGAAAAGTTTGCCGGGCTGACGAGCCTGAAGAGGCACCGGCTCGTGTACGGGATCGTTGACGACGAGGTGAGCAACGGGCCGGTCCACGCGCTCTCTCTCGTGACCAAGGCGCCCGACGAGTAGAGGGGATGGAGATGGGGGGGGGGTATGCTGCTCCGATCGGAGCCCTACCGAAGAGGACCGTCCTCACAGTCGGACTGTCGCGACATTCCTCTTCGTTCTCCTGTTGTTCTTCTTCGTCCTCCTTCAACTTCAAGTGACTCATACAGGGTTGTACCATCATCATCGGGATCGCCGTCGTCATCAGGAGTTGTGCCGGGACAATGAGCCATTGCACGCGGCAAAGCCTCCGGTTTTTGCTTCGAGCCAGCAGCATCCGGGACCATGCAACAGCACGCGACCTCGCGACGGCGACAGCAGCGACAGCGGGGTCGACGAGCACGCATCTTCGATCGCTGCACGCATCGTCAGAGCGCTGTCGATCGAACCAGCCGGAAGAGCGGATCTACTCGGGACCCAGGGACTCGTCGACGGCGGCGACAACCAACAACGTGACGCTCCGGTCGCTGTACGCCAAGTATCACGCCGGCACCCCGCTGACGATGGTCACCGCGTATGACTACCCCAGTGCCGCGCATGCCGAACTTGCGGGCGTGGACATTGTCCTCGTGGGAGACAGCGCCGGGATGGTCGTGCAGGGCCATGACACGACCCTCCCCGTGACCCTCGACGAGATGATCTCCTTCTGCAAGGCCGTCACGCGGGGCGCGTCCAAGCCGTTCATCGTCGGCGATCTGCCGTTCGGATGCTTCGAAGCGTCGACGGCCCAGGCAATCGACTCGTCCGTCAGGATGCTCAAGGAGGGCGGCGTGGACGCCGTCAAGGTCGAGGGTGGCTTTCCGGCCCGGGCAGAGACGATCCGCGCGATTTCAGAGGCCGGAATCGGCGTCGTCGGACACGTCGGACTCACACCACAGTCCATCTCCAAGATCGGCGGGTTCAGACCGGCTGGGAGGACGGCCGAAGAGGCCTTCCGGGTGATTGACGACGCCAAGCGGCTCGAGGACGCCGGCTGCATCGCCGTCGTCCTCGAGTGTGTCCCGGGCGTCGTTGCAGCTGCCACGACGCGGGAACTCCATATACCGACCATCGGGATCGGCAGCGGCGCGGCGTGCAGCGGCCAGGTGCTCGTGTTCCACGACCTCCTCGGCTTTTTGCAGCACCCTCACCACGCGGCCGTCGTGCCCAAGTTCTGCAAGCGGTACGCCAACGTCAGTGAGACCATTCAGAAGGCTCTGGCAGAGTACGTCAGCGACGTGCAGAGCAAGGCGTTTCCGTCGGTGCAGTACTCGCCCTACGTGATTCCCGACGACGAGCTGAGCGCACTGCGCAAGACGCTCCGCGGTAACGGGTACCTCAACGCCGCGGACGAGTGCACGAAGGAAGGCGAGGCGGTGACGGACGACGACATCGACGACGACGCCAGCGACTAGGCTGAGTCGGCTGAGTCAGCTTTGCGTTTTGCCTCGACCCCACAAAACTGTTTCCCCTTCACGTCGCCTGAAACAGACAAACAAACGCGGTGAATAGAGCATAAATAACACAAATACACCGCCATGTTTAACGTGCTGAAGGGCGAAGACGCTTACAGGGCGTCGAAATCTTTGGGCCAGTCATTCGTTTGGGCGACGAATGGCGAGCCTCACATGATTCGGCGGAGAGAGATCCTGGCAAAGTACGGGGACCAAGTGAGGCAGCTGTATGGGAGCGACGTGCGCACGGCGATTCAGGTCATCGCCGTCGTGATCTGCCAGTTCGTTATGGCGAGGCTGGTCAAGGACTTCTCGTGGCTGGCCATCCTGCCGCTGTCCTACGTGCTCAGCGGTACCTTGAACCAGAACCTGTTCTGTGCACAGCACGAGATCAGCCACTGCCTGGCGTTCAAGAAGCCGGCGTACAACCACTACCTCGCGCTGTTCGCCAACACGGTCCTGGTGGTCCCGATGGCTGTCAAGTTCCGTGAGTACCACCACGACCATCACCTGTTCCTGGGCGTGGACGGCGGAGACGTCGATCTGCCGACCGTCCTCGAGTCCAGGTACATCCGGGGGCTCTTTCTGAAGATCTGCTACGGCCTCGTGTACCTCGTGACGTACGGTGTGCGGCCCCTGATCGTCCGGCCCAAGGCGGCGCATATGGGCGACGTGATGAACTGGATCGTGGTGATGGGAGCGAACGCGGCGATTCTCTACTTCTGGGGGTTCAAGTCGCTCGTCTATCTGTTCGCCGGGAGCATCCTGGGCGGGGGGATCCACCCCCTGGCCGGCCATCTCATCTCCGAGCATTACCAGTTTGAGCCCGGCCAGGAGACGTACTCGTACTACGGACCGCTCAACGCGTTGGGATACAACGTGGGATACCACAACGAGCACCACGACTTTCCGCAGATCCCGCAGACACGGCTGCACAAGCTGCGCGAGATCGCACCAGAATACTACACCAACATGTACTCGCACTCGTCTTGGTGCTGGGTCCTGTACAAGTTCTTGACCGTGCCGTCGATGGGACCGTGGAGCCGCATGCACCGACTGAGCCGGGAGGGCACGAAGGAGGGCAACGAGCAGTTCATCTCTGGCAACTGCCGCTACGGCACCAACATGGATCAAGTGTCTGGGTCGGCCGAGCCGGGAGACTGCTCCGACGAATCGGATGCGGGCAGCACGAGCGAGGTGATCATGTCCTCGCCGGGACGGCCCATCCATAGGAAGGACGACAGCGCGTTTGACGGAAGGCTGGCGTCGCGGGTTAAGAAGCGGTTGTAGCTCTCTCCCTCTCTCTCCTTTGATTCTTTTATTCTTTCTAGTTGAGTAGTGTGTTTAACGTGTTTCACAATATACCGGTAGTGGACAATAAACTGGTGCGGCAACTCGTGCTCGATGGTGTCAAAACTCTCTTTGTCTCTCTCTCTCTTTGTCTCTCTCGCTCTGTTGACGTGTTCTTTCGTGGTTGGGTTTTTCTTGTTCGTTATTCGCTCGACCCCCCTCCCCCTCTCTCCCCCTCTCTCCCTTTCCTCCCCATCATCAGCCGGCGTGGGCCGAGTCGCTGTCAAACGACCGCTCGGTACCCATCATCAGCCCGCCCAACTCGGCGGCGTTAATCCTGTCCTGATTCGTGACATTGCTGTTCTTATGGTGCAGCATCCCGCGGCGGACGTCGCGGTCGCTCCGCTGCGTGTGATTCGGGGCGTCCATCATGACCATGTCGTTGCCGTCCACGCAGGACGCCACCATGGCCCCCGGCACCAGTCCTCTCCGCTGCAGCACCGCCAACATGACGTACAGGCACAGCACCCCGAGGCAAATCGTCAGGAACAGCATGCAGAAGAAGATGGGCGCCAACATGGCACCGACCCCCCGGCTCGTCTCGCTCGTCCACTCGACCGCCCCCGTGTACATCATCACCCCGATCTCCGCCAGCCACGCCCCCAGGAAGATCATGCTCGCCGCCTTCCCCATGGAAACCACGACGCTCTTCGTGTGCTGCATCTCGAGCACCTGGAACGCAAACACAAGCAGCATGCTCACCGCGAGCAGCCAGTGCGCCATCTTGTCCAGCGCCTCGTGCTTCTCGTGCACAAACATCAATAAAGCCATGATACCGACCCACATAGACGAAAACGCCCGCGTGACCCCGGGAGGGAGCTCCACGTAGTGGCTCAGGACGTCCACGAACCCGCTCGCGATGACGGCTGGGTAGGACGCCGCATGCTGCCAGTTGTTCACGTTCTCCCCCGCAAACTCTCCCGCCAGTTTCGTTCCCTTCGGACAGTAGAGAGACTGGTAGGGACGCGCCTCGCTCAGGTGGTCCAAGAACAGCTCCATGGAGAGCGCAATCATCGGCGCCACGATCTTCAGACAGGGTTCCACCAGCTGGAACCTCTTCGACGGGAACCTGTAGAACGGGGCCGACGAGAAGGTCAGCCTGTTGGTGGTCGTCACGGCCGCACGCAGACAGACGTTGTACGCCCACCACACGCCCCAGACGATGAACAGGGAGCCCGGGGCAATGTGGCCGATCAGCGAGCCACCGCCGTGTCCTCCGGGGTTACCCGCACAGTCGAACATCCCGTGATCGTGATCGTGCGCGGGTGCGGAGGCATGGGCGTGCTCGTGGTCGGCGTGCATCGTAGTCATGGACGACGCTGACGTGTCAGCCAAGCTCGCCATCGCGACTCGGGTTTTCTCGTCCAGGATCGCTCGCTCGTACGTGTCTCGTATGTCAAAATGAGCACTGCAGCGTTCCGGCGGCGAGAACTATCGGCAGGACGCCGCCGAACCCGCAAAAATCGTCGGACGCACAGAAATCAGAATTGCAGGCGAAACCGAGTGAGTCGCCCCACGCCGAGGCGCTCTATCCCCTGAGGATATACAGATTGGACCAACAAGTAGCAATTAATGGGTCTGAGGGCGTGAAACCGACGAGCTGGCTGAAGAGCTAACGAGGCAACGAGGCATCCGGATGCCTGCTAGTGGATCCACTAAAAACGCGAGGACGCCGAGTCAGGCGAAACGAAATTGAGCAGCAGAACTTCCCAGACGCATGCACGCGCACACGACGGGGAATACGATGTGCCAGACCGCTTCCCCGACCCGCGGTCCAAATGCACGCCACCATACCACCAAATCGCGGCAACTCGGGCGGCCATGCCTCCTCAGGCAGTGCTCCTCGACACGGCTGCAGGCAACAAAGTCGTACTTGGACCCTGCCACGACGTCCATCGCCGCCTTTGGCCCGGCGACCATCGCCAACCTGGGCCCGGGCTTTGACTGGCTGGGCTGCGCGGTCGCCGGCCAGGGCGACGTCGTGACTGCCCGAGCCATCGAGTCCCTGGCCCCCGGTCAGGTCGTCATCGAGTCGATCACGGGGGACAACGGTCGTCTGTCGTTGGATGCGCCGCAGAACTGTGCCGGGATCGCTGCGATCGAGACTATCAAGCTGTTTGCCGCCACGCCGTCGTGCGGCATTGGGCTCACGCTGGAGAAGGGCCTGCCGCTGGGGAGTGGCATGGGCAGCAGTGCCGCGAGTGCTGCCGCGGCATCGGCGGCGGTGAACGCACTGTTCGGGAACCCGTTGAGTAAAGAGGCGCTGGTCGGCCCGGGACTGGTCTCCGAGTCGACCGTGTCTGGATACCACGCGGATAACATCGCGCCGGCCGTCCTCGGTAACTTTGTGCTGGTGCGGCGATGCGTGCAAGGCGAGCCGCTGGACCTCCAGGCGCTTACGTACAAGGGCTCGGACCTGACGTTCGTCCTCGTGAACCCCAAGTTTGAGGCGCCGACGGCAGAGATGCGGGCAGTGCTTCCCAAGGAGGTGCCCATGAGCAAGGTGATCAATAACTGCGCGATGGGGGCGACGTTAGTCGCAGGGATCTTGGAGGGGAATGCCGAGCTGGTCGGGCGGGCGCTGGACCGGGACGCGATCGTGGAGGTGGTGCGGGGGCCGCTCATTCCCGGCTTTGTGGACGTCAAGGGGGCGGCCAAGGAGGCCGGGGCGTACGGGTGCACGATCTCCGGCGCCGGGCCGACGGCTGTGGCGGTCGTCAAAGACGAGGCGGTGGGCAAGCAGGTCATGGAGGCGATGATGGACGCGTTCAGGCGCGGCGGCCTCGAGGTCAACTCGGCCGAGATTGTCAAGCTCGACCAGGTCGGCGCGAGGGTCGTCAAGTGAGTATAATATATACATAAGATATTATAACTTTGTCTTGGCCCGCTCGCCGCGGATCATCGCGTCGACGAAAAACTCCCCCGCCCGATAGCTGCTCCTGACGAGCGGCCCGCTCGCCACGAACCGGAACCCGACCTCTTCCTCCCCGAACCGCCTCCAGTACTCAAACTTCTCGGGAGTCACGTACTCCACGATATCGAGGTGCCTCGTCGTCGGCTGCAGGTACTGCCCCAGCGTGAGGATGTCCACCCCGCAGTCCCTCAGGTCGAGCATCGTGTCGATTATTTCGTCGTCAGTCTCCCCCAGGCCCAGCATAATCGAAGACTTCGTATACATCCCAGGAATGCGCTTGGCCTCCCTCAACACCTCCAACGACTGCACGTAGTTCGCCCGCGGGTCCCGCACCCGCCGCTGCAACCGCTCGACGGTCTCGATATTGTGCGCAAACACGTCCAGCCCGCTGCCCGCCAGCAGCCGCACCGCGTCCATATCTCCCCGGAAGTCCGGCGTCAGACACTCCACCAGGATATCCTTGCTCTTGCTCTTGAGCCCGCGAACCGTCTCTGCAAAGTGGCTCGCTCCCCCGTCCGCCAGGTCGTCCCGATCCACGCTCGTCAGCACCACGTACCCCACCCCCCAGTCCGCAACCGCGTCGGCCGTATTCTTCGGCTCTTCTGGATCCAGCGGCAGCGGCGTCTGCGACGTATTCACCGCACAGAACCGACAACCCCGAGTGCACGTGTCCCCCATCAGCATGATTGTCGCCGTCGACGTGTTATGCCCGTCCTCGCCGGCCCGCCTCTCCTGGTCTCCTCCCCAACACTCGCCGATATTCGGACACTGCGCCTCCTGGCACACCGTCGCCAGCTTCATCCCCTTCATCTGCGACGCGAGGTACTCGTACCGGCTCCCCTGCGGCGCCTTCTGCCGCAGCCAGGGAGGCTTGTTGCTCAGCGGAAGCCCTTCCGCCGACATCGGACCCAACGGAAACGTCCGATCGACAGGCCGCGTCTCGTCTCTCTCCCGCAGGTCCAAGGCCGCCTGCGCGGCCAGGCTGGGGTCCTTCTCGACCGCGAGCCGAACGAGCTCGGCGAACGCGTCGTCATCCGGATGTTCGCCAGAGCTGCTCGTGCTGGCAGCATCGTCGGTCGAGTCGAGTTCGGGAACGACCAGCGAATCGAAAACCTCTGCATGGTGTGGGTCCCCGTATGCGACGACGCGACCAGCGGGCCTCCCTCCGACTCCGACCTGGCCCCTCCGACCTGAACGAATCCCGCCGTCACGTCCGTCTCGTCTCCCGCAGACTCGTCGTCGGACGACAACGATACTGGTACTCGTAAGCACGCAAGCCATCGTTCGTGTTCCTGAATTCTTGGTCAACAACGCTCGCTCGCTCGCCGGTACACCCCGCCGCCCGTTAATTCGAGGCACGGACCGATCGTCTGTATCGGTACGTTACGATATCACCCACCGACGCCCGTGCCTCCGGCATTGATCGACGCGCTCTTCCAAGTCAATCAGCCTTTCCGGGCACCGAGTCGCCAATGCAGAACAAAACGACGATCGTTCGACGCATCCGTTATCTACAGAAGACTCTTCGTCTCGAATTCATCCATTCTGTAGTACAAGACCATCGCGCTGGCGGCTTCTCAGAACGATGAAACCAATTATGAATGCGGCTACGCTCAGTTCGAAGACTCCGTGCTCGGCGCGTTTGAGCGCCGGCATGCCGTGTCGACGCATGCGCTCTAGGTCGCTGGTGGTCAGGGCTGCGGCGGGGGAGAGCATTCGCGAGGAGGCCACACACAGACGTGCGTTTGATTGATTCGAGGATTTTTCTTCACTTGACTGGCTCGTGTGGGTGGTTGTGCTGTCTCGTGGTCGAATGCGTCGCGGGTACCGAGTATTGCGGTTGTGAGGCGTGTCCGGCGTCGTGGGCGGGCGGTAAGGAGGGCTGTGGGAGGGAGGAGGGAAGGGGGCCGCAAGCCATCACGTCTTGATTTTCGGAGGACCAAGTCACGACGCACTCACTCTCACTCACTCGCCGACTCGCCAACTCGACAGCCCCGATCGATTCGTCCTTCTCCGCGAGGTACGTCCCGTTCAAGGACATTCAGGCGGGCACGACGACGCCGGAAGAGTACTCGCTGGACCAGGTGATCTATCGCGCGGAGGACGGGGGGTTGCTCGATGTGAAGCATGATATGGACGCGTTGAAGCATTATGATGCCAAGTACTGGAAGAATCTGCTGGACTCTCGTGTGGGGACGACAAAGTGGCCGCACGGGTCCGGGGTGTGGAGCAAGAAGGAGTTGGTGCTGCCGCAGCTCGGGGACGAGGATATCGTGAGTATGTTTGAGGGGAACTCAAATTTGTTCTGGGCCGAGCGGTTCGGGAAGGAGCTGGGAATGACCGACCTGTGGGTGAAGCAGTGCGGAAACTCGCACACCGGGTCGTTCAAGGACCTGGGGATGACGGTGCTGGTGAGCCAGGTGAACAGGCTGAGGAAGATGAAGCCGGAGGCGGTGCAGGCGGTGGGGTGCGCGAGTACGGGCGATACGTCGGCGGCGCTGAGTGCGTACTGCGCGGCGGCGGGGATCCCGAGCATCGTGTTCCTGCCGGCGGACAAGATTTCTCTGGCGCAGCTGGTGCAGCCCATCGCGAACGGGGCGCTGGTGTTGAGTATTGATACGGATTTTGATGGGTGCATGAAGCTGATCCGGGACGTGACGGCGCAGAGCCCGATCTACCTGGCCAACTCGATGAACTCGCTGAGGCTCGAGGGGCAGAAGACGGCGGCGATCGAGATTATGCAGCAGTTCAACTGGCAGCCGGTGGATAACATTATCATTCCGGGAGGAAACCTTGGAAACGTGTACGCGTTCTACAAGGGATTCAAGATGTGCCTGGAGCTGGGACTGATCGAGAGGCTGCCGAGGCTGATCGTGGCGCAGGCGCAGAACGCCAACCCGCTGTACAAGGCGTACAAGAACGGGTATGATAACTTCCAGCCAGTGAAGGCGCAGACGACGTTTGCGAGTGCGATTCAGATCGGAGACCCGGTGAGCATTGATAGGGCGATCCTGGCGCTCAAGGCGACGGACGGCATCGTGGAGGAGGCGAGCGAGGAGGAGCTGATGGACGCGGCGGCGAGGGCTGATCTGACGGGAATGTTCAACTGCCCGCACACCGGTGTCGCGCTGGCGGCGCTCATCAAGCTGAGGGAGCGTGGCGCGATCGGGGCGAACGAGAGGACTGTGGTGGTGAGCACGGCGCACGGACTCAAGTTTGCGCAGAGCAAGGTCGCGTACCACTCCAAGGGTATCGACGGAATGGATAGCAAGTACAGCAACCCGCCAGTGACGGTGAAGGAGGATATCGGCGCGGTGATGGACGCCATCAACGCCAAGTTCAAGGCGATGCGGTAATCGGTCGGGTGGGAATGGCGAGGGTCTAGGAGGGACGAGGGACGAGGGACGAGGGACGAGGGACGAGGGACGAGGGACGAGCGAGGCCCTTTTGTGTGCTGTTTAGTGAATCTAATATCAAACGATCTGAGACGATCAGAAGATCAACCGCGCGGAGGAGACGAACGCCTCCTCGTCGCTCGCGTCGTCGGCGCCGACGGCCTCAGAGACAGCGTGAAGGATGCTGGGGTGCTCGCAGGCGCTCGACAGGACGCGCTCGCCCGATTCGATGGAGCTCGCTTCGACGTGGATTCGCCGCCTGGTTCCCGCCGCGTCCTTGTCCTTGGTCTTGCTCTTGGTGCTGCTGCGGAAGATCAAGTCCCGGCCCCGGTAGGCGCCAAGCTCGGCGAGGGCCTTCTTGCGGTCGGCGGCGTCCTTGCCGAGGAGGAGCACGAGGATGCTAGCGATGGCAAACACGCTGCCCATGCACGGCCAGAAGATGACCAGGATGGTGTACATGTACGTGATGAGCGTCCTCATGGCCCGCAGCAGGTAGGCGTCGGCGTCCTTCGGCTCCCACCCCATCCGGACCCAGAAGATGGGCACGGTGATGGCGTCGGATGCGTTGGATGACGCAGAACCGTTGGAAGACACCACGAAAATGTCGGGGTACATGATGGGCGTGCGGGACACGACGTGGTTCAGCTGGTACGTCTTGTGGCCCTTGACGGAGATGCCCGTCATCGGCTCGACGGCCAGGCCGTAGGCGTGCTCCGCGACGGAGGCGTTCCAAGGCGACACGCCGGTGGAGTTGGCCCACGAATCGGCGCCCAGGAACCTGGGTAACGTGTAGACGGTCGGGCACGCGAACGTCGCAGACACGTCCCACGCCGCCGTCAGCCCGTCGGGAACCATGCAGCGGTCCCTGGCGATCCTCGCGCGCGCCGCCTCCGCATCCTTCGGATAATGCGGACCGAGCGGACCGAAGTACGCCGACACGTTGTAATGCTGGGCAAGCAGGGTCTCGTTGCCGTCCTTGCCGACGTAGGTCCAGTACGCCGGCTCGGCGAGGCCGTTCATCGCCTGGCGGTACGACGCGTAGGAGAACCCGGACTCGTCGGCCCACCCCTCGTACGACGTCCAGTTGCAGGCGACCATCGACGCGTTGGCCATCGTGAAGAGCATCGAGTCGATCTTCTTCACCTGGATGTCGTGGCCCGAGTACTCGGCCAGGACGGACCTGGACAGCGCCGAGTCGAACGTGACGAAGGGCGTCGACCGATCGGCCCCCGTCCCGACGGAGACGCCCTCGTTCTGGCCGGTCATGCTCAGGATACCCCACGACTCGTTCCTGAAGCGCAGGCCGCGGTACGCGTCGACGGCGAGCGGCACGTCGCCGTCGGCCTTGCCGGTGCGCATCCGCTTGTGTTGGACGAGCGGCAAGAAGCGGCCAACGTCCGTGCGGTTCCAGGAGAGCTGGCCGTAAGATTCGAACCCAAAGTATTGGAGTGGCTCGTCGGCCGACGAAAACGTCAGCGCGAGCGACGGTGTGTACTCCCAAGGACGGAGGTGGAACGCGGTCGGGTCGGCGGCGACGGCGCCCAGGCGGAGCAGCGGGTCCTCGTAGCCGTAGAGCCACTCGCTGAGGGGCCGAGAGATGACGATACCGCCGCCGCCAGCGGTGATGGCGGCATCGAGAAGCACCTTGGCGAACGAGCGAAGCGCGTAGCGCGAGTGAGAGAGTCAGAAGGGGAGTCGGGTTCATCTTGGCGCACTTCCGCACGTCGAACGTCGAGATCAATACCCACCTTGCCTCCGGTGGTCATCGTGCGGAGCACGTAGCCCTGGAGGAGCGCCCAGGTGTTGGTGTCGACCGTCGACAGGGCCTGGGCCTGTGGCACCGAGGCCGCCGAGAGGTGCTGCAGCACGTCGCCTTGAGGGCTCAAGAGGAACAAGTAGAGGAACTGCTGCGCCATGGGATCCTGGAACGTCATGTTGGACGTCCCGACGGCCAAGTCGAGAAACGCGCGAGCGGCGTCGACAGAGAGCCCGACCCCTGGCGAACGAGGGGAACGCGGAGCTCGAGTGAGGGAGGGAGTCAGCAGGGGAGAGCGAGGAGCGGGGAGGATATCGATACTTACCGAACGAGG
>Ga0181584_10001787_pt1 | contig 16375 bp, 10 predicted proteins | sample 071ome_30_FD_132462 | JGI IMG/M metagenome (GOLD analysis project Ga0181584, IMG submission 132462) | Coastal salt marsh microbial communities from the Groves Creek Marsh, Skidaway Island, Georgia - 071406AT metaG (megahit assembly) | ecosystem: Environmental > Aquatic > Marine > Intertidal... | reverse complement strand
GAGAACCACATCACGTCGGCCCCGGTAGCCGCGACGACATCGACGAAGGCCTCCATCTCCGATCGGAGCCACGTGTCGTAATCGGATTCTCCGACGTGCGACCACGTCGACGTTCCCGGCAGCACGCGATTCGAGAGATCAGCCGTTCCGCCCACGATCACTACGACATTGGGCTTCAACTTGTCGACGATGCTCGGCAGAGCGTCTCGCCATTCGGCACAGCCGGCGCGGCCGTCGGATTCGATCCCCAGGTATTCGATTCGGGTGTCGGATCCGATTCCGCAACCAACTCCTGGACTCGACGCAAGGAACACGCCATGGTCGACCCCCCAGTCGTCGAGACCGGCGACCAACACCCAGCTCTGCGAATCACCGACGAACAACACCCGTGCCGGCAGACCCGCATCGACTTCGGACGTGTTCGGTGCGTCGGGCGGCACCGCGGGGAGATCTTCGATGATTCGCTGCTGCAGTAACAGAGCGTCTCGATCGAGTGTGCTCAACAAGTCGTCGGCCGATGCGCGCCGATCGACGCCCAGAGCGACGACGAGCACCCCGACCACAGCCATCACCGTCAACCAGCCGTAGAGCCGCCTTCCGGCCCACATCTTGCGCTTACGAACCGGGTCTTCGAGGGCGTAGTAGAGCGCGGTGACGATGGCCAGGGTGATTCCGGTCTTGATGCAGAACGTCCAGAATCGATCGACCAGAACCCAGTCGACGATCGGTATGCGCCAGCGCGGGAACGACACGTCGATCCTCAGCGACTCCCACCAGAGGAACACCGGCCAATGCACGAGATAAATCGTGTAGGTGGTGTGCCCCATCCACACGATTGGCCGCAGAGCAAGGAACTTCGTCATTCCAACGTCGGCCAACGAAAAGAGAATCAGCCCAATGGTCAAGAACCCGTTGAAGAGAACACCCCACGGGAAGAAGACGTCGGCGTACTCGTTACGCCAACCAAGATTCCACCAGACCGCGTAACTGAACACGAGGAACGGCCACGACAAAGCGACGAAGATCGGACGCTTCAATGTGTCGATGACGCGCGGCGCGTACTTCCACACCGACCACAGAACTGCGAAAGCCGCCCCCAGCAAGAACTCGGCCACCCGTACTTCGGTGGCGTAGTAGGCGCACGACGAACCGTCGCACTTCGACGCCAGACCCGGAAGTTCGTCCCACAACGGCGCACGAGTCATATAGAGACCACCGAGCACGAATCCGACGGTCGCCATGGCTGCGAGGACGGCGAACAATCGCCAGACGGCTGCCTTGGTGTGCCGTCCCTTCAACATGAAGAGGACGAGTACGGGAAACACCAAGTACACCTGCTCCTCCAGCGAGAGACTCCACAGGTGTTGGAGCGGATTGCCCAGCCCGAACAGACCTCCGTAGTCCTTGCCCGCCGACTGCAAGTAGACGTTCTCGAAATAGAAGAGCCCACTCAGCCATTCCCACGGTGCGAACCGACGTCCCGAACCCGGGAACGCGGTCCACAGGACTGCCACACCGAGAAGAAGCGCGAACGAGGCCGGGAACAGGCGCCGTACCCGTCGGTCGTAGAACGAGCGCAACGACACCGTCCCCTTCCGACCCCATTCGGCGACCAGAAGCCGGGTGATGAGAAAACCGGACAAGGTGAAAAACATCGAGACGAGAAGTTCGCCACCGGTGATCCAGGTGATGCTGTGGTGATACAGGAGCACGATGACGACGCCGATACCTCGGATGCCGTCGAGGCCCGCCACATGACCCAGTTCGGTCGCGACGACCGGCTGTTCTGCGCTCCGATCAGCCGCTACCCCGCCCATGACGAGCCGAGGCTAGTTGTCGGGCGACGGGCCTCCGGGGTCCCCCGGCTCGCCTTACTCGACCAGTCGCAAACCGGTTGGAGCCATCGAGGGTTCGGCCGACGGGAGGTCGACCACGAATTCGGTGCGATGGGCCGCAAAAACGTGTTCGGAGTAGAGAACGGCACGACCGTCGGTGTCGGTCGTGGTGCGCACACATCGCAGAACCGGCGAACCGACTGGAACACCGAGTAGTTCGGAGTCGCCCGCCGATGCAGCGTCGGCGCCGATGGTCTGGGTCGCGCCTTTCAGTGGGACGTCGAGAAGTTCGTAGAACGGCGAACGTTCGACGTCGGCACGAGACAAGTGCTGCCCGAGATCGGCTCGACACCACACGGTGACCACCGCGAACGGCTCGCCATCGGCCAAATTGAGACGCTTCACCCGTAGAACCTGATCGGCACCGAGTACTGCTTTCACTCGACGAGACGCCCGTTCGAATCCGAATTCGAGCACTCGTCGCTCGGGGCGAATCCCTCCTTCGGCCAACTGGGCTTCGATGGTGGCTAGTCGTCCGAGACTCTGCTGCAGCGGCTCGGCGGCCACGAACCATCCGAATCCCTGGCGAGCATCGACCAGAGTTTCGTCGCGTAACGACTCGAGCGCCCGCCGCACAGTGACTCGACTGACGTCGAACTCGGTGACGAGTTCAGATTCCGACGGCAGCAGTCGCCCGGGGGCGTACTCGCCGTCTGCAATGCGACGACGAATCTCCTCGGCGATAGTTCGGTATCTGATCTCCCGCACACTTGTATTATACTTGTCTCCATGAGCACCGTGACCGCCGGAACCCCCATCGAACTCGTCGCCAACGTGTACGCGAACCTTCCCGAACGGGTCGCACTCGGACGTCAGCGCCTCGGACGTCCGCTCACGCTCACCGAGAAGATCCTCGTCAACCACTTGGTCGACCCGGCCTCGCAAGAGATGGAGCGCGGCGACAGTTACGCCGACTTCAACCCCGACCGCGTCGCAATGCAGGATGCGACTGCGCAGATGGCGCTGTTGCAGTTCATGACGGCCGGGCTTCCCACCACCGCCGTTCCGTCGACCGTGCACTGCGACCACCTCATCTTGGCCAAGGTCGGTGCCAAAATCGACCTCGGTGTCGCCATCGACGACAACCGCGAGGTGTACGACTTCTTACGAACCGTGTCGGCGAAATACGGCATCGGATTCTGGGGGCCTGGCAGCGGAATCATCCACCAGGTGGTGCTCGAGAACTACGCCTTTCCCGGCGGCATGATGATTGGAACAGATAGCCACACTCCGAACGCCGGCGGACTCGGCATGGTCGCCATCGGAGTCGGCGGTGCCGATGCGGTCGACGTCATGACCGGCTTTCCGTTCAACGTGAAGTGGCCCAAGGTGATCGGTGTCAAGCTCACCGGAACCCTGAGTGGCTGGTCGTCACCGAAAGATGTCATCCTCGAAGTTGCTCGAGTACTGACCGTCGAAGGTGGCACGGGAGCCATCGTCGAGTACTTCGGACCAGGGGCCGACAGCATCTCGGCCACCGGCAAGGCCACGATCTGCAACATGGGTGCCGAGATCGGCGCCACCTGCTCGGTGTTCGGCTACGACCTCAACATGTCGGTGTACCTGAAGGCCACCGGCCGCGAAGACATCGCCGATGCTGCGGACAAGGTGGCCGAACATCTTCGTCCCGACGACGGTGCCCACTACGACCAGATCGTCGAGATCGATCTCGATCAACTGAAGCCACTCATCAACGGCCCGCACTCCCCCGACCGTGCGCACAAAGTTGGCCACGAAGTCGGCGCGGCAGCCGCGGCCAACGACTGGCCGCTCGAGGTGTCGGCCGCACTCATCGGTTCGTGCACCAACTCGTCCTATGAAGACATCACGCGTGCAGCGTCGATCGCTCGTCAAGCCGCAGCCAAAGGACTACGAGCCAAGTGCGAGCTCCTCATCACACCGGGCTCCGAGCAGATCCGAGCCACCATCGAGCGCGACGGCCTCCTGGCCGACCTCGAAGCGATCGGCGCAACTGTGCTCGCCAACGCCTGCGGACCGTGCATCGGCCAGTGGGAGCGGGCCAAGGAGATCACCGACAAGCCGAACTCCATCGTCAACTCCTTCAACCGCAACTTCCCGAAGCGCAACGACGGGTCGGCCAACACGCTGAGTTTCGTGACCTCTCCTGACACGGTCATGGCCATCGCTCTGGCCGGTCGCCTCGACTTCGATCCCACGACCGACACACTCACCTCGCCTGACGGCACCGAGGTCCGACTCGATCCGCCGATCGGTGAAGTCCTCCCCGATCGCGGCTACGACGCCGGGAGCAACACGTTCACCGCCCCGCCTGCCGATGGCGGAGGAATCACGGTGTCGGTCGATCCGGCGAGTTCCCGACTCCAGCTCCTGCAGCCGTTCCCAGCCTGGAACGGACAGGACTACCTCGGACTACCGATCCTCATGAAGGCACAGGGCAAATGCACCACCGACCACATCTCGGCGGCCGGCAAATGGCTCACCTATCGCGGACACCTCGAGAACATCTCGGGCAACCTCTTCCTCGGTGCCGTCAACGCCTTCACAGGTGCTGCCGGCGAGGGACTCGACATCACCGATGGCGGCACACGGTCGTATCCCGACATCGCCAAGCGTTACAGCGAAGCCGGAATTTCGTGGTGTGCAATCGGCGACCGCAACTACGGCGAAGGTTCGTCTCGTGAGCACGCGGCCATGGAACCTCGATTCCGCGGTGGTGTCGTCATCTTCGCCCGATCGTTCGCCCGTATCCACGAGACCAACTTGAAAAAGCAGGGTCTCGTGCCTCTCACGTTCGCCAATCCGAACACCTACGACCTCATCGGTGAAAGCGATCGCATCAACGTGATCGGACTACCTCCCGTGCCGGGACGCACCGTCCGCTGTCAGATCGTGAAGCCCGACGGCAACACGATCGACTTCGAAGCCGTGCACACCTTCAGCGACGAACAGGTCGAGTGGTTCAAGGCCGGATCGGCGCTCAACATCGTGCGCGCCAAGGTCGCACGAGGCAACTGACTCGATCGGCAGTCGACATGGATCTCATCGATGCACTGCGCGGTACCGGCTCGGTTCGTGCGTTCACCGACGAACCTGTCGACGACTCGGTACTCGCTCGCGTTCTCGACATCGCACGTTTCGCTCCAAGTGGTGGGAATCGCCAGCCATGGCGCGTGGCCGTCGTCAAAGACCCCGAATTGCGCCGTCGTCTCGCCGATGCCATGACGCCGGTATGGGACGAATACGCCGCCATTTCGGCCACCGGAATCACGCCGTTCTCCTCGGCGCCTCCTGCTCCTTACGAACTCGAGTCGAAACGTCCCGGGAACGTTCCCAATCAACTGCTCACGGAGATCGCCACCATTCCGGTGGTCCTCGCTGTCGCCGCCGACCTGACCCGAATCGCCATGATGGACAAGGACCTTGATCGCTCCCCCATCACTGGCGGCGCATCGGTGTATCCGTTCTGCTGGAATTTGCTGTTGGCCGCCCGTTCCGAAGGGCTCGGTGGCGTGATCACGACCTTTGCGTCGCGCGCCGAGAGCGTGACCGGACCGCTCCTTGGCCTTCCTGAACACCACGCCTTGGCCGCCACGATCTTTCTCGGTCACCCGGTGAAGCAACCGACTCGGCTGAAGCGTCACTCAGTCGACGACTTCGCCACCGTCGACCGTTTCGACGGAGCGGCGTTTCCCCACCGCTGATCCATCGACGTCAGTCGGTTCCGGGTCGACGACTCGTTTCGCGCTCGGGATCCCCGGAGTAGCCGGGCGGATAAGTCAAAAGGAGTTCGGCTTCGGAGGGGGTGCGTTTCACGCGGGCCTCGTCGGGCAAGAGCGTCGTGATCGCCGACATGATGCGCTTGGTCGCCGGTTCGGGCTGCTTGCCACGGAGAACGATCGGGCGACCCACTCGAACACGCACGAGAGGAGGGTTGGTGACGTTCAAGACGTGAGGAATCCGCGATGATCGTGGCCACACCTTCTCGGTTCCCCACAATCCGACGGGCACGACAGGGGCCTTGGTTGCCATCGCCAGCCGAGCTGCGCCCCAACGTCCCTTCAACACCGGATCGAAAAAGGCGGGTCCTCGTGGGATCGTGCCCTCGGGCATGATCGCCACCATCTCCCCGGCGGCGAGTGCCTCCTCGGCGAACTGGAGAGGTTGATCGCTTCCGGTTCCTCGATCGACGCGGATGCCGCCCATAGCCGACGCCAATTGTCCGATCACCGGAGCTTCGAAAACTTCTTTCTTGCCGAGAAATCGAACGGTGCGCCCCGTTTTTGCGACGGTGAGAGCCATGGCGAATACGTCGAAATACGAACGATGGTTGCCACACAGAATCGCCGGGCCTTCGGACGGAACGTTCTCGACGCCCTCGATGTCGAAGCGAGCGAACGGAAACATGCTCGGCCGAGCGAATTCGAGAGCGATCCTTTGAACCTCCACGTTGGCCACCGGCACTTTCACCACTCCAGGTGACACGTCGAAGTGAAGGACAGGCCAGCGACGTGCAGTCGCCACGATCTGTAGTCGCGGATCAGGATTCACAGCGTGCGGGAAACCGACCGCGCTCAACAAGGGAAGGTCGTACACGCTGTCGGAGTACGCATACGAGTTACTGAGTTCGACACCTTCACGAATGGCCGAGTCACGAACGGCCGACGCCTTGCCGCTGTTCCAGACGAACGGGCCGTCGAGTCGTCCGGTGTACGTGTCGTTCTCGTCGTATTCGTACGTCGTCGCGATCACGTCGTCGAATCCGAGAAGCGATCCGAAGGGTTCGACAAGATCACGTGGTGTGGTGGTGGCGATCACCACGAGGCGGTTCTCAGATCGATGCCGTTCGATCTCGGCGCGCGCGAACGCAGGGACGAGTTCAGCGAGTCGAGGTGCGGCCGCCTCGGCGGCGCGACGTACTGCGAGTCTCGACTTTCCTCGAGCCAACGCCACGCCTTGTCGGGTGATGGCCATCGATGGCAGCGTTTCCCCGATTCGATTGAACACTTCGAAAAGAAGTCGCTCTCCGGGGATGCTGCCGGAACGAAGTCCGGCTTCTTGCAGAGCGTCCGACAGAACCGGACCCGATGCGCCAACGAGAAGAGTTCGATCGAGGTCGAAGATCGCCGCTTCTCTCATGCGATCACCCTACGGAGCTGATTGGCCCACATTCGATGTGCGGCCGACAACGGGAAAGGCCCCGCTTGGGGAAGCGGGGCCTCTCAACCTGGGGTTCCTGTGGCGGGGGGAGCCACTTCTTGGAACCACGTCGTATGCGTTTGGGGGAAACGCACAACGATCTATATGTGAAAGTATGCACGTGAATAGGGGAACGTTCAAGTCGATAGGCGAGATGACCCCTATCATTTCTGGCGATAAGGTGACGGGGTGGACCTCCGGCAAATTTCGTCCCTGATCGCCATCGCCGACCACGGGTCATTTTCGGCCGCCGCTCGAGCCTTGTACACGGTCCAATCGAACGTATCGGCCCATATCGCCCGCTTGGAGCGGGAACTTGGCGTCTCCCTCGTCGACCGCACCACCGGATCGATCACCGACGAAGGAACCCTGGTCGTGGAGCGAGGACGCCGAATCCTGCGCGAATTCGACGAAATCTCGGCCGACATCGCCGCCCTCGACGACATCGTCTCGGGTGACACTCGCATCGGCGTCATCGGCACCACAGGGCGATGGCTCATGCCGCAGTTCTTGAACCAGCTGACGATCGACTTCCCCCACGTGCGGCCGACCATCTCCGAAGGCGGTACGTCGAGCCTCGTACCTCGGCTTCTCAGTGGCAATCTCGACGCCTGCATCGTCCACCTTCCCGTGGACGACCCCGAGGCGTACGTCGAACCCCTTTTCGCCGAGGATCTCGTGCTGTTGGCGCCGGCCTCCCATCCGTGGTTCGAGGTCGAACAACTCACCATGCGCGATCTCGCCAAGCACCCCATTTTGCTGCCACCCACGTCGTCGACGCTTCGCCGCATCATCAATCGAGCCGCCGACAATGCAGGAGTGACCCTCACGTCGCAGGCCGAAATCGACGGCGTTCGCCTCATGACGTCACTGGCTTTCGAGGGCTTCGGTGCCGCCATCGTTCCGGCCACCGCCGTTCCGAGATGGCTCAAAGGCGAGTTCCGACGCGTGGCCGTCCCCGAACTCCCCCGGCGGGTCGTGGGTTGGGTCCAGCGACGACGACCCCGCCCCGGACCTCCCACCCGTGCTGCGTTCGAGGTCGCCCGTGATCTCATCGAACGTCGCGGACAACGTCAGCCCGGAGTTCACGTGGGTGCCGACGCGTTCCCGCTCAAGGCGACATGAGGCCTACTGTTCTCGACATGGCCGTCCCCCTGCGATCCCGTGTTCCGGGAGCCGCCCGAGCCGAGGTCAGGCGTTGGGGCGATCGCTCAGTCGTGTGGGTCGAAGTCAGCGGCGAGGTCCACAAAGGAGCGCTGAGCAACGAGGCGTCCTCCATCATCGAAGCTGGCGCCCGCACCGCCGTGGAAGAGCAGATACCTCTGGTCGCCGTCATCGCCTCGTCGGGAGCCGACATCGCCGAGGGTATGTCGGCCCTTCATGGCTGGGGGCTCGCTGCCCGTGCCCTCACCGATTGTTCAGGCAAGGTTCCGACCATCATGATCGTCGACGGACCAGCTGTCTCTGGACCGGCCCTTCTGCTCGGCATCGTCGACCACGTGGTCATGACCGAACGCTCATACGCCTTCGTCTCCGGACCCACGATGGTCACCGAATTCACCGGAGTGGTGATCGACAACGACGAACTCGGAGGAGCCGTGGCCCACGCGCGCCACACCGGAGCCGCATCGCTCGTGGCTCCCGATCTGGAGTCCGCCATCGCCGCCGTCGAACAACTTCTGTCGTACCTGCCCGACAACTCCGACGTCGAACCGCCCGACGTCATCACCGATGACGTCTCCGAGCGTCCGACTCCTGAGGCTGGCGATCGAATTCCGCCGTCGTCCACAGGAAGTTACGACGTCCGCGACGTGATCCGCGACATCTGCGACGACGGTGACTTCTTCGAAATCCGCTCCCGTTGGTCGGCGAATCTCGTCACCGGCTTCGCAACTCTCGACGGTCGACCCGTCGGCGTTCTCGCCAATCAGCCCATAGTGCTGGCGGGCACACTCGACATTCCGGCGTCCCAGAAGGGCGCCCGATTTGTGGCGTTTTGCGACGCGTTCAATCTCCCAATCATCACCCTCGTCGACACTCCAGGCTTCTATCCCGGCAAAGATCTCGAGTGGCGCGGCATGATCAGACATGGCGCTCAACTCGTCTTTGCTTACGGACGTGCCACCGTCCCGCGCATCTGCGTCATTCTTCGCAAGAGTTACGGCGGTGCCTACATCGTCATGGACTCAAAGAGAATGGGCAACGATTTGTGCATCGCCTGGCCGTGGGCCGAACTCGCCGTCATGGGTGCCGGGCAAGCCGCGGCCATCCTCCAACGTCGAGCCACACCCGACGAGCGGGCCGCCTTCGAAGCCGACTACACCGAGCGACTCCTCAATCCTTATGTAGCCGCCGAACGGGGCTACGTGGACGCAGTCGTCGAGCCGGCCGACACCCGCCGCGTGATCTGTACCGCCCTGTCAGCCCTCCTCGACAAGCGCGAGAACCTGCCCGGGCGCAAACACGACAATTCGCCGCTGTGATCTCGACGGTCGCCGCCGACGACCGTTGCCGGGACTGAGGGTCGACCACGCCCGACGGTTATCCTCGAACCGTGGGGGAGAAAGCCTCCGCACGCAGGACACGACCCGAACAACGGGCCGCCGAACACGAAGGGGACGAGCAAGGTGCCCGACACCATCACGATCATCGACGACCGCACCGGCAAGAAAGTAACGGTTCCGATCGAGGGAGGAGTCTTCCCGGCCTCGGCGGTACGAGAGCTGGATCCATCGCTCTACATCTACGACCCGGCCTACATGCAGACCGCCGCCTGCAAGAGCGCGATCACGTATCTCGACGGCGATGCCGGAATCCTGCGCTACCGCGGCTACCCCATCGAACAACTGGCCGAAAAGAGCACGTACCTCGAGGTGGCATACCTCTTGTTGAACGGTGAACTGCCGAACAAGTCCCAGCTCGAGAAGTGGACGCACGACGTCACACACCACACGTTCATTCACGAGAACATGCGCAAGCGGTTCGTCGACGGTTTTCACTATGACGCCCACCCGATGGGCATGTTCGTGAGTTCGGTCGCGGCCCTCGGCACCTTCTACGACGACGCCAAGGACATCCAGAGCAAGGAGAGCCGCGACAAGCAGATTCTCCGGCTCATCGCCAAGTCCCCCACCCTGGCCGCTATGGCCTACCGCTTCTCGGTTGGCCTGCCCTTCCAGTACCCCGACAACAATCTGTCGTTCCCGGCCAACTTCCTCAACATGATGTGGAAGGTCGGCGAGTACGAAATCGACCCCCGTCTCGAACGAGCTATGGACGTTTTGTTCATCCTTCACGCCGACCACGAACAGAACTGCGGCACCACTGCCATGCGCGTGGTGGGCTCCAGTCATGCCGACCCGTACACGTCGGCCGCAGCCGCGGCGTCAGCGCTCTATGGCCCTCTTCACGGTGGAGCCAACGAAGCAGTAGTCCGCATGCTCGAAGACATCGGCTCGATCGACAATGTGCCGGCGTTCATCGACGACGTGAAGAGTGGCACGGGAAGCCGCCTCATGGGATTCGGTCACCGCGTGTACAAGAATTACGACCCGCGAGCCACGATCATCAAGAAGACCGCTTACGACGTCTTCGAAGTGACCGGCAAGAACCCGCTTCTCGACATTGCACTCAAACTCGAGGAGACGGCACTCAACGATTCGTACTTCGTCGATCGCAAGCTTTACCCGAACGTCGATTTCTACTCGGGGCTCATCTATCAGGCACTCGGTTTCCCGGTTGCGATGTTCACCGTTCTGTTCGCCATTCCGCGCACCGTTGGCTGGCTGGCCCACTGGCAGGAACTGTTGAACGACAAGGAACAGAAGATCTCCCGGCCGCGCCAGTGGTACACGGGCGTCGACCCGCGCGACTACGTTCCCGTCACCTCGCGCTGACATCTGGTGACCGAACTCGCCGAGGTCGATCCGGCGGCACCTCGTGATGCCGATGTCTGGGCGGCCCCACCCCGTTGGGCTGGAGCCGTGGCGGGAGTCGTCGCCGGAGCCCTCGGATTGTTCGTCGGTCACGTCGTCGCCCAGTTCGGCGATGGCGTCTCACCACTCGATCTGGTCGGAAGTTCTTTCGTCGACCGCACCCCGCGCTGGCTGAAGGAGTGGGCGATCGCCAACTTCGGAACCAACGACAAGTTGGTGCTCGAGATCGGCGCGTATTGCGTCATGTTCGTCGTTGCACTCTCATTGGGCGTCACGTCTCGACGGCGGGCCACCGTCTATACCATCGGCTCGTTCGCGGTCGCCCTCGTCGGCAGCGTGAGTGCAGCCGAACGGGCCGGCACTCCGGCGCTCTCGATCTTCGCGCCATTCGTCGGGGCTGCCATCGGCTCGATCGTGTTCGCCATTGCCTGCGACGCCCTCGTCGGGAAGTGGCTCGACGCCCGACGACCACACGTCTCACGAGTGCCGGGTGGCTGGGACCGACGTCGCTTCCTCCGCACCACGGTCGCAGCCGGGACAGCGGCGTCGATCGCCGGGGTCGTGTCGACGCGCCGCGAAGGTGATCGTCTCGACCGGATCGAGTCGCAACGCCCGACGTCGCTACCCAGTGCTGATGGCGGCGCCGTCTCAGCCGACGAGTTTCACCCGACCGACCCTTTCGTGACTCCGATCTCCGACTTCTACCGCATCGACACCGCTCTTTCCTTCCCGAACGTCGATCTCGATCGCTGGAGGCTCCGTATCTCGGGGCTCGTCGACCAGCCCGTCGAACTCTCCTACCAGGACCTGTTGGCGCGACCACAAGTCGAACGCACCATCACGTTGTGCTGCGTGTCGAACGAGATCGGCGGACCACTGATCGGAAACGCCGTCTGGCAAGGAGTGCTGCTCTCCGAACTCCTCTCCGAGGCAGGTGTAGCCGACGAAGCGGAACAGGTCTTCAGTACGAGTCTCGACGGCTGGACGTGCGGTTTCCCAGTCGAAAATGCACTCGACGGACGGGACTGTTTGGTGGCACTCGGTATGAACGGCGAGGCCCTTCCTCTCGTTCACGGATTTCCGGCCCGCCTCGTCGTTCCCGGGCTCTACGGGTACGTTTCGGCCACCAAGTGGCTGTCGGCGATCGAGCTCACAACGTGGGATCGGCGCGGATATTGGATTCCGCGTGGCTGGTCGCGACTCGGACCGGTCAAGACTCAATCTCGGATCGACGTCCCTCGTCGTGGGCAGACGGTGTCGTCGGGCGAATTCGTGATCGCTGGCACGGCGTGGGCCCAACACACGGGTATCGCCACAGTCGAAGTTCGTGTCGACGATGAGCCGTGGCGCGAGGCGACCCTCGCCGACGACGTCAGCGATGACACGTGGCGCCAGTGGAAGATCCTCTGGAACGCAACCCCGGGCGAACATCGACTCACGGTGAGGGCCACCGACAAGAGCGGGTACACCCAGACCGATCGCGTAGCTCCGGTGGCTCCCGACGGGGCAACCGGTTGGCATTACCGGCGCATCAAGGTCGTCTGAACGACTCGCTTGCTTCTGCAAATGCCAGACGTACGCGAGGAATCAGGATTTCTCGAGACAACGTCACGGCGAACTGCTCCTCGAGGTGCGTCCCGTCCGGACGTTGCCGTCGGCCCTCGGGAGTCTCCGGATCGGCCAGCAGGTCGTCGTAGGGAACGACGACGACGTCTCCGAAGGTCTCATCCCACGATTTCATGACGGCGTTCCATGCCGAACGCGGCTCCTCGGTGTCGCCATTCAGCATCGGCTCGTCGGCCACCTCTGGTGACTCGAGGAAGAGAACCGGCAGCGAACGTGGAACTGTGATCTCACGGATCGACTGCAACCACTCGTCGAGGTCGTCGACGTACCGATCCGAGCCCACCACGACGCGTTCACTCGAACCCAACGGGCGATAGTCCCACTGATTCGCCACACTTGCGACCACGAAGATCGCGTCGATCGACGTGCTGTACTCCTCCACCAGGCTCACATTGTCCGGGCAATAGGCCGTGTCCTGATCTTCGTCGACTCGGCGATGAACGAGCGTGACGCGCTGCAAAGGACACCCGAGGACACCTCCGGAAATCACCCCAAGCCCTCCGTCCGCGGCACGCGAGAAGGCCAAAGCGACGTTCTCGGCCACTGAATCACCCAACACCAGGACCGTCAACGGGCCGTCGGGATCGACGGCGTCGATGGAGGTCGATGGCGAATCCGATTCGGCCCCGAGTTGCGTGGAACTCGTCGGCTCCTTGCGGTCCTCGGCCAACGGAAGAGGCGCGACAGTGGACAACACACGGATCTCGGAGGCTTGAACCGGAGCACGGCTCGGAAGAAAGACGAGAGGGGTGACGACGACACCGACGAACGCTGCGGCGCCGACGATGGCAGCGACTCGGTTGCGGGCGAAGATTCTCTTCGAGCGAATCGGCTGCTCGATCAGTCGATAGGACACGGTGGCTATCGCGAACGTCACGGCAAAGCGAACGGCCAGCAGCGGTGCACCTGACCAGCCGACGAGCTCTTCGTCGACCCAGACGAACACCGGCCAATGTGCCAAGTAGATGCCGTAACTCATGCGGCCGAGAAGAGTCAGCAACGACGTCGACATGATGCGTCGCATCGGTCCGGGAAGTACCGCCCCGACACAGAAGGGAATGTTCACGAGAACGAAGATCCCGAGCCATCCGTCGTAGAGCCACGACGACTGTGGATCGACGATTCGCGAGAACAGGACGTAGAGAACGAGAGGCACGAGCCAGATCACATTGATCCACCTGAAACGCCCCGTCGCCCATCGCTCGAGACGAGGGCTCAGAAAGCACGCCAGAACCGCTCCGGCGAAGAGTTCGACGGCGCGGGTGTCGGTGCCGTAGTAGATCCGGTCGGGGTCGTCGGCGATCACCGCCGCAGCGATCGACACGAGACTCAATCCGACGAAGAGGAGTCCGATACCTCGTCGACGGAGACCACACAAGAAGCCCACCGCCACGACGAGCGGAACGAGTACGTACAGCTGCTCCTCGATCGACAACGACCAAAGGTGCTGCAATGGACTCTCGTCGGCGAACAGCTCGCTGTACGAGTGCCCGGAGAAGATCGCATTCCAGTTCGCCACGTACAGGGCGGCCGAAATTGCGTCGCCCCGCACCCGTGCTTGTTCGACGGTGGTTGCGAGCCAGGTGGATAGCAGAACGACGCCCACCAGAGCGACGAGCGACGCTGGAGCCAGTCGTCGAAGCCGGCGTTCCCAGAAACGACGCAACGAGACCCGGCCGTTGGCCTCACCCTCGAAAAGGAGCAGAGACGTGATGAGATACCCCGACAACGTGAAGAACAGCGACACGCTGATGAATCCACCCGGCATCCAACTCGGCTCGGAGTGATAGATCATGATCATGACGAGCGCCGAAGCCCGGACGCCGTCCAGACCCGGATGGTGGGCCATGCCCCGCCGGCCCTCTGCGACCAGCGGCACGGTCACGACGATGAACCGACGTCGATCAGAATCTTGCCGGTGTTGGCATTGCTTGCCATGTAGTCATGGGCTGAAGCGATGTCGTCGAAGTCGAATCTCGAGTCGACGATCGGCCTCAGGCGACCACTGTCGAACAAGGGAAGCATCTCGGCCACGAATTTTTGCGTGACGGCGGCCTTCTCCTCGAGAGGACGAGCGCGCAGTGTGGTGCCGATCCAACGAACTCTCTTGGCCATGATCAGACCGACGTTCACCGTCGTGGAGGCGCCGCCCATCAGACCGACCTGCACGATCGATCCCTTCAGTGCAACGACGCGAAGATTGCGATCGATCTCGTCGCCGCCGACGACGTCGAGAATCACGTCGACGCCACCCGGAATGGCGGCCTGAAGATCGGACGCCCAGTCGTACGGTGAACGTTCGATCACCAGGTCAGCGCCGAGTGAACGGCACGAATCGGCCTTGCCCGACGAACAAGTGACGGCAATACGAGCACCGATCGCCTTGGCGATCTGGATGGCGGCTGTGCCGACACCAGACGCTCCCGCGTGCACGAGCGCCCAACGTCCGGACGTGAGACCACCTTGTAGAACCAAGGCGTCCCATGCAGTGAGGAAAACTTCCGGAATGGCCGCCGCGTCAGCCAGTGACACACCCGTTGGCACCGGCATGAGTTGACGTTCGTGCGTGCACACGAGTTCGGCGTACGCGCCACCAGCGTCGATGGCCATGACCTCGTCGCCGATCTTCCAGCGGTTCACTCGTCGACCGACGGCTCGTACCGTTCCCGAGTATTCGAGGCCGGGAATTTCGAAGTCGAGGTCCCGACGGGGGTCGGGGTAAGCACCCATTCGCTGCAAGAGGTCGGCGCGATTCAACGCCGTGGCCCGAACGGCCACCAACACCTCGTCGGGACCGGGTTCGGGGTCGGGAACGTTCTCGAACGTGAGGACCTCGGTTCCGCCGTAGGAGCGAAGGACGACGGCCTTCACGTCGACTCAGCCCATCTTCTGCTGGAGGCGGCGATCGAGTGCAGCCAGGTAGTCCTCAGTGGTCAACCACGGCTGGTCCTTCGACACGAGGATCGCAAGGTCCTTCGTCATCTCTCCGCCTTCGACGCTCTCGACGCACACGCTCTCGAGGTTCTCGGCGAACTCGATGAGCTTCGGATTGTTGTCGAGCTTGCCGCGATGCTTCAGACCACCGGTCCAGGCGTACACCGATGCGATCGGATTGGTGGACGTCTTGTTGCCCTTCTGATGCTCGCGGTAGTGACGCGTGACCGTGCCGTGCGCCGCTTCGGCTTCGACGGTCTTTCCGTCGGGGGTCATGAGAACCGACGTCATGAGGCCCAGCGAACCGTAACCCTGGGCCACGGTGTCGGACTGCACGTCACCGTCGTAGTTCTTGCACGCCCACACGTAGCCGCCTTCCCACTTCATCGCGCAGGCGACCATGTCGTCGATGAGGCGGTGTTCGTATGTGAGGCCGGCCTTGTCGAAATCAGACTTGAATTCGGCGTCGAATACTTCTTGGAACAAGTCCTTGAACTGGCCGTCGTACGCCTTCAGGATCGTGTTCTTGGTGCTCATGTACACCGGATAGTTGCGGGCGAGTCCGTAGCGGAACGACGCCCGTGCGAAGTCGCGGATGCTGTCGTTGAAGTTGTACATGCCCATCGTGACACCGCCGTCCTTGCCGAACTTCGCAATGTCGAACTGCATGGGCTCGCTGCCGTCGTCAGGCGTGTAGGTGATGGTGACTGTGCCGGCACCGGGGACCTTGAAGTCGGTGGCCTTGTACTGGTCGCCGTGTGCATGACGGCCGATGACGATCGGCTTCGTCCAGCCCGGAACGAGACG